>Ga0081538_10002094_pt1 | contig 19903 bp, 17 predicted proteins | sample TabmetS5T2R1_FD_71022 | JGI IMG/M metagenome (GOLD analysis project Ga0081538, IMG submission 71022) | Tabebuia heterophylla rhizosphere microbial communities from the University of Puerto Rico - S5T2R1 | ecosystem: Host-associated > Plants > Roots > Rhizosphere ...
CCCCCGGTGCGCGGGCCTCGGCTTGGCGGCCGCGACGGCCGCGCTCAGCTGTGGTCGTGGATTGACGAGCCCCGTTCGCTCAGGCGGCCTGCGGCGGATCGCAGGCTCGTCGGCGGCGCAGTCCGCTGCGCGCGAGCCGGCCCAGATGGCCAAACCGGACGGCTGGCCGGCGACCCAACCGGGAGGTCGGCCGGCTGGCGTCGCAGGCCACGCTGCAGCCACTCGAGGTCGCGGCTTGGTAGGTGGCGCAGCCCTGTCTCGATCGCCATGTCATCGGCGTTCGCGCAGTGCTGGATCTGTGGAAAACCAGCGCTGGCGGCCCGACTTCTCTCGATGGCGGGCACCTCGGTAGCGGATCGATTCGCCATTTCCCGGATGGCGCCGTGCCGGTCGCGACTGCGTGAGCCACTCGTTTGGGTCAGCCGGCAGAGCGGGCAGCCGTGCCACCAGTTCTCGCACCGATAGCAGCGCCTGGCTAGCAGCCCGCGCCCCCACGACCACCGTGCGGCGGAGGCGTAGTTGCGCCGATGGCGTGGACCTGCGGGCCGCGACGGCGTCGCCGTGGCCGCAGTCAGCCCGCGGGCCAGCGTTCGGGGGCACGGACGCGTCGCCGTCCGGAGTCGGGGCGCTGCCGGGTGCCCGACCTTCGATTTCGGCGAGCATCGTGGCGGAGGGTTTTGGACTCCAGTGGCCCGTTGAGTCCTAAACCCACGCGCATCTACCGGCATCTGCAGGTATCGGCCTCGCGCCGGCCCCTTCGTCGACCGCATTGGTATGCGGTTTCTGGCTCCTCCACGCCGCGATCGCGACTGCCTGAAAATCGTGGTGTCCCAGTTCGATCCGGGGCCTCGCCATTCTCCGCTTTGCCTGCTAATCGCGAGGTTTTGTGCCCGCCTCCGGCCGCTGGCGCTCGCGTTGGGCGCGGTTTTCGGGGTTTGGAGTTCAATTCACTGTCCTAAACGGTCCCCATCCCGGGGGAGGAGGCTTCCACCCTGGTTACATGACGGCGGCGGCTACGACGGTCGCTCGCCAACGGACAGGGCACGGCACGAAACATTGGGGGATCACCCTGTTCAACCTGCCGGACCGACTGCTCTACCGGTCCGGACCGGTACTTCGGCGGGGACGACCTTGCCTATGCTCTCGGTGAGATGGTTGGCTATGTGGGTATGGACCTCCGGCGATTTCTGGCCATCGTCCACGCGCGATGGTGGCTTCTGGCCGTGATCATGCTCGTCGCCGCCGCGTTCGCGCTTGGGATCTCGCTGACCCAACCGGATCGCTTCCAGGCGAGCGCCGAGCTGTTGTTCGGGCGCACGACTGCCGCCGAGACGGTCGCTGGAGGAGCGGACGACACGGTCGCGTCTCCACAGCAGGCTGCGACCAACCTTGCTCTTGCCTCCCTGGACACGGTGGCTGCCCGGGTCAAGCAGCGATTCCCCGCGACGACGGTCGACGAGCTCAAGGGGGCGGTCGACGTCAACTCCAAGGGGAACTCTGACCTGGTCACCGTGACGGCGGAATGGAGCACCCCGACGAGGGCGGCTCGGGTAGCGAACGCGTTCGCCGATCAAATCGTTGCGCTTCGCCGAGAGACGGCTCAGGCGGAGGTCGAGCGGGCCATCGATGCGATGAACGAGACGCTCAGGCAACGAGAGGCGGCAAGCGCGAGCGGATCAGGAGGCCAAACAGGCACGGACCCGGATGAGATCCGGTTGCTCAGGGACCGGATCGCCCAGCTCGAAGTCCTCAAGGAGCTTCAGACCGGCGGTGTCCAGGTCGTGCAGCGGGCAACACCGCCGGGCGAGCGCAGCTCCCCCAAGCCTGTGCGGTACGCGATCATCGCGGCCCTCCTGGGGCTGATCCTCGGACTCATCGTCCTGGTGCTGCTCGCCCGTTTCGATGAGCGCATCCAAGACGAGGACGAGCTTATGGCCATGTTCCCGGCGCCGGTGATGGCGCGGATCCCGGAGGAGGCGCGCTCGAGGCGGCTCGGCCATGGTCGCACCGTGCAAAACCCATCTCTCATCGAGGCCTTCGACTTCCTTCGTTTGAACTTGCAACTCATGGGGCCGCGCTCTGGAAGCCAGGTCGTGGCCGTGACCAGCCCTGTGGCCGGTGACGGCAAGACCACCGTCGTCGGCGGGCTGGCGCGCTCCCTGGCCTCGAGCGGCGAGGAGGTCGTGGTGGTCGACCTCAACCTCCGTAATCCGATGGTGCACTCGTACTTCGACGTGCCTCGAGAGCGAGGCCGCGGAGTTTTGGACGCCTTACTCGAACCTGGGAGCGCAGACGACTATGCGCAGTTCACATCCCAGCCGCACTTGCGCGTGCTGCCCGCGGTCCTTCACCCCGTGCTTCCTTCCGCACTGTTGGGGTCAGGGCGACTGGAGAACCTGCTTGAACAGCTGCGAAAGGGAGCCGATTACGTGCTACTCGACACGCCACCGGTGTCCGCGGTTGCCGACGCCTCGGCGATCGCGACGGCGGCAGGTGGGGTCATTCTCGTCATCGACCTCACTAGGACCCACCGCAACGAGCTGCTCGTCGCCGCGGAGCAGCTGCACAACGCCCGGGCAAGGATTCTCGGCGTCGTCATCAACCGCGCTTCGGCGCGTTCCCCTGCCCAGTCTGCGCGGGACCGCGGCCGCGTCCACGGCGATGGCGGAGCCCCCCCAACACCTTTAACGTTCGAAGACCGGGAAGGTTTCGACGTGCAGCAAAGGTAGTTCGACGGCGAACGTTCGTGGGTTGTGTCGGGAGACTCGATTTGGTCTCCTCGGCAGAGCCGGTTCCGCCCTGTGTGCCGTTTGCTGTTCAGGTCCCGGGCGGGATGGCGACGCTCACGAACCTCTCGGCGACCTTAATCCGGTCGACGTAGAGAACGCCGGTTCGAGTGAACCGCCCGTCGCGGTAGATGCCAAGTTTGAGGTACGCGGAGGGTTCGAGCAAAGTGGCGAAGTGCCGTGTTTGCCGTCCGTTGTCGAACGTCTCCCTCACGTAGTCGCTTTCCGGGGGCGTGCGATGCCAGATCTCAAGGAGCCCGATCCGCGGGTCCTGACTGAACTTCAGATGCAGGACGAAGTCATGCCAGCCGCCGGTCGCGGTGGGCTCACTGTCGAGCCAGGGCACGTCTTCCACGCCCTCGAAGCGGAGATGACTCCCGGAGCCCAGCTTCGCGGGCCCGCTTCCCCGAGCATCGAATGACACGAACGGCAGGTACACCTGCCACGCAGCGTCGCCTTCGGCGAACGGAAAGCCAGGTTCAAACCACAGGGAGATGGCGACGTAGAAGTCGTCACCCTCATTCGGGCGGAAGGACGAGCCGTCGGGCATCCGGGCGTCCGACAGCTGCTGGCGCTCGTCGGTGCTGGATTCGGCGATGTCGCCATCGCGCACCTCGAACCGTGCGGAGCGTACGCCATCACGGGCGTGCGCGGTGCTAGTTCGGGCGGTGTGGTCGGACTGGAGCTCTTGGACGGCGCCCCATCCCTGGCGGATATCAGCTCGTTCGAAACTGTCCTCCCAGCGGACCGGGCCCGGACTCTCTGGATTTTGTACGGGCGGAGCTTGTACAGGGGGAGCCGGCGCCGGCTGGCGCGGGGGTGGAGTGTCGTCTCGTCGGCCGACGAAGATCCAGCGCTCAGCTGTAGTTCTTCCGCAGCCCGATCTGCGGGTCTGCATCATTCCTCGCACACGGCTCGCAAACGGGCGTCCGTTTCGCTCCACCGTCGACGTCACCCGGAGGCGTAGTGTTCGAGTGGTCCGCCGGCTACCCGAGGCATCGCGGGATCGACATGGCCGACGAAAGCGACGACGACCGACATACGCCGCGTCCCCGCGACGCACGCGCGTAAGCCTGGCCTTTGCGTGATCGCGACCGAGAGCATAAGTGGGTCCACAGTGGCGTCGTCCACATGCGCGCCCGAACGTGAGGGTGCGTGTAAACCGTTGTCCCCTATGTCGGCCGCTGACATTGATCGCCCTGACGACCCTCACCTTGAGTGTGAAGCGCCCATCGAGGCGCGGAGCGGCCCCCCTAGTGGGAGCGGTCGCTGCGTCCGTACAGCCGGCGACGGCGGCCGTCAAGCCGGCGACGATGAGTAGGAGGACGCTCAAGGCCCGCGGCAAGCACAGCAAGCGCACCACAATACCCTGTGTGCCGGCATCGTCATTTGGGGGGTTGAGGGCGTTGATCGCAAGTCCGGCGGCGCTTCGCATATCGCGCGGCGTGGTGGCAGGCCCAACCCACCGCCCCGCCGTGAGTCGGCTCGCCGCCATGGGAGGCGGGAGGATGGATTGACCTCCGTTCGTACCCTTTCGGCGTCCGTCCACGACCCGCGCCGGAGGATCTCGCCGCCGGCGCTCGCCGTGTTCTTGGCCGCTACGCTCGGCGCTCTGCTCGGCGCTCTGCTTCCCTTGGCGCGTCCGGGGGCCGTCGCAACCGGTATCGGAGTCCTCGCCGTTCTACCCCTCGCCGCCCTCGCATGGGCGGGCGTGGCACGAGCCGCGACGATCACCGCCGCGCTCGCCTACGTCGCCGCGCTGGCTTGGGCCTACGCCTCGGAGGTCGCCCCGACCTTCTCGTACGACGGCCTGACGGACGCTGGTCCTCAGCCGACGGCAGTCCTGCTCGTGGCTACGGTGGCCGCGCTGCCGGCCGCGTGGCTGCCACTTGCGCCCCGTCGCCCCTCGACCGTGGTGCTGTGGGTGCTGTACCTCCTCGGCTACGTGCCCACCGTCGTCGTGCCACTTTTCATGCGCGGCGACCTGGCGGCGGTACTGCCATTCGATCTCGCCCTGCTCGCGTCCATGGGGCTCGCCAGCCTGATCGTCCGCAGGCCTCCCGCGCCGATCGCGATCCGCCCTCTCTCGCTCAACGCGTTCACCGGACTCCTGGTAGGCCTCGGGCTGCTCTGCTCGGCCTACATCGCCGTAACGTTCGGCGTCTCGCTCTCCTTGCCGGGGCTGGCGAGCGTGTACGACACACGCGCTGACTTCAGGGCCGCCGTCGGAGGGTCCGCCGCAGTCGCTGGCTACATCGTCCCCTGGGCGGGCAATGTGATCAACCCGCTGCTAATGGCACTGGGTGTGGCTCGCAGGCGTGCCGAGATCGTGACGCTCGGGATCGTCGGGCAGCTTCTGATCTATTCGGTTACGGGATTCAAGAGCATTCTCTTCTCGGTCGCTCTGGTGCCACTCGTGTATCTCGCGATCTCGGTCGCGAGCCGGGTGTTCGGACTGCTCGCCGCCGTGGTCGCTCCCGTCATCATCGCCTGCTGCCTGATCGCAACCTCCACGTGGGGCTCGATCTGGCCGCTCGCGATCACCGCGAGGCTGTTCGCCACCCCTGGCCAAGTGGGCTTCTACTACTACGAGTACTTCTCCGATCACCCTTCATACGCGCTCTCGCAGAGCATTCTGAGCTGGGTGGTCTCGAGGCCGTACGGCGAGGACGTGCCTTTCGTGATCGGCTCGGCCTACTTCTCCGAGGGCACGAACGCCAACGGCAACATTTGGGCAGATGCGTTCGCGAACTTCGGCTTCGCGGGCATCGTGTGCTTCACGCTGGTTCTCGGGCTCGTCCTTTGGATCGCTGACGGGCTGGCACAGGGGCGCGATGCTCGCGTTGCCGGCCCGATGTTCGCGATCGCCGGGCTGAGCCTTGCGAATTCGGCGTTGTTCACGACCGTCCTCACGCTGGGACTCGCGCTCGGCTGTTTGCTGATCGCGCTGATGCCACCGGCGCCCGGCCACGCGGCGCGTCCTTCGAGAGTCACTCGCTGAAAGCGATGCGAAGGCTCGCACGGCGGTGGAGCGGTGGTGGCTTCGGCGCGAGCGTTGCGGTGCTCGTGAGCGGAAGCGCCGTCGGACAGGTACTCACCCTGGCCGTGGCGCCGGTCCTCACCCGGCTCTACGACCCCGAGGAACTGGGCGTGCTGGCGGTGTTCGCCTCGATCCTGGCCATCGGGACGGTGGCGATCTGCCTGCGCTACGAGGTGGCCATCCCGTTGCCTGACGACGACTCGACGGCGAGAGACCTCGCGTGGTTATGCCTCGGAATCGCCACGGTCGCGAGTGCGGCGGTGGGCGCCACCGCGCTCGCGCTCGCCGAGCCCCTGTCGCGGATTGGCGCGGTGCATGACGCAGCGCCGCTCCTGGTGCTGCTCGCGCCGAGCCTCTTCGGCATCGGGGTCATCCAGGTCCTCACCTACTGGTCGCTCCGCCGCCAGCGCTTCCCGCTGATCGGGGCGGCGAACGCCACCCAGGCCGGAGCGCAGGCGGGTGCGCAGGTGGGGATGGGAGCCGCGCATCTCGGCGCGGCGGGGCTGCTGGTCGGGCACGCCATCGGCCGGCTGGCTGGTGCCGCGGTGCTGGCTGCCCGCCTCTGGCGGGACGCGAACCTCATACGCCGGCCGACATTTCGCGCACTGCGTTCGGTGGGGCGTGCCTACCGGCAGTTCCCATCCCTCGCGCTTTGGTCGTCGTTGATCAACAGCGCCAGCGCCGAGCTGCCGGTGCTCATGGTGGCCCTCCTGTTCGGGTCCGAGGTCGTCGGCTTCTTCGGCTACACCGTTCGAGTTCTGCAGACGCCCATGGCGCTGGTCGGCATTGCGGTCGGACAGGTGTACTACGCGAACGTAGCCGGCATGCGCGAAGGACCGGAGCTGCGCGAGACGACACTCGGCGTCTTCCGGCGCCTGGTGGCGCTGGCCACGGGACCGCTGCTCCTGGTGCTGATAGCGGGTCCCGCCCTCTTCGCCCTCGTCTTCGGGGAGGAGTGGCGCCAGGCAGGCTCATATGCCCAATGGCTCGCTCCGTGGCTCTTCGTCGTGTTCATCGCCTCGCCGCTTTCCTCGCTGGTCTTCGTGCTCAACCGTCAGCGTCAGGAGCTCGTCTTCCAGTCGACCTTGATCGCCGGCCGCCTCGCGGCACTGTTTGTCGGGGCGGCGCTCGGCACCGCAGACCTCGCGATCCATATGCTCGGCGTGGTGAGCGCCTGCCTGTGGGCCGTCTACCTCGTCTGGCTGATGCGGGTCGTCGGGGCGCCTCTACGGCTGCCGGCCGTCATCGTCGGCCTACGTCTTGGGCGGGCGACGGTGATCTCGTTGCCGGTCCTCCTCGCAGTTGCGGTAGGCCTTGATGACCTGCCGCTGCTGTTGGTGCTCGCCGCGACAGCGATCGCGCTGGGATTGGACGCAGTCTCCGGAGTGCGCAGAGTGGCATGAGCGAGATCGTGCTCAACCTCTCCCGCTCGGGCTGGGTCGATGGAGCCGGTCTGAAGCTGAGGGGTAGCTTGGCGCTCGACGATCGCCTCGCCTCGGTTAGCGAGGTGAGCCGGCACGGGCAGGGGCGTCTGTCGGCTGATCTCCTCGCCCGCCTGAACGGGACGTTCGCGCTGGCTGCGCAGAGCGGCCCGGTCGTCCAGGCGGCGACGGACCGCATCCGCAGCATCCCGCTCTTCTATGCGACGACCACCGACCGCGGATACCTCACGGACGACCCCTACTGGTTGCTGCAGCAGCTCCCGCAGCAGGCCGAGGATCCGTCGGCCCATGCAGAGTTCCTCCTCGCCGGATACGTCACCGGCCCGGCCACGCTCGCATCGTGGATCAAGCAGATCCAGGCGGGAGAGCTCGTGACGCTCGAGGCGGCGAGCGACGGGATCCGTCTCTCGACTGAGCGTTACTTCCGTTACGTTCCCACGACTGCCGAGGTCGGGGCCCCAGACCGCCTCCTGCAGGACTGGGATGCCACCCTCCTCCGCGTTTTCGGCCGGTTGGTCGCCGGCGTCACGCCACGAACCATCGTCGTCCCGCTTAGCGGTGGAGGGGACTCCCGGACCATCGTATGGATGCTCCGGCGGCTGGGATACCCACATGTCCTCTGCTACTCGTACGGCACTCTTGGCAATCCCGAGGCGGACAGGTCGCGCAGCGCGGCTCGCAGGCTCGGCGTGCCTTGGCTCTTCGTCGAGTACGACCGGGCGAAGTGGGCGCGGTGGTACGCGACGTCAGAAAGGCTCACATATCAGCGATTCGCCGACGGTTTCTCGTCGATTGCGCATCTGCAGGACTGGCCCGCCGTCTGGGAGCTCCGGCGGCGTGGCGAGGTCCCGGACGACGCCGTGTTCGTCCCGGGACACGCGCTCGACTTCCTGGGCGGCAGTCACATCCCCGCGCACCTGACCCGACGTGTGCCGGGGCCGCGGGCGGTCGGAGACGCGATCTGGAATGCCCACTACCAGCTGTGGCGCGGCGGCCCGACGGAGCGCCTCCATGCGCGCCGCCGACTGGCCGAAGCGGTGGCGGATCTGCCGTCCGCGACCATCGCGGAGGTACTGGCCTCCGTCGAGACCTGGGACTGGCAGGAGCGCCAGGCCAAGTTCATCGCCAACGCAGTGCGCGTCTACGAGTTTTGGGGGTACGACTGGCGGCTTCCGTACTGGGATCGCGAGTGTGTCGACTTCTGGACGAGCGTGCCACCGTCGCTGAGGCGGGGATCGCGTCTGCTTGCCGCGGCGACGACGAAGCAACTCGAAGAGCTCGGATTGACCCTCCCGGCCCCTCGGCTGCAGGATCGCATGCGAGCCGTCGCTCACAAGCTCCCGGGCGGCGTCCGCCAGGCGGCCGCGCGCCGGCTTCGCCGCACGTTTCCGCGCCAGCAGTATGTGCGTCACGCTATGGGCTGGTACGGCATCATGCCGTGGGAGGTCTTCAGGAAGCTCTACAGCGGGCGAGAGGAGATCAACTCCTTCCTTGCGCTCGAGCGCCTTGGCCGGCTGCCCACGGCGGCCAAGCCTGATCGAGCCACGCAGGATCCTCGTCGATAAGGACGCGTGCTTTCCATCTGAAGCTCGCTGGCGGCTCGGCGGCGTCAGGCAGCGTACGCCTGTGGGGTACAGCCAAACTCGTGGAAGATGAATGGCGGCGTTCGCCGTTGTCGAACGTGCCGAAGGCTCGATGGCGGCGATCGTCGATCGGGTTCGCACCGTGCCGCTGTTCTATGCGCAGCACGACGGGCGCCGATATCTCAGCGGCGATGCGTACCAGATAGCCGACCCGCTGCCGCCCGAGCCGTTCGACGACGTCCTTGCCGTCGAGATCTGGTCATCGGCTACGTCACGGGCACCGACACTGGTTGTCGCGACGTCAGGCAGCCTCGGGCAGGCGAGCTTCGGGTCGCCGATGCGGGACCAGACGGCGGTCTCGACACAGCGGTACCACGCATACACCCAGCGGGACTACCACGGCCGGGCGCCGGTAGGGCGCCTCGCGAAGGCCCGCGGAGGGGCGACCCAGGGATCCGTCCTGATTTGTGGGTCTATGCGACCCCCTACCCAGGACGATGGCCGTGGTGCGGCGCCCGTCGGAGCCAGCCACACGCCATAGGGAAGGGCCCAAAGGGGGCCCTTCCCTTACCAGCCCGTCGGCATAGCTCACGTTGACGCCGGGCGCCCAATACTGCACCGGAATCGGGAAGCGAAAGGTGCACCACTTGTCCGGCCGGTGACGACCGCCTGAGTCCTCAGGCTCGATCGGTTCGACCGGTCGAGACGGGAGGGGCGCGGAGGTGCGGAGCGCGTTGGAGTGGGCGCAGGTGAGAGCGATGGCGGCGGATGGGCTCTCGCAGCGCGAGATCGCGAGGCGGCTTGGGATCAACCGCCGGACGGTGCGGCGGCTGCTCGCCTCGGACGAGCCGCCCCGCTATGAACGTGCGGCGCCGGGCTCGATGCTCGACCCGCTTGAGCCGGTGCTGCGCCGGCTGCTCGCGGAGTGGCCGCGGATCAAGGCACCCCGGGTCACGGAGATTCTGCGCAGCGACTACGGCTACGAGGGGTCGGTCGATCTTGTGCGCCGGCGCCTGCAGCAACTGCGCCCGTCCGACTCGCGTCCGGCCCAGCGGACCGGCTACCGCCCCGCCCAGGTGCTGCAGCTCGACTGGACGGAGCTGCCGAGCAGGCCGCGGATCGCCGGTCGCGAGCGCCGGATTTATGCGTTGGTGGGCTCGCTGCCGTTCTCGGGCGCACAATCGGCGCACTTCTCGTTCGACATGACGCTGGAGTCGTTTCTCGAGGGCCACGTGCGGCTGTTCGACTGGCTCGGCGGGGTTGTGCGCGAGTGCGTCTATGACAACCTGCGCTCGGTCGTGGCGCGCCGCGAGCGCGAGGTGGTGCACTGGAACGGACGCTTCCTGCACCTGCGCGGCCACTACGCCTTCCACGCCGGCGCGTGCACGCCCGCCACCCCGCGCGAGAAGGGCTCGGTCGAGGGCGCGGTGCGCCACCTGAAGACGGGCTTCTGGCCGGCCCGGCGGATCGCTTCGCTCCGCGATCTCGACGAGCAATACGCAGACTGGCGCGAGCGCGTCTGCAACCGCCGCCTGCATACCACCGGGCGCTTCCCGGTCGCGGAGCGGCTGGCCGAGGAGCGGGCGGCGCTGCGCCCTCTTCCGCCCGCTCGCTTCGACTACGCCTATGCACGTGAGTCGCGGGTCCCGCTCGACGGCTACCTGCGCTACCGGGGATCGTTCTACCGGGCGCCCGAGGCGCTCGTCCAGCAGCGCGTGGTGCTCAGGGCCGACCGCGATTGCGTCTGGATCGTGCGTGGCGGCCAAGAGGTCGCGCGCTATGCGCGCAGCTACGCGCCCGGCAGCTGGCACCCCGCACCGACGATGCGACCCGAGCCGCCACCGCGGCCAGCGCCCGCCGAGCTCGTCGTGCCTCGGGTCACGCCGCCCGAGCTGTCCGACTACGCGGCGCTCTGCGCATGAGCCCGAAGGCCACGGCGAAGGTCGGCGAGCGGTTGCCCTACCTGCTCGGAAAGCTGAAGGCGCCGCGCGTGCTCGAACGGCTCGAACAGACAGCCGAGCGGGCCCGCTCCGAGCAGTGGCCCTACGAGCAGTTCCTCGAGACGCTGCTCGAGGCCGAGGTCTTCGCCCGCGACGCCTCGGGAGCACGCCAGCGCATCCGCCACGCCCAGTTCCCGGCCCGCAAGACGCTCGAGGACTTCGACTGGCAGGCACAGCCGGCCGCCGAGCGGCCACTCGTCATGCACCTGGCCCAACTGGCCTGGATCGAGGAGCACGCCAATGTCTGTTTCCTCGGACCGCCCGGAACCGGGAAAACGCATCTCTCGATCGCGCTCTCGATGAAAGCCTGCGAGCACGGTTTCCGGGTCGCGTTCGCTACCGCCCAAGAATGGGTCATGCGGCTCGAGGCCGCGCAGGAGCGCAACCAACTCGAGGCCGAGCTCAGGCGGCTCGAGCGCTACCACCTCCTCGTCGTCGACGAGGTCGGTTACCTACCACTCGAACGCCAGGCCGCCAACCTGCTCTTCGCGCTCGTCTCACGCCGCTACGAGCGGGGCTCGATCATCGTCACCTCGAACCGCTCGTTCGAGCAATGGGGCGAGATCCTCGGCGATGCCATGGTGGCCGCCGCCCTAATCGACCGGCTCGTCCACCACGCCACCATGGTCACGCTCAAGGGCAAGAGCTACCGCCTCCGCGAGCGCGGGCCGGACGTCGTCCCCGCCGCCCAGGCTCCGTCGCTACGCGACTCCGCCTGAGCGGCCCCGCCACCTACCGAATGGAGCACTTTTCGGTTCCTGAAGGCGGTGCACTTTTCGGTTCCTATTGACACACGTACCGCGCGAGCTCTGGCGCGTCGTGCCACCGCGCAGCAATCGAGCGCGTCCACTACATCAGTTCGTGTCTTGAGGATCGTGACGTTCGGAGGGCGTGTGCGCTCACGGCCGGTCGCGTCCGCGAAGGACTTCGCGTTCATAACCCCTGAAGCCGCCACGAGCGCCTTCGAGCGCTGGGAATCGCAGGAGCGGCCGGCGAAGTTCATCGCAAAGCGGTGCGCGTACGAGTTCTGGGCTTCGATTGGCGAATGCCGACTTCGGATGCGAGGACATCGTCTTCTGGCAGCGCATGCCGCTCGCCTTCCGGGGCGGGCTTCCGCTCGCGAGACTGCCGGTGCCTCTCGCGGGATCGTTTTGGGAGTCGTGGGAAGCGCGCTTCGCGCCAACTCCTACCGAGCTTCGAAGCGTCCCGTGCGCTGCGTGCGCCGCTACGCGTCCCGAAGCGAGTACGAGCGTAACCCGATGGGCTGGGTACGGGATCATCGACTTGACTCGTTCAGGCGACTCTACCGGGCTGCTCGAGCAGCCCCCGAAATGACCGCCCTTCTCCATTTCGTCGTCCAGCTCGGGGACCGCTGGACGCGGGCGGGAGCCACGCATGCCCGCGGAAGCGCGGCGGTGGACGGTGAGCCCTTGACCGGCACAGCGTTAGCCGACCGGGTCGAAGCGCTCTCGCTCGACGCCGCAACCCTTCTACGAATCGACGGTGGCTTCGCCGTGGTCCGCGTTACCGACGATGAGCTCGTGGCGGCCGTCGATCGGCTTCGCACGGTGCCGCTGTTCTACGCTCAGCACGACGGGCGCCTGTACCTCAGCGACGACGCCTACTGGGTGGCCGACCAGCTCCCACCCCACGACTTCGACGAGGTCTGCGCCGCCGAGTTCCTCCTCCTGGGCTTCGTTACCGGGCGAGATACGCTGCATCCGCTCGTCAAGCAGCTCCAGGCCGGCGAGCTCCTCGTCGCCCGGTCGGATGGCCGAGGGGTCGCGGTGCGCAGACACCGCTACTTCGCTTACGGTCACCACGACTACTTCAGGCAGCCCTTCGACGAGATCCTCGACCTCTGGGACGCCACGTTCCGGCGGATCATGGAGCGCTTCGCCGCCTCCGCAGCCGGACGCACGATCGCCGTGCCGCTTAGCGGGGGCTGGGATTCACGGCTCATGGTCCTGGAGCTAAAGAGGCTCGGGTACGACGATGTGCGCTGCTTCACCTACGGCAGGCGCGGAATCGACGAGGTCAAGATCGCTCGCGAGGTCGCGACGCAGCTCGGGTACCCTTGGGAGTTCGTCGAGTACTCGGTGGAGCGCTGGCGCGCCTGGCATGACGCCCCAGAGTTCGCGGGGTACGTGCGCTACGCCGACGGGCTGTGCTGCGTGGCTCATGTCCAAGACTGGCCCGCGGTCTGGGAGCTGCGCCGGGCGGGTCGGATGCCGGACGACACGATCTTTGCCCCGGGCCACAACGGCGGGTTCCTGTTCGGCGAGAACGGGAACATGCACCGGATGCGCCGACCGACACTCGCTGCCCTCGTGCACAACCTGGAGCGGGTGCACTACGGCAACTGGCGGCTCGACGACCCCGTGATGCGAGCACGCGTGCGCGAGCGACTCGTTCGGGCAGTCGACCACTTGGCCGCGGAGACCCCAGAGGCCGCCACGAGCGCGTGGGAGCGTTGGGAATGGCAGGAGCGCCAGGCGAAGTTCATGTGCAACTCCGTACGTGTGTACGAGTTCTGGGGCTTCGATTGGCGGCTGCCGTTCTGGGATGCCGAGGCGATCGAGTTCTGGGAGCGGATGCCGCTCGTCTTCCGAGCCCGCAACCGCCTGCATCGTGCCTACCTTGCGCGCGCGTCAGAGCGAGAGTCCCTGTCCATAGCGGGGTCCGATCGCTGGAAGGCCCTCCGAAGCGCGTTCGTGCGCGACTACATGCCCGAGCGGGCAAAGCGGTTCCTGCGGAGCTTGCGCCGTCTGAACTACCGCCGGGAGCACGCCGAGCATGAGATGGGCTGGTTCGGGATCATCGAGCTCGACGACTTCCGGCGCCTGTACCGCGGGACGGAGACGATCAACTCCGTCCTAGCGCTCGAGCGCCTCGATCTACTCCCGGGCCGCGCCCGGGCCACCCGGCGCTAAGGCGCCGGGGCCTACCAGGACTTCAGCGAACGGATGCCCGCATGGACGAGCCGGTGGCCCGCGGGTGAGCCGGGGGCGCCCAGCGTGAACTCGTCGACCTGGAGAACTGCGATGTCGAGCGCGAGCGCCTCGTGGAGGTCGAGCCCCAGCAGGATCCCCTGGAACTGCTGGAGGAAGACCTGATGCGAGAAGACCGTGACGGTGGTGACGGGACGCGCGAGGATCCGCGCCGTGAAGCGCTCGCAGCGCCGGCGCAGCTCTGACAGGGTCTCGCCTCCGGGCGGGTCGACGGAGTGCTCGATGCCGCCCACCTCGACGTAGCGGATCCTCGACGCCCAGGTCGCGACCTCTTCAGGGGGCATGCCCTCGAGCAGGCCATAGCTGCGCTCGACGCAATCGGCCACGCGCTCGATCGCGTCGTCCCCTCGGCTGGTCAGGACGCGCGCCGTGTCAAGCGCCCGCGCCAGCGGCGAACTGACGACCAGCTCCGCGTCGAACGGTCCGAAGTCGGCACGCAGCTTGCGCGCCTGGTCGACTCCCTCCGGCGACAGGGGCTCGTCGAGCCGGCCACTGATGATCTTACGGTGAGCGTTCGCGGTGGCCGCATGCCGAACGGTCGTAATTACTCGAGTCGGCATCACGGTGCATCCGGGAGCCGGCGCAGGAGCTCATTGAACTTGACCACCGCCGTGAAGTCCCGGAATGGGCCAATCTTGATCGCGTCGCTGCCAGTCCGCAGCGCGAAGTCGATGAGGAAGGTCGACTCCGTCTCGATTGAGCGATGCGAGGCGATAGTGAGCAGCCCGCGATCTCGGGCCGCCCCGGCGAAGGCGAGCGATCCCGAAACCGTGCCATTTTGGTTGGGCTTGACTAGGACCCCGTCGAGGTGCCCGGCCCGGCCCTCGGAGAGGAGGCGGTCGGGGCTGGTCGACGTGTAGTTGTCGCCGAGGATTGCGCAGTCCGGTGGGCGCAACGCGTGAAGCTCCTCCCATCCCGGCACGTCCTGCTCGGCTAGCGGGTCCTCGACCATGGCCAGCTCATGGTTCGCCACGAGCGACAGCCACCAACGGACGGCTTGTTCGCGCGTCATCGAGCGACCGGTCACCGGCAGTCGATAGCCGTCGTCGTTGACCCAGTCGCCTGCGGAGGCGTCGACCACAATGCCGAACATCTCGGCGAGGCGCTCGCGCTCGAGCAGCGATCGCACGAACTCGAGGACGGCGTGGTTCGGATCCTCGCCCAGGCGAAAGACGCGGTTGCCGCCTACCAGCATCTCCTCGCCCTTGCGCAGCTCGTGCGGGACGATCTCAAGTAGGTGGAGGTAGGCCTCGATCGCGGGTTCGAGCGCATTTTCGCGCGGGAGCAGCAGGACCTCCGTGAAGTCCGACGCCACGGGGTTCGTGTAAGCGTGGAGGCCGCCGTTGAGCAGGTTGAGCATCAGTCGAGGGATTGCCTGCGGGGCGATTTCTCTGGCCTCCTGAGAGGCGGCGTTGTGGTAGGCGATTGACATCGCCAGGACGGCGCCCGTGCCCCAGCGCTTCCCAAGCGCCGCCGCGGCCTCGTCGAACGACTCCTGCGTGAACGACCTGCCGAGGAGCTGGGACCGCGCGGCGTCGAGCAAACCCTCGAACGTCCGGGTGGCGGGCTGCTCATAGACGCTCGGCGTCTCTCCCCGAGGCGCCGATCCGCGACCAACCGACCTATCGTCAAGCACCACCTCGAACTCGAACGTCCACCCGAGGTGGGAGTCGAGAATGCGCCGCCCTGTCACGGCAGTCAACGTGCGCTCGCCGACGTTGGACCCCGTGATACCCCCCTTTTCGTCGTACATCGCGGTTCAACGTATCGTTGGGCGGATGGGAGGGCAAACCAGACATCTCGGTGCCGGGTGCCCTCTCGTCTCGGTGATCCTTCCTGTGAAAGACGAGGCCGACCATCTGCCGGCCGCCCTGCTGGCGCTGCAGCGCCAGACATATCCGGCGGCCGCCATCGAGATGGTCGTCGTCGACGGCGGCTCCCGGGACGGGAGTTGCGAGATCGTGCGCCGCTCTGCAGAAACAGATCCACGAATCCGTCTCCTCGGAGGCCCAGGCGTGAACTGCCCCGCGGCCATGAACCTTGGCATCGAAGCGTCGCGCGGCGATCTGATCGCCAAGATCGACGGACACGGCTATGTGGATCCCGAGTTCATCGGACGGGCGGTGCACCGGCTCTTGGGTGACCCCCGGCTCGGATGCGTCGGAGGGCTGATCCAGCCGATCGCGACGGGGCCGGTTGGCCGTGCCAACTCGATCGCCCGCTTCTCCGTGCTCGGCGTCGGGCGCGGGCCGTACACAAAGGCAAGGACGGTGCAGGAGGTGGACACCGTCCAATGCGGTGTCTACCGCCGCGAGGCGCTCGAGGCCGCCGGCGGCTTTGACGGCGATCTCCAGTTCGGCGAGGACGAGGAGCTCAATTACCGCGTTCGCGGGGCCGGCTACACGATCCTCTTCGATCCCGACATGCGCTTCAGCTACCAGGTGCGTCCGACGCTGGCCTCCCTCTGGCGCCAGTACCGCAACTACGGACGGGCTCGGGTCAAGGTCGTTCGCAAGCACCCGGGCTTCCTTCGGCCCAAGCACGCCGTTCCCCTGGCGCTCGTGTGCGGACTGGGAACGGCAGCTGCAGCTCCGCTGGCGAGTCCCCGGCTGCGACCCTTGTCCGCCGTCGCGGCGGGCGGCTACGCCGCCGTCGTCCTCGGCGGTGGCATGGCGCTCAGCGCGCAGGAGCGCTACCCCCGGCCGTGGCTCGTCAGCGCGAGCCTCGCCACGCTGCACCTCGGTTACGGTCTGGGCTCGCTGCAGGGCATTGTCGACTGGCTCCGCAGAGGATGACCGCGCGCGCCAAACACATCGCGATGGCGCTGTACGGGGACCTCAGCTACGACAGTCGGGTCCAGCGCGAGGCGACGACCCTCCATGCCGCCGGTTACGCGGTCACGGTCGTCTGTCTCGACGTCAACGATGCCAATGCTGTCGACCTTCCGCCCGGCGTAGCGATCGTCGCGCACCGTCCGTCGTCATCGGAGATCCTGCCCGGCGCACGCAGTCCGTTCAACCCCGACGACCCCGGGACGTCGACGCCCCGTCGCGGCGGCAAGGTGTCGTGGGTCACGGGCTATATGCGCAACGTGCGGCGTTGGGGCCGGTGGGCGGTCGAGCACGTGCGGGCGGACGCCTGGCACGCGCACGACCTGACCGGCCTCGCAGCGCTGGGCGGGGCGGACGTCTTCGGACGGCTCCCGGTCGTCTACGACAGCCATGAGCTCTACTTGGAGTCCGGGACCGCACAGCGCTTGCCGCGGCCGGCGAGGTGGCTCTTGCGGCGCTACGAACGATCGCGCGCCCGCCACAGCGCGGCGGTCATCACCGTTAACGACGGCGTTGCGGACGCGCTGAGAGCACGATACGGGGTGGATCCGGTGGTCGTCTTGAACTGCCCCCCACTCCGCGAGGTGCACCGGCCCGGCGCGATGCGTCGTCGACTTGGCCTCGGAGCGAGGCCGGTTCTTCTCTACCACGGCGCGCTGAGCGCCGGCCGGGGGATTGACGCGACGCTCGCAGCCATGTCACTGCTGCCGGTCGACGTCGCGTTCGTCATTCTCGGCAACGGCTCGCTGGCACCCATGCTTGCGGCACGGCGGGCCGAGCCGGCGCTGGTCGATCGTGTCTTCCTCCATCCGGCGGTTCCTCCGCGGGAGCTCCTCGACTGGGTGGTCGACGCGGACCTGGTCATGGTCCTTCAGGCTACAGAGGGATCCGAGCTGAACTTCCGCCTCTCGACGCCGAACAAGCTGTTTGAAGCGATGGTCAGTGGCGTCCCCGTCGTCGTATCCCCTTTTGCGGTGATGCGAGGCATCGTCGAGCACGAAGGCATCGGCATTGTCGTCGATCCCAGTGACGTCGACGGGATCGCGCGCGCGGTCGCGTCGCTCCTAGGCGATGAGACCACGCGGCGAGACCTCGGCGAGCGCGCGAGACTGGCGGCGCGCACCACCTACAACTGGGAACGACAGGCTGAACGGCTCGTTTCGCTGTACGAGCGCGTGCTGCCCCTGCGAGCTCCGAGCTCCTTGCCTCTCCCGAGGTCGCAGTGACCACGCGCGTGACCTGGCCCTGCTCGCCGAGCCGGTTCCTGTGTGCACAATCGGGCGTCAGCCATGTGGACCAGGGCCTAGCGGGAGCACCGGCTCTCGGCTATGGACCTGATGTCGGCATGGATCCGCTCGAGCTGGTCATGGCAAGAGTCGCGCCAGCGGCAAGGTTCGCCATTGACTGACGGTCGAGACTTTGCGCGTGCGAGGAGCGTCGGCGGCAAGCCGGGCGACGCGAGGCGTCTCCTTGCGCGCGCGATCCTGCCTTGGTCAGCGTAATAGGCGAGCCGGGTCGCGTCGTCAACACGGACGTGCATGAACTCCCAGCCCATCTGCCGCTTGCCGGCCTTGCGCGGATTGCGCTGGAGATTGCGCTGGCCGTGTAAGCGGTGCCCGGCCCGTCCGTGCGGGATGCGGCCCAGCCTCTTGACGTCGACGTGCAGCAGCTCGCCCGGCCTGCAGCGCTCGTAGGCGGTTGAGGGGTTCCGGCGGCTCGAGCCGCCAGAGCTTGCCGAGCCGCATCCGGGTCAAGGCCGCCGACACAGTCGAGAGCGCCATCCCAAGACAGAACCGATCTCCGCGCCGGCCATCCGCAACTTGCGCAGCGCCGCGGTCACCGCCACGCGATCCTCGAGCGTGCGGGATCGACGTGGGCGCCGACGAGCGATCGAGCAGCCCCGCCTAAGCCTCGGCGCGGTAGCGCTCCACCCACCTCGAGCAAGTCCGCTCGCTGACTTCGGCCGCCGCGGCGGCCTTCGTCAGCGACCACCCCTGCTCGACAACCCGGCGGACCATCCGCCGCCGCTGGTTCAGACTGAGCGCCGCGTTAGCGTGAAGCTCCATCCGGTTTCTTCCTCGGGACTGGCGGCGTTAGACACCCTCAGCCTCCAAGGAGGCCCGGATGAACAATCTGCTAGGAGCCAGATCTAGCTGACCGTGAGTTGGGGACCCGATCGGCTTCTGGAGGGGCGTTGTGACGCGGTGCGGTTGGGCGCACACGCTCGTGAGCGGGGCGCCGGCTATCTCGGCGCGGCGGTGGTAGACAAGCTCATGGGCGCCGGTCACAGCGTCCGCATCCTCGACGTCCTTATGCCACGGCGCACTGGGTTCGCCCGAGAGCTCAAGCGCCGCGGCATCGACGTCTAAGAGGGCGACGTGCGTGATTCCAAGGCCCGCCTGCGTGCATTGTCGGGATTGGCGCCGTGGTGCACCTCGGTGCGATCGACGGAGACCCCTGCGTGCGCCCCAGGACCCGGCGCTGCCTCAGAGCGTGAACGTTGACGGGAGCCGTGCGCTGGTCTGTGATGCTTTTTGCCGCAGGAATCACCTTAGAGCGTGAACGTTGACGGAACCGTGCGCTGGTGTGTGATGCTGTTTGCCGCGGAATCCTCAGGCCCGGAAACCCCGCAAATTACGAGAATTCTGGGCGCGACGTATTGCGTAATGGACCACGCGATCTCGCCTTTCGCGTTTACGTTGATGCGCGTGAGACGTCGGCATGCGGTCCCTAGGACATGGCGGAATAGGACGCATTTGAGCGAGGGCAGTTCTAGGAGCGACAGTGGCATGGGCCGCGGGAGCCGCATGCTGGTTGCCGTGATCACGGCTGTGTACTGCTTTCTGCTGGTTGCACCCGCGTCGGCGAAGGGGGCCAACGACGCCACGGACCCAGCCCTAGACGCTCCCACCGCTCCCGTGCCGGAGGCGACGTCGGATCCGCCGGCCCCGCCGCCCGAGGTGATGGTCCAACCGACAGCGGAGTCAGTCGCCGAGCCCGCACCCAAGCCGGCCGCGGAGCCTGCATCCACGCCGGTCCCCAAGCCCGCCCCCCCGCCCGCCGCCAAACCCGCACGCCAGCAGGCCTTAAAGCCCGCAAGCCCGCCAACCACCAAACCCGCACGCAAGCAGGTCTCCAAGCCCGCAACTCCGCCCACCGCCGAATCAGCACCGGAGCCGGCCGTCAAACCTGCACAGAAGCCGGCCGCGG
>Ga0081538_10002095_pt1 | contig 19883 bp, 19 predicted proteins | sample TabmetS5T2R1_FD_71022 | JGI IMG/M metagenome (GOLD analysis project Ga0081538, IMG submission 71022) | Tabebuia heterophylla rhizosphere microbial communities from the University of Puerto Rico - S5T2R1 | ecosystem: Host-associated > Plants > Roots > Rhizosphere ...
CCTGGGGGGTCGAGAACGCAGCCGGGACGCCGCACAACTTCCACATCCATGACGTCCGCTTCCGAGTGGTGGAGTACGCCGGCGGGCCTCCCCCGCCCCATCTCGGCGGGCTCAAGGACACGGTCTACGTGCCGCCCAACGAGACCGTGCGCCTCGTGACGACGTTCGACGACTACACCGACCCGAATCTTCCGTACATGTTCCACTGCCATGTGCTGCAGCACGAGGACCGCGGCATGATGGGCCAGTTCGTGGTGCTCGAACCCGGCCAGCAGCCCGGGTCGCCCCCGAACGAATAGCCGTCACTGAGGCGGCGTCGCCGAGCTCAGTCGCGCCCTCGTGCCGCGCCGATGTAGACGGCCTGAGCTCCGAGCGCGGCGTACACGGGCGCCGCGCGTGGGTCTGCGGTGAGCAGGGTGTGGTCGTGATGGCGTGCCGTCGCAGCTATTAGCGCGTCGTACAGAGCGCCGCCGCGGATGCCGTGCTCGACGGCGGTCCGCAGCGCGCGCCGGGTCGCAACAGCCGGTAACGCGATCCACCTGGATCTGAAGCGGATCTCGAGCCACTCCATGACGACGGCGGGCGCGAGGCGCTGGCCTTCGGGCATCCGGCTCAGCGCCGCGGTCGTCTCGAACGCGACGTGAGTGATCAGCGAAGGCTCATCGGCAGCGAGCGCCGCGACTGCGGCGTCGTGCGCCACGTGCCAGGGCGCGGCGGCGGCGATCGTGACGCTCGAATCGGGGGCGATCACCGCCGCACGCGGTCAATGGCGGCCCGCACGTCCTCGACGGTGAGCGGCTTGACCGGAGCGTCGTTCACGATCACCGGGCCGTCGTCGCGGGCTTCGATGTGCGCCGGAACATCGGCCACGGCAAGCTCGATCACGCCATCGCGGGCAACGACCTCAAGCTCCACGGCCCCCGTGATTCCGAGCTCGGCACGCAGCGCCTTCGGCACCACGACCCGGCCGACGGAGTCCATGGGAATTCTCATGCCAAAAAATTACCAGGCGTCCTGGTCCCGGCCCAGTTCGGCGTTCCGACTGCGCGCGTCCTGGAGAACCCGGCCATAGCAGGTGATCTCGGAGTGGAGCTAGCCGGACTCGAACCGGCGACCTCCTGGGTGCGATCCAGGCGCTCTCCCAACTGAGCTATAGCCCCGTGGCGAGACCATGGTAGCGGCGGTGGGGTGGCCCGGGAGCGGCCTGGGTCGGGGTAGTCTGGCCCTCTGGTGAGCTTTCGGGCCAGGCTGCGGTTGTTCTTCGTGCTGCTCGTGATCGTGCCGATGATCGCGCTCGCGGTCGTCCTGTTCGCGATCACCTCCCGCAGCGAGACCGGGAAGACGGACGCGGGCATCTCGGCCGGATCGCGCACCGCGTTCGGCGTCTACGAGGAGGCCGCCCAGAGCGCCGAGCCGGCTCTGAGGGAGGTGGCCGGGGACCGCTCGCTGCAGACCGCCCTCGCCGGCGGGAGCGACGTCGAGTCCCGTCTCGAGGCCCTGGTGGGCGAATCCGGAGGCGAGGTCGTCTCCATCGAGCTCTATTCCGAGGGCGGCGAGCTCCTCGCGCAGGCCGGTCCGCCGGGAATCGCGCCGCGCGCCGCGCCCGTCGCCGACGGCGGCCGCACGCTTGGCATCCTCTCGGTCTCCGTGACCGAGCCCGCCGAGCTGGTCACCCGCGTGCGCGACCTCACCGGCCTCGAGGTGGCCGCCTACCGCGACGGCAACCTCCTTGCGGCCACCATGGACGGCCTCGAGGACCGCTCCCAACTCGGCTCTCTCGGCGACCCGCACCAGGTCGACCTCGGCGGTGACGAGTACCGCGGCCGCGTCGACAGCGTCGGCGAGCCCGCCGGTCCGCCCGTCGAGCTCGCCCTCCTCGAGAGCACGGCGGACCTGTCCGACACGATCGCCGAGAACCGGCTGATCATCGGCGGCCTCATCCTGGCCTTCCTCCTGCTGGCCGTCCTCGCCGCCACTCGCGTCAGCCGCGCGCTCACCGGCCAAATCGGCACCTTCCTCGCCGGCGCCCGGCGGCTCGCGCGCGGCGACTTCGCCCACCCGGTGCCGGTCGCCGGCCGCGACGAGTTCGCCGAGCTCGGTCGCGAGTTCAACAGCATGTCGTCGCAGCTCGAGGCAAACATCGAGGAGGTCGAGCGCAAACGCCAGGAGCTCGAGGAGACGATCCGCCGCGTCGGCGACGCCCTCGCCACCGGGCTCGACCGCAACGGAGTCGTGGGCCTGTCCGTGCGCCAGGCCGTGGACGCCTGCGGTGCCGACGCGGGCCGCGCGCTCCCGCTCGAACGCGGCGCCTTCGACGAGACCCGCGCGGGCCGCGGCGACGAGCGCCTGACCGAGGCGATCATGGCCGCCGAGCGCAGGGCGTTCGAGCCGAACGCCGAGGTGGGGCCCGAGCTGCTCGAGCCCATCGACGGGGAGGTCGAGGCCCATCCACGTCCTCGCCGCGCCGTGCCGGCCGAGAGCGGCGGGGTCCACGCCCTCGCGGTGCCCATGCGAGCCCTGACCGGATCCGCCGACGCCGCGTACCTCGGCGTCCTCTCGATCGCCCGCTACGGCCGAGCCTTCTCCCGCCAGGAGGAGGAGCTGCTCGAGTACCTGGCCGGCCAGGCCATCGTCTCGATCGAGAACGCCAGCCTGCACGAGACCGTCGAGCGCCAGGCCGTGACCGACGAGCTCACCGGCCTCGCCAACGCGCGTGCCTTCCGGTCGATCCTCGAGCGCGAGATCGAGCGCAGCCGCCGGTTCCAGAGCCCGCTCGGCCTGGTGATGGTGGACCTCGACGACTTCAAGCAGGTCAACGACGTCCACGGTCACCAGCAGGGCGACGAGGTGCTCGCCGCGGTCGCCGCCGTGCTGCGCGACTTCTCGCGCGACATCGACGCCCCCGTCCGCTACGGCGGCGAGGAGCTCGCCGTGGTGCTCCCCCAGACCGACGCCGAGGGTGCCGCCCAGCTCGCCGAACGCATGCGCGAGGCGGTCGAGCGCCTCCGCGTCCCGCGTGTGGGGGGCGGCGAATTCCTCCAGGTCACGGCCAGCTTCGGGGTGGCCGCGGTGCCCGAGAGCGCCTCCGACGAGGAGGAGCTGGTGGCGGCCGCCGACGCCGCTCTGTACAGGGCCAAGCGCGGCGGGAAGAACCGGGTGGAGCGCGCCGAGCGGGTCGTGGCGGCCGGGTGAGGCCGCTCCCGGGGCGCGCCGAGGCATCCGGCGAGCATCTATAGGCTTCCGCGCGATGGGAGTTCTCGACGATGCCATCAGGCAGCATCTCGAGCTAAAGCGCCAGCACGGGGCTCCGGAAGAGGAGCTTCAGCGCCAGGAGGAAGAGGCGCTCGGGCCGGCGCGCCGCGACGTCGCCCCGGCGGAGACGGGCGGCGATGTCGAGCTCGAGGACGCGCCCGACGAGGCCGCCGAGGTCGCCTCCGCGGAGGAGGCCCCAGCGGCGGAGGCCGCCGAGCCGCACGAGCAGGAGACCGTGCTGCAGGAGCCGCCGGAGGAGCCGCCCGCCGAACCGGAGCCCATCGTGGAGTCGGACTCCGCGGCGGATCGCGAGCCGCTCGCCGAGGAGCCCCAGAACGCGCCGTACGACGCAGCGGCGGACGAGCCGGACTTCGCGCGCCGCGACGAGCCTTCCGCCGGCGATCCGCTCGAGCCGCCGCCGAGCACCCCGGGCGAGCAGCTCGCCCCTGAGGCGGCCGAGACGGACGACGCGCCCGTAGGCGAGGCGTTCGAGCGTTCGCCGGGCGCGCGGGAGGAGACCGACGCCTTCGATGCGCTCGAGGAGGAGGACGAGGCGGGCGCCGAGGACGACGACCTCTTCGCGGAGGACGAGGAGGACGCGCCCGAGCAGGCGGAGCACCCGGACGACGTCCTCGAGGACACGCCCGACTTCCTCCAGGAGACGCCCGAGCACGACCGGCTCTGGTTCGAGCAGAAGCCCCCGCGGGACTTCGACTTCGACTAGAGGGCCAAGCGGCGCGGCGGCCGAGTTGCGGCGGGGACCGCCCGCCCCGGCGGCCCCCGCACGATGCAACTCAGCGGCGTCCCAGTGCCGCTTGATTCGACGGAACCCTCCATGCCGTCGTAGTCGCAATCTCGGCCGGGGCGCGGATATGCATGAAATTCCGCGCCCAAGGCTCAACGACTGTTGGTCTAAGAGATGTAACCGCGCGTGCGGGAGGCGTCGACCACCCGCTCGATGCCGAGCTCGTAGGCCGCGGTACGGAGCGGCATCCCCGCCTCCCGGGCCCGTTCGCTGACCTCGCGGAACGCCTTGCGCATGATGCGGCCGAGGCGCTCGTTGACCTCGTGCTCGTCCCAGCGGAAGTGCTGGAGGTTCTGCACCCACTCGAAGTAGGAGACGACCACGCCGCCGGCGTTGGCCATCACGTCGGGCACGACCATGATGCCCTTGTCCTCGAGGATCTCGTCGGCGGCCGGGGTGGTCGGGCTGTTCGCTCCTTCCACCATCATCCGGCAGCGCAGGCGGTCGGCGTTGTGCTTGTGGATCATCCCGCCCAGCGCCGCGGGGATGAAGACCTCGCACTCGATGTCGAGGAGGTCCTCGGGGTCGATCTCCTCGGCCCCGTCGAACTCGGGCAGCGAGCCGCCCTCGCGCACGTGCCGGACCAGGGCGTCGACGTCGATGCCGTCCTCGTCGCGGATCGCGCCGCTGGCGTCCGAGGCCCCGACCATCCGGGCCCCGAGCTCATGCATGAGCCGGGCCGCCCAGGACCCGACGTTGCCGTAGCCCTGCACGACGAAGCGGGCGTCCGAGGGGGTCAGGTCGAGCTGGGGCGCGGCCTCGCAGAACATGTAGACGACGCCGCGGCCGGTGGCGGCCTCGCGGCCGTACGAGCCCTCGAGGGCGATCGGCTTGCCGGTCACGCAGGCGGGCGTGTGGCCGTGGAGCTTTCCGTACTCGTCCATGAACCAGGCCATCACCTGGGCGTCGGTCCCCACGTCGGGGGCGGGGATGTCCCGGGTCGGGCCGAGCACCTTCTCGATCTTGTCCATGAACGAGCGCGACACGGCCTGCAGCTCGTGCTCCTCGAGCTTCTTGGGGTCGACGTTCACGCCGCCCTTGGCGCCCCCGTAGGGGATGCCGGCGATCGCGGTCTTCCAGGTCATCAGCTCAGCGAGCGCGCGCACCTCGTCGAGGTCGACCTCGGGGTGGTAGCGGATGCCGCCCTTGTAGGGCCCGCGCGCCCCGTTGTGCTGCACGCGGTAGCCCGAGAAGACGTGGATGCGGCCGTCCTGGAGCTTCACCGGCACCTGGACCTGCACCTCGCGGTAGGAGGAGCGCAGCACGGCGGCGATGTCGTCGCGGAGCTCGAGCCGCTCGGCGGCGCGCCCGAACCAGTGGCTGACGATCTCGTAGTTCGAGACCTCGGCCCGCTGATGTGGCCGGTGCTCCTCGGTGCGGCGCGGCGACTTGTCGGGCGCGCCATGCCCGTCCGCCTCGGCGTGCGGCCCGCCCTTGTCGGCCTCGCCCGCCTCCTTCGAGTCGCTCCTGGCGGCCTCCTCGGTCGCCTGAACGCCGCCCTCGGCGTCCTCGCCGGTCTCGTCGACAGCCTCGTCCGCCATCACGGTGCGCACGTTCCCAAATTCCGGCGGCCCGAATCAGGGCCTACCATTTCGAGCACGGGGCCATAGCTCAGCTGGAAGAGCGCCGGCTTTGCAAGCCGGAGGCCGCCGGTTCGAATCCGGCTGGCTCCATTTCAGGCGAGGAATTCGCGGAGCCGGGTAAGGCGCCTCCCATGTTTACCCGCCTCGCCGCCGTCATGACCGTCCTGTCACTCGCCGCAGTGCCCGCCGCGGCGGCCGATGAGCCCTCCCCGCCGCCCTGGCTGAAGGTCGAGAACGGCCAGACCCAGCCTCAGTTCGACTTCGCCCAGGCGATCGAGGAGGTCGTCTTCGTCGAGACGCAGCTCGACAGCGACCGCGACGGCCGCCGCGACCGGGTCCGCATCCGGATCAGCCGCCCGCTCGAGACCGAGACGAAGGGTTACAAGGTCCCCGTCGTCTTCGAGCACAGCCCCTACCGCGGCGACTTCGGCCCGATCCAGAACCATCCGGTCGACTTCGACCGCATGCCCCAGGAGTCGATCGGCCGCGGCGACGACAGGAGCGCGAGCGCCAGCCGTCGGGCCGGCGCAAGCAGGCGCGCCACCGCGCGGATCGCGCGAGCGAGGGCACGAGCCCGCGCCGACCTGCCCGACAGCGGGCTCGACGACTACTACGTCCCGCGCGGCTACGCCGTCGTGCTCGGCGAGAGCATCGGCACCTTCAACTCCGACGGCTGCCCGACGATCGGCGACCAGGTCGAGACGCTCGGCACCAAGGCCGTGATCGACTGGCTGAACGGCCGCGCCCGCGGGTTCGACGAGGAGGGAAACCGCGTGGGGGCGAGCTGGACCGACGGGACGACCGGCATGACGGGCGGGTCCTACAACGGAACGCTGCCGAACCAGGTGGCCACCACCGGCGTCGAGGGGCTCGAGACGATCATCCCCGTCGCCGCGATCTCCAGCTGGTACGACTACTACCGCGCCAACGGCCTCGTCGTGGCCCCGCACTCGAACGAGCAGGGTGTGGGCGAGAACGTCTTCCTCGGCGAGGACACCGACGTGCTCGCCTCGTTCATCGGCGGCAGCCGCATGGACGACCGCTGCGCCGGCACGATCCCCTACCTCAAGCGCAGGCAGGACCGCGTGACCGGTGACTACAGCTCGTTCTGGGCCGCCCGCGACTACCTCGACGACGTCGATCGCATCGAGGCCAGCGTGTTCGTGGTGCACGGCCTGAACGACTGGAACGTGAAGACGAAGGCCTTCGCCGAGTGGTGGTACCGGCTCGATCGCGAGGGCGTGGCGCGCAAGCTGTGGTTGCACCAGGGCGGCCACGGCGGGCCGGGAGGCGAGGGCGAGGCGGCCTACCAGCAGGCCGAGAACCGCTGGTTCGACTACTGGCTGTTCGGCGTGCAGAACGGGATCGCGTCGGAGCCCAAGGCCACGATCGAGCGCGAGAACGGCGTCTACACACAGGAGAAGGACTGGCCGGCGCCCGGAACGCGCTACGCCACGCTAGGCCTGTCGGCGAGCGATGCGACGGCCCCGGGCGAGCTGTCGTCCCGAGGCGGCCGGGGGCCGGACCAGAGCTTCGTCGACCGCGGCCGCGAGCTCGACACCGACGACGTCCTGATCCAGGGTCCCGACACGGCCCGGCCGGACAGGCTCGTCTACCGCTCGCCCGAGCTCGCCCGCGACGTCCGCCTGAGCGGCACGCCCTGGGTCGAGCTGGAGATGTCGGTGGACAACCGCAACGCGGCCAACCTGACAGCCGTGCTGGTCGACTACGGGCCGGAGGGCTCGACAGAGGCCCCGGTGATGGTCACGCGCGGATGGCTCGACCCGCAGAACCGCACGAGCATCAGCCGCAGCCAGGCGATTCGCCGCGGCGAGGAGTACGAGCTCCGCTGGGACCTCCAGCCGGACGACTACGTCTTCCCGGCCGGCCACCGGATCGGCCTGGTGGTGGTCTCTACGGACCACGACTACACGATCAGGCCGGCACCGGGCACGCGCCTGACGCTCGACCCAGGCGACAGCCGGATCAGCCTTCCGGTCGTGGGCGGAAGGTCGGCGCTCGGCCTCTAGCCGGACCGAGCGTCAGAACGAGGTTCGGGCGACACGCTCGCGCATGCTCGCGCGCAGCTGCTCCGCTATGCGGGGCATGCGTGCTTCGATCTGCTTGAACTCCCGCGAGAAGATGGCGACCAGCTTCATCGGGGTTGTCGCGGTGATCGAGGCCGTTCGCGTGCCGGTGGCGAGAAGTCCGATCTCCCCGAAGGCTTCGCCCGGACCCAGCGAGCGGACCAGCTCCCCGCTCTTGCGGACCTCCGCCTCCCCGCTCTCGATCACGAAGAGCTCGTAGGCGTGCTCGCCCTCGGTCGTGAGGGTCGTGCCGGCCTCTACCTCCAGCTCGCGCGTGCACCCCGCGACTTCGGCGAGCTCGTCGTCGTCGAGCTCCGCGAACAGGGGGAGGTCCTTGAGTCGAGCTGCATCCATGTGGGGCTCCTCGGTGGCTTGGCGCCCATCCTCTCCGTGCGGTGCGGCCGCTGCGTGAAGAGGATGTGAAGAGCTAGCCCGCGCGCACCCTCTTGAAGGCCGCGTCGAGCAGCACGGGAGCGTGCCTGGACGGGTCGCGCGAGTTCAGGAGCACCACCCCCATCCGGCGGCCGCCGCGTCGAGCCACGCCCACGAAGCAGCGGCCTGCCGCGCTCGTGTAGCCGGTCTTGAGCCCCACGGCGCCGCGGTAGCCGAGCCGGATCAGGGGGTTGTGGCCGGTCAGGTACAGCCTGCCGCCCTTGATCGGGAAGCGGAACGAGACCTGCCGGCGCCGCGCGATCCGGCGGATGCGCGGCTTCGACATCGCGATGCGCGTCATCACCGCGAGGTCGCGGGCGCAGGAGCGGTTCCCGTCCTCGAGCCCGTGCGAGGAGGCGAAGCGTGTGCAGTCGAGCCCCCACTCGCGGGCGCGGCGGTTCATCAGCCGCACGAAGCGCCGCTCGCTCCCCGACACGTGCACCGCCAGCGCGATCGCCGCGTCGTTGCCGGATACGAGCAACAGCCCGTTCAGAAGCGTCTCGAGCCGCACCCGTCTGCCGCGCGGCAGCAGCCCCACGCCGGAGCCGGTGTAGCGGAGCGCGGCTCGCGTGATCCGCACAGGCTCGCCGGGCCGGGTCCGCTCCACGACAAGGAGGGCGGTCATGATCTTCGTGAGGCTTGCGATCGGAACCGTCCGCAGCGGGCGCCGGCGCCAGAGCACGTCGCCGCTGTCGAGATCGAACACGAGCGCGGCCCGGGGCGGCTTGCGTATCCGGACGTGGAACGCGTCCACGCCGGTCAGCGGGATCCCGGGTACAGGCTCGCCCTCCACCAGCGGCCCCGGCTCCTCGGGCGCCCGTGGCTCGGTCTGCTCGACCAGCTCCTGGGGCGAGGGCGACCCGGCGGCGAGCGGCAGGGCGGTGGAGCCGTGCGAGTCGCGGTCTGGCCCCAGGCCGACGTAGGCCGCGGCGGCCACGGCCACGGGCGCCACGAGCAGCGCGAGCGTGGCCACCAAGTGCGGCAGGCGCCGGCGGCGACGGCGCCGCCGCGAACCGGACGCCGGGAAGGGGCGGGGCGCCGGCAGCGGCGCGGAGCCGGGGGGGACGGGCGGAGGTCCGCGCCTAGCCATCCGACGGCGGCGTGGTCAGGGCCCCGAGCACCCCGAAGCCCAGCAACAGGAGAACGATCGCCGAGACGATCACGAGGATGTCTATTCCCTCCTCCACGGCCACCGTCACCGTCAGGAAGCCGAGCAGGCAGATGATCCCGAGGCTGGCGAGCAGGACGAGCGTGCGGCTCATCAGTACACCGGCAGCCGGTGCGGGGCCTCGTAGTCCTCGTGCACGCGGTCGGCGAACAGCTTGATGGTCAGCAGCCCGAACACGAACCCGCCGATGTGTGCGAAGTAGGCGACTCCGCCGCCCCCTTCTCCCATCGGCTCGCTGAACGCCGGCAGCAGCTGGAGGATGAACCAGAAGCCGAGCACGACGAGCGCGGGCAGCTGGACGACCGTGAAGAAGATGATGATGAAGATCAGCGTGATCACGCGGGCGCGGGGGTAGAGGAGCGCGTACGCCCCCAGTACGGCTGCGATGGCTCCGGAGGCCCCGACCGTCGGGATTGCCGAATCCGGGTCCGTGACGATGTGCAGGCCAAGCGCCGCCAGTCCACCCAGCAGATAGAAGACCACGAACCGGACGCGCCCCATGGAGTCCTCGATGTTGTTCCCGAAGATCCAGAGGAACAGCATGTTCCCGCCGAGGTGGAGCAGGCTGCCGTGCAGGAACATTGACGTGAAGATGGTGACCCACCAGGGGGACTGATCGGGCGCTTCGCCGGTGACGTTTGGCTGGCCCTCGCACAGGCCCGCCGGATCGCATTCCTCGCCCGGGTTCGTGACCTCGTACGGGATCGCCCCGTACTCGAACACCCGCTCGTTGCCTGTGTCGCCCAGCTCCCAGAGCCCCTGCTCGAACAGGAAGTAGGCGGCGCAGCAGATCGCGATGATCGCCACCGTCAGCACAGGGAACCTGCGCGTGGGGATGTCGTCCTTCAGCGGAAACACGGCACCCGGGTAGCCATAATGACTGACGGGATGGCGGGCAGGACGGCGCACCCCTACGAGGACACCGACGTGATCGACGCCCGGGCGCCGCGCTTCAACCAGGCCGCGATCGGCTCCCTGGCGCTCCTCGCCTTCGTCCTCGAGCTCGACTGGCTGCCCGCCGTGCTGGCGGCCCAGCTCGCGATCGGGCTCACCTTCGGCCGGCGGTTCTGCCTGCCCTGCTTCCTCTACTTCGAGGTGGTCCAGCCCCGCTTCGGCGAGGGCCCGATCGAGGACTCGCGCCCGCCCCGCTTCGCCAACATGGTCGGGGTCGCGTTCCTGGGCGGCGCCACGGCGGCCTTCCTGGCCGGCGTGCCCGCGCTCGGCTGGACGCTCACCCTGATCGTGGCCGCCCTGGCCCTGCTCGCCGCCGCGACCGGGCTCTGCATGGGATGCGAGGCCTACAAGCTCTCAGCCCGGCTGCGCGGGATCGCGGCCCGTCGCGTGACGCGCATCGATCCGGGCGACGTGCCCTTGGACGGCGCCGGCGTCGTGCAGTTCACGCACCCGCTCTGCTCGGAGTGCCGGGACTGGGAGCGCCGCCTCGACGGCGAGGGGCGCCCGCACGCCGCCATCGACGTCTCGGATCACCCGGAGCTGGCGCGCAAGTACGGAGTCGCCGTGGTGCCGACGGTCGTGGCCGTGGCCGGCGACGGGACCGTGCTGGAGCGGCTGGCGCCCTAGCGCCTGGGCACGTCGAGATACTCGATCGCCCGTGAGAATTGGAATCCCGGCGTCGGGCCGCCCTGGATCGCGTAGACGCGGCGCCCGAGCGCGGCGCCGCCCAGGCCGTGGCGCGGCGTCCGCATGTCCGGCAGGGCGCTCCAGCGCTGCCGGCGCGGATCGAACAGCTCCACCTCGGCGATCGTGGTGCCGCCCGGCTCGAGCCGCTCGCCGCCGAACACGACGATCCGGCCGTCGCGCAGCCGCACGGACGCGATTCCGCCGCGCGCCACCCGCAGTGGCGGCAGCTCCTCCCAGGCCCTGCGGCGCGGGTCGTAGCGGTCCACAGCGGTGAGGTTGCCGGAGTCGCGCCCGGCGATCACGTAGAAGCGGCCGCCCGACGCCACCCCCGTGGTGTGGTTGCGCGCCGGGCCGGGGAAGTCGGGGCCGCGGCGCCAGCGGCGCTCCTCGATGTCGTAGATCTCGAGCGAGCGCAGCGAACCGGAGTCGTTTGCGCCGCCGGCGGCGTAGAGCCGGCCGTCGATCGCGGCGAGCGCATGGGCCGCGCGCGGGGTCGGCGATGGGGGCAGCCGGCGCCAGCGGTCGCGGTTCGGGTCATAGCGCAGCAGCACGCCACTGGGCTCGGCCAGGGCGTCCTCGCTGCGGTAGCCGCCGTGCACGTACAGACGGCCGCGGTGGGCGACCGCGGTGGGGTGGTTCAGGCCGACCGGCATGTCGTCCAGCCGCCGCCAGCGGTCGCGGCGGATGTCGTAGCGCTCCACCGCCGCGACGGTGCCCTGGGGCTCGAAGCCGCCGACGACGTAGATGAAGCGGCCGAGCCGCGCGGCGGCCACCTCGGTGCGCTCGAGCGGAGCCGAGCGCAGCGGCGTCCAGCGGTCACGGCGGGCCCCGCCGTCGGCGGGGAGCAGGAGGATCGCGGCGATGCCCAGCGCGGCGGCGACCGCCGCGACCAGGGCGGCGCGCCGCGAGCGCTCCGTCATCGCGCGGCGGCTGCCTGCGCGAGGGTCTGCTCGGCGTGGTAGCTCGAGCGGACCAGCGGGCCCGCGGCCACGGACTCGAAGCCCATCGCGTACGCCTCGCGCTCGAGCTCGGCGAACTCCTCGGGGTGCCAGTAGCGCACGACCGGCAGGTGGTCGCGGGTCGGCCGCAGGTACTGCCCGACCGTGAGCACCTGGACGCCGTGCTCGCGCAGCACGCCGAAGGCCTCCAGTAGCTCCTCCTTGGACTCGCCGAGGCCGGTCATCAGGCCCGACTTCGTGACGACCTCCTCCCCACCCAGCTCCTTGGCGTTGCGAAGGACGCGGCAGGAGCGCAGGAAGCGCGAGCCCCGGCGCGCCAGCGGGTAGAGCCGCGGCACGGTCTCGACGTTGTGGTTGAACACGTCCGGCCGCTCGGCGATCACGCGCGCGAGCGGCATCTCCTCGCCGCGAAAGTCGGGTGTGAGCACCTCGACCTTGCAGCCCGGCGCCAGCCGGCGGATCGAGCGGATCACGCCCACGAAGGCCGTGGAGCCGAGGTCCGGCAGGTCGTCGCGGTCCACGCTGGTGATCACCGCGTGGCGCAGTCCCATCTTCCGCACGGACTGGGCCACCCTCAGCGGCTCGAGCGGGTCGTTGTGGGTGGGCTTGCCGGTCTTGACGTTGCAGAAGCCGCAGCGGCGCGTGCACGTGTCGCCGAGGATCATGAACGTGGCCGTGCCGCGCTCCCAGCAGTCACCGATGTTGGGGCAGGCGGCCTCCTGGCAGACGGTGTGGAGGCCCTCGCCCTCGATCATCCCGCGAAGCTCGCGGTAGCGGGGCCCGCCCGGCGCCGGCCGCTTGAACCAGGCCGGCTTGCGGTCGCGGAAGGGGCGGACCTCGCCCATGTCGAGGACGCGCACCCCGCCCGGGTTGGCCCGCGAGCGGGTGCTCACGCGGGCGCGGCCTCCCGCTCCATCAGCCGCCCGATCGAGACGAGCCGCTGGCGGCGCCCGAAGGCCTCGGCGAAGCGGTACGCCATCCGCTTGCGGAAGCAGGCGAGCGAGTCCGGCTTGCCGGTCTCGCGTGAGACGGACGTCATCCGCACGTGGTCGATGCCGCAGGGCACGATCCACTCGAACGGCTGAAGGTCGTTGTCGACGTTCACGGCCAGGCCGTGCATCGACACGCCCTCCCGCACCCGCACCCCGATCGAGCCGAGCTTGCGGTCGCCGGCCCACACCCCGGTGAAGGGCGTGTCGCGCGGCTCAGCGGCCACGCCCTCGTCGGCCAGGGCGGCGACCATCGCACGCTCCATCGCATGCACGAAGTCGGCCACACGGTCGACCGCCATGATCGGGTAGGCCACGAGCTGCCCAGGCCCGTGGTAGGTCACCCGCCCGCCGCGGTCGGTCTCGCACACCTCGATTCCCTGGGCCCGGTACCAGTCCTCGCCCATCGGCAGGTCGCCGGGCTCGGTGCGCTTTCCCTTCGTATACACAGGGGTGTGCTCGAGCACGAGCAGGAGGTCGGGCAGCTCGCCCGCCGCGCGCCGCTCGCGCAGGCGCCGCTGGAGCTCGAACGCGTCCTGGTAGGGCAGGACGCCAAGGTGTGCGACCCACAGTTCCGCCACCCCTCCAAGGCTACCCTGCGGATGGTGGAACCCGACCAGCGCTTCTGGCCGGCCCGCGTCCGCTGGCGGCTGCGGGGCGCGTGGATGTGGCCGTCCTTCGTGGCGCTCACGCTGCTGGACGGGGTCCTGCTGCACGCGCTGCCCCCGGTGCGCACCGGGATCGACCTGATCCCGGCGGTCCTGCTCGCCACGTTCGGCAATCTGGTGCTGATCGGGGCGCTCGCCCCGTGGCTCGCGCGTCGGGTGTGGAAGCGCCGCCCGGCCGCGGAGCCCGAGGCCCCGCCGAGGGCCCAGCTGGAGGTGCTCACCGACCGGATCGGCACGGGCCTCCTGGTGGCGAGCGTCTTCGGCGTGCTGGCGGCAGGGCTGGCGGCGCGGCCGACTGTCATCGCCGAGACGGACGCCAAGGAGGAGGCCGCCCGGGCGATCCACGCGCACATCCAGCGGAGCGGGGACGCGGAGCTGATCCGCAACGAGGAGACGGCCCACGCCGCCAGGCTCGCGGACGGCCTGTTCCGCATCTGCGTGGCCCGCGACGACCGCGAGACCTTCGCCTGCTTCATCGTCGACACGAACCGAGAGCCCACGAGCATCGTGCGCGACCCGAGCGCGAAGCCGAACGAGATCGACCCCTGAGTAGGGGGTCAGACCCCTTGAGCGGTTGGGACTCAAGGGGTCAGACCCCTTGAGTCGTTGCGGCTTAGATCTCGAGCAGCGAGACCAGCCCGCCGTCCGGCTCCACCTCGAGCAGCTCGAGCCGGTTGTCACCCTCCCGCAGCGCCTGCTCGGGCACCATCAGCGAGAAGAACTCCCGCGGCCGGCCCCGCATCCGGAAGCTGCGCCCCACCGCCCAGACCCGGCCGTTCACACTCACCGCGAGGTCCCGCACCACGCCCGGGGGGCTGCCGAAGATCCGGCCCACCACGCGGGTTGGGACCAGCCTGCGCCGGAAGTCGACGTCGTCGAGCAGCTTGGCGTTGGCCAGCTCGCAGCGCACCTCGCCCGAACGCGGCATCGCGCCGATACGGTCGCCGAGCAGCTCCTCGTTCGGGCCGATCCGGTAGGCGGACAGCCACGGGTCGCCGAAGCGGCGCTCGCTGGACGCGCCGGTGCCGAACTCCGCCGCTCGCCAGCGCCGCAGGTTCTCCCGCCTGCGCAACCACTCCTCGCGGCCGATCGTCACAAGCCGGCCGAAATCGCGCCTGATCAGGGTCACGTGCTCGCGCGCCCTGGTCATCGGGGCGAAGGCAGAGTGGCCGTCGGCCTGCTTCGGCTTGGCGATGCCGAGCAGGTCGGCGAGGGTCGGCACCAGGTCGATGTTGCGCACCAGGCTCTCGTCGATGCGCCCGACGGTCTGGCCGGGCAGCTTCACGAAGAACGGCACAGGCGCGATCTCGTCGATGTTGCGCTCGGTCACCTGCCGCCGGCTTGCCACGTTCAGCTCGAACGAGTAGCCGTGGTCCGCGAGCACCACCAGCAGGGCGCGGTCGTACAGCCCTGTGCGCCGCAGGCGGCGCATCACGATGCCGAGCTCGCGGTCCGTGTGACCCACCTGCAGCAGGTGGCGAAGGTGGTTGTGGTCGGTCAGCCCGCTGTCGTGCCATCCCTCGGGCTTGTTGATGCCCTTGATGGGGTCCTCACCGGACGGGCGGCTCTGGCGACCTGAGGGCAGGTAGATCCAGGGCTCGTGCGGCAGCAGTGCGTGGTGGAAGTAGAAGGTGGGCCTCGGGCGGTCGCGGATCGCGCCGACCCACTTGTGGAGGCGCGCCGGGCGGCCGCTGCCCGCGAGCCGCGGGAGCACGCCGGGCCGCCGGGTGCGGGCCCCCTCGCAGATCCAGGGCGGGCAGACGGCCGAGGCCGATTCCACCTGCTTCACGTCGTAGCCCAGCTCGTGGACCATGTGGTAGACGCTCGGCTGGTGGCTCCGCACGTCGGCGGCCGTGCGCGGCACCGGCATGCGACCGTCCAGGATCGAGGGCAGCGCCTTGAAGGTGGAGTCGTAGACCGTGTAGCCGTTGCGGAACCAGGTCGAGGTCGCGGCGAGCTCGGCGAAGTTGGGGTAGCGCACCGCATCGATCTCGCCGCCGGGCTTCGTGAGCGTCTCGGTGGGGAACTCGTCGAAGACGATCACGACGATGGGAGGCCGGCGCTCCTGCACGAGTCCGCCCTCGTCACCCTCTCCTTCGACGGCGACCGCGACGGCGGCGCTTATGAGCACGGCCAGCAGCACGAGTAGTGGCGTGCGCACCCCGCCAATGTAAAACGCGCGTGAAGAGAGGAGATTAAGAACGCCGGCTTCGCTAGCTGCGCGCCAGCGGCCGCAGCCGCTCTTCGCCCACCACCTCGAAGACCTCGATGTCGTTGCGGCCCTCGCTCAGCGACTCCTCGGGCACCATGAAGGCGAAGTGCTCGGTGGGGTCGCCCGCCAGCCTGAACGACCGGCCGACGGCCTCGATCCGCCCGTTCACGGCCACAGCCAGGTCGCGCGGCCCGGCCGAGCCCGCCTCGATGTGGCCCGCGATCTGCGCGGGCAGCACGCCTGAGGCGCGCCGCACCCGCGCATACAGGCCTGCCTTCACGATCGTCCCCCGGGCGCCGCCGGCCGCCGCGCGCGCCAGGTCGCCCGTCTCGCGGCCGATCAGCCCCCGGTGGGGGCCGATGCCGGCGTAGAGGCCGGCCAGGTCGCCCGACCCGAACTGCTCCAGCCGCCGTCGCACCACCTCGCGCCGCCGCGCCTTCCAGCGCCGGCCGGGGACGGTGACCACGGCGTCGAACTCGCGCGTGGGGAAGGTCACGCGGCGCACGCGGCGCGCCGCCCGGCTGAACGCCGAGCGCCCGTCGTCGCGGTAGCCGAGCGGGAAGCCGAGCACGTCGGCCATCGTCGAGGGCACGTCGAGCGTGCGGGCGTACGCACCGCTCCGCGCGCCGCGTCGCTGCCCGGGCCGCTTCACGAAGAACGGCACGGGGGCCAGCTCGTGGGCCGTGTCCGCGAGCGAGCGGCGCCGGGTCTCCACGCCGGAGCGCCACAGGTAGCCGTGGTCGGCCACGACCATGATGAGCGTCTCGTCGTAGATGCCCTCGCGCTTTAGGCGCCGCAGCAGCCGGCCGAGCAGGCGGTCGGTGTAGCCCAGCTGCAGCAGGAAGCGCTGCTCGTTGTGCCGGGTCAGGAACTCGTCGTGGAAGCCCGGCACGGTGATCATCCCCGGCAGCAGGTCGCGCGCACCGCGCCGGGTGCGCGCGCCGGAGGGCAGGTGCACGTAGGGACCGTGCGGCAAGAGCAGGTGCTTCATCCAGAAGGTCGGCCGCCCGTCCTCGACGGTGCGCACCCAGCGGTTGAAGCGCTCCGGCCGTCCGCCGTTCAGGAGCGGCAGGATGGCGGGCTTGCGGGTGCGGCCTCCCTTGCACATGCTCGGCGGGCAGAGCGCCGAGGCCTCCTCGGAGGCCAGCATCCGGTAGCCGCGCCGGGCGAACATGTCGAACACCGAGCGGGGATGCCCGCGCCGGTCCGGCGAGCTGCCGGGCCGCGGCCACATCCCGTCGAGGATGAGCGGCACCGCCTTCGTCGTGGAGTCGTAGATCGAGTAGCCGTTGCGGAACCAGGTGGAGTCACCCGCAAGCGCGGCGAAGTTCGGGTAGCGAATGCGGTCGATGCGGCCCCTCCGATCGAGCAGCGCGTCGCCGGGGAACTCGTCCAGGATCAGCAGCACGGCGTGGGGCCGGGCCGGCACGCGCGCGGCCCGCTCGCGCGGAGCCTCGGACGCCGGCCGGTCAGCCCGCTCGCGCTGCTTCGAGTCGTCCCCCAGCGCGCTCGCCAGGGCGACGAGCAGGAGAAGCATGGCGATTCCCAGCGGGATGACGAACCGGTTCATGAGCGTGCGCATGCCCCGGATGTATCGGGGCGGGCGGATGGTTCACGGGCGGGTAACAGCGCGACCGCCGAACGTTATCCGGATGGTCACCAGGAGGTCACTCGCCGCCACCGATAGGATCTCTGTTGGAACCCCCTCGGCCGTGCCGAAGCGGAAGTTGTAAAGCCGCGTTTTGCGCAGGGACGTCCCAGAAACCATCCCGACGATGGCCCGCATCGACTTCGTCGAGCGATCTCCCCTGACCCGCGACGCGCTGGCCTTCGCGCACGCCCGCCACGCCGGCCAGACGCGGGACCTGGACGACCTCCCATTCGTGACCCACCCGGTGGAGGTGGCCTGCCTCCTGCACGAGGCGGGCTACTCCGACGAGGTGGTGGCGGCCGGTGTCCTCCACGACGTGCTCGAGGACACGGACGCCGAGCCCGAGGAGCTCGAGGCGCGCTTCGGCCGCCGCGTGGCGGATCTCGTCGACGCTGTCAGCGACGACCCCTCGATCGAGGACCAGGCCGAGCGCAAGGCGGCGCTGCGTCGCCAGGTCGCGGACGCGGGAGAGTGCGCCGCGGTGGTCTTCGCCGCCGACAAGGTCTCGAAGGCACGCGAGCTGCGGCTCCGGATCAGTCGCGGCCGTTTCGCGCGCGGCGACGACGGCAAGATCGCCCACTACCAGGCGAGCTTCGAGATGCTCCGGGAGCTGATCCCGGACCACGACCTGGTCGCCCAGCTGCGCCTGGAGCTGGAGGCCGTTCAGGCGCTGCCGGCAAGCGGCGTCTAACCCGCCGCCAGCAGCCGCGTTCCGAGCCGGCGGGCGAGCCCCTCGCCGCCCCAGCGCATCACCACGTCGTGGTTGTACTCGAACACCGGCCGCGCGACCGGCCGCAGGAGGTTCATCCACCGCTTCGTGGTGTCGACGTTCCACTCGTACACCACCGCAGTGACGCCGTCCTGCTCGTACAGCCGCCACGTCCCGGACCCACGCAGCTCGCCGTCGGCCTCGCCCGCCATGCAGCAAGGCCGATCCACCCGCCGGACCGTGAAGTCGAACTCGAGGTGGTATGGGACCCGGCTGCGCCACGCGATCCGGTAGCGGCAACCTACGCCGTCCGCGTCACCGCCGTCCAGCTCGGTGACGCGCACGACGCCGCGCCACCACTCGGGCCAGCTGACCGGGTCCTGGAGGACCTCCCAGGCGTCGTGCCGGGAGGCCTCCAGAAGCCAGGTGGTCAGAAAGCGGTAGTGGGGGCTCACACCTCCAGGTTGACCATGACGTGCTTGATCTCCTGGTAGTCCTCGACCGCGTACTTCGACAGGTCCTTGCCGTAGCCGGACTGCTTGTACCCGCCGTGCGGCATCTCGGAGGCGATCGGGATGTGGTCGTTCACCCAGACGCATCCGAACCTGAGCGCGTTCGCCACGCGGTGGGCGCGGCCCAGGTCGCGCGTCCATACCGAGGAGGCCAGCCCGTAGCGCGTGCCGTTCGCCCACTCGATCGCCTTGGCCTCGTCGTCGAACTGCTGCACGGTCAGGACGGGCCCGAAGATCTCGCTCTGGATCATCTCGTCGTCCTGCTGCAGGTTCGCCACGACCGTCGGCTCGAGGAAGAAGCCAGGCAGGTCCGGCTGCTTGCCGCCGGTCACGATCTCCGCGTGGCCGGGCTTGCCGGAGAGGAAGCCCTCGACCCGCTCGCGCTGGCGCTTCGAGTTGAGCGGCCCGAGCGTGGTCTCGGGGTCGAACGTGTCGCCCATCTTGTATCCCTTGGCCTGCTCGGCGAGCCCGCTCACCACCTCGTCGTACACCTTCGCGCCGGCCAGCACGCGGGTGGCGGCGGTGCAGTCCTGCCCGGCGTTGTAGAGCCCGGTGGCGGCGATCGTCTCCATGGCGTGGTCCATGTCCACGTCGTCGAACACGATCACGGGCGCCTTGCCGCCGAGCTCGAGGTGCACTCGCTTGAGCGAGTCGGACGCCGCCTTGGCGATCCACTTGCCGGTCTCGGGCGACCCGGTGAGCGACACCATCTCGATGTCGGGATGGGTGACGAGCGACGCCCCCGCGGGCTGTCCGTAGCCGGTGATCACGTTGAGCACGCCCTTGGGCAGGACCTCGCCGGCCAGCTCGGCCAGCTTGATGGTCGTGATCGGCGTGGTCTCCGCGGGCTTCAGCACGATCGTGCAGCCGGCCGCCAGCGCCGGGCCGATCTTCCAGACGGCCATCATGAGCGGGTAGTTCCACGGCGTGATCTGGCCCACCGGGCCGACCGGCTCGCGCCGGATGATCGACGTGTGCCCGGCCAGGTACTCGCCCGACGCCTGGCCCTCGGGCGTGCGCGCCGCCCCCGCGAAGAAGCGCAGGTTGTCGGCCATGAACGGGATCTCGTCGTCGTGGAAGGCGGCGCGCGGCTTGCCGGCGTCGGCCGCCTCGAGGTCCGACAGCTCGTCGGCGTGCTCCTCGATCAGGTCCGCCAGCTTGAGCAGCGCTGTGGCGCGCTCGCCGGGCGGCGTGACCGACCACTCGCCGAAGGCC
>Ga0081538_10002096_pt1 | contig 19873 bp, 18 predicted proteins | sample TabmetS5T2R1_FD_71022 | JGI IMG/M metagenome (GOLD analysis project Ga0081538, IMG submission 71022) | Tabebuia heterophylla rhizosphere microbial communities from the University of Puerto Rico - S5T2R1 | ecosystem: Host-associated > Plants > Roots > Rhizosphere ...
GCCCCTCTACGCCGGGGGCGCCCCCATCCACTTCGTCCACATCCTCGAGCTCCGCGGCGGTAACGTGCCCCGCGAGACGATCTACTTCGCCGAGCCGTTCCCGGCGCCCGAGTGGCGCAAGCCGTGGGCCGAGGAGGGCGCCGCCTGGGAGCGGCAGGACGGCCTGCCGGCGAACGTCCGCGGCGGGAGCTAGCCCAGCGCCAGCGCCAGGGCCGCCTCCTCGCTCATGGCCCGGCCCTCCTGGAAGGCCCGCCGGGCCACCTCCTCTGGCAGGTGCGCCCGGGCCTCGGCCTCCGGGTCTCCCAGGAAGCGTGCCAGGAAGTCCAGGGGCGCCCTGCCGCCGACCCGTTCGCGCAGGGATTCCGTCGCGCCGGCCAGCCGCACGGCGTCCTCGTAGCGGCCCTCCCACCTGGCCATGTAGGTCAGGCCGAGGACGACCGTGACGATGCCCATGGGGCTGTCGAGGGTGCGGAACACCGCCAGCGCCTCGGTGACGGCGGCGCGGGCCTCCGCCGGGCGGCCCACGCGGGCGTACACGACGGCCATCCACACCAGGACGTCCCCGAGCTGGCGGCGGTCTCCCACCCGCCGCCAGGTGGCGACGGTCTCCTCGATCCGGGCGACCGGGCCCTCCCACCTGCCGGCGGCCATGTCGGGGAGCGCCGTCATCCACTCGGCACGGGCGATCGCTGCCTCGTCGCCGGCCTGGCGGGCCTGCTCCAGGCTCTCCTGGAGCAGGCGCCCGGCGGCGTCGAAGTCGCCGGCGGCGCCGGCGACGAACGCCTGGTTGTACAGCGCCTCCGCGGTCCTGGCGGGGTCGCCGAGCTGCCGCTCGATGGCCAGGGCCTCCTGGTAGTGCGCCCGCGTGGCGGGGATGTCCTCCTGCCACCAGGCGATCCCGCCGGCGCCGGCGAGGGCCTTGGCGCGGGCCGGGGTGGGACCCTGCCCCGACGGCATGGCCAGGACCTCCTCCAGCCACCGCCGTCCCTCGGTGAGGTGGCCCCGCTGCTGCCAGAACTTCCACAGCGCCCCCGCGGCCCGCTGCGCCCGGTCGGCCTCGCCGACATCGATGGCCCACCGCAGCGCGGCGCGGAGGTTGGCGTGCTCGGCGTCGCAGCGGTCCAGCCACTCGCCCTGGTCGTCGGCGGCGAGGTGGGGCTCGACCTCCTCGGCCAGGTCGAGGAAGTGCCTCCCGTGGCGGCCGCGGACCAGCTCGAGGTCGCCGCCGGCCGCCAGCCGTTCCAGCCCGAACTCCCGGATCGTCTCCAGCATGGAGAAGCGGGGGCCGCCGGCCGCGTCGGTCCGGCGGACCAGCGACTGGTCCACCAGCGACGCCAGCGCCTCCAGGGCGTCCAGCCCGAGCGCCGCCGGGTCGCACACCGCCTCCGCCGACGGCAGCGTCCAGCCGCCGGCGAACACCGACAGCCGAGCGAACCAGCGCCGCTCGGCGTCCCCGAGCAGGTCGTGGCTCCAGGCGATGGCGGCCCGGAGGGTCCGCTGGCGCTCGGGGAGGGTGCGGGCGCCGCCGGTCAGCACCGACAGCCGCTGCGCCAGCCGCGGCAGCATCTGCTCGGGCGTGAGGACCTTGGTGCGGGTGGCCGCCAGCTCGATGGCCAGCGGCAGGCCGTCCAGCCGGGCGGTGATCTCCCCCACCGCGGCGGCGTTCTCGCCGGTCACCTGGAAGCCCGGCCGCACCGCCTGGGCGCGCTCGCTGAACAGCCGCACCGCCTCGTCCCGGCCCAGGGTGGGGACCTCGTACTCCTGCTCGCCGCGCAGCGCCAGCGGGACGCGGGAGGTGACCAGGATCTTGAGTCTGGGGGCGGCGGCGAGCAGCTCCTCCACCACCGCGCCGGCCGGCGCCACCTGCTCGAAGTTGTCGACCACCAGCAGCAGCTCCTGGTCGCGGAGGTGGTCCTTGACCGCCTCCAGCACGGGCCGGCCGGGCACCTCCGGGACCCGCAGGGCCCGCGCCACGGCCCCGGGGACCAGGGCGGGGTCGGTCACCGCCGACAGGTCCACGAACAGCGCGCCGTGCTCCAGCCCGGGAAGCAGCTCGGCGGCGACCTGGACGGCCAGCCGGGTCTTGCCGGTGCCGCCGGCGCCGGTGAGGGTGAGCAGCCTGGTCCCGCCGAGGAGCCGCTTGACCTCGGCGATCTCCTGCTGCCTGCCCACGAAGGAGGTGAGCTGGGTGGGCAGGTTGTCGCGCCTGGCGTCCAGCGTCCGCGGCGGCGGGAAGTCGGCCTCCAGGCCCTCGATCACCAGGTCGTGCAGGCGCACGGGCTGGGCGAGGTCCTTCAGCCGGTGCTCGCCGAGGTCCCGCAGCGACACGCCCGCCGGCAGGGCGTGCTCCACCAGCGCGCGGGTGGCGTCGGAGACGATGACCTGCCCGCCGTGGCCCGCCGCGGCGATCCGTGCGGCCCGGTTCACGTCGATGCCGACGTAGTTGTCCCCGCCCCGCACCCCCTCGCCGGTGTGCAGGCCCATGCGGACCCGCACGGGCAGCCCCGCCGGCCAGTCGTGGCCGGCCAGGCCGCGCTGGGCGGCCACCGCCGCCCGGACCGCGCCCACCGGGCCGCCGAACGCGGCGAAGAAGGAGTCGCCTTCGGTGCTGACCTCGGTGCCGCCGCCGTCGGCGATCGCCCGGCGCACGATCGCGGCGTGCTGGTCCCGCACCGCGGCGTAGCGGTCGCCCAGCTCCTGGAGCAGCCGGGTGGAGCCCTCGATGTCGGTGAACAGGAAGGTGACCGTCCCGGTCGGCAGCCCCCCGGGTGCCGCCGCCGCCGCGGGCGGGAGCCGGCGGCGCCGGCGCAGCTCCAGGCCGGTCCCCAGCAGCATCGCGACCACGCCCAGCAGCGCGACCAGGCTCCACAGCAGGCCCGTCGGCGAGCCCAGCGCCTCGCCGGAGCCGGTCCACTCGGCGGCGGCCACGGCGACCGCGATGACGCCGCTCAGCACGGTGCTGGCGATGAAGCCAGGGTTCCTGGAGACGTCCGCCGGACGGCGGCCTTCAGGGAGCGGCGCACCATGGCCTGGAGTACCCACGCGCAGAGCATACTGGTTGCGTCGGCGCAGCTCAGGCGGGGGTGGTGTAGCGGTGCTGGACCGCCTCGCGGATGCGCGCCTGGCTCTGGCCGGGCTCACCCAGGTCGCCCTCGGCGTACTTGCGGATGTGCCGGCGGCGCTCGACGGTGCCGGGGGCATACCGGAACACCACCGGCCGCTCCCCGTCCCGCCACCAGCCGAGCACCTGCTCCTGCTCGAGCCGGACCGGGCGGGTCTCGGGTGGGTCGGCGCCGGCGGCGTCACAGTAGGACCGGATGGTCGCGTCCGGGTCGTCGCCGAGCGCCAGCACCAGCCCGATCGGCTTGAGGGTCTCGGGGTCGATGCTGTCGGCGTGGGGAGCGACCAGGATCACGTCCTCCGGCCGCGGGGTGGCGGGCGGCTCGGCCGGGCCCGGGTCGGCGGGCAGCAGGTGGTGGGCCTCGTCGATCACGACGCGGTGGGGCCGCCCGCTGCGCGCCCGCAGCTCCTGGAGGCCGAACAGCAGCTCGCGCAGGAAGCCGGGCCGGTCCTCCAGCTTGGACCCCAGCAGGTTCACGACCACGCTGCGGGCCGGGTCATCCAGGGCCTCCAGGACCTCCTGCACGGTGGGGCGCGGTCCGGGCCAGCCGGGGCCGCAGCCTGGCCAGGTCGTCCGCCAGCAGCCAGTCGACCAGCTCCACCACCCCGGCCCCGCGGGCGCCCTCGGTGACCGCGTCGCAGCGGTCCTTGAGCGCCGGCAGGGCGTTGGCCACCGCCACCGCGCACTCGCACAGGCTGAGGAAGGCGTGGTCGTTCTCGGCGTCGCCCACGCCGGCGGTGTTGTGGGGCGACAGGCCCAGCTCGGCGAGGGCGGCGGCCAGGCCGCTGGCCTTGTTCACCCCCGGCGGCAGCACCATGACGGCGCCCTTGTTGAAGATGATCTCCAGCTCCAGCCCCAGCTCGCGGATCACCTCCAGGACGGTGGTCTCGTTGGGATGCCAGGTGGCCACGATGACCCGGCCGACCGACAGGGGGTCCACCCCGCGCTCGCGCAGGGCGGCGGCGAACCGGTCCGGCGGGCGCTCGGCGAGCGGGGTGGCGGACTGGTCGGCGGGCCGGTACAGCAGCGCCCCGTTCTCGGCCACCACCAGGTCGAACAGGTCGACCTCCGGGAACACCGCCCGCAGGTCGTCGAGCTCGCGGCCGGTCACCAGCAGCAGCTTGCGGCCGGAGCCCGCCAGCCGCTCCAGCCCGGCGACGGTGTCGGCGTCGACCTTGCCGTCGTGGGCGATGGTGCCGTCGTAGTCGCACGCCAACGCGTGGTAGCGCATGCCCGTCGCCTCTGTCATCGGCTGGTGAGGGCTGCGGCCAGCTCGCGCAGCGGCGGCTCGTAGGCCTCGGCGAAGCTCGGGAAGGGGTGCACCAGGTCGGTCAGCACCGCCAGGGGGACCTCGGCGCGGATGGCCAGGGTGGCCTCGCCGAGCCACTCCTCGGCCCGCGGCCCCACGGCCGAGGCGCCGACCAGGACCTTGCGGTCGCGGTCGGCGACCAGCAGCAGCCGGCCGGTGTCGGCGCCGTCGGTGCCGGCCCGGGCCGTCTCGGTCAGGTCCATCCCGGCGCTGACCGCGGCGATCCCCTGCTCCTCCGCCGCCTGCAGGGTCAGGCCGACCGCGGCCACCGGCGGGTGGGTGAAGACCACCCGGGGCACCGCGCGGTAGTCGGCGGTGGCGGTGCCGCCCAGGAGGTTGGCGGTGACCACGCGGGCCTGGTAGTTGGCGGTGTGGGTGTAGGGCGCCAGGCCGGTGACGTCCCCGGCCGCCCACACGTGCTCCTGCCCGCGGACCCGGCAGCGCGCGTCGACCTCCAGGCCGCCGCCGTCGTCGTCGGTGCCGATCGTGTCCAGGCCGAGGTCGCCGGTCGCCGGCTCGCGGCCGACGGCGAGCAGGACGCGGTCCACCGACAGCCGCCCGCCGTCGTCCAGGGTGAGCTCGGCGGCGCCGCCGGCGGCCGCCGCCCTGGTCAGCGTCCGGCCCAGGCGCAGCTCGACCCCGCCGCCGGCGAGGACCTCGGCCAGCGTGTCGCCGACCATCGGCTCCTCCGAGTCGAGCAGGCGGGGCGCGGCCTCGATCACGGTGACGCCGGCGCCGAAGCCGCGGTAGGCCTGGGCCAGCTCGCAGCCCACCGGGCCGCCGCCGAGGACCGCCATGGAGGCGGGCAGCTCGCCGGCGCTGAGGGCCTGGTCGCTGGTCCAGGTCGGCACCTGGTCCAGGCCGTCGACCGGCGGTCGGACCGGGGTGCTGCCGGTGGCGACCACCAGGTCGGTCCAGCCGTAGGCGGTGCCGTCGACCTCGACGCGGCCGGGCCCGGCGATGCGGCCGCGGCCGCGCAGCAGCCGCACCCCGGCGTCCTGGACCTCCTTGGCGGACTCGGTGTCGTCGCGGCCCGACACCAGCTCGTCGCGGCGCGCGACCGCGGCCGCCCAGGCCGCCGCGGTGTCCCCCAGGCTCGGTGCGCCGTCGGCGGCGCCGTAGCGGGGGGCGGCCCGCACCAGCTCGCGGACCTCCGCCGACCGCAGCAGCGCCTTGCTCGGCACGCAGGAGATGTACGGGCACTCGCCGCCGACGCGGGCGGCCTCCACCAGCGCGACCGAGCGGCCGGCCCTGGCGACGCCGGTGGCGACCCGCTCCCCGGCCGACCCGCCGCCGAGCACCACGACGCCGAAGGTCTCCATGCCGCGCTAGCTCTTCTTCTTCTTGGCGGCGGCCTTGCCGCCGCGCTTGGAGGCGCCGGGGGAGTTGGCGATCTTGGCGGCGCGCTCCTTGCTCATCCCCTTCTCGCGGAGCCCCTCGTACTGCTTGGGGTTCTTCACGTTCGCCGACTTCGAGGGCATCGTCGTCCTCCTCTCGGATGGCCGTCAGGGAGTGCGTTCCCGGTGCTCACGGTGCCTAACCCCGATGTGGTTTGGCGGCAGGTGGGGTTGGTATCCCTGCCCGGCGCGAGCGCGAGGAGGCCGGGATGGGCGCCAGCAGGATCGAGGACCCGTGGGGGCCGCGGTCCCCCTTCGGGCCCGGGGCCGCCTGGCCCGCCAGGGTCGACGGCTTCCTGGCCGACGGCGTGACGCCCGAGCAGGTCGAGCGGTGGGTGCCGTCGGCGTGCGTGCTGTGCTCCAACGGCTGCGGGCTGGACATCGCCGTGGCCGGCGGCCGCATGGTCGGGGTGCGGGGCCGCGCCGGCGACCGGGTCAACCACGGCCGGCTCGGCCCCAAGGGCCTGTACGGCTGGCAGGCCAACCACGCGGCCGACCGGCTGACCCGGCCGCTGGTCCGCGAGGGCAGCGAGCTGGTGGAGAGCGACTGGGCCACCGCCATGGGCCGGTGGTGCAGCGGGGCCGGCGCCAGCTCGACACCGCGGGCCCGGGCTCGATCGGCTTCTACACCTCCGGGCAGCTGTTCTGCGAGGAGTACTACACGCTGGCGGTGATCGGGAAGGCGGGGCTCGGCACCCCCCACATGGACGGCAACACCCGGCTGTGCACCGCCACCGCGGCGCAGCGCTGAAGGAGACCTTCGGCAGCGACGGGCAGCCGGCCAGCTACACCGACGTCGACCACGCCGACACGATCTTCCACTGCGGCCACAACGCCGCCGAGGCGCAGACGGTGCTGTGGATGCGCATCCTGGACCGGCGGCGGGGACCGGACCCGCCGCGGCTGGTGATGGTCGACCCCCGCCCCACCCCGACGGCGACGACCTCCAGCGACGTCGGGCCGGTGAAGCGCGCGTGCCCGCCGACCACCGTGACCCCGTTGGCCTTCAGCAGCTTGGCGACGCCGTCGGTGAGGGTCTTGACGACCCGTTCCTTGCGCTTGAGCACCGTCGGGTAGTCCAGGCGCACGTTGTCGGCCAGCACGCCGTACTCCGCGCTGTGCTGCATGGTCTCCAGCACCTCGGCCGAGCGCAGCATCGCCTTGGTGGGGATGCAACCCCAGTTCAGGCAGACCCCGCCGGGTCGCTCCTTCTCCACCAGCGCGGTCCGCAGGCCGACCTGGGCCGCCCGGATCGCGGCCGGGTACCCGCCCGGGCCGCCCCCGACGACCACCACGTCGAACTCCTGCCGCTCCGCCGGCTCCGCCATCGCCCACCTCCTCGCCACCGTGCACATCGTCCCCTGGCTGCCTGGCCGCAACCATGCGCCGGGGCTCGCCTGCCGACCCGTGGCGCGTCCGCCCGCGACGGCGCAGACTGGGTGGCGGCAGGACCGACCTACAGGGGGCCACCATGTCGCGCTCCGAATCGCCGCCTCCGCTGCTCCCGCTGCTGTCCCGTGGCAAGCACCGCAACCCGCGCAAGGGCGCCTGCTTCATGGAGCTCGCCTCCGTGCTCGCCGGTGAGCGCTGGAGCGACCACCCGGCATGCACCCATCCGCTGCTGGCCGCGGTCGCCCGCCACGTCAACGACCACACCACCGACGCCGGCCGCCAGCGGCTGGCCGGCCTGATCCCGGCGGTGATCGGGCTGACCGGCGACGACCTCCGCATCGACGCCCGCATCGCCCTGCGGTCGGCCACCACGGCGCTGCCGGTGGTGGCGGCCGACCGGCAACGCGTCATGGCGGTCGGGGTGCTGGCCTGCGAGCGGGTCCTGGCCGAGCTGGACGGTCGACCGGCCGGGGACCTCCAGGCCACGAGCCGGTCGGCGCTGGCGCGGGCGCCCCACGCCTGGGCGTGGGCCAAGCGCTTCGCCGCCGCCGGCGGCGCGCCGCCGCCCAGGCGCTTCCGCCGGCAGGCCGCGCCGACCATCGTCCGCAACGCCGTCGAGGGGATCGCCCAGGCCTGCGTGCCCGACCCGGACGCGATGCTCCACGACCTGCTGGTCGGTGCGATCGCCGACTGCGCCCCGCTCGGCGCCCACCACCCGCAGCCCGCCCCCGCCGCCAGGGCCACGGCGGGCGCCGCGCCTCAGCGCGTCCGGTAGCCGCCGTCCACGTTTCCGGGCGGTGGCGACGAGCTAGTGGCCCTCGGCGGCGTCGGCCTCCTGCTTGGTCTGGTGGACGGTGCCCGGCGGGTGCTCGGGCGGCGCGTACACGGTCACCAGCCGCAACGGTCCCCCGCCGACGGCGCGGAAGTTGTGCCTGGTGCCGGCGCGGACGAACACCAGCTGGTTGGGCCTGATCGGGCTGCTCACGCCGTCCAGCACCGCCTCGCCCTCACCCTCCACGAAGACCAGCAGCTGGTCGACGTCGTGGACCTCCTCGCCGATCTCGCCGCCGGCCGGGACCGACATCACCACCACCTGGCTGTGGTCGCCGGTGACGACCTCGCGCCGGAACGCCCGGTTGCGCCGCGCCAGCTCCACGATGTCGATGGGCGAGTCCCCGCCCGACCCCGTCGTCATGTCGAGTAGCTTACCGCCTACGACGAGGAGGTCCTTCTGGCATGCGGGCGGGCGAGCACATCCTTGCCTTCGATCTGGGGACGTCGGGACTGAAGGTCGCGGCCGCCACCCCCGCCGGCGAGATCGTGGGGTCCGCGGTGGAGCCGTACCCGCTGCACCTGCTGGCCGGCGGGGGCGCCGAGCAGGACCCTGAGGACTGGTGGCGGGCGCTGGTGCACGGGACGCGCCGCGTGCTGGCCGTGGCCGGTGTGGACGCCGGCCGGGTCGTCGGCATCGGCTGCAGCGCCCAGTGGTCGGGGACGGTGCCGGTGGACCGCCACGGGCGGCCGCTCATGCGAGCGCTGATCTGGATGGACTCCCGCGGCGCCGAGCAGGTCCGGCGGGTGACGGGCGGCTTCCCCTCCCTCCAGGGGTACGGGCTGCGCAAGCTGGCCACCTGGATCCGGCGGTCCGGTGGCGCGCCCGGCCACGCCGGCAAGGACACGGTCGCGCACATCCTCTACCTCCGCGACCGGGCGGCCGACGTCTACCAGCGCACCCACAAGTTCCTGGAGCCCCGGGACTGGGTCAACCTCCGCCTGACCGGCCGGTTCGCCACCTCGTTCGACGCCGTGGCGCTGCTGTGGGCGGCCGACACCCGCGACCCCAACGCGGTGCGCTACGACGACCGGCTGCTGCGCCTGGCCGGCCTGGAACGGGACAAGCTGCCCGACCTGGTGCCGGCCGCCACCGTCCTGGGGACGCTCACGCCCGCGGCCGCGGCCGAGCTGGGGCTGCCGCCGTCGGTGCCGGTGGTGACCGGGGCGCCGGACATCATGGCCTCGGGGATCGGGGCCGGGGCGGTGCGCGACTTCGACGCCCACCTGAGCATCGGCACGTCCTCGTGGCTGGTCTGCCACGTCCCGTACAAGAAGACCGACCTGTTCCACAACATGGCCTCGCTGCCCTCGGCGGTCCCCGGGCGCTACCTGCTGGCCAACGAGCAGGAGTCGGCCGGCGTGTGCCTGAGCGAGCTGCGGCGCAACCTGCTGGACGACCCCTACCCCGTCATGCTCGCGTCGGCCGAGGCGGTGCCGGCGGGCAGCGGCGGGCTGATCTTCGCGCCCTGGGTGAACGGGGAACGCACCCCCGTCGACGACCGCACGGTCCGCGGCGGGTTCTTCAACCAGTCGCTCGGCGTCACCCGGGGCCATCTCGTCCGCGCGGTGCTGGAGGGGGTGGCCTACAACACGCGCTGGCTGCTCGGGTACGTGGAGGAGTTCATCCGACGCCGGGTGGAGGCGATCACCGCCGTGGGCGGCGGCGCCCGCTCCGACCTGTGGTGCCAGATCCACGCCGACGTGCTGGACCGGGTGGTGCGCCAGGCCCGCGACCCGGCGCTGGCCAGCGCGCGCGGGGTGGCGTTGCAGGCGTCGGTGGCCCTCGGGCGCCTGCGCTGGGACGAGGTCGCCGACGCGGTCCCCATCGCCCGGGTGTTCGAGCCGCATCCCGACCGCCGCCGCGTCTACGACACGCTGTTCCCCGAGTTCGTCAACCTCTACCGCTCCACCCGCCGGATCTACGCCCGGCTGAACGGGTAGCCGGCTCCCTGGAGGCGTGCATGGACATCGCCGAGATCGCCGCCAAGCTGGAGCGCCTCAACCCCAGGGTGGCGGCGGCGGCCGAGCGCCTGGCGGTCGCCATCCCCGCCGTCCGCTCGCGGCTGGACCGCGAGTACGAGCGGATGCTGGCCGCCATGGAGCCGGCGGTGAAGCCCTACCGGGGGCAGGCCGCCTCGTTCCCACGGCTGCCGGCGCACGGCGTTCCCCGCGAGGAGCTCCTGCGGCAGGTGCAGGACCTGGCGGTCCGGGAGCGGCCGCGCTGGCGGGGCGGCCTGGTCTCGGGCGCGGTGTACCACGGCGACGACGACCACATCGCCTTCCTGAACCGCGTGTACGCGATCACCTCGCAGGTGAACCCGCTCCACGCCGACCTGTGGCCGAGCGCCACCAAGTACGAGGCGGAGATCGTGGCCATGACCGCGGCCATGCTCGGCGGCGCCGTCGGCGGTGACGCCGCCGACGACCCGCGGCGGCAGATCGTGGGCAGCGTCACCTCCGGCGGCACCGAGAGCATCCTGCTGGCCATGCGGGCCTACCGGGACCGGGCCAGGGCGACCCGGCGGATCACCCGGCCGGAGGTGGTCGCCCCCGCCACCGCCCACGTCGCCTTCGACAAGGCGGCCCAGTACTTCCGCATCAAGCTGGTCCGCGTGCCCGTGGCGGCGGACCACCGGGCCGACGTGGCCGCGATGCGGCGGGCCGTCGGTCGCAACACCGTGGCGCTGGTCGGCTCGGCACCCACGTTCCCCCACGGGGTCATCGACCCCATCGAGGACCTCGCCGCCATCGCGCGCCAACGGGACATCGGCTTCCACACCGACGCGTGCCTGGGGGGGTTCGTGCTGCCGTGGGCCCGCCGGCTCGGCTACCACGTGCCCGGGTTCGACTTCCAGGTCCCCGGCGTGACCTCGATGTCGGCCGACACCCACAAGTTCGGCTACGCCGCCAAGGGAACCTCGGTGGTGCTGTACCGGGGCGCCCAGCTGCGCTCGTTCCAGTACTTCACCGCCAGCGACTGGCCCGGCGGGCTCTACTTCTCCCCGACCCTGGCCGGCAGCAGGCCCGGCGCGCTCAGCGCCATGTGCTGGGCGGCCATGGTCGCCACCGGCGAGGACGGCTACCTGGAGGCCAGCCGCCGCATCCTGGAGACCGGGGCGGCGATCCGCCGCGGCATCCAGGCCATCCCCCACCTGCGGGTGCTGGGCGACCCGCTGTGGGTGATCGCCTTCACCTCCGACACGGTCGACATCTACCGCGTGCTCGAGCGCATGCGGCGGCGAGGATGGAACCTGAACGGCCTGCACCGACCGGCCGCCGTGCACCTGTGCGTGACGCTCCGCCACACCCAGCCCGGCGTGGCCGAGCGGTTCCTGGCCGACCTGCAAGGATCGGTGGACGAGGTCCTGGCGGCGCCGGCGGCCAAGGAGGGGGTGGCGCCGGTGTACGGCCTGGCCGCCACCATCCCCTTCCGGGGGATGGTGCACGACCTGCTCAGGAAGTACATCGACCTGCTGTACCGCCCCTGACGGTGCCGGGTCAGAGGCGCTGGAGGCCGCGGAGGACCTGCTCGAGCAGGGCGGCGTCGGGGCTGCCGGTGTGGCTGGGCGCCGGATGGATCACGGCCACGCCGTAGTCGACCAGGTCGGCGACGAGGATGCGGGCCACCCCGAGGGGCAGGTCGAGGCGGCCGGCGACCTCGGCGACCGAGTGCAGCTCCTGGCACAGCCGCGCGATCGACTGGTGCTCGAAGCCGAGCCGCGGCCACAGGGGGGCGCTGCCCGGGACGGTGCCGACCAGGTCCTCGAGGGCCAGGTTGCTCCGGCTTGCCTGGGTGCGACCGTCGGTCAGCGCGTACGGCCGCACCAGCGGGCCCGGGTCGGGCCCGCCGGCGCCGTGGCTAGCTGGCCATGTCATCGTCGCGCCCCGTGGCCGGCGAGGGCACGGTTCCGGGAGCTGGTGGCGCCTGCGGAGCGGGTCGCTCCGGCCCCGACCCGGCGCCGCCGACCCGTGGGAGCGTGAGCGGCTGGACCGTGCCCGGTCGCGGCTGCCCGTCCGGCGCCGCCGGCAGGGCGCCGTCGGGGGCGATGGCGGCCGGGTCGCCGACGGCGGACGCGCGCGGGCCCCGGGGCACCGGCATGGGCTCGGGCTCGGCCGGCCCGCGCGCCTGGCCGGCGGCCTGGGCGGCCTGGCCGAACGGCTGGTCGAGCACGCCGAGGGGCAGCAGGACCAGCGCGGTCACCCCGCCGTACCAGGAGCGGCGCAGCCGCACCTTGATGCCGTCGCGGGCGGCCAGGCGGCCCACGACGTAGAAGCCCAGCCGCTGCGCGCGGGCCACGTCGACGGCGGGGGGATTGGCGAGCTGCTCGTTGGCCCTGGCCAGCTCCTCGGTGGTCATGCCGATGCCCTGGTCCTCGATCTCCAGCAGGTAGCCGTGCGGGACCGGCTCGCCGGTCACCTGCACCCGCGTCCCAGGTGGTGAGAACACCGCCGCGTTCTCGATCAGCTCCGCCAGCAGGTGGACCACGTCGCTGACCGCGTGGCCGAGGACGGCGGCGTCCGGCATGGGCAGGACCACCACCCGGGTGTAGTCCTCGATCTCGGCGGCGGCGGCGCGGATGACCCGGACCAGCGGCACGGGCTGGCTCCACCGCCGGACCGGCTCGGCGCCGGACAGCACCAGCAGGTTCTCGGCGTTGCGGCGCATGCGCGTGGCGAGATGGTCCAGCCGGAACAGGCTCTGGAGCTGCTTGGGGTCGACCTCGGTGCGCTCCAGCTCATCGAGCTCCTCGAGCTGCCGGCCGACCAGCGCCTGGAGGCGTCGACCGAGGTTCAGGAACATGTCGGCGACGCTGCGGCGCAGCGCCGCCTGCTCGGCGGCGACCCGCACGGCCGTGCTGTGCACGGTGTCGAACGCCCTGCTCACCTGGCCGATCTCGTCACGGCTGCGGATCCCGATCGGCGGTGGCTCGACGTCCAGGTCGACCGGCTCGGCCTGCTGGAGCCTGTCGACCACACCGGGGAGCCGGCTGTGGGCGACGTCCTCGGCGGCGGCCTTGAGCTGCCCCAACGGCCCGACGAGGGAGCGGGCGACCAGCAGCGACAGGCCGACCGCCAGCGCCAGGGCGAGCAGGATGCCGACCCCGTCGGCGGTCGCCCGCGACCTGGCGGTCGCCTCGATCCGCTGGCTGCGGTCGGCCGACGCGGCGCCCAGCCGCCCGCCGACCTGGTGCAGCAGGTCGATCTCGGCGCTGGTGACCGTCCACCACTCAACCGGGTCGATGCCGAGCTCGGGGGCGGTCTCGGCCTCGACCGCGGCCGCCTGGAGCTCCCTGGCGCGCTGCACCTCGGGGCCGACCAGCGTGTCGACGTACAGGTCGCGCTGCGCGTCGGTGGCCGACGCCCGGAACTCCGCCAGCAGCACGGCGCGGGTGGCCAGGGTCGAGGTGAGCTGCGCGTACTCCCCGGCGGCGAAGCGGCCGTCGCGGAGCACGGCGGTGATCAGCTCCCGCTCCAGCGCGGCCAGCTCGGCGATGCGGGAGACGGCCACGAACGCTCCGACGCTCTGGGCCAGCTCGGGGTCGGCGATGCCGGCCGCCAGCCCGCGGTTGGTGTTGAGCAGGTCGGCGACGGTGGTGTCGTACCAGGCCCGCGTCGCCGCCGCCGAGACCGCCCGCCGGTCGAGGTCGCGCCGCACCCCGGCGAGCCCGGCGAGCCGGTCGCCCGCGGAGGCCAGCCGGTCCCTGGCCGTCGCGGCCAGGGCGGCCCGGTCGATCGTGCGGGCGCTGGCCTGGTAGGCGGCCACCGCACGGTCCACGGGGTCGCGCTGGGCCCGCAGGGCGCCGCGGTCCACGCCGACCTTGCCGCCCAGCAGCCGGCCCAGCGACAGGCCCCGCTCCTTCTGGAGCTCGTAGGCGAGGGTGGAGCCACGCAGCGCGAACTCGGTCAGCCGCGTGACCTGATCGGCCCGCTGGCTGGTGGCGATCGTGGAGCCGACCCGCAGCCAGGCGAGCAGCACGATCACCGCGGTCGGCAGCAGCAGGATCAGGGCGATCTTCGGCCGGATCGAGAGCCTGCTCAGCATCGCCCGCCGTCCGGTCGGGCGGGTCGCGTGAGGCTTGACTGGTTGGAGAGCATCTGCGGCGGTGTAGTCTTTCAACTTCGCAGAGCCAGAGCAAGCCACGCAGGCCGCGGACTCGCCGCGGACACGACGAGGAGGTCGAGTGATGGCGACCGCGGCGCACACCGGCCGGGACCGGGCCCTGCCGCGCGTGCTGGTCGCGCTGCTGACCGTGGCGCTGCTGGCCGGCTGCCAGGGCGGCGGCGAGCAGCGGGCGGCGGAGCGGCCCGCCGCCCAGGGGCTGACCGAGCTTGGCAGGCGGCTCCCCCAGGCCATGCAGAGCGCCCGTGAGATCCGGGTCGGGTCGGACGTGTCCTACGCGCCGGTCGAGTTCTTCGACGCCTTCGCCCCGGACGTGCTGGACCGCCCGGTCGGCGATCCCGAGCCGCAGGTGCTCGGCATCGACCCCGACCTGGCCACCGAGCTGGGCCGCAAGCTCGGGGTCCGCTTCACCTTCCACAACGTCGCCTTCGACCAGCTCATCCCGGCGCTGCGGGCCAGGCGCTTCGACGTGATCATGTCGGCGATGACCGCCACCCGGGAGCGGGCCAGGCAGATTTCCTTCGTCCAGTACTTCCAGGCCGGCACCTCCATCCTGGTCGCCAAGGGCAACCCCAGGAGGATCCGCTCGCTGGCCGACCTGTGCGGCAGGACCGTCACCCTGCAGACCGGCACCACCCAGGAGGCGCTGGTCGCGGCCGAGCAGGCCCGCTGCGGCGACCGCCCCATCCGGGCCAGGTCGCTCGCCAGCAACACCCAGGTGATCCTGGAGGTCAAGTACGGGCGGGCCGACGCCGCCCTCACCGACTTCCCGGTCGCCGCCTACAACGCCAAGGTGTCCTCGGGCGGCGCCGACTTCCAGGTGGTCGGCAGGCAGATCGACCCCGGCCCCTACGGCATCGGCGTGCGCAAGCAGGACGCGCAGCTGCGCACCGTCCTCCAGGACGCGCTCAAGGCGATCATCCAGGACGGCAGCTACGACCGGGTGCTCGCCAAGTGGGACGTCACCGCCGGCGCCCTCAAGTCCGCCGCCGTCACCGGCGCCGGCGGGGCATAGCCGCCGGCATCAGAGATCCAAGCCGTCAATGGCGTCACGCGCACCCTGACCTGCGCGGTCACGCACCTGTAAGCCTACGGCGGCGCCGCGCTCAGCAGGTCACGTGGACCAGGCCGATCACAGGTCCTTCGGCCTGGTTCCAGACGTGGATGACCTCGGGCGTCGGCAGCAGCCGGACCTGGCAATGGTGGCGTTCGAAGTAGTCGGCAGCCTCCTCGGACAGCGTGACCGTGCCGGCCTGCCCCGCACCGATGAGCAGCAGCTCGGCCCCCTTCTGGTAGACGTGCCGGGCCTCGGCCAGCGAGATGATGTGCGAGGTGCCGTAGACGGCCTTGGACAGCTTCTTCCTGCGCTTCTCCAGCTCACCGCCGAGCCGGATGAGCACGTCGTGCTCGTAGACCTTCCCGTCGATGGTGACCGAGCCAAATCGTGTCCGGTCGATCCTGGGCTGCATCGTGCACCTACCTGCGCAAGCTCGTCACGCACCCGCGATCACCCGGCGGCGATACGCCGACGTGGACACGTCACGGATCAGTCAGTTGTAGGGGTAGCCGTTGGCGGTGGCCAGGAAGCGGGGCTCGTCGGTCTCCAACAGCAGCTTGGTGGCCAGCATCTCGTCGGCGACCGGCACCGGGGAGGTCGCCTCGATGCAGTAGGCCCACCCGCGGGGATGCAGCCGCACCACACCGCCTGGGCAGACGCGGTAGCGGTGGCCGGCGGCGGTGGTGACCTCGAACCGGCCACGGGACAGGTACTGCGCGCGCTGGTCGGTCGACAGCCAGGCCAGCAGCAGCGCCTCGGCCCGCAGCCTGGCCTGGCGTCGACGCGTCAGCGCCTCCCTGCCTTGCTGGATCGGGTCGTCCAGCAGGCGTGCGAGCATCACCACGACGGCCGCGGCGACCGCCCACCACACCAGCAGCGACATGGCGGCCGGCGCCTAGCCGCCCGCCATGCGCGGGGCGACGACCAGCTCTGTATCCTCCTCGGGCCTCCAGGTGGTGAGGGTGACCTGCTCGCCGGTGCCGTCCCCGGTTCGCCGGTACACCAGCCGGCCGGACGTCTCCGCCTGGCGGAAGACGTCCTCGATCTCTCGGACGGTCTGGGGGTCGGCGGTGTCCCAGGTGCGGGTGGTGTCGCCGCTCGCATCGGCGATGTGGATGCTACCGGTCATGGCCATGCCTCCTCCAACAGCACTGACGGAGGACGTCCGCGGCACCGCCGCCCGGCGGCGCCCGTGTCGGCCGTTCGCCAGCGGTTCTCCCGGGGCATTCTCGCGCAACTCCGAACGGGATGAAACAGCCGTTCTCGCCGCCGGGATCCGGCTTGGCACCTTGGCGGCGGGCGATGCCCGGAACGCACTGGCCGCCGGGCGCGGGCGGCCGGCCGCTCCCCCACGGCGGCCGGCCACCGTGCCGGGCGGCGACCCCCCAGCCGCCTGGCGCTATCCGGTCCCGCACCTCGCTGGTACCGGCAGGCCGCCGCACCTGCCGGGTCCGCCAGTGGTGCTGGTCCCGGACGAGACGGTAGCGAGCAGCATCATGCCTGTCGTGAGTACTCGACTACTCTATGGGCCGGATCCGGCGGATAGGATGACCGCGTGGATGTCTCCTGGCCGCTGGTGGGCCGCGGCGCCGAGCTTGCGGCGCTGACCGCCACCATCGCCGATGCCCGCCCTGGCGGCGTGCTGCTCGCCGGTGCTGTCGGGGTCGGCAAGACCCGGCTGGCCAGGGAGGCCCTCGCCCAAGCGGAAGCTGCCGGACGGGAGGTCGAGTGGGTGGCCGCGACTCGGGCGGCCGCCTCGATCCCGTTCGGTGCCGTCTCCCACCTGCTGCCGGCGACCGAGCGTTTGGGCGCCGACCGTCTGGACACCCTCCGCCGAGCCGCCGATCTGCTGGCTGAGCGGAGCCGCGGGCAGCTGCTGATCCTCGGGGTCGACGACGCCCACCTGTTGGACGACGCCTCGGCCGCGCTGGTGCACCTGCTCGCGCTCCGCGGCCTGGCGATCGTGGTTGCCACGGTGCGGACCGGTGAGCCGGCCCCCGACTCGGTGATCGCGCTGTGGAAGGACGGACTGGCCCGTCGCCTGGACCTGCCGGCGTTGCCGCCGGAGGCGACCGCCGAGCTGCTCGGCCGCGCACTAGGTGGGCCGGTCGACGGAGTGACCAGGCAGGAGGTGCTTCGGGTGACCGACGGCAACCCGCTCTACCTGCGTGAGCTGGTCCTGGGCGGCCTGGGGAGCGGCGCCCTGCGCCGGGTCGACGGCGTGTGGCGCTGGAAGGGCGGGCTGGCCGGCGCGACCCGGCTGCGCGAGCTCGTCCAGGCGCGCCTGGGTACCCTGGGCGAGACCGCCAGGGCCGCGGTGGAGCTGGCCGCCTGGGGTGAGCCCCTGGCTGGCGGCGTGTTGGAGCGGCTGGTCGACCAGGACGCTGTTCAGGCAGCCGAGCGCAGCGGGCTGCTGACCCTGGAGCAGTCGGGGCGGCGCTTGCTCGCGCGCCCGGCCCACCCGTTGCACGGCGAGGTGCTGCGAGCCACGCTGCCGATGAGCCGGGCCCGGACGATTGCCGGGCAGCTGGCGGCCGTGGTTGGCGCCGGCGCCCTGCGACGGCGCGACGACCTGCTGCGGGTTGGCGCCTGGCAGCTGGAGGCGGGCGTGGCCGCTCGCCCGGCCCTGCTGCTGGAGGCCGCCAGGCAGGCCGCCGCCCGCTTCGACCTCGAACTGGCCGAGCGCTTGGCCCGCGCCGCCGTCGACGCGGGTGGTGGCCCGACCGCGGTGCGGCTGCTGGCGGAGGCCCTGGAGTGGCAGGGCCGGCACGCCGAGGCGGTCGCGGTCATGGACAGCGAGTCGCCTGCCCAAGGCAGCGGCGCCGAACGGGCCCGCTGGGCCAGCATTCGGGCCGGGAACCTGTACTGGGGGCTGGAGCGGACCGCCGAGGCCGAGCAGGTCCTGCAGCAGGCCGCGCTGGCCGAGGCGGGCGGTGAGGACGCGGTCGCCATGCTGGCCTGGATCCTGCTGTTCGATGGGCGCCTGCGGGAGGCCGTGGCGGTCGCCGGCCGGATCCTTGAACGGCCTGGGGCACCCGCCCAGGCGCTGGTGTGGGCTTCCACCGCGGCCGTACCCGCGTTGGGGTCGCTTGGCCGGCTCGGTCAGGCGCTGGCTGTGGCCGACCAAGGGCTGGCCGTGGCCAGGGCGCACCCGGAGGAGCTGCCCTGGGGTGAGACCCAACTCAACCTCGTTCGCTGCCAGGTACTCCTCGGCGCTGGGCGGCTCGCCGAGGCCAGGGCGATCGCCGAGGCTGGCTACCAGACCGCGGTCGCCGACCGCTCACCGGAGCGAACCGGCGGCTGGGCCGGGTTCCGCGGCCTGGTCGCCAAGGCCGAGGGCCGGGTCGCCACCGCCGAGGCGTCGTTGCGGGAGGCGGTCGCCCTGCTGGACGAGCAGGACCCCTACCGGTTCATGCGCTGGTGCCTGGCCGAACTGGCCAGCGTCGCCGCCCTGGCCGGCGACCAGGATGCGGCGGCCGCCTGGCTGGCGCGAGCCGACGCCCGCGGTGGGGAGGCCAACCGGTTCTTCGATCCCTGGGTGGAGTTGGACCGCGCCTGGGTGGTGGCCGGCGCCGGCGAGCTGACCCGTGCCGCCCAGCTGGCCAGGCATGCGGCCGAACTGGCCGGCGCCTGCGGGCAGTTCACGGTCGAGGCGGTGGCCCTCCACGACGTGGCCCGGCTGGGGGCTCCTGCCGGAGTCCGGGAGCGCCTGGAGGAGCTGGCCGGCCTGCTCGAGGGGCGGCTGGCCCCAGCGCTGGCCACCTCGGCGGCCGCACTGGCCGCCGAGGACGGGGCGACCCTGGACCGGACCGCGGCCGCCTTCGAGGACCTCGGCGCGCTGCTGCTGGCGGCCGAGGCGGCCGCCGCCGCCGCCCGTGCCCACCAGGCCGCCGGCCGGGACCCCAGCGCCAACGCCTCGAAGGAGCGGGCTGCCAGGTTGGCGGCCGCCTGCCAACCGGCCCGCACCCCCGGCCTCGGCTCGGACGCGCTGGTATCGACCCTGACCCCCCGGGAACGGGAGGTGGCCACGCTGGCCGCCGCCCGCATCTCGAGCCGCGACATCGCCGCCCGGCTGGGGCTGTCGGTCCGCACCGTCGACAACTACCTGGGCCGCGCCTACGCCAAGCTTGGCGTCAGCAGCAGAACCGAGCTGGCCGCCCTGGTCGGGACGACCCCGCCGCAGTGAGCGATGCGGAAGCGGCCCAGCTGCATGCGCCGGTCGTGCTCGCGCCAGACGCGTCCGGTAGCCAGCGGGGACCGACGAGGGGAAGATGGGGCATCCGGAGGTTGGGCCATGAAACCGCTCACTCTTCAACAGGTGGCCAGCCGGGCGGGCGTGGAGGACGCGTACGTCCGCCGCCTCATGGAGTTGGGCGCTCTGCAGGGCCAGGGGGATGGATACGGCGAACAGGATGTTCACCGGGTCGCCCTGCTCCGCTCATGGGAAGCGGCGGGTCTCGCGCCTGAATCGATCCTCACGGCCGTACGGCGGGGCGAGCTCTCGTTCTCCTTCCTCGAGACGCCCGGGTGGGCGATGCACGAGCGCCCCGACCTCACCTACCGGGAGCTTAGCGAGCAGCAGGCCCTTCCGTTGCCGCTGGTCCTCGGGCTCCATGAAGCGATCGGGTTTCAGGCACCCAGC
>Ga0081538_10002097_pt1 | contig 19865 bp, 16 predicted proteins | sample TabmetS5T2R1_FD_71022 | JGI IMG/M metagenome (GOLD analysis project Ga0081538, IMG submission 71022) | Tabebuia heterophylla rhizosphere microbial communities from the University of Puerto Rico - S5T2R1 | ecosystem: Host-associated > Plants > Roots > Rhizosphere ...
TGGACGGCGCCCTGGACCGCGCCGACGCCGACGACGACGTGCGCGTCCTCGTGCTCGCGGCCGAGGGCGAGCACTTCTGCTCCGGGCACGACCTCAAGGAGCTGATTGACGGGTCCGACACGTGGGCGGCGATGCGGGCCACGCCCGAGGGCAAGCTCCGGCACGAGCAGGTCATGTACTTCGACCGCTGCGTGCGCCTGCGCGACTTCCGCAAGCCGACCATCGCCGCCGTGCAGGGCGCCTGCTCGGCCGCCGGGCTGATGCTCGCATGCATGTGCGACCTCATCGTCGCCGCCGACGACGCCCGCTTCTCGAATCCGGTCCTGCGCATGTCCGGGGCGGCCGTGGAGCTGCTGGTCGAGCCCTGGGAGATGGGCCCCCGCAAGGCCAAGGAGTTCCTGCTGTGCGCCCGGACGCTCACCGCCGACGAGGCCGAGCGCTGCGGCGTGGTCAACCTGGTCGTGCCCCGCGCCGAGCTGGCGGCCGCCGCCCGGGCGATGGCCGACGAGGTGGCCCTCGTTCCGCCGGTGACCGCGCAGGCGGTCAAGGCATCCATCAACGCGATGGTCGATCGCATGGGTCAGCGTGACTCGTGGCGGCACCACTTCATGGTCCACCAGTTCGTGTCCAACACCGAGACGGCGCTGGGGCTCATGCGGAAGCGCAAGGCGGGGGGCATGGACCACGTGAAGCGCGAGCAGGCCGGCCCCGAACCATGACGGGTCGGTCGAAGGCCGACGCCGCTAGGGGTGGCGGTCGGCGTCGGGCAGGACAGCGGTGAGTGGGGCCGGCCTGCTCAGCGGGCTCCGCGTCCTCGACCTCGGCACCCGCATCGCAGCGCCGTTCTGCGCCGGGCTCCTCGGCGAGCAGGGCGCCGAGGTCGTCAAGATCGAGCAGCCCGGGCGGGGCGACTTCATGCGCGACATCGGCCCGTTCGCCGACACCGACGGCGGGCGCTACTCGCTGTTCTGGGCGGTGGAGGGGCGCGGCCGCAAGAGCGTGACGATCGACCTTCGCACGCCGCGGGGCCAGGACCTCGTCCGCCGCTTGGCGGCTCAGGCCGATGTGCTGTGCGAGAACTTCCGCCCCGGCACGCTGGAATCCTGGGGCCTGGGACCCGCCGACCTCGACCCCCGGCTGGTGGTCGTCCGCATCTCCGCCTTCGGCCAGGACGGCCCCTACGCCCAGCGGCCGGGGCTAGACCGGACGGGCATCGGCTACGGCGGCCTGCTGCACCTGACCGGGTATCCGGACAGGCCGCCCGTGCGGCCCGGCCTCACGACGAGCGACTACCTCACCGGCGTCTTCGCCGCGCAGGCCGCCCTGGCCGCCCTCTACCGGCGGGACGCCGGCCCCAACCCCACCGGCCGGGGCGCCGTGATCGACGCCGCCCTCTACGGCTCGGTGCTGCGGATCCTCGAGTGGACCATCGCCGGCTACGACCGCCTCGGCGTGGTGCGGGAGCGCGAGGGAAACCGTTTGGCCAACTCGGCCCCGCTGGACAACTACCCGACCGGCGACGGCCGCTATGTCTGCCTGGTGGCCGGGAGCGACAGCAACTTCGCACGGCTGTGCGCAGCCATGGACCGGCCCGACCTGCCCAGCGACCCGCGGTTCGCCACGCTGGCCGACCGCGCCAAGCACGCCGACGAGATCAACGCCATCGTTGCCGAGTGGACCGCAGGCCGCCCCGCGGCCGACGTCGAGGCGGCCGCGGTCGTCCACGGTGTGCCCGTGGCCAGCGCCTACACCGCCGCCGACATCGCCGCCGACGCCCACATGGCGGCGAGGGACGACCTGGTGGCCGTGGACGATCCCGTGCTGGGCCCGCTCCGCCAGCAGGCGCCGTTCCCCCGGTTCGCCGGCGAGGCGTCGACGACCCCGGCCGGGGCACCCCGCCTGGGCGAGCACACCCGCGAGGTCCTGGGCGGGATCCTGGGCCTGACTGCTGCCGAGCTCGAGGACCTGGCGGCCGAGGGCGTGATCTGACGACAGCACGAGGCGAACTGGTTGTAGCTGTGCGGCATATGACCGCACAGCTACAACCAGAACGAGACACCCCGAGGGAGCAGACGATGACGACCATCTTCCACACCGCCGACGCCGACCCCGCCGCCATCGACGGCCAGCGCCTGGCCGTTGTCGGCTACGGCAACCAGGGCCGGTCGTGGGCCCTCAACCTGCGGGACTCCGGGGTCGACGTGCGGGTCTGCGTACGGGCCGACGCCACCCGCGACTCGGCCCGGGCCGACGGCTTCGCCACCCAGGATGTCGACGCCGCCAACGATGCCGACATCCTGTGCCTGCTGGTGCCGGACGACGTGATCCCGTCACTGCCGCTCCGTCCCGGGAAGCAGGCCCTGGTGATCGTGGCCAGCGGGTTCTGCCCTGCCTTCGGTCGCCTGGAGCTGGACTGCGACGTGGGCATGGTCGCCCCCCGGATGCTCGGGCCCGAGGTCCGGCGCTGCTACGAGGAGGGTGTCGGCTTCATCACCGCCGTCGGCGTCCACCGCGACCGCACCGGCACCGCCTCGGCCCGCACGCTGGCGGTCGCCAACGCCATCGGCGGCCTGCGGCAGGGTGCGTTGTCGCTGACCCCCCACCAGGAGGCGGTGCTGGACCTCGCGGTCGAGCAGGCGCTCGCGCCGGCGATGCGCCGTGTCAGCCTCTCGTTCGTGGAGGTGATGCTGGGCGAGGGCATTCCCCTGGAGGCGATCCTGACCGAGCTGTTCCTGTCGGGCGAGGTCGAGCGGTCGTACCGCCTGATGCGGCTGGAGGGCTACGCCGTCCAGATGGAGCACCACTCCCCCACCAGCCAGTACGGCCAGCTGTCGCGGTCCGACCGCTTCGACCACCTCGACGTCGCCACCACCATGCGGGACATCGTGGGCAACATCGCCAACGGCGCGTTCGCCGACGAGTGGGAGACCGAGCACGAGGCCGGCCACCCGACGCTCCAGCGGCTCAAGGCTGCGGCTGTCGGCCCCGACGTGATTGCGTTCGAGCGCGACCTGCGCTCGCGCCTCGGCGAGCTGGCGGCCGAGCCTCGCTGAAGCCCTGCTCCAGCAGCGCGAACGCCTCGTCGATCATCGGCGGCAGGCGCTCGACCTCGCTGCCATCCGCGAGCCAGTGTTCGATGACCGTCCACATGGCCGAGGCGGCAGCGGCCGCCATGAGGTTGGCCGTCAGGTCGCCGTCGTCGGTGCCCAACCGGGTGGCGAAGGCGTTGACGAGCTCGGCCTCCTCCTCGTAGAAGTGCTCCCGCGCCATCTTGCGCAGCGTCGGGGTGCCCATCATCACCTGGAACTCGCGCACCACCGAGGGGTCGGCGAGGAGCTCGAGCAGCATCTGCTGCATCACCTGGCGCAGCGCCTCCAGCGGGCCCTCGCTCGGAGGGCGTGCAGCGATGAGCGGTCCGATCTTGTCGCCGTGGGCCTCGTTGCGGGCCATCACCAGGTCGACCTTCGAGTCGAAGTAGCGGAAGAACGTGCGGGGCGAGACGTCGGCCGCGGCGGCGATGTCCTCGATCGTGGTGGCGTCGAAACCCTTGCGGGCGAACAGGTCGAGGGCGGCGTCGATGATCGCCTCCCGCGTGCGCGCCTTCTTGCGCTCGCGTAGACCGCTTGCCGCCTCGACCACCTTCTTCATGGGGAAAGTATGACCTCCCTGCCATCTGTCTGCTGGTGAGCATTCGGCGGTCCTGTGCCGAGTGTCACTATGAAGGCTCTTGGCATCGTCTTGACAACTGACACTCTAATGCCACATTGTGCCAGGCATGACCTCGTTCCTGTACCGGCTCGGTCGTGGCGCGGTCCGGCGTCGCCGGCTCACCCTGTTGGCCTGGGCGCTCGTCGCCCTGGCCGTGATCGCCGCCGCCCAGGTGGGCGGAGGGAGGATGTCAGACCGGTTCGAGATCCCAGGCGTCGAGTCGCAGCGGGCGCTCGACATCCTGGAGGACGAGTTCCCGGCCGCTGCCGGCACGTCCGCCCAGCTCGTCTTCACGGTCGAGGACGACTCCCCGGGAACGCTGTCTGACGCAGGATCCGCCCGGGCCATCGAGGCGGCGCTCGCAGACGTCGCCGCCCAGCCCGACGTGGGATCGGTCGGGGACCTCCAGCGCTCGGCCGACGGCCGCATCGCCTACGCCGACGTGCAGTACGACCGGCCGTCCGACGACATCGGCGACCGGGCCTACCAGCGGCTCGAGGCCACCGCCGATGCCACCAACCGGTCGGGGGCCGTCCGGATGGAGCTGGGTGGCGACCTTCCCACGGAGGCAGCGCAGGACGTGCCCGAGGGCCAGGAGGTCGTGGGCCTGCTGGTGGCGGTGATCGTGCTGCTGGTGGCGTTCGGCTCCGTGATCGCCATGGGCCTGCCGATCGGACTCGCCCTCGTGGGCCTGGGCACCAGCCTCGGCCTGATCACGCTCGTCGCCGCCCTGGTGGACGTCAACACGGTCGCCCCCACCCTCGCCGCGATGATCGGCCTGGGGGTGGGCATCGACTATGCGCTCTTCATCGTCACCCGCCACCGGGAGAACCTACGGGCCGGGATGACCGTCGAGGAGGCGGCGGGTCGGGCCGTGGCCACGTCGGGCGCCGCAGTGCTGTTCGCCGGCGTGACCGTGATCATCGCCATCAGCGGCCTCGCGATCGCCGGCATCACGGCCGTCACCGTCATGGGTCTGATGGCCGGGCTCACCGTGGCTGTCATGGTGGCGCTTGCGCTCACCCTGCTGCCGGCCCTGCTGGGCTTCGCCGGCCGCCGGATCGACGCGCTGCGCCTGCCCGGCGTGCGGGGCGGCGCCGGCATCCCCGGCCGCGAGTCGATGTGGCACCGCTGGGGCCGGCAGGTGTCCGCCCACCCGTGGCGCTACCTGGTCGGCGGGGTCCTGGCCCTGGGCCTTCTGGCCGCACCGGTCTTCGGCATGCGTCTGGGCATGACCGACAACGGCACCAGCCCCACGTCGATGACGACCCGCCGGGCCTACGACCTGCTGGCCGACGGGTTCGGGCCCGGGTTCAACGGGCCGCTGCTCCTCTCGGTCGAGCTCGACGGCGCCGCCGTCGACGACCTCCGCCCGCTCGAGTCGGCCATCGCCGACGACCCGGGCGTGCAGGCGGTCGCACCGATCCAGGCCAACGCCGACGGCAGCGCCGCGGTGCTGCGCGTGATCCCCACCTCGGCGCCGCAGGACGGGGCCACCACCAGCCTCGTCCACCGGCTGCGCGACGACGTCATCCCCCGGGCGTTGGCTGACGCGCCCGGCGCCGAGGTGCAGGTCGGCGGGCAGACCGCCATGTTCATCGACATGTCCGACAAGATCTCGAGCCGGCTGCCGTGGTTCATCGGCGCCGTCATCGCGCTGTCGGTGCTCCTGTTGATGATGGTGTTCCGGTCGGTTGCCGTGCCCCTGAAGGCCGCGGCCATGAACCTGCTGTCGATCGGCGCCGCCTACGGCGTCATCGTGGCGGTGTTCCAGTGGGGCTGGCTCAAGGGACTGATCGGCGTCGAGGAGACCGTCCCGATCGTGTCGTTCATGCCGATGATGCTGTTCGCGATCCTGTTCGGGCTGTCCATGGACTACGAGGTGTTCCTCCTCTCCCGGGTCCGCGAGGAGTACGTGCGGCGCCGCAACAACGACGCCGCCGTGGTCGAGGGCATCTCCGCCACGGCGCGGGTCATCACCTCGGCGGCGCTGATCATGATCAGCGTGTTCGCCGCCTTCGTGCTCGGCGACGACCCGATCATCAAGATGTTCGGCCTCGGGCTGGCCACCGCCGTGTTCATCGACGCCACGATCGTCCGGATCGTGCTGGTCCCGGCCACCATGAAGCTGCTCGGCGACTGGAACTGGTGGCTGCCGGGCTGGCTCGACCGGCTACTCCCGAACCTCGACGTCGAGGGCGGCGCCGGGCTGCCGGAACCGGACTACGAGCCCGGCCGCGGCCCCGCCCTGCCGGAACCGGCGCGGGTGCCGGAGCCGGCCCTCGTCGATTGAGGGTCGACCCTCATTGATCTCCGGTGGGGCGGTGGTCCGCGGCGGGACCATTGCCCCACCGGCGGCGGCCACCGCTGCATCAGCGCTGGTAAGCGGTGAGGTCGACGGCCTTGACGGTGGCCCAGACGCTCGTTCCGGGGACGAGGCCGAGCTCGGCGACGGAGGCCGGGGTGACCTCGGCGGTGGCGGCTACCGGCCCCCCGAGGGTGACACGGACGCGGTCGTGGTCGGCCTCGAGGTCCGTGACTGTGGCGGTCCAGGTGTTGCGGGGGCTGCCGTCGGGCCGGTGGCCGTGGAGCGCGATGGCCTGGGGGCGGATGGCGACGGCGACGTCGGGGCCGGGGAGTGGGTCGGCGACCGTGAGCTCGGCGCCGCTGTCGAGCCGCACGGTGTGGTCGCCGGTGGCGGTGCCGTGGAGCAGGTTGATGCCGACGAGCTGGGCGACGTAGCGCGACGCGGGTCGGGCGGTGACGTCCGCGGGGACGCCCGTCTGGGTCACGTGGCCCCGCTCGACGATGACCAGGCGATCGGCGAGGACGAGCGCGTCCACGGGGTCGTGGGTGATGAGGAGCCGGGCGCCATGGAACGTGGCGAGGTGGCGGCGGAGCTCGGCGCGGACCTGGACGCGGGTGCCGGCGTCGAGGGCAGCGAGGGGCTCGTCGAGGAGCAGGAGGCGGGGGTCCGTGGCCAACGCGCGGGCGAGGGCGACACGCTGAGCCTGGCCGCCCGACAGGGTGCGCGGCTTGGCGTGGGCCTGCTCGGCGAGGGTGAACCGCTCGAGCCACTCACGTGCTCGGTGGCGGGCGCTGGCCTTGTCGTGGCCGCGGGCGCGGAGGCCAAAGGCGACGTTGTCCAGGGCACTGAGCCGGGGAAAGAGCAGATAGTCCTGGAACACGACGCCGATCGGGCGTTCGGCGGTCGGCACGAAAACATCGGCGGCGGGGTCGTCGAGGACGGTGCCGTCGAGCTCGATCCGCCCGTCGTCGAGCGGCTGGAGGCCGGCGATGGCCCGCAGCGCGGTGGACTTGCCGGCGCCGTTGGGGCCCAGCAGCGCGACGACCTCGCCGTTGCCCACCTCGAGCGCGATGTCGAGCCGAAAGTCGCCGAGCTGTACGCCGATGGCTGCGTGGAGCACGTCAGCACGTCAGACGGTCAGCCACCGGTCCCGCAGCGGGAGGATCACGGCCAGGGACACGGCGATGAGCACCAGCGACAGGGCGATGGCGGCGTCGCGATCGGACTCGAGGGCGAGGAACACGGCGAGGGGCATGGTCTGTGTCCGGCCCTGGAGGTTGCCGGCGAAGGTGACCGTAGCGCCGAACTCCCCCAGGGCCCGCGCCCAGCAGAGCACCGCGCCGGCGACGATGGACGGGCCCGCGTGCGGGACGGTGATGCGCCGGAAGATCATCGACCGGCTGGCGCCCAGCGTGGCGGCGGCATCCTCGTAGCGCGGGTCGGCGGCGCGGAGCCCGGACTCGACGGTGAGCACCAGGAACGGCATGGCCACGAACGTGTTGGCGGCGACGACCCCCCAGACGGAGAACGGCAGCAGGAACCCCGTCGCGTCGTACACCGGGCCACCGAGCAGGCCGCGCCGTCCGAAGGCGAAGAGCAGCGCGGCACCGCCGACCACCGGGGGCAGGACCATCGGCAGGAGGACCAGCGCCCGCGCCACCGAGCGCCCCGGGAACCGGGTGCGCGCGAGCACCCAGGCGAGCGGGATCCCAAGCAGCATCGCGAGCCCGGTGGCCGCGATCGCGGTGGTGACGCTGAGCCGCAGGGCGTCGATGACGATCGATCGTCCGAGCAAGCCACCGAGATCTGACCACGGCGCCCGCTGCAGCAGCGCCAGGAACGGCACGGCGACGTACGCCAGGGCGACGGCCGCGAGGGGGAGGATCAGCCACGGGGTGCGCTGCTGCCTCGCCCTCCTTGCGCGGGCCCGCGGCGGCTTCATGGACCGTCGAACCCGTAGGACTGGAGGATCTCCTGGCCCTCGTCCGAGAGCACGAACTCGACGAAGGCATCGGCGGCATCGGGGTTGGCGGCGTCGGTGAGGGCGGCGATCCGGTAGGTGGCCACCACGTTGTCGTCGGCGGGGATCTCGACACCCTCGACGGCGTCCCCCGCAGCCATGACGTCGGTGACGTAGACGATCCCGGCGTCGAGGTCACCGGCCTCGATCTTGGTCAGCAACGACCGCACGTCGGGCTCGTTGGTGTCGATGGAGGGCGTGACCCCGGCGTTGGCCAGCGCCTCGCGGCCGAACTCGCCGCAGGGCACCTCCGCGGCGCACAGCCCGATGAGCAGGTCGGCGTTGGCGAAGTCGTCCAGCCCGGTGACGCCGGCCCGGTTGCCCGCCGGGACCGCGATCTCGAGCAGGTTGGTCACGAAGTCCTGGGGATCGCTGGCGGCGCCACCGTCGATGACCTGATCCATGTTCGACGTGTTCGCCGAAGCGAAGACGTCGGCCGGTGCTCCGGCGAGGATCTGTTCCCGGAGGGCCGACGATGCCCCGAAGTTGAACTCGACGGAGGCGTCCGGGTGCTCCGACTCGAACTTGGTCCCTAGCTCCGTGAAGGCGTCGGTCAGCGAGGCGGCCGCGAACACCGTGATGTCGCCCCCGACCGCCTGCTCCTCGGCCGGAGCCCCGGTCGTCGTCGAGCCGGCATCGTCGTCATCGTCGCCGCACGCGGCGAGTACCAGGGCGGGCACGCTGACGACGGCGAGAAGCCGCAGCACATGGAGCTTCCATGGTTCCTCCAGAGCGCCCATGCCTCCCTTTAGTCGCAGTGAACCTAGCAGCTGCGACCAATCGGGGACGGCCGTGGCAACCTCGCGGCGTGGAACGCCGCCCCACCCTCTCGCTCAACGAGTGGGCCGTCCTGGGCGTGCTCGTCGAGCGACCCCGCCACGGCTACGACATCGCAGCGGCGCTGCAGGCCGGCACCCCCATCGGCGACGTCTGGCACCTGACCCGCCAGCTCGTCTACCGCGCGCTGGAGCGCCTCGAAGCGCTGGGCCTCGCCGAGCCCCGCCGCACCGAGCCCAGCACGGCCGGACCGCGCCGCACCGTCTATGGCCCGACGGCCCGCGGGCGCACCGCCCTCCGCCGTTGGCTCGTCACCCCCGTCAGGCACATCCGCGACGTCCGCAACGCCTTCCTGCTCAAGCTCGTCATCACCGAACAGCTCGGGCTCCCGCCGGACGACCTCATCGAGGCCCAGAGGGGGGCGTTCGCCGACCTCCTCGACCAGCGGGCCAGCGAGCCGCCGAGGACGGACCACGTGGCCATGTGGCGGCACCACTCGGCGGCCGCCGTGGCCGCTTTCCTCGACGCGCTCAGCACACCGAGGACGTGAACGGAGCGGGCCCTCAGTCCTCCAGACTCGGGTGGCCCACGCCCAGGCGGTCGGCGACGACGAGCGCAACCAGCAGGGCGGCGACCAGCCCCGTGACCAGCAACCCCGGCGCATCGGCGGCCAGCGGCACGGCTGCGAGCAGCAGCGCGGCCGCAGCCGGCCGCGTCCACGGCTGGTGGCGTCCGATGCGGGCGCCGAAGGCGACGACGCCGAGCAGGTACAGCGCTGGTCCCCCCAGGGTGACCAGGGCGCCCGCGGTGCCGAGGGCGTCGCCGGGATGGGCGATCACGATCTCGTCGCCGACGGCGGCGAGCAGGATCCCGGCGACGATCGGCAGGTGGAGATAGGTGTACGCGTCGCGACCGACCTGGCCGGGCACCTCGGCGGCAGCCATGCGCCGCACCGCTGCGGTCGCCACCTGCCCGAAGTAGAGCCACCACAGCGCCACCGACGAGACGAACGCGAAGCCCAGGGCGACCACGACCGATGCCTCCAACCCCACGTCCGTCGCGGTGGCGCCCGTGAGGACGATGCTCTCGCCGAGGACGATGATGACGAACAGCTGGAACCGCTCGGCGAAGTGGCCGGCGTCGATCGCCCACTCGATCATCGGGGTGCCGCCGCCGAACCTCGGCAGCCAGAACCGGACCAGCGGTGCGGCCAGGTCCAGCCCGAACGCCCCGAGCCACAGCCCCCAGCGGGCACTGCCGTGCACCAGGCCGCCGCCGACCCACAACGGGACCGACAGGAGGCTCCAACCCAGGATCTGCTGGAAGTTGCGGTGGAACGCGCCCGGCGGGGTCACGCCGACGACGAAGGCGTTGCGCCCGACCTGCAGGGCGCAATAGCTGGCGGCGAACAGCAGCCCGTGATCGCCGAAGCTCTCGGGGACGGCGACGGCCATGAGCAGGCTCGCCAGCATCACGACCACCAGCACCACGCGGACGAGCGCCACCTCGGGGTCGAACCAGTTGGTCATCCAGGTCGTGTAGTTCCAGGCCCAGTAGACGGCGCACAGCAGGAAGGCAGCCTGAGCGGCGCCCGCCCACGTGAGGTGCGCCAGCAGGTAGTGGGAGAGCTGGGTGATGGCGAACACGTAGACGAGGTCGAAGAACAGCTCGAAGTAGGTCGCGCGCTGCTCCCCAGCGCGCCTGCGCACGTACGGGATGTCCGGGATGACCGCCGCCGCGATGTCGCCGGGCTTGGCCGTCATCGCGCGAGCTGACGGCAGGCCTCGGCGGCGGCGCGGGCGGCGGCGTTCGTCGCGACGCTCGCGTCGCGGCCGAGCCTGACCAGTTGGGGGATGCGGCCGGGGTGCCGGGCTACGAAGCGCGCCACGGCGCGAAGGTTGGGCGAGCCGTCGGGGTGCGCGAGCTCGAAGACGGCCCCGTCGGCCATGCCATCGCTCGATCGGTCGCTGATGGCGCGCACCACCGACCACGGGCATCCACGCTCCTCGCACACCGCGGCGACGGCGGCCGTCTCCATGTCCAGGGCGATCACGCCTCGGGCGCGCAGCGCCGCCACGTGCTCGGGATCGACGATGAACTCGTCCGACGTGTGCAGGGCGCCCCTGCCCGGTGGGTCGGACTGCTCGGCCAGAGGGTGGGGTCGGTACTCCGCCCCGGACGCCCCGTCGATGACGATGCCGGGACTGATGACGTCGCCGATGGCGAGGCGGTCGTCGATGCCGCCGGCGATGCCCACCACGATCACATGGTCGACGTCGTCCGCATCGAGCAACCGCCGAGTCGCCTCGGCGGCGCCGGCCATGCCCATCCCGGTGGTCGCCGCCACCACCGACGCCGAACCCGACCGGCCCTCGTGGGCCCTTGTTCCCACGGGGGCCGGCGACGGCCGCAACCCCAGCCTCTTCACGAGCGGCCGCAGCTCCGACGGCATGGGTGCCAGCATCCCGATGCGCACGGCGACACTTTGCCCTGCCCGGGCCACGCGCGCCGGAGGTTATGACACCTCGGCCAGCCGGGCGACCGCCGGGATGCAGCGCTGCTCGACCCATTCGGCCGGCCGGTCGGTAAGCGGCATCACCATGACCCCCTCCACGCCGAGCTTGGCGTAGCCGGCCATCTCGGTGGCGAACCCGTCGACATCACCGCTGTTCAGCTCGGGGCCTCGGTAGAGGATCGTCTTGACGATCTCGTCGTAATCGCGGCCCACCTCGTCGCAATGCCCGCGGAGCACGTCGAGCTTGTGGGCGACCTCGTCCGTCGACGCCCCGAACAGATTGCACGCGTGGGCGTACTTGGCCACCAGCCGCAGCGTCTTCCGCTCGCCGCTGCCACCGATCGTGATCGGAGGGTGGGGCTGGCTGATCGGCTGGGGCGAGCACAGGGTCTCGGCCAGCTGGTAGTGCCGCCCGTCGTAGCGACCGTTGTTCGTCGGCTCCCACATCTGCAGGCAGATCTGCAGCGCTTCCTCGAGCCGCTCGAAGCGCTCGGAGACCGGCGGGAACGGCACGCCGAGACCCCGGTGCTCCCGCTCGTACCAGGAGGCCCCGAGGCCGAGGGCGGCACGCCCGCCCGACAGCACGTCGAGCGTGGACACGATCTTGGCCAGCAGGCCCGGATGACGGTAGGTCACGCCGGTGACGAGGAGGCCGAGCCGGATCGAGGTGGTGTGGGCGGCCCAGAAGCCCAGCGTGGTGTAGCCCTCGAGCATGGGATCCTCGGCGGGGGCCATCTGGTCCATCTGGAAGTAGTGGTCCATCACCGACAACCACGCCGCCCCCGCCGCCTCGGCGGCCTCGGCGACCCGGGCCAGTTCGGGGGCGATGGCGGGCGTGCCGCCGACGAACTTGAAGTTGGGGACATGGATTCCGAGCTCCACGGCGATCTCCTCGGGGCGACGGCACTGCGGGCGTCGCAGCGACCTGTGCCCGACCGTACGGGTTCGAGCGCGCTCCAAGTCAAGGGTGAACGGCCGCTCAACCGCCCCCCGGAACGTAGATGCCGATGCCGTCGGGAAAATCGAGGCCTTCGTCCATGGTCTCGGCGGGCCGGGGATTGCCGTCCGCGTCGAAGGTGATGCGCCGGACGGTGCCGGCGCCGTCGATCGGCCCGATGCTGTCGGTGATGCCGATGGCCAGGTCGGCCCAGTAGACCGATCCCGTCGTCGGATCGACCCCCATCCCGAAGGGGGCCCCGGTCGAGAACGGCTCGGCCCCGAGCTGCTCGCCCTCCGGGGGCGCCACCAGGGTGCGGACGAATCGCCCGGCCTCGTCGTACTCCGCCAGCACCCCGGTGAACGCGCTCGACACGTAGAACCCGCCCGTAGGCGCAGCGACCACCGCGTTCGGCGTGGCCACGTGAGCATCGGCGGCGATGAACTGGGCGCGGTCCACGCCGTCGGCGAGCGGCGCACCGGTGCCGTCGACTCGGCCGCAGCCGCCGGCGGCATCCGGGCCGGTGGGGAACGGCCCGTCGTAGCGGACGATGCCGCTCCCGGGAGCGCGCGCCAGCGCCAGGTACACCACGTCGTCGACGACCTGGATGCCACCGGGCGTCGGCAACGCCACATCGATCTTGCAGTACGGCACCTCTTCGCTGTCGAACGGAGGGAACCAGACGATGAGCTGCCCGGTCGGCGGACCGGTCGCCTGGTTGCCGATGTCGCTGGTGACGATGCGGCCGTCGGACAGCACGCCGCAGCCGTAGTTCTCCGGACCCTCGGTCTGGTACGTCGGGACGAGCCGGGCCACCTCGCGCGCCTCCAGCTCGCCGACCGCGTTGCCGTCCAGCTCGAAGATCCCCCACCCGGGGGTTCTCTCCGGTTGACCCGTGTCCTCACCGGCGACGAAAAGGCCCGAACCGTCGGGCAACACGCACACCTGGCCGTTGATGTCGAGGCCCTCGGGATCGTCGGCGGCGGTGCGGATCACTGTCTGCTTGCGGAAGGGCGGTTCCGTCTCGTAGGCGTTGAGGTTGTTGCCCTCGGTGCTGAGCACGATGACGTCCGCGGGCTCGGCGGCCGTCGTGGTCGCAGCGTCGGCGTCGCCCCCGCCGCCGTCGTCGTCGCTGTCGTCGTCGCTGTCGTCGCCGCTGCACGCCGCCACCAGCGCCACGGCGACCAGCGCCGCCACCGCACGCGTCAGCGTCTTGGTCCGTGTCGGTGTCACACTCACCCTCCCGGGGTGACGGGGATGTCCAGGCCGTTGGTGGTCACGATGCGATCGATGCCCTCCGTGATCGAGGGCAGTGTCTCGGGGTCGTCGACCGCCAGGATGCTGATCCGGTCGTAGGTGGCGCCCGGCGCCGGGTTCTCGGTCCCGGTGCAGTCGTCGGCGGCATCGAGGACGCACACCAGCCCGCCCACCGGGTTGTCGGTGCCCTGCGACAGGTACACCCCGAAGGCGGTGGCGCCGTCGGACGCCGCGGGGCTGCCGGGCCGGAGCCAGCGGTCGGGGGAGCCGAGGCCCTCGGCGCGGACCTCGACACGGAACGGGTCGACCTGGATCCTCACCGTCCCGCTGCCGGTGTCCCCTCCCACCCGCTCGGTGCTGATGGTGAAGTCGAGCGGGCACGCCGACGCGACGCACCGTTGGGCGAGCGCCTTCGGCGAGTTGGTGGCGGGTGGTCCGGACGGCGCCCCCGGCGCCGTGCTCGCCGTCGTGGCGGACGACGCCGACGACGTGGCACCGCCGTGCGCGTCGAGGGAGAACCGGTACACGCCACTGTTGTCGCTGGTGGTGTCGACGCCGGGGGCGCGGATGCCGGCCACGGCGATGACGTCGTCGCCGACCACCACCGCACCCCCGGACACGGCGCCGCTCAGCTCGCGCTCCCACAGCACGTCGCCGTCGCGCAGGTCGAGTGCCCGGAACGTGAAATCCGTACCGCCGATGAACACGACGCCATTGGCCTCGGCGGCGGCGGCGTAGGTGGGGCCCGCCACGTCCTGCTGCCACAGCAGGTCGCCGGAGGCGGCATCGATCGCGTGCAGGTAGGGGGCGCCCCCGACGGCCGTGCCGCCCACGACGACACCGTCGGCGAGCGCGGTCGGGCCGATGAAGCCGCCGGTCGAGTAGTCGCTGCCCGGCTCGGGGATGCCCGGCTCCGCCACCCGGGCGTCCCAGAGCGGCTCACCGGTCTCGCGGTCGACGGCGTAGTAGACGCCGTCCTTGTTGCCCAGGCCCACGGCGGCCCGCCCGTCGACGTCGAACAGGTTGGGAGCGCCAGCGAAGTCGAGGTCGTCGCGGTTGGGCTCGTGCGGCTGGTACGACCACCGCACCGCGCCGGAATCGAGGTCAAGCGCCAGCATCGCCTCGGAATGGGGCCCCCAGCGCTCGGTGGCGGTGCAGTTGCCGGTGCCGACGAAGACCAAGCGGCGCTCGAGGTCGACGCTCGGCGACCCCCAGACGTCGGCGCAGCCGGGACCCGTCGGCCGTCCGGCGGTCTGGCCGCCTCTGTCGGGACCGGGAGCCGTCGGGGCGGTCACGGTGGTCCACCGCTCCTCGCCGGTGGCGGCATCCAACGCGAACACGGCCGCCGGCGTGCCGTCGTCGACGTTGTGAACGTCGGACCCGAAGATCACGAGCCCGTCGGCCACGACCGGCGACGACTCGATCTCCCGGGGATCGTCGTCGTCGCCTTCCGGCGCGAGTCGGTGCTCCCAGCGAGGCTCGCCGTCGTCGGCGGTGAGGGCATGGAGCGTGTTGCCCGCGCCGAAGTAGACGTTCCGCTCCCCGTCGACGTCCGCCACGGCGGCCGACGAGACGATCTGCCCGGCGTACACGCGCGGGTGGACCCGGGCCCGGAACGTCCAGCGCCGCTCGCCCGTCTCGAGATCGAGGGCGTAGAAGTTCCCCGACCAGTCGCCCACGTACACCGTCCCGTCGACGACAGCGGGCGTGGCCGTGACGGCGTCCTCGGCATTGAAGAACCACGCCTCCTCGAGGTCGCCGACGGTGCCGGGCGCCAGGGCGGTGTCGCAGGGATACGAGAAGGTGCGGTCGGGCCCATGGCCCCACATCGCCCAGTCGCACTCGTCGATCGGTCCCGGATCGGCGGAATCGTCGTCGGCGCCACACGCGACCAGCGACGCCAAACCGAGCACCGCGGCGCCCAGCAGCGGCGCCATGACCCCCCGGTGCCGCGCCGGCCCCCTCCAGCCCTGGCCTGACACGGGCGTCAGGCTAGTGGCGCCGTAGGGACCGAGCGTGGGCGGAAGAAGCCGCGGTGCACCACCAGCGCCAGGTTGTCGACCAGGACGTCCTCGCCGAAGCCCAGGTCGCGGCTGGTGGTGACGTAGGCGAACCGCTCGATCATGGCCAGCAGTGCCGCGGACCGCAGCTCGAGCGCGCGCTGCGAGCCGCCGGCCGCGGCCGGGGCCCCGGTCATCGAGGCCCGCAGCGTCGTGGTGATGCGCTCGAACGAGGCCGACCCGAGTCGGCCGAGCCCCCGGTCGGTCACCTGGTTCTCGGCCCAGGCGCGGATCACCACGCCGTACCGGCGGTAGAAGGCCAGGAACTCGACCAGCCAGGCCCGCAGCGTGGCCACCCCTGCGGGTCCGGCATCGACCACGCCGAGCGACTCGGCCAGGGCGTCGGCCTCGTCGGCGCACCGCTCCGCCAGCGTGCGGAACAGGTCTTCCTTGTTGGCGAAGTAGAGGTAGAAGGTCCCGTGGGAGACGCCTGCCAGGCGCACGATGTCGTCGACCCGGGTGGCGTGGTAGCCCTTCTCCGCCAGCGCCGGGACCGCGGCGTCGAGCAGCTTGGCGCGGGTCTCGACCCCCTGTCGCCGCTGCGGCCCCCTGGTCGGCACGCCTAGGTTCTAGCTCCGGTGGACGCCAGCGCCCACTAACGCTCGGCCCAGCGGCGCAGCAGGCCCCGGGCGATGACCACCCTCTGGATCTCGTTCGTCCCCTCGCCGATGATCATCAAGGGCGCGTCCCGGTAGTAGCGCTCGACCGGGAACTCGGTGGTGTAGCCGTAGCCGCCGTGGATGCGCATGGCCTCCGTCGCAACCTCCAGCGCCGTCTCCGAGGCGAACAGCTTGGCCATCCCGGCCTCGACGTCGGCACGCTCGCCGGCGTCGAGGCGCTCCGCGGCGCTGCTGGTGAGCAGTCGGGACGCCTCGACGCGCGTCGCCATATCGGCGAGCTTGAACTGGATTGCCTGGTGGTTGTGGATGGGCACGCCGAAGGTCTCCCGCTCGTGCGCATAGCGCATGGCGGCGTCGAACGCCGCCCGCGCCACGCCGACGGCGCGGGCCGCGATGTTGACGCGTCCGACCTCGAGCGCGCCGAGGACGTAGCGCAGCCCCTGCCCGCGACCCTCGGCGCCGCCGAGCACCGATGACGCCGGCACCCGGTGGCCGCTGTACGTCATCTCCACGGTCTCGATGCCCTTGTAGCCGAGCTTGCCGATGGTCTTGCTCGTGGCGATGCCGCCGTAGCCCGGTCCGGGGTCCTTCTCGACCACGAAGCAGGTGATGCCCTCGGGCGTGCGGGCGGCGAGGGCGACGAGACCGGCGCGCTCGCCATTGGTGACCCACATCTTGGTGCCGTCGAGGATGTACTCGTCCCCGTCGGGGACCGCCTTGCAGCGGATGGCGCCGGCGTCGCTGCCGGCGTCGGGCTCCGAGAGCGAGAACGCCCCCCGCACCTCCCCGCTGGCCATCACCGGGAGCAGCCGCGCCTTCTGCTCGGGCGTCCCGTGGCGCACCAGCAGCGTCGCCAGGATCGTGTGGGTGTTGAGGACACCGGCCAGCGACATCCAGCCGTACGCCAGCTCCTCCATCAAGCGCGCGTACGTGACGGTGTCGAGGCCGAGCCCGCCGTAGTCCTCGGGCACCTTCGACCCGAAGAGCCCGAACGCCCGCATCTGTGCGACGAAGGGCTCGGGGAAGCGGTCCTCGTGCTCGTAGTCGGACGCCACGGGGATCACATCCCTGCGCACCCAGTCGCGCACCGTTGCGACGAGCTCGTCAGCCAGCTCGGGGTCCGTCCGCTTGGTGCTCGTCGCGCCCCTCGTGCCCGTGTCGCTCGACATGCTCTCCGCTCAGGCTGCTCCGCGGCGGGCCGCTCGGGACCCGCTCGCTCCTCGCTCGCTCAGCCCAACGCTGCCCTCAATCCCAGACCACGTCCAGCCTGGGTGGTGCCCGGAAGACGCGGCCCGAGATGTAGGGGTCGGGTGCGGCGGGGTCGAGCCGCAGGCCCGGCAGGCGATCGAAGAGGGCCCCCAGTGCCACCTGCGTCTCCATGCGCGCCAGGTGCATCCCGAGGCACATGTGGGGGCCGTGGGCGAAGCCGATGTGGGGGCGGCGTTCCCGGAAGATGTCGAAGCGCTCGGCGTCCGGCCACCGGGATTCGTCGTGGTTGGCGGAGCCGAGGCTGCACACGATGCTGGCGCCGGCCCGGATCGGGACGCCGCAGACCTCCGTGTCGCGGGTGGCGGTCCGGGAGATGATCAGCAGCGGCGGCTCCCAACGGACGCCCTCCTCGATGGCAAGCGGCAGCAGGCTCCGGTCCGCCACCACCGCGGCGAGCTGGTCGGGGTTGGTGAGCAGGCCCACCATCAGGTTCGACGACGAGCGGTAGGTCGTCTCGGCGCCCGCCGGGAGCAGCAGCCGGCAGAAGGCGAAGATCTCCTCGTCGGTGAGGCGCTGGCCGTCGTTCTCGGCCTGCACCAGCACCGAGATCATGTCGTCTGCGGGCCGCCGGCGCCGCTCCTCCACGATCCCGGCCAAGTAGTCACGGAGGGCAGCGGACGCCAGCAGGGCCCGGTCCCAGTCCACGGTCGTGGCGCCGATGAGCTGAACGGCCAGGCGGTGGAACTGCGGCAGGTCCTCCTCGGGCAGGCCGAGCAGCGCGGCGATGACCCGCACCGGGAACACGAACAGCAGCTGGCGCACGAGGTCGGCGCGGTGGTCGTCGACGAACTCGTCGATCATGCCGTTGACCAGCGGCCCGACCAGCTCGACCTCCCAGCGCTGCATCTCCGTGCGGGTGAACGCCTGCTGCAGGAGCGAGCGGTACGCGTGGTGCTCGGGCTCGTCCATCTGCAGGATCGACCGCCCCATGAGCACACCCATGACCTCGCCGTAGCCGGCCGAGCTGAACGTCTCCCCGTCGCCGAGGATGGTGTGGACGGCGTCGTACGCGTAGGCGGTGAACGTCGATCCTTCGTCGTAGTCCAGCGCACCGAGGTCGGGGACCCCCGGGTGGACCGGCGCCTCGGCCCGCAGGCGGGCGAAGGTCGGGTACGGCGTGGCGTCCCCGTCGGCGCCCATGGCGCGGTTGAACTCCTCGAAAGGATCGTCGTCGGACGGGTTCTCCGCTCTTGCAGCTTCGCTGCTGGCTGCTCGGGACATGTTCTCCGCTCTTGCAGCTTCGCTGCGGGCCGCTTGGGACATGTTCTCCGCTCTTGCAGCTTCGCTGCGGGCCGCTCGGGCCCGATTGGGCTCCCGTTCGGTCACCCTCAGCGCCGCTGGCTGGTGCGATTCGTCCACGGTCGCTCCCTGACTGACGCCAACGTCAGGTTTGACCTTAGCCCCGCAGGGCGGCCGCGCGCTCCTCTACTGTGACGCCCATGTCAGATTTGGAGGGCTCGGAAGCGGCGACGGCGACCGGCGCCGGCGACGCCACGGGCGGGGGCCGACCGGTGGCGCTGGTGACGGCGGCCTGCCGCGGGCCGGGGCTCGACGCCCTGGGCAAGATGTGCGACGTCACGTACGACCCGTGGCTCGATCAGCGCCCGCTGCGGATCTGGGACGGTGCGGCGCTGGCCGAGCGGGTGGACGCCCTCGGGGCGACGGTGCTGGTCTGCGAGGCCGACTTCGTCAGTGGCGCGGTGCTCGACCGGCCCCTCCGCGTGATCGGATCGACCCGGGGGGACCCCACCAACGTCGACGTCGCCGGCGCCACCGCGCGCGGGATTCCCGTGCTGCACACGCCCGGCCGCAACGCCGACGGTGTCGCCGAGCTGACGCTGGCCCTGCTGCTGGCGGTCACCCGCCGGGTGCTGCCCGCCGATCGTGACCTCCGCGCCGGGGCGGTGTTCCGGGACGGAAGCATCCCCTACCAGCGCTTCCGTGCCTGGCAGATCGCCGGCCGAACGGCGGGCCTCGTCGGCCTGGGCGCTGTGGGCCGCGCGGTGCGCTGGAGGCTGGAGGCTCTGGGGATGCGGGTCATCGCGTTCGACCCCTACTCGGCCGAGGCGACGCACGACTCGCTGGACAAGCTCGTGGCCGACGCCGACGTGGTGTCGATGCACGCCACCGCCACGCCCGAGACCATGGGGATGATGGGGGCCGAGCAGTTCGCGGCGATGGCGCCTGGCTCCTTGTACCTCAACACCGCCCGGGCGGCGCTCCACGACCTCGACGCGCTCACGGACGCACTGCAGTCCGGCCACCTCGGGGGCGCCGGGCTCGATCACTTCGAGGGTGAGCAGCTACCGGTCGACCACCCGGTTGTCAGCCTCGACAACGTGTTGCTGACCCCGCACATAGGCGGCGCCACGTACGACACCGAGATCAACCACA
>Ga0081538_10002098_pt1 | contig 19865 bp, 21 predicted proteins | sample TabmetS5T2R1_FD_71022 | JGI IMG/M metagenome (GOLD analysis project Ga0081538, IMG submission 71022) | Tabebuia heterophylla rhizosphere microbial communities from the University of Puerto Rico - S5T2R1 | ecosystem: Host-associated > Plants > Roots > Rhizosphere ...
GGGGCGGGGGAGCGCACGAGCAGCCGCGGGTTGTCGGTGCGCACGGTGACCGCGCCGACCATGATCGCGTCGCAGGAGGCGCGCACCTCGTCGACCCGGTCGAAGTCGGCCTCGTTGGACAGCGCGAGGCGGGGCGAGCGGTCGCCCAGGTAGCCGTCGAGCGACACGCTGCAGCTCATCAGCGTGTACGGGCGATCAGACATCCGGGGCAACCTCCCAATGCGTGGCGCGCACCCACGCCGCCACGAGAACGACGGCGCCCGGCAGGCTGGCGACGAACACCATCACGCCATACGCGACCGCGGTGGCGACGCCGAGCGACGCGCCCAGCCCGGCGGCGGCGAAGGCCCAGGCCGCCACGCCCTCGCGCGGCCCCCAGCCGCCGACGTTGGGCAGCGCGGCAGCCTGCGTCACGAGCAGCGCCAGCGGCAGCATCTCGGTCAGCGGCGCGCTCGCCCCCGCGCTCCGCGCGGCGATCACGAACGTGGCTGCGTGGCCCGCGACGACGAGCGCCGACGCGAGCGCGATGGCCGGCCACGCCCGGCGGGCGAGCAGCGCGTCGCGGAGGTCGCGGGCCGCGGCCTTGCGCAGTCGTGCCCAGCGGGACCGGCCGTCGGCCGGCCGCAGACGCGTCGCCAGCACGACGCCCGTTGCCGCCGCGACGAGCGCGAGCGCTACGAACGGCATGACCGGCCGCACGGGCGACGGCATGACGAGGAGCACGGCGACCGTGAGGACGACCTGCACGACCTGCCCGGCCGAGCGCTCCCAGGCCACGGCGCGCAGCCCGCGCCCGACGTCGCTCGTGTCACGGCCGTGGCTGATCCCCCGGTGGACGTCGCCCACCACCCCGCCGGGCAGCGTGACGTTGAGGAAGAGCGAGCGGTAGTACGCGGCCACCGCCGTGCCCAGGGGCAGGTCGACGCCGAGGCCGCGGGCGACGATCCTCCAGCGCCAGGCGCAGCATATGGTGGTCAGCACGGCCAGGCCTGAAGCGGCCGCCAGCGCCCCGCCGTCGACCGTGCGCAGACCGTCGAGGAACGGGCCCGTTCCGAGCCGCCAGACCAGGACGGCGAGGATGGCGGCGGCGACGGCGAGGTGGAGCCACAACCTCGTCATGGCAGCACCAGCACGTCGGCGTGGTCGACGGTGACGGCGAGCTCTCCGGCGGCCGCCTGCGCCAGGCGCCGGTCGCGGTAGGCGGTGGTCTCGGCGGCCAGGGCGGGTTCCTGCTCGCAGGCGGCGGCCACCCACCCGCAGAACCACTCGGCCGTCAGGCCGGCGTCGGTCCCGTTCAGGCGCCAGGGGCTCGGCCGGACGAGGACCTCGCGCCCCAGCTCCTCGACGGCGGCCGCCACGGCGTCCGGCCCGAGCAGACCGCCGCGGCGCTGGTGCGCGTTGAACGCCGCGCCGATGCGAGCGTCCAGGGGGTCCGCCGGGCTCAGCGTGACCCGACCGACGACGGTCAGGGTGAGCAGCATCGGGCGCCCGGCGCAGGCGCGGAGCATCCGGACCAGCCCGTCTGCCGTGAGCAGGTCGAGCAACGCCGAGGCGGTGACGAGGCTCGCGCCGGCGAGATCGCGCGGCGTCAGGCGCGTGATGTCGGACCGCCTCGCCTCGACGGTGACCCCGGCGGTGTGCGGCCGGGCGGCGGCAAGCTTCAGCAGGCCCGCGTCCCGGTCGTGCACCACCCAGTGCTGTCGCCCGGACAGCCGTGGCCCGAGCCAGCGGCCCATCGCGCCGCTGCCGCCGCCGAGGTCGTGGATCACGAGGCGGCGGGCCGTGGCGAGGTGCCGCCCGAGGCGCGCGGCGAGCTCGATCGAGCGCGCCGCCGCGTCGGCCGGCTCGCGCAGCAGGAGCCACTCCGGGCTCACCCGGACGGCCGCCGCGCTCATCGCGCCGCTCCCGCGACACCCGCGACGCCCTCCGCGCCCCCCACGACTCCCGCGAGGACGCCGGCGACCGCGGACGCCGTGGCCGCCCATGGGCGCAGCGTCGCGCGCCGCTCACCGGCCGCGCGGCGTAGCCGAACGCGCAGCTCGGCATCCTCGAGCCACGCCCGCAGCGCGGCGCCCAGCGCAGCCGGGTCGCCCGGCGGCACCAGCAGCCCCGGGCGGGTTCCGTGCTCGCCGTGCCCGAGGGCCTCGGTCACTCCGCCGACCTCGGCGGCGATGACGGGCAGGCCGCGGGCCAGGGCCTCGGTGACGACCATGCCGTAGGTCTCGGCCTGGGAGGGGAGCACGAGCACGTCCGCGGCGGCGTAGGCGCGGTCCAGGTCCGGCCCGGTGCGCGGTCCCGAGAAGCCCACGCGATCCCGCAGCGCGTCTTCCCACGCACGGCGACGCACGCGGTCCGCGAACGCCGGAGCACGGTCCAGGCTGCCCACGCAGGCGCAGCGCCAGGACAGGTCCGCCACCGTGGCGAGGGCGTCGATCAGGACGTCATGTCCCTTGGCGGGGGTCACCGCACCGACGCAGAGCAGCGCGTCGCCGGCCGCGGTCCCTGGCGCGAGCCCGGCGGGGTCGACGCCGGGCTCGGCCACGTGCACACGGGCGGCCGGCAGCCCATACAGCTCCCCCAGCCGGCGCCGGGACCATTCACTCGTCGTGACGACGGCCGTGGCCGCCGTGAGAACCTCCCGCTCGTCGGCGTGGCCGACCGGCATGTGCATGAGCACCACCTGACGCAGGCGGCGCGCCTCCGGCACGAGCGCTTCGGGGGCGGGGGACGCGATCAGCCCATCGAGCAGCACCACGGCGCCGTCCGGGATCCGTTCGACGGCGCGCGCGAGGGCGGGAGCGTCCGGCACTTCGTGCTCGTGCACCGCCCAGCCCAGCGCGGCGAGCCCGTCGCAGACCCGGCGGTCGTAGGTGTTGCCACCGCTCGGCCGCGTGGGGTCGTCGATGCCCTCCGGGACGATGACGTGGATCTCCGTCACAGCGGCCGCTCGTAGCTCGCCCACGCGACGTGCGACTCGTGCAGCGTGACGACCAGCCCGTCGAGGCCCTCGCCACGGAATCGGTCGGCGAGCCGGTCCGCGATGACCCGGGCGAGCGCCTCGGTGGTGGTGTTCATCTCCGCGAACTCCGCTTCGTCGTCGAGGTTGCGATAGCCGAGCTCGCCCAGCACGGCGCGCAGCACCTCGCCTGCACGGCCGATGTCGACGACGATGCCGTCCGCGTCGAGAGTTTCGCGCCGGAAGGTGGCGTCGACGACGTAGGTGGCGCCGTGCAGGCGCTGCGCGGGCCCGAACACCTCGCCGCGCAGGCTGTGGGCGATCATCAAGTGGTCGCGGATGGTCACGCTGAACACGCGCTACGCCTCGTCGTAGGTGATCGTGTGGCAGAGCGCCGGCAGGCTCCCCTCGGCCAGGCGCGCCATGACGCCGGGCAGCTCGTCGAAGCGCGACTCGCCGGTCACGACCACGTCGAAGGCGGGGTCGCGCAGCAGATGGAGCGCGAGGGCCAGCCTGTCGGCCGTCGTGCGGCGCGCGCTCCGGGCCGGCGACACCGTCCCGACCTGGCTGGCACGCAGCCCGAGGCGGCCCGCGTGGAACGCGCCGCCCAGCGAGAGCCTCACCTCGGCGTCGCCGTACCAGCTGAGGTCGAGCACCGTGCCCTCGGGCGCGAGCAGCTCGAGCGCGCACTGGAGCCCGGCGGACGTCGCGCTCGTGTGCACGACCAGGTCGCATCCGCCGGCGGCGCCGGCGGGCCGCGCGAAGCTCGCCCCGAGCGCGGCCGCGACCTCTGCTCGTGACTCGTCTACGTCGACGAGCGTGACCTCGACCGCCGGGAAGCGGGCGAGCAGGCGGGCGACGCAGCATCCGACCATCCCGGCGCCGACGACGGCGACGCGGTCGCCGACCAGCGGGGCAGCGTCCCAAAGGGCGTTGACGGCGGTTTCCACGGTGCCGGCGAGCACTGCGCGCGCGGGCGGTATGTCGTCGGGCACGAGGGTCACCGCGCCGGCCGGCACCACGTAGGCCGTCTGGTGGGGGAACAGGCAGAAGACCGTGCGGCCGCGCAGCTCCGGCGGCCCCTCCTCGACGGCGCCGACGTTGAGGTAGCCGTACTTGACAGGTCCCGGGAAGTCCCCTTCCTGGAACGGCGCGCGCATCGCCACGTACTGGCTCGGCGGCACGCCGCCCCGGAACACCAGCGTCTCGGTGCCGCGGCTGACGCCGGACCGCAGCGTGCGGACCACGACATCGCCGCTCCCCGGCTCAGGCAGCGCGACCGGCCGGATCTCCCCGCGCCCGGGGCTGCGCAGCCAGTACGCGTGCGCCTCGTCGAGCACGTCCTATCCGTCGGCTAGGTACGGCATCGGTCTGTGGTACGCGGGCGGGCCCCGGGATGTTCACCGAGCGCGCCATGCGCGCCCGTCGCCGGCGCGCGGGCGGGCGGAGCGCGCGGGAGTCTAGCGGCGGACGAGGCTCGGCAGACGCGCCTGCTCGAGCAGGATGGCGAGCTCGCTCGTCGCCTTGTCCTCGAGTGGGAGGAGCGGTGTCCGGACGGGCCCGGTGGTGTCACCGGCGAGCCGGCACGCCGTCTTGACCGCGGCCGGGTAGCTCTGGCCCTCGAGGAACCGGCAGAGCGGCCAGAGGCGGGTCCACAGCTCGCGGGCGGCGGGAAGGTCGATGTCGTCGATCAGCAGGCGGTGCAGCTCGACGCACTCCCCGGGCAGGATCGAGGCGGCGCCCCACACGACGGCACGGACCCCGGCGGCGAGCGCGCCAAAGGTGAGGGTGTCCCAGCCGTTGAGGAGCGTGGGGCCGCCGGTCTGGATCAGCTCGGTGGCCGCTACGGCGTCGCCGCCGGTGTCCTTGAGGCAGGCGATCGGCAGCTCGCGAAGCTGGCCGGCCGTGAGCCTGACGCCCGAGGCGCTCGGGAGGTTGTAATACATGATCGGGATGTCGATCGCATCCGCGACGGTCGTGTAGTGGGCAAGCAGCTCCCGCCACGAGAGCGCGTCGTAGAACGGCGGGACGATCATCACCGCGGCCGCGCCCGCCGCCTCGGCGTGCAGGCTCAGGGCGACGGTCTCGCGGGTTGACAGCGCGCCGGTGCCCGCGACCACGGGCACCCGGCCGGCAGCGGCCTCGACAGTCGCCTCGACCAGCTCGCGGCGCTCGGCATGGCTGAGCGTCGTGAACTCGCCGGTGCTTCCGCCCGGCACGAGCCCGGCGACGCCGCCGTCGACCAGGCGGTCGACGATCGCGCCGAGCGCGCCGGTGTCGATCGCGCTGCCGTCGTCGGTGAAGGGCGTGATCAGCGCGGGCAGGACTCCGTGGAAGGGCTCAGACATGGGTTACCTCTCTGATTCGGGGGTCGACTCGTTCGGCGGCCGCCCGCCCGGTGCGGGCGGCGGCCTCGATGTTCCCCAGCTCGGCGAAGTAATCGCCCGCCAGGTGAAGGTTCTCGTGCGCGCCCAGCGGCCCCTCCAGCGCGGGCTGGAGGCGGCTGCGGCCGGGGCGCGCGTAGACGTTGCCGAGCTCCCAGCGCTGCACCTTGGCGCCGGCGATCAGGCCGCGGGTCTGTGGGTAGAGCCCGTGCAGGTCGGCGAGGAAGCGCTCCACGATCACCTCGTCCGGCTCGCGCATGAGCGCGGCGGCCGCGCGGGCGCCGGCGAACAGCATCAGGCTGCCGCCCGGGCGGCGCGGGCCGTGGCCGCGCAGCGCGTGCGCCTGGTTGGTGAACATGTCGAACGCGCGGCCGGGGGTGGCAATGGCATACACGTCGTCGTAGGGCATCGGAGTGGTCTCGCGCGTCTGCACGGCCACGCTCAGGAAGGCGCCATAGGTGAGCCGCGACAGCGCGGCGGCGGCCCGCTCGGCCACCGGGGCCACGAGCGGCGCGGCGTGCGGCGCCTGGGCGGCGACGATCACGTGGTGCGCGCCCACCGCGCCGCCGTCGTGGTGCACGACGAGGTCGGCGCCGTCGGGCCGGATGTCGTGCACGCGGCACCCGGTGCGGGCGCGCTCGCCCAGCTCCCGGCCGAGCGCCGCAGGCAGCCGGCCGCTCCCGCCGAGCAGGTTGCGGGCGATCAGCGAGCCCTTGCCGCCCCATACCAGCGCGAACAGCCCAATCCCGCAGCCGGCCGAGAGCTCGTCCAGCTCCGCGGTGGCGCGGTGCGCCGCGCACGAGAAGATGTCGCGCACGGCGCGCGGCAGCGGGCCGAGGTACTCGCCGAACGTGCGGTGGTCCTCGAACTCGTCGAGTCGCTCGAGCCGGCGGCGCTCTGCCACCGCCCGCTGGATCTTGAGGCCGGCCCTCGCGAAGGCGAGCCGCTCGCGCACCGACAGCGGCAGCCGGAACGGGTAGGTCTCCACGCGCCCGCGGGTGAGCAGTCTGGAGCCGACCGCGAGCCCCATCATGCCGCCGTGGACCGGCAGCGTCTCGAGGCCGCACTCACGGGCCATCTCGTCGACCAGGGAGCCGGGGCCGGGGAAGAGGTGCGCGCCGTAGTTGAGCCAGTAGTCGCCCCACGGATCGGACCGGAGGCGGCCGCCGAGGCGGTCGCCGGCCTCCAGCAGCAGGACGTCGCGGTGGCGCAGCCGCCACGCCGCGGCAAGGCCGGCGATGCCGCCGCCGACGATCACCACGTCGTGCTTCATCCATCCATGATCCGCGGCGACGGACCTTCAAGCTAGCCTTTGTTGCTTGACGCAATCCAAAGCTGAGCTTTTGTCGTTGCAGCAGATTCGTTGCTTCTGCGCGGCGCTGGAGCTCGGCTCGTTCACCGCCGCCGCCGACGCCCTGCGCGTCTCCCAACCCGCGGTCGCGGAGCAGGTCCGCAAGCTCGAGCGGGCCCTTGGCGCCGACCTGTTCGTCCGTGCGGGACGGGGAGTGGCGCCGACCGACGCAGGGCGCGCCTTCGCCGAGCACGCCGCGCGGAGCCTGCGCGCGGTCGAGGATGCCGCCGGCAGCGTCGGCGAGGTCACCGCGCTCCGGGGCGGGACCGTCGCCGTCGGCATCTTCGGCGGGCCCTCGGCATGGCGCGTGGACGAGCTCCTCGCCACCTTCCTGCGCCGCAACCCCGATGTGTCCGTGCGGCTCGTCGGCCGCAACTCCTCGGCGATCGTCGAACGCGTCCGGCGCGGCGAGCTCGAGGCGGGCGTCGTCCTCCTGCCGATCGACGACGACGGCCTCGAGGTCCGCCCGATGCTGCGTGACGAGGTGCTCTACGTCAGCGCCTCCAGCGAGCGCACGCGACGGCCTGCCACGATCGAGCGACTCGCCGCCACGCCGCTCGTCTTCTACGACGCCGAGTCCGCCGACATGGACCCGATCCGCCGCCAGCTCGCCGAGCGGGCGCAGGCCCTGGGCGTCCGCCTCCAACCGAAGGTCGAGGTGGAGCTGAAGGACATCGCGCTACGGCTCGTGGCCGCCGGCATCGGCGATACCTATCTGCCCAGCGCGTACACGCATGCGCCGTACTACCCGGATGGCCTCAGCACGGCGCCCTTCAGCCCGGCGCTCCACGACACCTTCGCGGTCATCACCCGCCCCGGCCGGCGGCTCTCGCCCGGCGTGCGCGAGCTGCTGACGGACCTGGAGGCGCACATGCGCGCGGTCGCGGAGGCGTTCGACCGCTCCCGCTGAGCGTCACATCATTATCCGCCCCCCGGCCACGTCCACGGTCACGCCGGTCATCCAGCGCGCGGCGTCGGAGGCCAGGAAGAGGGCCGCCATGGCGGGATCCTCCGGCACGCCGATCGTCCCTAGCGGCGACATGTTCGCGATGGCCTCGAGGCGCTCCTCCGGCATGTTCCGCTTGACGCGCTCACTGAGGATCGTGGCCGGCGCGAGGATGTTCACGCGCACCCCGTGCGGGCCGAGCTCGAGCGCGGCGTGCCGGCTCAGCATCATGATGCCGGCCTTTGCCGCCGCGTAGGAGGCCGTGAGCTGGATGTCGAGGAAGCGCGCGGCGTTGGACGCCATCGTCACGATCGAGCCGGAGCCGCGCTCGACCATCCCGGGGGCGAACTCCCGCAGCGTGAGGAACGTGCTGGTCAGGTTGGACTCGACGATCGCGTTCCACTCGTCGAGCTCGGTCTCGAGCAGCGGCGTGCGCGCGCCGAAGCCGCCCGCGAAGGCCATCAGGACCTCGGCCGGGCCGAGCTTGTCCTCGATCTCGGCGCGCAGCCGCGACACGCCCTCCTCCGACGTGAGATCCGCCGCGATGCCCGCCGCGTCGGCCGCGCCGGCCTCCCGCGTGTCGGCCGTCACGCGCTCGATCGTCTCCTCGTCCCGGCCGCACACCGCCACCCGCGCGCGGTTGTGCCCCAGCAGGATCGCCGTGGCGGCGCCGATCCCCTTGGAGCCGCCGGTCACGACGGCGACCTTGCCAGCGAGGTCCGGATAGGTCGGGACGGTCACGTGGCCGCCCGGACTTCCACGGGGTTGGGCGCCTTCTGTACCCATATGGGGCCATAAAGCGCCCAACCCCCCGCGGGCAGGCTCCCCGGACATGCGGGTAGGCGGCCGGGAGGTCCGCCGGCGCTCACGCGAGCATCCTCTGGTCCATCGGGTGGAGCGTGAAGATGACCGGGCCGTCCGGGCCGACGAGCACGTTCTCCTCCAGCCGGACCGTCTGCTGCAGACCCGGGTGCCCGGCGAACGTCTCGATCGCGAAGTACATGTTCTCCTCGAGCTCCGCCGGATAGTCGAGCGAGTACGCGCGCGAGACCCACATCCCCTCGTAGAGCGACAACCCGATCGAGTGCGCGAACTGCTGCAGGCTGACGCTCCCGTAGCGGTCGTCGTCGTACTCCGGGAACTTCGACGCCACGTCCGCCGTCGTGTTGCCCGGTTTCAGCTCGGCCAGCGCCTCGTAGAGCGAGTCGTGGCACTCGCGGTAGAGGCGTTTCATCTCGTCGGTGGGCTCCGAGTCGACCAGGAAGCAGCGCACGAAGTCGATGAAGTAGCCGCCGGGACCCACCGCGTTGATGTCCACGATCACGAGATCGCCCTGGCGGATCAGCTTGTCGGTGTGCCAGCGGCGGTAGGGGCTGGTGTTTCCGCCCGACGCGCAGATGATGTCGTAGACGAAGTCCGCGCCCTCGGCGTAGAAGAACTCGTTGACCTTCGCCGTGATGTCCGCCTCGCGGATGCCCGGCTTGAGCCACTCGTTCTGGATCTTCCACATCGCGGCGTCGCCGAGGGAGGAGCTGATCTTGAGCAGCTCGATCTCGTCCGGGGTCTTGACGCGGCGGGCATGAGACATCGCGGGCCAGGCGTTCACGAGGTTGAGGCCGCGCTGGTTGAACGCCGCCATCGAGCTCATGTCGGCCGTGTCGATCCCGATGCGCTCGTTCTCGACGCCGGCCTCGCGAAGGACGTCCACGACCGAGTCGGCCATCCGGCCGACCATCATCTCCTCCGCGCCCTCGGCCCAGCGCCAGGTGAAGGCCGGGCGGATGTTGCCGTTCAGCCAGGGAGCGTCGAGCTTCGCGCACTCGAAGTCGGAGCCGACGGTCTCGAACAGCACCGGGTCCCCGTCGCGGGGAAGGACCGCGTAGCGAATGAAGATGTTGTGCTTCCAGTTGCCCTGGAAGGTGCCCGTGACGTAGCGGATGTTCTCGCCGACGAACATGATCAGCCCGCCCAGGTCGTGCGTCTCCATGGCGGCGCGGGCGCGAGCCAGGCGGTCGCGGCGCAGGCGGTCATGGTCCACACGCTGCTGCCAGTCGGTCGACGTCTGGCTGTAGAGGCGGCGCGGGTCGGTGTGGTGCGCCTGCTGGATGAACGATGTGTCGAGCTGATAGCTCATGTCGTGCTCCCTACGTCGTTTGCAAGGACCCCGACGCCCTCGACCTCGATCTCGACGGTGTCGCCGGGCTTCAGGAAGACGGGCGGGTCGCGGAAGCCGCCCACGCCCCAGGGGGTTCCGGTGAGGATCAGGTCGCCCGGCTCGAGCGTGCAGGCGTGCGACAGGAAGCTGACGATCTCGGCGACCCCGAAGATCATCTCCGCGGTCGTCGAGTTCTGCATGGTCTCGCCGTTGACGCGCGCGGCGAGCCGCTTGTCCTGCGGATCGCCGAACTCGTCGGGCGTGACGATCACCGGCCCGAGCGGGCAGAAGCCGTCGATGCTCTTCGCGCGCACCCACTGCTGGTCGGCAAACTGGAGGTCGCGGGCGCTCACGTCGTTGGCGGCCGTGTAGCCGAAGATCGCGTCGAGGGCTTCGCTCTCGGTCGCGTGCCGGATGCGGCGCCCGATCACCACGGCGAGCTCGGCCTCCCAGTCGACCTGCTCGGTCAGGCCCTCCGGCCACTCGATCGCCGCGTCGGGCCCGGTGAGCGACGAGGGGAACTTCGCGAAGATGAGCGGGCGCTCGGGGGCGGCCATGCCCGTCTCGCGGCAGTGGTCGTGGTAGTTGAGGCCGACGCAGGCGATCTTCGAGGGCGCCCTCAGCGGGGCGTCGAGCATGCCGGGCCGGAGCGGCTCGCCGCCTTCCCGGGCGGCCGCCTGCCATGCCGGCGGGCCGGCCGCGATGAGGTCGTCGACGGTCGCAATGCCATCCAGATCGAGCGGCGTGACGCGGTCGCCGTCGATCACGGCGAGCGGGCGGGCGGCGCCCTTCAGGTGCGCGAAGCGCATCGGTCTGAAGCCTCACGCGCACGGGGTCGCCGAGCAAGTGCTTCTGCCGCGCGGCGCTATAGGCATCATCTATAGCCATGCCCAGCTACCGCAGGATGGCCTACTTGCTCGCCGTCGTCGAGGATGGCTCGTTCAGCCGCGCGGCCCTGCGCATGCACGTCTCGCAGCCGTCCCTGTCACAGCAGGTCCGGACGCTCGAGCGGGAGGTCGGCGGCGAGCTGCTTGAGCGGCTGCCGCGCTCCGTGCGGCTCACCGCGGCCGGCAAGGCGTTCCTGCCGCACGCGCAGCTGGCTGTGCGCGCAGCCGAGCGGGCGCATCAGGCCGCGCGCTCGGCCCTCGAGCTGGAGACCGGCGAGCTCGAGATCAGCACGGTCCGCTCGATCGCGGCCGGGATCCTGCCCGACCTCGTGCAGTCGTGGCGCCAGCGTCACCCCGGCACGTTCGTGCGGCTGCACGAGTTCACGCATCGCTCGCTCGCCGAGGACTCGGTGCGCGGCGGCGTGGGCGACCTCGGCATCGGGCCGCCGCCGATCGACTGGACCGGCCCCGTCCGGCGGCTCGGCTGGGAGGAGTTCCTCGTGGTGCTCGCTCCCACGGACCCGGACGCGTCACGGCGCCGCGTCCGCCTCGTCGAGCTGAAGGACCGCGACTGGGTGATGTTCGAGCCGGGCAACGGCCTGCACGACCTGATCGTGAGCGCGTGCGCGTCGGCGGGCTTCACGCCGCGCCACGCGGTGCTGACGTCACAGGTGGAGACGGCCGCCCGCCTGGCGGCGGCGGGCGTCGGGCCGACGCTCGTGCCCGAGAACGTGATCCCGGACGGCCTGGAGGGCGCCCTACTGCGAGTGGACCCGCCGCTGGGCCGCGAGCTGACCGTCTACGCGCGCGAGCAGTGGGGCCCGCTGGGCGGCGCCTTCGTGGAGCTGATGTCCGAGACCCGCTGGGCGAAGCCGCCACGCGGGGCCCTCGTCGTGCCCTAGGCCGCGACGGCGGCCTTCAGCGCGGGCGCGACCGAGCCGGCCACCAGCTCGATCGTCGGCCAGTCGTTCGGGGGCATCGAGCCGAGCAGGAAGTCGCCGACGCCGAGGTCGGCGTACCCGCGCAGCTGCTCGACGCATCCTTCCGGCGTGCCCACGAACATCATCCGCTGGAGCCGCTCGGGCATGGGGTCGCCATAGAGCTCGCGCGCCCGGTCCCGCGCCGCGTCCTCGTCCTCGTCGAGCAGGGCGCGGAATGTGAGCGACTTGCGCACGTCGGCCGGGTCGCGGCCGACGTCCGCGCAGTGCCCGGCGAGCACGTCGAGCTTGTGCCGGTAATCGTCCAGGTCGTTGACGTAGAGCATGTTCCAGATGTCGCCGTGCTCGGCCACGATCCGCAGCGTCCGGCGCTCGCCGGCGCCGCCGATCACGAGCGGCAGATGCTCCTGCAGCGGCTTCGGCTCGAGGCGGGCGTCCTTGACCTGGAAGTGCTTGCCCTCGAACGTGGTCGTCTCCTGCGTCCAGAGGCTCCGCATGATCCGGCAGGCCTCGTCGAGCATGTCCATCCGCACGCCGATGCGCGGGAACGGAATGCCGTACTGGTCGTGCTCGAGCTCGTACCAGGCGGCGCCCATGCCGAGCTCGAGGCGGCCGCCGGACACGTGGTCGATGGTGGCAGCCATGTTCGCCACGACGGCAGGGTGCCGGTAGGTCACGCCGAGCACGAGCATCGCGCAGCGGACGCGGCTCGTGTGCGCGGCCATCGCCGACAGCAGCGTCAACCCCTCGAACTGAGGACCCGTTGGGTCGCTGTAGATCGGCAGGAAGTGGTCGAAGTCCGAGACCCAGTCGTAGCCGAGCTCCTCGCAGCGGAGCCAGACCTCCTTGTAGTCGTCGAAGTTCGTGTTCTGGGGCCCGGAGTGGACGCCGAAGCGGATGTCGCTGCCGAAGATCTGCATGGTTCCCGACACGGTACCGCCGCCTTAGACTCCGCCGCCCGATGGCGCGCACCATCTGCGTTCTCGCGGCGGCGGCGAGCGGTCTCCTCGCGGTGGGTGCCGCCACGTCCGCCGCCCAGTCGGGCCCGCCCGGCTGCGTGGGCGACACGGACGCCGCGCAGGTGCCCCAGCGCCCGGGCCCGCCGGTGCGCTTCGGAATCAACGCGCGCGCGGTCACCGGCCAGATCGGGCCGACGCCCGCGCCCGCGGTGCCCGAGGATCCTGCTCGCCATCTCGCGAAGCTGGGTGAGCTTCGCCGCTCCGGAGCTCCCTTCCCGTTGCGGCTCACCCGCTTCTTCTGGCGCGACGGGGAAGCGGGCTTCCGCGAGTTCCTCGCCCTGGTCGAGCAGTACACGAGCCGCGCCTATCCGGTCGAGCTCCAGGTCCGCTACCAGCCGAACGAGGAGCAGGAGGGCGACATCGACGCGTGGGTCGAGCACGTGCGGGAGGTAGTGCGCCGCTTCGGCCCGAACCGCCTGGTGGTCGGCCTCCAGATCGCCAACGAGGTGAACATCGCGTTCTCGCGCGACTCCTCGGACGGCGCCTACGAGGGCGCGCGGGAGGCACTCGTCCGCGGTGTGATCGCGGCCAAGGACGAGGCCCGGCGCCTCGGTCACGACCAGCTCCGCATCGGGTTCAACTGGGCCTACCGCACCGACCCGGCCACCGAGACGAGCTTCTGGCAGGCGCTCCGCGACCGCGGCGGCCCGGAGTTCGTGCGGGCGCTGGACTTCATCGGCCTCGACGTCTACCCGGGCACGATCTTCCCGCCCGCGGAGTCAGATCTGAACGGCTACCGCGACGCGATTGTCAACGCGATGAGCACCATCCGGTGCTACGCCACGATCCCCGGCATTCCGCCGTCGGTTCCGATCGAGATCGGCGAGAACGGGTGGCCCACGTTCCCCGGCCGCTCCTACGAGGACCAGGCGAGCATCCTGCGCGTGATGGCGAAGGCCGTCCACGACTTTCGCGGCACCTACAACGTCCGCGACTACCGGTGGTTCAACTTGCGCGATTCCCAGACCGGCCACCCGGGGGTCTTCCAGAACTCCGGGCTGCTCGAGGACGACTACGACGAGAAGCCCGCGTTCGCCGCCTACCGCGAGGTCGTGGCCCGCTACACGGCGCTCGAGGACGGCCCGCCGGCCGGCAGGCGAGCACCGCGCCTGTCGCTGCGGCTGCGCTATCGCGCCGGCCGCACCCGGGCAGGCCGCCGCTGCGCGCGCTCCCGGGTACGCGCGTCGATCAGGGGCCCCGACCGCCGGCAGGCCCTGCGGGTGGGATTCCACCGCGACGGCCGGCGGGTCGCCCGCGACACGCGCCGCCCGCTCCGCCGCGTGATAGACCGCGGCCCGCGGCGGAGGCGCGAGAGCCGCCACCGGGCGGCCGCGCGGGTCCGTCTGGTGGATGGGCGCCTGGTACGGCTGGCGCGCCGCTACTGGCTATGTGCCCGTAGGGCCCAGTAGGTCTCGGAGCTCTTGCTCTCGGCGAGCGCGTCGGCGTCCTCGAAGCCGGGCGCCATCGAGGCGCTGGTGCCTGCCATGACCTGGTGGTGGTCGATGTTGAGGAGGCGCAGCCACGACTGCTGGCCGAGCGTGAGGCCGACGAAGCAGCCCAGCTCGACGAGCTCGGGCTCGTCGAAGTGCTCGTAGAGGCGGTCCCAGAGGGCGTCGTCGGCGTCGCCGGTCCAGACGATGGCCTCCGCGTAGGCGAGCGCGGCCTTCTCCCGCTCGGTGTAGTTGTCGGAGGACTCGAAGTTGAGCAGTTCGTCGTACTTGCCCTCCTGGAGGCCCTCACTGCGACTGCGCTCGGAGCGCTGGTTGCCGCAGTACTCGCACTTGACGCTGTGCGAGACGTAGACGCGGCAGAGCTCCTTCACCGAGTGGTCGACGATCCCGTTCCGGAACAGGTCGTTCCAGGCGTTCGCGAAGAACCAGAACGCCGCCGGCACGTGCGCCCTGACGGCCGTGCTCTCCGGCCGCGGCGTCCCCTCGCGCGCGCAGCGCTCCATCTCGGCCTGCATCTCCGGCGTCATGTCCTCGAGCGCGACGTAGCTGATGCGCTGTGGTCCTGCCATGCCGTACTCCTCCCTTGCGACTCTCCGGGAAAGGTTGACATACCCGGGGAGCGGGATCCGAACTATCGGTGCAGCCGATAGCTGGCACCCGGAAGTCCTGTTGGCCCTCGGCCGTCCGGTCGCTAGCTTCGACACCAGGTTGACCAACGGCGCCGACACTCGGGTTTGGCTGATCACAGGGGCCTCCAGCGGTTTCGGTCGTGCGATCACCGAGGCCGCCCTGGACCGGGGCGACACCGTCGCCGCCGGTGCGCGCAGCACCGACGCGTTCGGCGACCCACCGGAGCGCCTCCACCCGCTGGCGCTGGACGTGACCGACCCGGAGCGGCGCGAGGCTGCCGTGGCCGAGACCATCGAGCGCCTCGGCCGCATCGACGTGCTCGTCAACAACGCCGGACGCACCCAGGTCGGCGCCGTCGAGGAGACGACCGACGAGGAGCTGCGCTCGCTGTTCGACCTGCACTTCTTCGCGCCGGCCGCCCTGACCCGTCTGGTCCTGCCGCACATGCGCCGCCAGGGCGGCGGCGCCATCGTGCAGATGTCGAGCGTCGGCGGCCAGGTGACCGCGCCCGGCTTCGGCGCCTACTGCGCGACCAAATACGCGCTCGAGGGACTCACCCAAACTCTTCGCGACGAGGTGGCCGGCTTCGGCATCCGGACGCTGATCGTCGAGCCGGGCGCCTTCCGTACCGGGCTGTTCCGCCCCGGCGCCGCGTACGAGTCCGAGGCGATGCCCGAGTACGCCGAGACCGTCGGACCTACCCGCGCCTACGTCCGCACGGGCGACGGCCTCCAACCCGGCGACCCGCGCAAGGCCGCGGAGGCGATCCTGACCGCGCTTGACGCCGACGAACCTCCGCTGCGGCTCGTCCTGGGCGCCGATGCCATCGGGAACATCGCGCGACACCAGAAGAGCCTCTCCGACGAGCTCGCCGCCTGGCGGGCGGTGGGCGAGGCCACCGCCCTCGACGAGCAGTGATCCTCGTCACCGGCGCCACGGGCAACGCCGGCGGTGCGGTGCTCGGTGCGCTCGCGGACGCCGGCGAGGAGGTGCGCGCCCTCGTCCGCGACGGGGATCGCGCACGGCTCCCCGCAGGTGTCGACACGGTGGTGGGCGATCTGGGCGAGCCGCAAACGCTCGTGCCTCACCTCGACGGCGCCACGGCTGCATTCCTCCTGAGCGGCTACGAGGGCCTCGAGGAAACCCTTGCGAACATGCGCCGCGCCGGAATGGAGCGGGTCGTGCTCCTGTCGAGCAGCGCCGCGCCGGGCGGGGACCTGACCAACGCGGTGGCCCGCTACCACATCCTCTCCGAGCGGGCCGTGCGGGAGTCGGGCCTGGGCTGGACTTTCCTCCAGCCGAACAGCTTCATGACGAACACCTTCCAGTGGCTGCCGCGGCTTCGGCAGGGGGACGTGATCCGCGCCCCCTTCCCGGACGTTCGAGTCGCGACGATCGACCCCGAGGACGTGGGCGCGGTGGCCGCGGCGGCGCTGACGTCGAACGCCCACGAGGGACGCGCCTACCGGCTCAGCGGTCCCGACTCACTGCTGCCGGCGGATCGTGTCGCGATCCTGGCGGAGGTGCTCGGCCGTGAGCTCCGGTTCGAGGGACTGTCCGACGAGGAAGCCAGGGCGGAGATGAGCGAGGCGATGCCGCCCGAGTACGTGGACGCGTTCTTCAGGTTCTTCGCCGACGGCGACCTCGACGAGTCGGCCGTGCTCCCCACCGTGCAGGAGGTCACCGGAAGGCGGCCGCGCAGCTTCGAGGAGTGGGCGAGGGCGCACGAGGACTCCTTCCGCTGACTGGCCCCTCGGCCTCAGGCCGCCGCGGCGGCGAGGTCGCGCGTGACGCGCGCGAACGACGAGACGAGCGGGGAATCGTCGCCGCGCCGCCAGCAGAGTGCGATGCGCAGGGGGTCGATGTCGGCGATCGGCACCCAGGCCAGGTCGGGTCTCGCGTAGTGGGTCGCCATCGAGCGGGGGACGATGCACATGGCCGCGCCCTCGGCCACCTGTTCGAGCATCTCCTCGACGTTCTCGTTCTCGGGCCCCCAGATCGGCTCGGAGCCGTCGGGGCGCGGGTTGACCGCCCACCAGTCGACCCAGAGACGCGGCGCCCGGCGCGTCCACATGATCGGCTCGTCCTTCAGGTCCATGATCGAGATGCACGGCTCACGCGCCAGGCGATGGCCTTTCGGGAGGCCGGCGTATCGGCGCTCGCTCGTGACCTCCTCGACCTCGAGCCCTGACAGGTCGTTGGGGAGCCAAACGAAGGCCACGTCGCAGTCCCCCTCGCGCACGCCGGCCGCCTCGCCGCCCCAGTCGAAGCGCTTGGGCTCGACCCTCACAGCCGGGTGCTCGCGCGCGAAGCGCGCACGGGCGAGCGTCGAGAGCTCGCCGGCGCCGGACGCCTCGAACCCGACACGCAGCCGTCCGACCTCGCCGCGCCCGGCCCGCTCCGCGCGGTCGATCGCGTGGTCGAGATTGGCGAGCACCTCACGCGCGTCGGCGAGAAGGACCTCGCCTGCGGCGGTGAGCTCGACGCGGCGGCTGTTGCGGCGCAGGAGCTCGGTGCCGACCTCCGCCTCCAGGCGGCGGACGGCCTCACTCAGCGCCGGCTGCGAGAGCGGCAGATCCTCGGCGGCGCGGCTGAAGCTCAGCCGCTCGGCGACCGCGACGAAGTAGCGAAGGTCGCGGCTTTCAGCCACGTCGCGATGCTATCGGTGTGGCCGATGTGAGCCCCCTCGAGACGCGAGCTATCGAAACCGCGGGAGCGACGATCAGCGTGTGGTCCGGGGGCTCGGGGCCCGGCGTGCTGCTGTTGCACGGGTTCCCGCAGACGCTGCTCATGTGGCGCGACGTCGCGCCCCGTCTCGCAGCCGAGTTCACGGTGGTCTGCGCCGATCTTCGGGGCTACGGGAACAGCAGCTGTCCGCCGTCGACCCCGGACCATTCGCCCTACTCGAAGCGAGCGATGGCAGAGGACATGGTGACGGTCATGGATGAGCTCGGATTCGACAGCTTCGGCATCGCCGGGCACGATCGCGGCGGGCGCGTCGCCTACCGTGCGGCACTCGATCACCCCGAGCGCATCGACAGGCTCGCGGTGCTCGACGTGGTGCCGATCGACGCGGCGTGGAGCCGAGCCGACGACCGCATGGCGCTCGCGTTCTGGCCCTGGTCGCTGCTCGCACAGCCGGAACCGCTGCCCGAGAGCCTGCTCGCCGGCGCTCCCGATGCGGTCATCGATCATGCGCTTAGCGCTGAGTGGGGTACACCGGCCGACGCCTTCACCGCCGACGCCCGCGCCGGCTACCTTGCAGCGCTGAGCGATCCGGATCATGTTCACGCGATCTGCGAGGAGTACCGCGCAGCGGCGACGATCGATCGCGAACACGACGCCGCCGACCGCCAGGCCGGCCGGCGGATCGCGTGCCCCGTTCTGGCGTTGTGGAGCGGCCACGGCCCCCTCTCGACTTGGTACACGAGCGATGGCGGCCCGCCGGCGCTCTGGCGCGAGCTCGCCGACGACGTAACCGGCGGGCCCGTCGACGGCGGCCACTTCTTCCCCGAGGAGCACCCGGAGGAGACCGCGACCGCGCTCGCCGCCTTCTTCCGGCATTCCACCTAGGCGGGCGACTCGCGGCCGCCAATCGGTCACATCTCAGCGCCTTCGAGAGTCAACCAGTTGGAGATCGAGTTGGCCCGGCGGCGCGCGCCGCCGGCGGTGCGAAAGGAAGAGCCATGCAAGGCAGGAGCCAGAAGATTGCCGTCACGGGAGCTACCGGCCGGGTCGGATCGCCCCTCGTGGAGGTCCTCGAGCAGCGCGGGCACGATGTGGTCCCGATCGCGCGCTCCAAGGGTGTCGACGTGGCCAGCGGCCAGGGTCTCGACGAGGCGCTCGCCGGGGTCGAGACGATCATCGACACGGCCACGTGGCCGACGCCCGATCAGGAGGAGGCGACGGAGTTCTTCACCACCTCGGCGCGGAATCTCCAGCGCGCCGGCGCCGCAGCCGGGGCGAAGCGGATCGTCGTCGTGTCGATCATCGGCATCGACAAGTTCCAGGGCGGCTACAACGCGGCGAAGGTGGCGCAGGAGCGGACGCTGCTCGAAGGCCCGCTCCCGGTCCGGATCGTTCGCGCGGCCCAGTTCCACGAGTTCGTCGAGGTGCTGGTCGGGTGGATGATCCAGGATGGCGTCGCCTACCTGCCGGAGTTCCGCACGCAGCCGGTGGCCGCCCGCGTCGTCGCCGAAGCCCTCGCCGACGCGGCCGAGGAGGCGGAGATCGAGAACGGCAGGATCACCGAAGTCGCCGGGCCGCAGGAGGAGCGCCTCGCCAGTGCGGCCGCGGCGCTCTTCGCCAGCCGAGGTGACTCGATCGAGATCCGCGAGACCCGCCAGCCGGACGACCCGGACGCCGCGGCCTACGCGGACGGCGCCGCGCTGCCCAACCCGGGCGCCAAGCTCGCCGGCCCCAGCTTCGAGGACTGGCTCGCGGCGGGCTGAAGCGGTCCTGCCACACTCGTCCGCATGACCGTCCGACGCATCATGCCCTACCACGAGTCACCGGACTTCGAGGCCACGCGCGCCTTCTACACGCGGGTGCTCGGGCTCCAGGAGGGCGACTTCGGAGGCGGTTACATCGGCTTCGGATCCGGTCCGGCGCAGGTCCTCTTCGCGCCGCCGGGCGTGGAGCCCGCGCTGCCCCACATGGGTGTGGACGTCGAGTCGCGGGCAGCCGTCGATGCAGCGCATGCCGAAGCGGTCGAGGCCGGGCACGAGGTCATCTACGGTCCGGTTGACGAGCCATGGGGCGTCCGTCGCTTCTTCGTTCGCGATCCGCACGGTGTCGTGATCAGCGTGCTGGCGCACGAAACAGCAGGCGCGGCGTCTCCTCCGTGATCCGCCGCGCGGTGTCGGCGCCGACGGCCTGCTCGAGCGCGGCGACCGGCGCCGGCGTCGCCATGTCGAACGGCAGGTCCGTTCCCATCACGACGCTGTCCGCCCCTACGCGCTCCACCAGGAAGCGGAGGGCGGCGGCGTCGTGCGTGATCGTATCCACGAAGACCTGGCCGTAGTAGGCGGCCGGGTCGGGCGGCGAGCTCGCGAGCTCGGGCCGGACCGTTGCGGCGTGGCGCCGCCGGCCCGCTTGCCACGGCATGTAGCCGCCCGCGGGCACCACCAGCAAGCGCCGGCCGGGGGG
>Ga0081538_10002099_pt1 | contig 19865 bp, 18 predicted proteins | sample TabmetS5T2R1_FD_71022 | JGI IMG/M metagenome (GOLD analysis project Ga0081538, IMG submission 71022) | Tabebuia heterophylla rhizosphere microbial communities from the University of Puerto Rico - S5T2R1 | ecosystem: Host-associated > Plants > Roots > Rhizosphere ...
GGCCGGGCTGCGGCTGCTGCCCGACTACCTCATCATCGGCGCCCAGCGGGCCGGCACGACCTCGCTGCACCGCTACCTGATCCAGCATCCCGGGGTCCGGACCACGCTGCGCACCAAAGGGGTCCACTTCTTCGACGTCGCCTACGGCCGCGGGATGGGCTGGTACGCCTCGCGCTTCCCGACCAGGCTGACCGCCTGGTGGGTGGGCAGGCGCCACGGGGTCGCGCTGCGCACCGGCGAGGCCAGCCCCTACTACCTGTTCCACCCGCTGGTGCCCCAGCGCGTGGCCGAGCACCTGCCCCAGGTCAAGCTGATCGCCCTGCTCCGCGACCCGGTCGGGCGGGCCTACTCGCACTACCAGCACGAGGTCGCCCGCGGCTTCGAGACGCTGTCGTTCGAGGAGGCGATCGAGGCCGAGCCGGCCCGGCTGGCCGGCGAGGCCGAGCGCATGGCGGCCGAGCCGCTCTACAACAGCTTCGCCCACCAGCACCACTCCTACCTGGCCAGGGGCCGCTACCTGGAGCAGCTGGAGCGGTGGCGGGCCCGCTTCGACGACCGGCAGCTGCTGGTGCTGTCCAGCGAGCGGTTCTTCGCCGAGCCCGAGCGCACCTTCCGGCGGGTGCTCGACTTCCTCGAGCTGCCGGCGTTCACCCCCGACGCCTTCGAGAAGCACAACGGCTACGACTACCGGAAGCTGGGCGCCGACGTCCACCGGCGCCTGGCCGACCACTACCGGGAGCCCAACCAGCGGCTGTACGCGTCGCTCGGCGACGACTTCGGCTGGAGCGCCTAGCCCCCGATGGAGACGGCCGCTGCCGCGCCGGCCACCGGCGAGGAGACCCGGCAGGACCTGACCACCCTGGCCAGGGGAGGCGCCCTCAACCTGGCCGGCGCCGTCGCCACCGGGCTGCTCCACTTCGCGCTGCTGGTGATCGTCACCAGGGGCCTGGGGGCCCAGGGCACCGGCGCCTTCTACGAGGCGGTGGCCCTGTTCCTGATCCTGTCCAGCGCGGCCGCGCTCGGCTCCGACGTCGGGCTGTCGCGGATGGTGCCGCGCTACCGGGCCCTCGGCCGGGTCCGCGACCTGCGCCGCGGGCTGGCCGTCGGCCTCTGGCCGGTGGCCGCCGCCGGCGGCCTGCTCGGGCTGCTGGTCTGGACCAACGCGGCCGCGCTGGCCGACGTGTTCTCCCGCCACGGCGGGGCCGAGACGGCCCAGCTGGCCGGCTTCATCCGCACCTTCGCCGTCTTCGTGCCCGTGGCCGCGCTGTCGCTGGCGGTGTTCGCGGCCACCCGCGGCTTCGCCACCATGCGGCCGACGGTGTACCTGGACAAGATCGCCCGCCCGGCCCTCCAGCCCCTGCTGATGCTGCCGGTCATCCTGGCCGGGGCGGGCAGCACGGCGATCGCCCTCGCCTACCTCGGCCCCTACCTGCCGGCGCTGGCCGCGGGCCTGGTCTGGCTGGGGCTGCTGCTGCGCCGGGCCGAACGCCGCCGCGAGGCCGAGGGCGCCCCGGCGCTGCAGCGCCCCCGGTCGCTGGGGCGGCTGTGGGGGGAGTACTGGCGCTTCACCGGCCCCCGCGGGGTGGCCGCGGTCTTCCAGACCACCTCGCTGTGGCTCAACACCCTGCTGATCGGGGCGCTGCGCTCGACCAAGGAGGCCGGGGTGTACGCGGCCAGCTCCCGCTACCTGGCCATGGCGGCCATGGCCGCGGTGGCGATCCGCCAGGTCCTCGCCCCCAAGCTGAGCGAGCTGCTGGCCCGCCGGAGCACGGAGCGGGCCGCGGCCGCCTACCAGACGACCACCAGCTGGATGATCGCCCTCAACTGGCCCATCTACCTGGCCCTGCTCACCTTCGGCCCGGCCCTGCTCCAGGTGTTCGGCCGCGAGTTCGCCGGCGGCGAGGTGGTCCTGGTCGTGCTGGCCGCGACCATGCTGGCCGCCACCGCCGTCGGCCCGGTCGACGTGGTCCTGCTGATGGGCGGCCGCAGCTCCTGGAACCTGGTCAACACGGTGCTCTCGCTCGGGGTCAACCTGGCCCTCAACTTCGCCCTCACCCCCCGCTACGGCCTGGCCGGGGCGGCGGTCGCGTTCGCCGCCGGCATCCTGCTCAACAACCTGCTCCCGCTGGTCCAGGTGTGGCGGTCGATGGGCCTGCACCCGTTCGGGCCGGGCACGGGGGTGGCCGCGGCCCTGTCGGCGGTCAGCTTCGGGCTGGTCGGCCTGGTGCTGCGGGCCCTGGCCGGGCCGACCGTGGCCGGGTTCGTGGTCTACGCCGTGGCCGGCTGCGGGCTCTACGCGGTCCTGCTGTGGCGCTTCCGCGACCGCCTGGAGTGGGAGGCGCTCAGCGGCATCCTGCGCCGCCGCCGAGCACCGGTGGAGGCGTGATGGGCGGGCGCGCGCTGGCGGCGGGGCTGGTCGTGGCCGTGCTCGTCCTCGGCGGGGTGGCCTTCGCCGCCGTCCGCGGGTCGGGCGGGTCGGGCGGGTCGGGCGGCGGCGCCGAACCGGGCGGGACCGGGCGGCGGCCGAACGTGCTCGTGCTGGTGACCGACGACGCCCGGGCCGAGACCCTCCAGGCGATGCCGAAGACGCGCCGCTGGCTGGCCGACGGCGGGGTCACCTTCACCCAGGGGTTCGCGACCACGCCGAGCTGCTGCCCGTCGCGGGCGTCGATCCTGAGCGGCCGCTACGTCCACAACCACGGGGTGCTCCGCCAGCGGCTGGGGGAGCGGCTCGACCAGCGGACCACCCTGGCCCGCCACCTCAAGGACGCCGGCTACGGCACGGCCATGGCCGGCAAGTTCCTCAACCGCTGGTCGCTGCGGCGGCCGCCGCCCCACTTCGACCGCTACGCGCAGGCCAACGGCGGCTACTACGACCAGCTGTGGCAGGTCGACGGCGCCCTCCGCCGGGTCCCCACCTACTCGACCACCTTCATCGGCGACCAGGCCCTCGCCTACCTGGAGGACTTCGAGGCCGACGACGACCGGCCCTGGTTCCTCTACCTGGCGCCGTTCGCGCCCCACGACCCGCGCGTGCCCGAACCCGGCTACGCCGAGGCCACCTTCCCGGAGCTGGACGGGGTCGGCGGCACCGGGGCGGCGGTGGCCGGAGCCCCCGCCTACCTGCGGGAGCGGCCGCCGGCCGACCGCCGCGAGGTGGCCGACCTGCGCACCGGCCAGCTCCGCACCCTGCTGTCGGTCGACGACCTGGTCGACCGGGTCATGGGCCGGCTCGCCGGCACCGGCGAGCTGGACGACACGCTGGTCTTCTACCTGTCCGACAACGGCTACTCCTGGGGGGAGCACCGCCACGTGGGCAAGTTCGTGCCCTACACCGAGTCCATCAAGGTCCCGTTCCTGGTCCGCTGGCCGGGGCGGCTGCCCGCCGGCACGGTCGACGACCGCCTGGTCGCCACCGTCGACATCGCCCCGACCGTGCTCGACGCGGCCGGGATCGCCCCCGGCCCCGGCGCCCCCATGGACGGGCGCTCCCTGCTCCACGGGCGGCGGCGGGAGCGGCTCCTGGCCGAGTACTGGCGCGACCAGGCCAACGCCCCCGGCATCCGCGACTGGGCGGCCCTGCGCACGGCCGGCTGGCAGTACGTGGAGAACTACGACCAGCCGGGCGGCGGCACCTTCCGGGAGTTCTACGACCTGGCCGGCGACCCGGGCATGGAGCGGAACCTGCTCGCCGACGACGACCCCGGCAACGACCCGCCGGCCACCCTGGCCGCCGAGCTGGCCGCGGCCCGCGCCTGCGCGGGGGCGAGCTGCCCGTGACCGCCCCTCCCAAGACCCTCCCAGCGGAGCTGGCCTGGCTGGCCGAGGTGCTGTGGGGGCCCACCCCCGGGGTCGAGCTGCTGGCCGGCGGCCGGGTGCCGGCGGCGGTCCCGGCCGCCCAGCGGTGGGGGGCCCTGCCCGACCTTCGCCGGCCGCGGGTGCTGGTCCCGCTGGCCTCCAACCGGGCCGCCGCCGAGGCCGTCCGCCAGTACAGCGACGGCATGACCCAGCGGTCCCGGCTGGCCAAGGCGGCGGCCGGCCTGGCCCTGCGCAGCGGCGCCCTGCCGTGGTGGCTGCGCCGCCGCGGCCTGGTGGTCGCCGCCGCCGGGCCGGCCGAGGGCTCCCTGCTCGGCGACCACGTCCCGGCCGCCCTCGGCCGCTCCGACCTGGCGGCCGCGATCGTCCTCGGCCCGGTCCGGCCCAACCGCAAGCCGGTGGTCCAGCTCATCGGCCGCGACGGGCGGCCGGTGGGCTACATGAAGGTCGGCTGGAACGACCTCACCCGGCGGCTGGTCCGGGCCGAGGCCGACACCCTGCGGCGGCTGGCCGGGGCCGGCCCCCGCACCTTCACCGCCCCCGGCCTGCTCCATCAGGGCCGCTGGCGGGGGCTGGACATCACCATCAGCTCGGCCCTGCCCCACCGGCTGTGGCGCCGCGGCCGCCGCTACGCCCTGCCCCCGGTGGCCGTCTCCCGCGAGATCGCCGCCCTCGGCGGGGTCGAGGAGACGACGCTGGGGGAGAGCCGCTGGTGGGCCGGGCTGCGGGAGCGGCTCGGCGGGGTCGCCGGGGCCGGGGGGGCGACCCTCGACGGGACCCTGGAACGGCTGGACGGGCACGCCTCGACCCGGCTCGCCTTCGGCACCTGGCACGGCGACTGGGGTCCGTGGAACCTGCGCGCCACCCCGGGGCGGCTGCTCGTCTGGGACTGGGAGCGCAGCGCCGACGGCGTGCCCCTCGGCTTCGACCTGCTCCACTTCGGCTACCAGACGGCCCTCCAGGGCCTCGGCCAGCCGCCGGCGCAGGCGGCCGCGACCGGCCGCGACCGGGCGGCCCCGCACCTGGCCGCGCTGGGCCAGCGGCCGGGGGTGGAGGAGCTGCTGTGCGACCTGTACCTGCTGGAGCGGATCTGCCGGGCCGCCGAGGCCGAGGTGTCGGCCGTGACCGGGCGGCCCGACTCGGTCGGGGCCGCCCTGCTCGGCGTCCTCGGCGGCCGCCTGACCACCGGGGGGACCCGATGAACGACCATCGGCTGGTGTTCGTGGGCGGGCTGCACCGCAGCGGGACCACCCCGCTGGCCCGCTGCCTGGCTGCCCACAGCCAGATCAGCGGGTTCGCCGACACCGGGGTGGAGGAGGACGAGGGCCAGCACCTCCAGACCGTCTACCCCCCGGCCAGGGCCTACGGCGGCCCGGGCCGGTTCGCCCGCCACCCGGCCGCCCACCTCACCGAGAGCTCGCCGCTGCTCACCCCGGACACGCCCGCCCGCCTGCTCGGCCAGTGGCGGCCCCACTGGGACCTGGCAAGGCCGGTCCTGGTCGAGAAGTCCCCGCCCAACCTGCTCATGACCCGGTTCCTCCAGGGCGCCTTCCCCGACGCCCGCTTCGTCATGGTGGTCAGGCACCCGGCCATCGTCAGCCTCTCGACCCGCAAGTGGGCCCGGCTCAGCTCGCTGGGCGCCCTGCTCGACCACTGGTTCGCCGCCCACCGCCACCTCGAGGACGACGCCCCCTTCATCCACCGCCTGCTCGTGGTCAAGTACGAGCACCTGGTCGCCGACCCCGAGCGCACCCTGGCCGAGATCGCCGGCTTCCTCGAGCTCGACGGCGACATCCCCGCCGGCGGCATCGACACCCGCCGCAGCGCCACCTACGAACGCCAGTGGGCCGACCTGGCCGCCGGCGGCCCCTGGCGCCGCGAGCGCTTCCGCTCCCTCACCCGCCGCCACGAGCCGTCCGCCAACCACTTCGGCTACAGCCTCCTCGACCTGGAGCGCGCCGACCCGTTCCCGGTGGGTTCGCCCCGCAGCTCCTGATCGGCCGCTGATGGTATGCTGGCATATCATGAAGCGGACCACCGTGAAGCTGCCCGACGACCTCGACGCGCGCCTGCGTCATGAGGCGGCGCGGCGGGGCATGACGATCTCGGAGCTGACCCGGGAGGCGATCGAGCAGCACCTGGGCGGACGTCGCCTGGTCGCCGCCGCCGCCGGGCGCAGCGGCCACACGGACATCTCCGAGCGGATCGAGGAGATCCTCGAGGCCGAGGTGCCGAGATAGCGGTCATCGTCGACGCCGGCCCCCTCTACGCCTATATCGACGCCGACGACCGCCATCATCTCGCCAGCCTGGAGCTGCTCCGTTCACACCCCGGCCCGCTGGTCGTGCCGACCCTGGTGATCACCGAGGTCGCCCACCTCGTGGCGACGCGACTCGGCACCAGGGCCGAGATCCGGTTCCTGGGCGACCTCGCGGCCGGGAACTTCGCGGTCGAACCGGTGGCCCCGGCCGACTGGCTCCGGATCGCCGAGCTTGTCGGCCGCTACCGCGACCTCCCGCTGGGAACGGTCGACGCCTCGGTGGTCGCCGCGGCCGAGCGCCTCGGCGTCGTCGAGGTCGCCACCGTCGACCACCGCCACTTCGGCGTGGTCCGCCCGAGCCACACGGAGACGTTCGCGTTGTTGCCCTAGGGCGCCGCCGCATCCACCATCGCCCGGAGGGCCAGGACGTCGGCCTGGAGCCGCTCCTCCGGCTGCCGGCCGTCGTCCAGGAAGTCGAACGGGAGCGGGCGGCCTGGGAACGGGTCGTCGGCGAACCTGGGCACGATGTGGGTGTGCAGGTGCGGCAGGGCGTTGCCCAGGGTCAGGTAGTTCAGCTTCAGCGGCCGCAGGTGCCCTTCGATCGCCGCCCCGGCGCGCAGCGTCTCCAGCCAGAACCCGGCCGCCTGGTCGGCCGGCAGCTCGGTCGGCTCGACGACATGGCCATGCTTCCAGATGGCCACGGCATAGCCGCGGACCACGCCCGACCGCCCGAGGAACACGTCGGCGTGGCCGCCCTCGAGGAACCGCACGCCCCAGCCGCTGTCCTCCAGCCCCCGGTTGGCGCACATCCCGCAGCCCTTGCCGGCCTTCAGCTCGTACCACGACCCGGGCCAGCGTTCCTCGGTCACCAGCCGTACCGCCCGCTAGCCAGGGGAGCGGTCCGGGGCCGGCTCGGGGGCGGGCTGGCCACCCGTCCCGGCGGGGGTGGGGACGCCGGCGGGGCGGCCGGCCCGGCCCGGCCACCAGGCGCGGGTGCCGATCAGGGCGGTGACGGCCGGGACCAGGAAGACGGAGATGACGAAGGCGGCCAGGATGATGCCGACGGTGACCGCCACCCCCATCTGGGTCAGGAAGGCCACGCCGGCCAGCAGGAGCGACCCGAACGTCCCGGCCAGGATCACCCCGGCCGAGACGACCGAGGGGCCGGCGTGCTCCACGGCCAGGTCGGCGGCGGCCCGCGGGTCGTGGCCGTCGGCCGCCTCCTCGCGCAGGCGGGCGATCATCAGGATGTTGTAGTCGGTGCCGATGGCGACCACGAACAGGTAGACCAGGATCGGCAGGAGGAACAGCACCCCCGGCTCGCCCCCCAGGCCCTGGAAGATGAACACGGCCGCGCCCAGCGAGGCGGCGTAGCCCAGCATCACCGCCAGCATCAGGTAGATGGGCGCGACCAGGCTGCGCAGCAGCAGGGCGAGGACGAGGGCGATCAGGATCCCGGCCACCGGGAAGATGACCCGGAGGTCGCGGCCGGTCGCCGCGCGCAGGTCGGCGGTGGCCGAGGTGGTCCCGCCGACCAGCACCTCTGTGCCGGGCGGGGCGGCGGCGTGGGCGGTGTCCCGCAGCGGCCCGACCAGGTCGAGGGCCTCGGCCGAGGACGGGTTCATGGTCAGCAGCAGGTCGACCTGCCCGACCCGCCGGTCGGGGCTCAGCTGGGGCGGCAGGACCTGGCCCACCCCCTCGACCTGCCGCAGGCGCGTTCCCAGCTGGGCCAGGGCCGCGGCGTCCAGCGGCTGGTCGCCGCGCACGTACACCTGGGTCGGGTTGAGGGCGCCGGCGGGGAAGCCGGTCTGGAGGTCGGTGAAGGCCCGCCGCGACTCGGTGTCGGTGGGGAGCTGGCTGACGAAGTCGTAGTTCTGCCGGAAGCCGAGCGTGCCCGCGGCCAGGGCGACCACGATCGCCCCGCTGACCAGCGTGACCAGCACCGGCCGGCGGGCCACCAGCCCGCCAAGGCGCCCGAACACCGCCATCTTGGGCGGCCGCTGCCAGCTCCGCGACGGCCAGAACACCTTGGGCCCGATGAGGGCCAGCAGCGCCGGGATCAGGGTCAGGGCGGCCAGCAGCATGAGGGCCACGGCCACGGCCAGGCTGGGGCCGAGGGTGGTGAAGAACCCGAGGGAGGCGAGCAGCATGGCGCTGAAGGCGATGATCACCACCCCGGCGGCCGAGGCGATGGCCTCGCCGACCCGCTCGACCGCGGTCGCGACCGCCGCCCGGGGCGCGTCGCCGGCCCGCAGCCGCTCCCGGAAGCGGAACAGCAGGAACAGGATGTAGTCGGTGCCGATGCCGAACAGCACCACGGTGAGCAGCGTGGTCAGCTCGGTGCCGACCTCGAAGTCGAACAGCTTGCCGGCGGCCGCGATCAGCGACTGGGCCAGGGTGAAGACCAGCCCGACCGACACGATGGGGAACAGGGCGGCGATCGGGCTGCGGAAGATCAGCAGCTGGAGGCCGACGATGAGCACGATGGTGGCGATGCCGACGATCCGTTCGGCGTCGGTGAAGGCCTCCTCGCTGTCGGCGAACAGGGCCACGTCCCCGGTGTAGCCGATGCGCAGCTCGCTGCCGGCCAGCGCCTCGGCGGAGCGTTCCCGCACCTCCCGCAGGGCCTCGACCACGGCCGCGTCCTGCGGGGTGCCCTGGAGGGCGACGGTGACCAGCTGGACGCCGCGGTTGGGGGAGATCGCCTGGGGCGCGGTCTGGGCGGCCGCCACCCGCTCGATCCCGGCCCCGCCGAGCTGGGCGGCCAGCTGCTGGACCCGCTGGCTGTCGGCGGGGGAGAGCGGCGCCCCGTCGGCCCGCTTGACCACCCCGATCACCGTCGAACCCGACGCCTGCGGGAACGCCCCCTCGGCCAGCTCCTGCGCCTGCACCGACTCGTAGGTGTCGGGCAGGAAGCTGGTCTGGTCGGCGTTGATGATGTCGGTCAGCCGTGGCGAGAACGCCACCACCGCCACCGAGATCACCACCCAGGCCAGGATGACCTTCACGGGATGACGGACGACGAACCGCCCGAGCGCACCGAACACGGGTTCCTCCATCAAAGAGCCGGCGGACAGCCTCCAGAGCAAGCTCCCCCCACCTTAGGGCAACCCGAGCGGGTCAGCGGGGGGAGAGCACGCAGAGCTCGTTGCCCTCGGGGTCGGCCAGGACGGTCCAGGTGACGTCGCCCTGGCCGATGTCCACCCGGGTGGCGCCGAGGGCCTGGAGGCGGGCGACCTCGGCGGCGGGGTCGTCGTCCGGCCAGGGGGCGACGTCGAGGTGGAGGCGGTTCTTGACCACCTTCCGGGCCGGGGAGCGGATCAGCTCCAGGAACGGGCCGGCGCCCGACGGGTCGCGGAGGGCGGCGAAGCGGTCGTTGACCTCGACCACCGGCCAGGCGGCGGCCTCGGTCCAGAAGCGGGCCAGGGCCGGCGGGTCGACGGCGGCGACGACCACGGCGGCCAGGCGGCCGGCGCCGGCGTAGAAGTCGCGGGGCTCCAGCACGCAGAGCTCGTTGCCGTCCGGGTCGGCCAGGACCACCCAGGGGACGTCGCCCTGGCCGACGTCGGCCGGAGTGGCGCCGAGCGCGGTCAGGCGCTCGACCAGGGCCGCCTGGTCGGCGGCGGACGGGCTGGCCAGGTCGAGGTGGACCCGGTTGGGGCCGGTCTTGGCGTCGGGGACGGGGACGAACACCAGGGGGATGCCGGGGGCGCCGGCCGGCGGCTCGACGGCGACCTCGTGCCGGGTCTCGAAGACCACCTCCCAGCCGAGGGCCTCGGCCCACCAGCGGGCCGACGCCGCCGGGGTGGCGGCGTCGACCACGAGGTTGACCAGGCGGGTGCCCATGGCCGCGGCCGGGACCGCCCTACGGCGTCCCCGAGAACTGGACGACGCCCGAGTGGGCTTCGCCGGCGACCTGGGTGAACTCGCCCCCGAAGGCGACCCGGGAGCTGGTGATGGCCGCGCCGAAGGCGCCGAAGACGCCGTTGGCGGCGGGCGCCCAGCTCTGGAGGTTGCCGCCGGCGGTGCTCAGGGCGGCCAGGTGGCCGCGGCCGGTCCCGCCGACGGTGGTGAAGTGGCCGCCCACGTACAGGACCGAGGAGGACACGACCAGGGCCTCGACGTCGCCGTTGGTCTGGACGTTCCAGACGGGGGCGCCGCCGGCCGTCGGGCCGTAGGCCTGCACGTAGCCGCCGGTGGCCCGGCCGCCCACGAACACCGTGTTGCCCGAGGCCGAGACGATCAGGTCGGCGGCGATGTCGGCGGTGGAGGCCGGGTTCCAGGCCCGCAGGGTGGCGATGCCGGTCGACACGGCGGCCGCGTTGCGGCGCGAGGTCCCGTTGACCAGGGCGAAGTCGCCGCTGAAGTAGAGGGTCTGGTTGTTGGGGTGGACGGCCAGGGACAGCACGGTGGCGAAGTTGCCGGTGCCGTTGGAGACGTTCGGCTTGAAGGTGGTGGAGATGTTGCCGCTGGTGGCGTTGAAGGCGGCCAGGCGCCGCCGGCCCGCCCCCTCGGCCGAGCTGAAGTCGCCGCCCACGTAGACGGTGGAGCCGGTGGTCGAGGTGGTGATGGCCTTGACGCTGTCGTTGACGTACGGGTCCCAGGAGAAGGCGGCCCCGCTGGTCGGGTTGAGGGCGGCGACCCGGGCCCGGGTCGCCCCGCCGACCGCGGTGAAGTCCCCGCCCGCGTACACCCGGGTCCCGGCGGGGGAGACCTTGAGGGCGCGGACGACGTTGTTGGCGTTGGGGTTCCAGGGCAGCAGGTTGCCGGTGGCGGCGTCGCAGGCGGCCAGCCGGTTGCGGGGCGTCCCGTCGACCGAGGTGAAGCTGCCGCCGAGGTAGATGGTGCCGCCCAGGTAGGCGACGGCGTTGACCCGCCCGTTGGTCTCGCAGGTGCCGTCGTCGGGGTTGGTGCTGACGATCGCCCCGGCCGGCCCGGACAGGGCCACCGACACGGCGACGGCGGTCGCGACGGCCAGGAGCAGGGCCGCCAGTGGCAGCAGTCGAGAACGCACGGTCATCGGGTGAAGCCCCCCTTGCCTTGGTCGGCGGTCATGCGGCGCGGAGCCTACTCATCCAGGACGGCCGACGCCAATCGGTCCCTGAGGACATCCAGCAGCTCCGCGGGAACGGTCACGTTGCCGTCGCGGCCGCTGCCGACGCGCACATCCGGCTTGTGCCGGCCGTGGTAGTCGGACCCGCCGGTGGCCAGCAGGCCCCGGCGCCCGACCACGCCGGCCAGCGACCGGCGCAGGTCGTCGTCGTGCTGGGAGTGCCAGACCTCGACCCCGTCGATCCCGGCCTCGAGGGCCTCGCCGACCACCCGGTCGCGCTCGGCGTCGGCCAGCCGGCCCGGGTGGGCCAGCACGGCCACCCCGCCGGCCTTGGCGGCGAGGGCGACGGCGTCGGTCAGCGACACGCTCGGGGCCGGCACGTAGGCGGGCCGCCCCGACGACAGGTAGCGGTCGAAGGCCTCGGCCACGTCGGCCACGACCCCCCGGGCGACCATCGCCCGGGCGAAGTGGGCCCGCGACAGGGCGCTGGCCCCGGCGACCTCGGCGGCGTCGGCGTGGCCGACCCCGCAGAGGCGCTCCAGCCGCTCGCCGATGGCCCGGTTGCGCTCGTCCCGGCCCCGCCGGGCGACCTCGACGGCGTCGGCCAGGTCCGGCTCCAGCAGCCCCTCGCCGTACAGCAGGACGTGGACGACCCGGTCCCCGACGGTGGCGGTGACCTCGCAGCCGGCCAGCACCTCGACCCCCAGGCGGTCCCCGGCGGCCTTGGCCTCGGCCACCGCGGCCACGGTGTCGTGGTCGGTGACGGCCAGGGTCGCCACCCCGGCCGCGGCGGCGGCCGCGACCAGCTCCTCCGGCCGGTCGCTGCCGTCGCTGGCCAGGGTGTGGGCGTGGAGGTCGACCCGGGTCACGGCCCTAGTGGTCGGTCGCGCCGGTCAGCTGGTTGGCCTCCAGCCAGGCGATCACCTGGTGGACCGAGTCGTCGACGCTCTCGGCCTCGGTGTGGAGGACGATCTCGGGGTTGGCCGGCGGCTCGTAGGGGTCGGACACGCCGGTGAAGTTCTTGATCTCGCCGGCCAGGGCCTTGGCGTACAGGCCCTTGACGTCGCGCTCGGCGCAGGTCGACACCGGCGCGGCCACGTACACCTCGACGAAGTTGTCGACCGCGATCCGGACCCGGTCGCGGGCCTCCCGGTAGGGGGAGATGGCCGCCACCAGCACGGCCACCCCGTGCTTGGACAGCTTGCCGGCGACATACCCGATGCGGGCGATGTTGGTGTCGCGGTCCTCGCGGCTGAAGCCGAGCCCCTGGCAGAGGTTGGTCCGGACCTCGTCGCCGTCGAGCAGCTCGACCCGGTGGCCGCGCTCGGCCAGGGCGGGGCCGAGCTTGGCGGCCACGGTCGACTTGCCCGCGCCGGAGAGGCCGGTGAGCCAGAGCACGAAGCCGGTGTCGTTGGTCATTGGACGCGGTGCCTTTCGTCGGTGGTGGTCAGGACCGGTAGGCCTCGATCAGCAGCTCGGCGACCTCGGCCCGGGAGAACTCGGGCGGTGGCAGCTGGCCGGCGGCCAGCATGGTCCGCACCTGGGTGCCGGAGAGGGCGACGTGGTCGCTGTCGGGATGCGGGCAGGTCTTGCCGGTGGCCATGGCCAGGCAGCGCCGGCAGTAGAAGGCGTTGTCGAACCGCAGCGGGGTGATGCCCAGGTCCTCGGCGGGCAGCGAGGCGATCAGCTCCTGGGCCTCGAAGGTGCCGTAGTAGCTGCCCACCCCGGCGTGGTCGCGGCCGACGATGAAGTGGGTGCAGCCGTAGTTCTTGCGGACCAGGGCGTGGAGCACGGCCTCGCGGGGCCCGGCGTAGCGCATGGGCGCGACCAGGGCCGACAGCAGGACCCGCTCGGGCGGGAAGTAGCCCAGCACCGCCTCGTAGGCCCGCATGCGGACCTCGGCGGGCACGTCGCCCTCCTTGGTCGGCCCGACCAGCGGGTGCAGCAGCAGCCCGTCGACCATCTCCAGGGCGCACTTCATGAGGTACTCATGCGCCCGGTGGACCGGGTTGCGGGTCTGGAAGCCGACCACCGTGGCCCAGCCGGCGGCGGCGAAGGCGGCTCTCGTCTCGGCCGGGGTCAGGGCGCGGGCGCCCACCGGGCCGGGAAGGGGGGCGACCACGGCCTGGACGGGGCCGGCCACGGCCCGGCTGGGGGCGCCCAGCACCCGGGCCACCCCGGGGTGCTCGGGGTCGGTGGTGCCGTAGACCAGCTCGGCCTCGGCGGCCCGGTCGCGCTCGAACACCTCGGTGACCTCGAGCACGCCCAGCAGCTCGCCGCCCTCGCCCCGCAGGGCCAGGCGGCCGTCGTCGACCCGGACCCCGTCGGGGATGCCGAGGCACACCGGGATCGACCACAGGGTGCCGTCGGGCAGGCGCATCGACTCGGTGACCGACTCGTGCTCCTTGGCCCCCATGAAGCCGGCCAGCGGGCTGTAGGCGCCGGTGGCCAGCGCGCGCAGGTCGGCCGCCTCGGCCGCGGTCAGCGGGAGCGAGGGCAGCGGGCTCGAGGCCAGCGCGCTCGCCTCCTCGGCATCCAGGCGCCGGTCGACGAGCTGCCCGCCGTGGGGCAGGCCGCCGCGGGGGCCGGTCACCGTCTGCTCGCTGATCGTCACAGTGCGTGCTCCTTGTGGTTCGTCCTGGTCGGTGCGGTCAGTGGTCCGTCCCGGCGGCGCCGGGGGTCAGCTCGAGCTCCATCGAGCGCTGCATGGCGAAGGTGGCCGCCTCGAGCTTGGAGTGCATGCCCAGCTTCTCGAGGATGTTCTGGATGTGGGTGCGGACGGTGTGCTGGCTGATGAACAGGTCCCGCCCGATGCGGGCGTTGTCCCAGCCCTTGCTGAGCAGGGCGAGCACCTGGCGCTCGCGGGGGGACAGGCGCGACAGCGGCGAGTCGGGGGCCCGGTCCCTGGCCACCATGCGGCGGGCCAGCTCGAGCAGCATGCCGCGGGGGACCGCCCCCTCGCCCTCGAGCACCGCCCCGGCGACCCGCAGCACCGTGCTGGCGCCGTAGGTCTTGCCCACCACCCCGGCGGCGCCGGCGCGGATCGCGGCCAGCAGCAGGTCGGCGTCGTGGTCGTCGCCGAGCACGATCACCCGTGCCTCGGGACAGGCCTCCAGCATGCGGACGACCAGGTTGGGCGAGCCCTCGAGGCCGAGGGCGGCGTCGACCAGCACCAGGTCGGGGCGGAGGCTGGAGACGGCGGTGAAGGCGTCGTCGGCCGACGAGCAGCGGCCGATCACCTGGTGGACGTCGTCCCGGGAGAACAACGCCTCCAGCGCCTCGTTGAACAGCGGCTGCGAATCGGCAAGCAGCACCCGTGCCATGACCATCCTGTCTTCCGAGCGAGCTCTCGCGAGCCTTCCGGCTGCCTACTGTGGCTGATCCGCCCGTCGCTGCCCTGGTACAGCCGCAGTAAGTCGCTCTACGACAGTCGACGCCACTTGCCGATCGCTGAAGGGGGGTTCGCGGCCTATCAGCCGGCTCGCCCGGGATCGGTGGTCCGAAGCGTCCGGATCCGGGAGGGCCGATCATGCAGTCGTACCATCCCTAGTCACTTCTTCAGATGGGCAGGTTGTCCCCTGGGCAGTACGTTGACGGCCCACAAGTAGCGACAGGGGGAACTACTTCAGTGGCTTCAGCTCCGCGGCCGGATGCTACCGCCATGCTCGCCCACGAGCTGCGGCGCCGGGTGGCGGCGGTGCGGGTCGCCGGCGAGGCGATCGCCGCCCTCCGCGACCAGGGCCGCGATCCCAGCGCGATGCTCGACCTGCTCCTGGCCGAGGTCGACGACCTCGACCAGCTGGCCGGGGCGGTGCTGGCCGAGCGCCGTTCCGGGCCCGCCGGGCAGGCGCCCGACCTGGCCGCGACCGTGCAGGCGGCGGCCAGGACCGTGGCCGTGGCCCGGGGGGCGACCGTGCGCGTCCAGGCGGCCGTCCAGGCCGAGGTCGAGGCCAGCCCGGCCATGCTGCGCCAGGCGATCGAGAACCTGATCGACAACGCGGCCGCCCACGGCGGGCCCGGCGAGGTCGAGGTCGACGTCCGGGCCGACCCGGCGGCCGGCCAGGCCGAGGTGGTGGTGGCCGACCGCGGCGCCGCCGAGGCGCCCGGGGGCGGGCACGGCATCGGGCTGTTCGTCGTCCGCCGCTTCCTCGACGAGGCCGGCGGGACGTCATGGGTTGCGCCCCGTGACGGTGGCGGTACCCTCGTAGGGCTGCGCGTGCCGCTGCGGCCAGCCGCCGAACCGGATCCACTGGACAACGCCGTCAACACCTGAACACGGCCTCTCGGGGGGGAGCGGTCAATGCGGCAACCGGTCCGGGTCGTCCTTGCCGACGACCACGACGCGTTCGTCGAGGGCCTCGGCATGGTGCTCTCGGCCGAAGACGACCTCGAGGTCGTCGCCCTCGCCGGCGACGGCGCCTCGGCCCTACAGGCCGTCCTCACCCACCACCCCGACGTGCTGGTGGTCGACACCCAGATGCCCGGCCCGGCCGTGACCGAGCTGGTCCGCCTGGTCGGCCAGGCCGAGCCGGCGACCAGGGTGCTGCTGCTGGCCGAGGACGCCCGGCTGGCCCCGTCCAGCCGCCCCGACCCGGGGAGCCCGGCCGGCATGACCAGGGCCGTCTCGGCCCGCGAGCTGGCCGAGGCCATCCGGGCCGTCGCCGCCGGCTTCCGGGTCGTGATGGCCGATCCGCCGGCCCCCCGGCCGGACGGGCGCGCCGCACCCCAACCCGGTCGTCCCGGGGCCCCCGAACGGGAGGGTAGCCGACCCGGGGCGGGGGCGGGTGGCGCCGTCCACAGGCCCGGCCGGCCCGAGCGGGACGACCACGCCGAGCTGCTGCTGCGCAGCCTGTCGGAGCGCGAGCGCCAGGTCCTGGCCCTGCTGGCCCGCGGCTACTCCAACCGCCGCATCGCCGAGGCCTGCTTCCTGTCGCTCAACACGGTCCGCACCCACGTCCAGAACGTGCTGGTCAAGCTGGGCGTACACTCCAAGCTGGAGGCGGCCGCACTGGCCGTTCGCCAGGGACTGGTCAGCATCGAGGACCCGGTCGCCTAGGCGCCAACCGCCCCGAGCCTGGAGGTCGTCGACGTCCGTGGGTGCCGGTCCGCTCGATCGTCGCAACTTCCTCAAGACCGGCGCCGCCGCCGTGGTCGGCGGCCTGCTCGCCTGGCGCTTCTGGCCCTGGCGCCGCGCCGGCGGCCCCGGCGGCGCCCCGGCCGCGCCCGCCCCGGCGCCGGTCCCGCCGCCGGCCGGGCTGGCCGCGGTCGCGAACCTGCCCACCGACCGCACCCGGACCTGGCTGGGGCCGCCGTTGTGGGCCAACCGGCTGCAGGACTGGCGGCTGCACGCCGGCCGGGTGGAGTGCGTGGCCGCGACCGGGCCGATGCGGACCCGGACCGTGGCCGTGCTCACCCGCGAGCTGGTCGCCGGCGACCTGCCGGCCCGGATCGGGGTCCGCACCGGCCTGCTCGCCGCCGGCGAGGGGTTCTCCGGGTTCCTGGTCGGGGCGGGCGCGGGCCGGCTCGACCACCGGGCGGCCGCCCTGGTCCAGGGCGCCTCGGGCGAGGGCGGGGGGATCCTCTGCACCTACGAGGCCGACGGCCGCGCCGGCTTCCGCGAGCACACGGACGAGGCCAGGCAGTTCGCCTACGCCCCCCTGCCCGGCACCGTCCACGCCGGCCGGCCCCGCCCCCGGGCCCTCGACGAGGACGTCGAGCTGGTCCTGGAGGTGACCCCGCGGGGCCGCGGCCGCTTCCGGCTGCGCCTGGAGGCCAGCGACCCGGACGGGACCACGCTGGCCGTCGCCCGCCTCGACGGGGTCGACGGCGCCGCCCTGACCGGCGGGATCGCCCTGGTGTCGTCGTCCAAGGAGGCCGACGGCGGGGCCCGCCACTGGTTCGCCGGCCTCGGCACCGCCGGGGCCAAGATGGCCAGGCGGCCCGAGCGGGCCGAGGGGCCCGTCCTCGGCACCCTCTACAGCCTCAACGGGCCCGTGCTGAAGCTGACCGCCCAGCTGTTCCCCGTTGGCGACGGCGACCCGCGGGAGCTGCGGCTGCAGACACGGCGCCCCGGCGGCGGCTGGGAGGACGCGGGCCTGGCCCCGGTCGGGCCCGGCTTCGCGGCCGCCTTCCGGGTCACCGGCTGGGACGGCGCCGCCGCCCGCGACTACCGGGTCCTGTGGGGCGCCGGCACGGCCGAGGAGCAGGCGTTCGAGGGCACGGTGGCCGCCGAGCCGGCGGGCGACGACGAGCTGCGGGTCGGCCTGCTCGACTGCGCCATCCACAGCTACCGGCCGCTGAACGTCGGCAGCGACCCCCACGACCGGCTCCCCGGGTCGGACCCGCTGGGCCTCTACACCGGGCGCAACCTCTACTTCCCCTACGCCGAGCTGGCCGCCGAGGTCGGCCGGCGCCGGCCGCACCTGCTGGCCGCCGTCGGCGACCAGTACTACGAGCACCGGCCGACCACCCGCGAGCAGGGCCCCGAGCCCGTCCTGGACGTGCTCTACCGCTGGTACCTGTGGCTGTGGTCGTTCCGCGACCTGACCCGCTCGGTGCCGACGGTGGTGCTGGTCGACGACCACGACGTCTACCACCCCAACCTCTGGGGCAACGCCGGCGCGCCCGCCCCTGGGGGCGACTACCGCCAGGGTGGCTACCGGCACCCGGCCGCCTGGGTCAACCTGGTCCAGCGGGTCCAGACGAGCCACAACCCCGACCCCCACGACCCCGCCCCCGTGGCCCAGGGCATCGGCGTCTACTACGGCGCCTTCCGCTACGGCGGGGTCGGGTTCGCCCTGGTCGAGGACCGCAAGTTCAAGAACGGCGACAAGGACAACCGCGACCCGGCCGGGCGGCGCTACGACCTGACCATCCTCGGCGACCGCCAGGAGCGGTTCCTGGCCGACTGGGCGGCCAGCGACCCGGGCAGCCCCAAGCTCTGCTTCTCCCAGACCCTCTGGGGCTGCCTCCAGACCGACGAGCGGGGCAGGGCCCAGTTCGACTCCGACGCCGACGCCGCCGTGGCCGCCCGCCGCACCGCCCTGGAGCTGGTCAAGCGGGCCGGGGCCCTGCTCCTCTCGGGCGACCAGCACCTGGCCAGCCTGGTCCGCCACGGCCTCGACGGCTTCGACGACGGCCCGGTCCAGTTCGTCGCCCCGGCCGCCGGCAGCGCCTGGCAACGCTGGTTCGAGCCGGCCGGGGGGCTCCCCAACCCCGGCGGCACCCCCCACACCGGCGACTTCACCGACGCCTACGGCAACCGCATGCGGGTCCTGGCCGTGGCCAACCCGCGGCTCACCAAGGCCGCCTTCCGGGCCGCCCGCAGGAGCCGCAACGCCGAGCTCGGCGACCGCCGGCGCAAGCGCGAGGGCTACGGCCTGGTCCGGGTCGACAAGGCGGGCCGCCGCTTCGTGATCGAGTGCTGGCCCTGGGACGGGGGACCGCAGTTCGAGGGCTGGCCCTACGAGCTGCCGTTCCCCGAGGTCGGGGGGTCCGGGGGGCTCATGCCTAGCCCCCCGGAGGGATAACCGTAGGTCCCGGCGACGTCGGCGGTCAGGGCGCGGATGCGGGCCACCTCCTCGGGGGTGAGGCGCTCGCGCCACACCTGGAGGTTGGCCCGGCTGTCCAGGCGGCGGGCGGCCGTCTTGGACACCCCGCGGCCCGACAGCGACCAGCGCATGGCCCCGCCGCCCGACCCGGCCGAGGTGGCGGCCAGGATGGCCCGCTCGGCGCCGGGCCCGAACGGCAGGCCGAGCCGGGCATACAGGTGCCGAAAGGCCGGCACCGGGTCGGCCGACAGGTCCTCGTGCCGGACCACCTCGAGGCCGTCGATCTCCCGGCGGTAGGCGGCCACCGTCCCGTAGATCACCCGCCACAGCAGGCTGGCCCGGCCGACCCCGTCGTCCTGGCCGTCGCCGCCGGCGGCCAGGGCCGCCTCCAGCTCGGGCACGAACCGGCCCAGGCGGTCGCGGACCAGCGCCGGCTGGGCCAGCAGCTCGGCCAGCCGCGGCGTCCAGCCGAGCCGGCGCCAGCTCGACACCGTGGCCACCGGGTCGCGGACCGTGACCACCACCCGGCAGCCGACCCGGCGAGCCAGCCACGGGGCCGCGAACACGGCGTAGGGGTCGTCGAGCAGGGCCCGGCGGCCCCGCAGCCGTCCCAGGCCGAACCCGGCCGTGTACTTGGCCGCCCGGAGCAGGTCGTAGGGGGCGTGGTTGCGGCGCACCTCGGCCAGCGGGTGGAAGCGGAGCCGCACCGTGTCCCGGAACGCCGGCAGCCAGACCCGCTCGTTCTCCTCGCTGATGTACTGGAAGGCGTGCTCGACGTCGGCCCGCAGCACCCCCGGGGAGCGGCCCGGCGGGTGCTGGGGGTTGAGCGGCTCGTTGACGTACACCAGCGCGCCGCTGGCCTCCAGCATCTTGCCCACCCAGCTGGTCGCCGTCCGCGGCATCCCGGTGACCAGGATGGGACCCCCCCGAGCGGCCGTCACTTGCGGGCGTTGGCCTCCTCGACGACCTTGGCGGCCATGTGCGGCGGCAGCTCCTCGTAGTGGGAGAAGCGCCGCGCGAACGAGCCCTTGCCCCGGGTCATCGAGCGCAGGTCGATGGCGTAGCGGACCACCTCGGCCTCGGGCGCGGTCGCCCGGACCAGCGTCTTGCCGGTGCCGACGGGGTCGGTGCCGACCACCCGCCCGCGCCGCGACGACAGGTCGCCGAGGATGTCGCCGACGTACTC
>Ga0081538_10002100_pt1 | contig 19862 bp, 17 predicted proteins | sample TabmetS5T2R1_FD_71022 | JGI IMG/M metagenome (GOLD analysis project Ga0081538, IMG submission 71022) | Tabebuia heterophylla rhizosphere microbial communities from the University of Puerto Rico - S5T2R1 | ecosystem: Host-associated > Plants > Roots > Rhizosphere ...
ATGATCAGCGTCCTCTACTACGCGGCCCCGAACGTGAAGCTGCGCGGGTTCAAATGGGTGACGCCGGGCAGCATCGTCGCGGTGGTCGTGTGGCTGATTGCCTCCGCGGGTTTCGCGTTCTACGTCGCCAACTTTGGCGCTTACGACAAGACGTACGGCTCGCTCGGCGGGGTCGTCGTGATGCTCATATGGCTGTGGATCACCAACCTCGCCCTCCTGTTCGGCCATGAGCTGAACGCCGAGCGCGAACGCAGCCACGAGCTCGCCGAGGGGGAGCCGCGGGCCGAGAAGGAGATCCAGCTGGAGCCACGCTCCGAGCCGAAGGAGCAGCGGACGACTTGACCCGTGCGAAGGAGGCCCAGTCATGGGAAGAATCATCTTCGTCCCGATCGGAATAGTCGGCGGGCTGATCGCCGGACAGATCTCCAAGAAGATCTTTGACTTCATCTGGAGCCGGATCTCCGAGGAGGAGGCCCCTGAGCCCGAGCACCGCGAGGTCTCCTGGCCACAGCTGCTCGCGGCCCTCGCGGTCGAGGGCGCGATCTTCCGGCTCGCCAAGGGCCTGGTCGACCGAGGCGCCCGAACAGGCTATATGCGCCTCACAGGCTCGTGGCCGGGCGAAGACCGGCCGGAGACGACTTGATCCGAGTTTCTCGGAGTGAGCCCGCTAGTCCAGCTCTCGTCCGGTTCTTGGTCTCCTTGATGTGCTGACGACCCGCTTGTTGTAGGCGGGCCGCGTCGTCATCGGATGCGCGCCTGAAGCCAATCTCCTGGCGGAGACGACGGTCCCGGGACGTTGCGCGAAGGCCTGGCAGATCCGTCTAGCGCCGATGCCGGCACGGGTTGATCCGCGCCGACGTTTTCGTCCGCGTCGCATGCGTTACTTGGCGCCGCCAAAACGACACGCGCACAAGCGAGAGGAGGGACGACACCAATGACCGACCCGACCGAAACCGCGACGAGGGAGCCGACCATCGTCACGGTATTCGAGCACCACGACGCGGAGGGCGCCAACCTAGACGTGGCGCTGGTGCGGCCACGCAAGTGGCAGTTCCTGACCGTAGAAGAGGCGCGCGACCTCGCGAACAAGCTCCTCGAAGCAGCCGACGTTGCGGAAGAGTGTGGCCATGAGTTCGACGTCCCACTGCGTATGCGCTAGGTGAAGACATTCCTGCACGGTAGGGCGGCGGATTACTCTGATCACGGGGGGGTAATAAATAGGAGAACGGAACTTATTCCCAGCAAAGAGAGGGAAACATGGCCCAGACCAAGACATCCCAGCGCCGTGGTGCGTCGTCGGGTTCTTCGAGATCCGGCTCGACGGCTCGAGCGTCGAAGGGTCGCTCAAGTGAGCGCTCATCGAAAGGCGGGTCCGTCACTCGACGCAAGAGCACGGCACGAAAGCAGCCGAACGCTCAGAAGGCCCAGGCTGCCCGAAGCACGAACGGGGAGCCGAGAGTTGACTCGGTCAAGGGGACGGCCTCCTCCGGTGCCCAGACGGCTTCCTCGGGCGCTCAGAAAGTTGCCCAAGGTGTCGCGGGAGTCGTCAAGAAGGCAAAGACGCCTCTGATCGCGAGTGGTGTGGCTATTGCTGGCGTAGCCGGCGCCGCAGTGCTCAATAACGCTCGCTCTCGTCGCCGCAAGGTACTCGGGGTGACGATGCCGAGAGGTAACGGGCTCAAGAACGTCGACGCTGGAAAGATCCCCGGGGTGGTAACCGATGCGGCAAAGCGTGCCGATCGATTCGGTCAGCGCGTGAGCGGCATGGCCCGTAGCGTCCAGATGGTGAGCGAGACCGCTGACGAGGCGACGAGGAAGGGATAGCACTCCCTCCGCTGTCCTAGTTCGCCACTCGTTCGCCAATCAGACTCCGCTGAGCCGGTCTCACGCTGAGTTCGTCAGCGCGTAGAGGTGCCAGGGTTCGGGAACTCCCTTCAGTTCGTGGACGCCGCGATCCTCGAAGGAGAGCGCAGAGCCCACGACAAGGTCTTTCACGGTGGAGGAAACGAGGACCTCGCCCGCTCCGGCCAGGGCGGCGACTCGAGCACCGATCGTCACGGCGATTCCCGAGAAGCCATGGTCGTGCGCCTCGACCTCGCCGGTGTGCAGCCCTGCCCGAAGCTCCACCCCTTGCCGGCTCATCGACCTGCAGATCGCCCGAGCACACCGCACAGCGCGGGCGGGCCCGTCGAAGACGGCGAGGAACCCGTCGCCCAAAGTCTTGACCTCACGCCCACGGAAGCGGGCCAGTTGGGCGCGTGTCAGACGCTCGTGCTGCTCCTGAAATTGATGCCAGCGGTGATCGCCCATCTCCGTTGCGTGTGCGGTCGAATCGACGATGTCGGTGAACAAGATCGTGGCGAGGACGCGATCGAAGGTGTCCTGGATGTCGCTGCGAACCGTGCCAACGAACCGCTCGACCTCGGCGATCAGAGAGTCCTGGTCCCCCGCCCAGGGGAAGTGGTCCGCGCCGGCGAGTTCAACGTACTCGGCACCGTCTATCTCGCTTGACAGATAGCGACCCGCCCCCACTGGTTCAATCAGGTCTTGGGCCCGGTGGAGGACGAGCGTGGGGACGCTGATCGCCGGCAGGAGTCCGCGAATGTCCAGCTCGCGGAACACCTGCTCCTGGGCATAGAGCGCGCTCGGGCTGGCGGACAACCGCTGGAACCGCTCCCACCACCCCAGCATCCGCTCGTCGCCCGCCAGACTCGGATTGACGAAGTGAAGCGATTCCTGCGCGTATTCCCGGGTCCCCCAGCCGGCCCTCACGCCGCGGAGGTAGTCCTGCCACTCCTGTTCTGACCATTGCCAGGGATAGTCGGGTGCCTGCGTGCCCCGGGCAGCGGTCGAGTACAAGATGAGGCCCGATACGCGCTCCGGACGGGTGGCGGCGAACATCGCACACAGGGCTCCCGCGTCCGAAAAGCCGAACAGCGCGGCGCGCTCAGACTTCACTTCGTCGAGAACAGCTTCAAGATCGTCGACGAGCTCCTCCAGCACCGGGAGATCGTCGGCCGAATAGCGGTCGGACACTCCCGTGCCGCGCCGGTCGATGGCAATCAGCCGCGCGGACGACGAGAGCCTCCGCAGGAAGCGCTCGTAGAGCGGGTTCTCCCAGACGACCTCGAGGTTGTTGTACGGGGAGAGGTAGAGGAGATCGTCAGGACCCGTGCCGATAACGGCATACGCGATGGCGATCTCATCATTTCTCGCGTAGCGAATTTCGGGCCGCACAAGACGCATCGTAGGGACGCCGCCGATCTGTGGGCGGTCGTCAGTTACTCGCGAAGAAGGAAGCGAGCGCTTCGACCACGGGTCCCGGCTGATCCTCGGGAAGGAAGTGACCACCGTTGGGGATGGGCGTGAGGTGTGCGTCTGGGATCGCCTCGGCCAGCCGCCGGCCGAATTCGGGGGCAAGCCAGCCATCCTGCTCGCCCCAGAGCACGAGCGTGGGGGTGCGGATCTCCCCGTAGCGCGGCTCGATCTCCCGCGTGTAGCGCTCGTCGAACTGCGCCACCTGGCGGTAGTAGGCCGCCTGGCCCACGGGTCCAAGCCACGGCCGCAGATAGGGCTCGAGTTCGGGGTCGGCCATGTCACGGGCGATCGCGGTGCGCAGATGCGCGGCGATCATCTCGCGGTGGATGTGCTCAGGTACGGTCTGAAACGCCTCGAGGTGGCGCCGCACGTGTCGGGAGAACGGGGTGATCCAGGGCGCGATCGCGACGGCGTCGCAAAGCGCCACCCGACTGAAGCGCCGTCCCTCGAGCAGCATGAGTCGCAGCGTGATCGCGCCGCCGAAGTCGTGACCGGCGATGTATGGTTGCTCGAGGCCCCAGAGGTCGAGCAATTCGGCCAGAATCCGGGTCTGCGCGCCGAGCGAGACGTCTTGGCCCTCACGCTTCTCCGACGTCCCGTAGCCGAGCAGATCGCAGACGTAGACAGTGAACCGGCGGGCGAGCTCGTTGGCCACGTTGCGCCACAGGTACGACCAGCTCGGTGTCCCGTGCACGAGCACGACCGGGGGACCGTCGCCGAGGACCTCGTAGGCCACGGTGCCGCCCGCGGACTCGTAGGTCTGGCTCAACCGCCAATCGGGTGTCACGCTCATCGCGGCTCCCTCTCAAACATGCAGGTCGCGCAGCCCTCAACGTGGCGCTGGTGACGTTCCCAGACGCCGCCGCCTCCATCAGTACTCGTCGTGTCGCCGGATCCAGAGCAGTGACGCCGGAGCCCGCGAGTCCCCCTCGTCGCGCCCCTTCGGCGCCCGGTCGAGGATCGGGTAGTAGCCCATCAGGAACTCCACGCCTCGACCCTGGGTCGAATAGGCGTGATAGACGGCTCCGTCGTCGAGCACAAACGCGGTGGCGGTCGGTGCCGGCGCCTCCGCGACGTATGCGGCCGCGTCCGTTCCCGTTGCGGCCGCAATCTCAGGCAGGCCCGACGACGGGTCGTCGAGCGCAGGGCCCAAGAGCTCGCGCACCTGCTCGGGGGTCTGCGAGACGCCAAAGTCGAAGTTGAAGTCGTTGCCGGCGGTGGAGGCCCAGGGAATGCTCCAGCCCATCCTCCGCTTGTACGCCTGGAGCCTCTCGAGCGGCGCGCGCGAGACGAGGAGCATCGTCACGTCGCGCGCATTGAGGTGCGGAAGGACGCCGTCGATGGTGTCCGCCATCGACGAGCAGGCGGGGCAGCCGGCCTCGTAGCTCGGCCCGAACATGAAGTGGTAGACGAGGAGCTGGGAGCGACCGTCGAACAGCTCCGCCAGCGTCCGCGTGCCGTCCTCAGTGTCGAACCGATACTCCTTCTCGACCCGAACCCACGGCAGCTCGCGGCGCTCCCGCGCGAGCTCGTCGCTCATCCTCGTGTGCTCCTTCTCGCGTCGCAGCAGCTCGTCGCGGGCGGTCTGCGCCTCGTCGGGGCTGGCGATCTTGTGATCCGTCATCGCGGTTGCCTCCTTATTTGGGGTCTTGCCCGTTGATACCACCCGCGGCGCGGTCGCTACTCGGCTTCCGAACCGCTCATGTCCGGGACATACTGCTTGTCCCGACCGGGATCCCGGGCCGGCTCATGTGTGAGAACGGCGACGCTGTCACCGACGATCCTCGAGTCGGTGAGCCGCAACGTCTTCTTGTCTCTGAGCCCGCCGAAGAGGCGCTCGCCGGCCCCGAGCACGACCGGATAGACCATCAGCCGCAGCTCGTCGACGAGGTCGTGCTCGATCAGCATCCGCGCGAGCCGGACGCTGCCGTAGACGACTATGTCCCTGTCGAGCTCTCGCTTCAGCCGCGAGACCTCCTCGACCGCGTCGCCGCTGAGCACCGTCGAGTTGTTCCACTCGGGATCCTCGAGCGTCGAGGAGACGACGTACTTGGGCAGGCTGTTGAACTTGTCCGCCAACTCGTCGTCGCGGGGCCGCCACGCGGCCGCGAACTCCTCGTAGGTGACCCGCCCGAGCAGCAGCGCATCAGTGTCGAGCGTCTCATCGAGCTTGAACTGCTCGGCCTCCTCGCCGCGGCCGAGGCTCCAGGTGAAGAACAGCGCGGAGGCGGGCTTCCCCCAGCCTGCGTGCTTGAAGTCGCTGAACCCGCCCGGATCCTCGACGACTCCGTCGAGCGAGACGAACTCGGTTATCACGATCCTGCCCATGGCTTCTTCTCCTTCTCTCGGTGTTCGGGGGAACCGCGTCTATCGATTGAGAGCGGTTTCAGGGCCGCAACTCATCGGTCCGGGGTGGAGTCCCCGGCTGCTACCGCCCTTCGCTGCGGCAGACCTCCGACACGCTCGTCGAGCTCGCGCGAGGGGTCCTCCGCAGCTGATCGAGAGCGCTCGAAGATAGGCCCGAAGCGGTCAACGGGCGAATTCCAGTGCTCGTAGTGTCATCTACGTCGCCCGGCAGCTCGGCCACGATGCCCGGCTCACGCTGACGCGCTACGGGCACGTGAAAGCCGCAAATAGCGGATTTTCTTCTAGGCTGGCCATACCCGGAGTCGGAGTTTGCGATTTCAGCCTTCAAATGGGCGAGGGGACATGAGACGCCCAGCGCCCGGTCAAACGACTGGATTGAGTCTTTCGCCGGTGGAACGAATGCTCGCAAAAGGTCTGATAGCGGCGCTACTCAGCGTGTCAATCCAGCTCGCCGGAGCGCCGGTGGTCAAAGCCGAGCCACGGGCTAAGCACGTCCCGTTCGGAGACGTCAATGTCCTCAGCGGCTGGTCGGCCGGGCCTGTGAGTCGCCGCGCCAGCGACTTCACGCGCGGGACGGTGGAAGCCTCTGCTCGACCAAAGCCGGCCCTCCAGGAGCCGGAGGCGTCTGGCTCGGACCCGGGGCTTCCCTCCACACTCGAGCTCATCACGCTGGTATTGATGCTCGTGTTGCTGGCCGAGCTCTGCGGCGGAGCAATTGCTGAGCGACGTCGACTACGGCCCGCATCCGGGGCTGCGACTACCGCGTTACGCTCACGGAGTGGCGGGGGCAGAGGTGGCGAACCTGGTTTGAGCTTGCCGGTTTTCGGCAGGCTCGGGCTGCGTGGCGGGGAGCCGACACGGACGCGGACCCATGAGGGCGCCCGCTCGCCTCTCAGGCAAAGGACGTCAGGACCCCGCCCCATCCCGCCGGCCGATGAGACGGTCGACAACCGGCGCTACCTCGTGGACATAATGACCGCAGGTCAGAAACGGTCATATCGCGCACTCTTGGCAGTCTGGATCGGCACCGTGGTCGCCTTCTGGGTCTGGTGGTTTCAGAGCGATCACTGGGTGACTCCAGCCGGGATGGTCGTCATTTCGGTGATGGTCTTCTACTCGATGCTCCTGTCGGGGTGGTTCTTCTTCTTCACGTATCGGATGAAGCGGCCGAATCCGAGTCTCCCTATCCCGCGGTTGCGAACGGCCATCATCGTGACCAAGGCGCCCTCCGAACCGTGGGTCATGTTGACGGAAACGCTCGACGGCATGTTGCGGCAGGACTACCCCTACCCCTACGACGTTTGGCTGGCGGACGAGTCCCCTTCGCCGGAGACCCTGCGCTGGTGCGAGGAGCACGGCGTCAAGGTCTCCTGCCGGGAGGGAGTCGATGACTACCACCGCCCGACGTGGCCTCGCAGGACCAGGTGCAAGGAAGGCAATCTGGCCTACTTCTACGACCACTGGGGCTACCGGGATTTCGACGTCGTCGCGCAACTGGACTCCGATCACGTTCCGACCCCGGGATACCTGCGGGAGATGGTTCGACCGTTTGGCGATCCGACGGTTGGTTACGTGGCAGCGCCGAGCGTTTGCGACAAAAACGCGACCGAGTCCTGGGCGGCGCGAGGGCGCCTCTACAAGGAGGCCCCCCTCCACGGTTCGCAACAGGCGGGATACTCCGGGAAGTATGCGCCCGCGTGCATCGGCTCTCACTACGCGGTACGAACCGCCGCGCTCGAGGAGGTCGGTGGCCTTGGTCCTGAGCTGGCGGAGGACTTCTCGACCTCCCTGATGCTGGCCTCCCACGGCTGGCGCGGCGTGTTCGCGATCGATGCCATGGCGCACGGAGACGGGCCTTCCACCTTCGCGGATTGCATCGTTCAGGAATACCAGTGGTCTCGGAGCCTGACCAACATCCTGTTGCAGGTCAGTCAGCGCTACTGGGGCGGCCTGAGATTCCGCGAGAAAGTGAAGCTGGGATACAACCAGGTCTGGTACCCGCTGTGGGCCTTTTACATGCTGATGGCCCTGGTGCTTCCGGTCGTGGCGATACTGACCGATACTCCCTGGGTGGGCGTCCCCCTGCTCGAGTTCTTCATCCGGGCAGGGTTGGTCGGCCTCGCCGGGCTCGCCATTTTCTGGTGGCTGCGGCGACACGGATACCACCGCCCAGCGGACGCCAAGCTGTTCAGCTGGGAGACATTTCTCTTCACCTTTACCAGGTGGCCCTGGGTGCTCTGGGGGGTTGTTCAGGCGTTTGCAGGGTGGGTTTCGAGGAAGCAGTTCACCTTTAAGGTGACGCCAAAGAGGGTGACCAGGCCAAGGCGGCTGCCCTTGGTCGCCCTATTGCCCTACCCGGTTCTGGCGGCTGCCTGTTCTGTTGCCGCGATCATCGTGAGTGATCCCGGCTCCGCACGGGGTTACTACTGGTTCTGTCTCAGCAACGCCCTGATCTACTCGGTCGTCACCGCCGCCGTGGTCATTGTGCACGTGCGCGAGAATCGGGCTCAGCTCACTATCTCCTCGTTCAGGTTCGCTGGGGTACAACTCGCGGCGACCGCCGCGGTCGCGGTGGCCGTCGCAACGGCGTTCGTCTTGCGCGGCGGCGACGCCTACGAGGTGCTATCTGCCACCGAGGAGGACGACTCGGCTACGGCGGCCCTCGCGTGGTTCGCGCAGGGAGCTGCGGACATAAACGCGCCCGCGGGATCGCCAGGGCTGGTCCTGGGCGCGCTGTCGCTCATAATGACGGCGGGGACTGTGGTGCCGATCGCGCTGAGACGCGGCAACGTGCCTCAGCCGTTCGCCACGCCTACCCGGTCGCGTCGCTTCCAACGAATCGGCCCAGGCGGCAACGGGAACGCGCGGGGAGCCGGCCCTGGGGCGCTCCGACACTCGGGTCGCGCCGAGGTGACGGTCCCCGGCCCCGACGACGCCCGGCAGGACATTTACCAGCCGCTTCCGCTCCGAGACTATCTGGACCAGGAGATACGGCGCGTTCGCGAGCGGAACCGCGGGCTGAGCCAACACTTGAATGGAGGTGCCGACGAGGATTTGAGGCGGCTACTAACACGGATAGATCGGCGGCTCGACGATCTGTCTCTAATCCGCGACGCGGTGGACACATCGGCTCCCGCGACCGATCCGTTCCGTTTCGACGACCCCGACGGCCGCGCCCGCGAGGCGCGACGCCTGGAGCGTGAGCGCGGGCGGCGCGAGCACGAGGCAGCGCGAGCACGAGGCGCCGACGTGACGGAACGGGCGCGCTTCCGCGACCCCCGCGTGCCTACGGCACCGGGACCGCGAGCGCAGCGAGAAGTTCGACGTCCCGCCGCGATGCGCTAGCGAAATCGTTCCTGGATGCGGGTTCATCGGATTACTCCGATTCACCGGGGTAAGGGTGTGCGTGTTCTGAGTTCGCTGGGGCGCTCTGAGTTCAGCTTCGTTCGCTCCGTGCGCTCAGTTTGGTACCCCACGTGGTACCTCGGCGGGCGGCGAAGACTCCCTGCCGCATGCTCTCCCGGTGCGAGCGCAGGTTTGCCGTCGCTAAAGACGCTGCTGTCGGCGCCGTCGCGGCTACCGGGCTCGCCGCGAGCGCGGCACGTTTGTTTACAGCGGTGAGCGGCCGGGCACCCATCGACCGTGATGCCGTCCGTGAAGCATCTCTCCCTCGCTGTCACCGGCAGCGGCGTCGAGAGGTCCACCGTTCGGCGTGTAGGTGAAGGTGTTCCTTCCACACCGGTCGGCAGCGGGCGTGGACGGACACCCGGCGGCCCCAGGGCTCGGCGTTTCGGTGATAGTTGCGGGACGCTACCGGGCCGGGCGCCGGATAGCGAGCATCCGCATCTGCGATGGAGCCGGACGCAATCACGACCAGACTGCGCACCGCTCAGGTGATCCGGGGCCGGGCCCTCGGCCGGGGCCTGCTCGCCCGATACCGGCGGGCGGGCGCCGATCCGCCCTTCGGCGATCCCGCCCGCGATCACGGTGCGCCGTTCGAGGGCTACTACTGGCGGATCACCAACGCCGACCGGGGGCGGGTGGTGCTCGCGCTGTGCGGTGTCTGCGTCCTCCCGGGACGCCGCTGGGCGGTGCTCGCGCTCGCTTCGCACCCAAGCGGGCGCGTCCACACCGCGATCGCCGACCGCGCGGCGGGCGATTCCACCCGCTTCGGCGTTCGGGTCGACGGCGTCGGCGAGGGCTCCGAGCGCGAGCTCCGCTTGGAGCTGGGACCCGATGCGGCGCTTGAGGTTGAGCTGCGGAATCTGGTCGGCTGGCCGCGCCCGGCGCTGGGAGGGTCGGGGCCGGCCCAGCTCGTCCCCGGCCTGCCGCAGTACTGGCATCCGTGGGCGATGGGGGGCGTAGCGGCAGGCGAGGCGAGGATCGGCGGAGAGCCGGTGTCGCTCGACGGGGCGCGCGTCTACATGGAAAGGAATTGGGGCAGGGCGTTTCCAGAGCGCTGGTGGTGGGGCCAGGCGGACGCCTTCGACGCCGGCGACGTCTGCGTCGCGTTCGCCGGCGGCCCGATGCGGATCGCGGGAGTGCCGTTGACGCCGACCCTCGTCGCTGTGCGGGCCGGCGAGCGCCTGATCGCCCTCGCGCCGCCGCTGGCCCGCACCGTTGCCCGCGTCGGCGGTGGCGCCTGGGCGGTCCACGCGAGGTCGGCGGCGTATGTGGTCGAGCTTGAGGGCGAGGAGGCCGGGAGCGCCGTCGCGATGCCGGCCCCGCTTGCTGACCGCGTGGCCGCCGAACCACGCTCCCGACAGGCCCTCGCCGGGCGGCTCGGGGTCGTCGTACGCCGGCGCGGGCGAACCCTGCTGCGGGCCGAGTCTTGCCTGGCCGGCCTCGAGCGCGAACGCGAGGAGCTGGATTGCGCCTGATCCAGCACAAGAAGGAGGCCTACTGGTTCTACCGCTTCCTCTCGATCATCTATGACCGCGGCGTCAATCCGCTGTTCTGGACGCCGCAGATGCGCTCGCAGGCGTTGCGCCTCGCACGCCTCGATCAGCCCTCGCTCGTCACCGTTGACGTCGGTGCGGGGACGGGCTTCGCCACCGAGGGCATCGTCCGCCACGTCGCGCCCGAGAACGTGACAATGCTCGACCAGAGTCCGCACCAGCTCGCCCGCGCCGCCGCGAGGCCCGCGCTCCGAGATTGCCGGCGTCTCGAGGGCGATGCGGAAGCGCTCCCGTTCGAGACCGATAGCTTCGACCGCTACGTGTCCGCGGGCAGTATCGAGTACTGGCCCGAGCCTCAACGCGCGGTGGCGGAGGCCTACCGGATTCTTCAACCCGGTGGAGTCGCCCTGTTGGTGGGGCCGCTGCCTCCCGCCAACCGGGCCGCGAGGTGGTTGGCAAAGCAGTGGATGCTCTTCCCGCGCGAGAGCGACTACCGAACCTGGCTGGCCGCTGCCGGCTTCACCGACGTGGTCACCACCTACGTCGCCCCGGACTGGCATCGCGATCGCCACCCGCCGTACGGGCTGGCGATTGCGGGGACGAAGCCAGCGCCGGGGCCGCCGCCGCTTCGTCTGCCGGAGCCGGGAGAGCGCCTCGACGAGCCAATGACGCCGGCACGGCGCTTGCGCCTCGTCGGCCGCTTCCTGGCGGGGTCGGCGGCGGGAGCGGCGTTCGTCCCGGTCGCCGCCGTGCTCGCCCTGCGGGAACGCCTCCGGAGGCGCTCGTGAGCACCGCTGGGACGCAGCGGACCGCGCTCGCCTCCGGGACGCGCGCGATCGGGACCCGCGCCGGCGTGCTGTGGCGCTTCTCGCGCCCGCACACGATCGTCGGCACCACGATCAGCGTGATCGCCCTCTACGCGATCGCCGCCGCCGCGGGCCAAGGGAGCGGTGTGCTCGATCTCGCCGCGACGCTGCTCGTTGCCTGCTGTGTGAACGTCGCGATCGTCGGCCTCAATCAGATCGAAGACGTCGACATCGACCGCGTCAACAAGCCCGATCTGCCGCTCGCCGCGGGCGAGCTGAGCCGCGCCGCGGCGAAGCTGATCGTCGGCGCGACGGCGGTGAGCGCTGCGGCAATGGCGATCACCCAGGGTCCGATCGAGCTCGGCGCCGTGCTCGCCGCCCTTTTCGTCGGCGCGGCCTACTCGTCGCCCCCGCTGCGGCTGAAACGGTTCCCCGCCGTCGCCGCGATCAGCATCAGCCTGGTTCGGGCGCTCGCCGTGAACCTCGGGGTCTACGGTCACTTCGCCGGCTCGCTCGCCGGTCTGCCAGCCGGGGTCTGGGCGCTGACGATCTTCGTGCTTCCCTTCAGCGCCGCAATCGCGCTACTGAAGGACGTCCCGGACATCGTGGGAGACAGGCGTTACCGCATTCACACCTTCAGCGTCCGACTGGGCGCACGTCGGGTATTCGCGATAGCGCTCGCCCTGCTCTGCGCCGCGTATCTCGGCATGGCGATCCCGGTGGCGCTGGAGCTCCCGCAGGTGAACCGACCCCTGTTCGCCGCCGGACACCTCGGCGCCCTGGCGATCCTGCTCACCTGGGCGAGGCGGGTAGATCCCGACGATGCCGCGGACTTCACCCGCTTCTATATGCGCGTCTGGCAGCTCTTCTTCTTCGAGTACGTGCTAGTGGGCCTCAGCTTCCTCGCCGGAGCGACGTCGCTCGCGTGAAGTAGTCAGAGCATGGTGTGGACTGGGATCGCCCGAGCGATCGCCGCGATCCTTGCCCGACGGGTTCGGGAAGCCGCCGCCAACCGCCTGGGGAACGTTCGGGACGACCTCGGGCAGCTCGGGCTCCGCCGCGACTACGGGCGGCTTGGCCTCGGCTTCAGCCAGCTCGGGCTCAGCGGCCGGAGTCACCTCCGGCGTGGCAAGCGCCACGCCGGCGCCGTCCGATCTTCGCAGCCGGTCGCCGAGCAGCGCGGAAACGATCCGGTAAGAGCCGGAGACCAGATTCGGAACGCGGCGAGGCGTCTCGGTGCCGACGGTGATCGCCAGCCTCGGCCGAACAAAACCAGACCCCTGAGGCGTTGCATCGGAGTTGTCGCTTACGCGGATACTGCGTTAGCTAGTCAGAGGCCGCAGTCACGGTCGTAGAGCACGACGGCCGCTGCGCCCGACCGCTCAGCCATCGGACGCATCTGCGCGGGCGAGCGGCCACAGGGCGACGTCCTGACGGGGCGCGTAGTGCAGCAGTGGCTCGCCGATGAGCTCGACTCCGAAGGGCTCCGCCATCGTGTTGCGCTCGATCTGGGCGCGAGCGCGCTGAAGGGCCCACGGGGGGTGGTGGATCTCGCCGCGCCAGACTCGCCGCCGTTCATCGATGGTGTAGAGGCAATAGCGCTCCGTGAGCCAGTGATCGAGCGATCCTGCGGTGGCCCGGTACGTCGCTCCCGCGGCTCGGTAGCGTGCTCGGAAGTCGGCCTGCGGCCCATCGGAGGAGATCCGTCGCGAGCTGTAGTCGACCTCGGCTTCGCTCCCGCCCACCGTCATCGCGGCATGGAAGTACGGGAGACGGTAGGTCCGTCGCGCGCCGAAAACGGCGAGCCGGCGCGCGGCGTCGAGGCTCAGGAAGTAGATCCCCGGCTTGTCGGCGACGGTTACGTAGGTGCGCACGTTGATCTCCGGAAAGGAGGACAGGTACGGCAAGGGAAGCGTCGCCCGGAGGCGGAGCCCGCGGACGACGAAAGGGGTGATCCCGAGCCAGGCTTGACCGTCGAAGCTGTCGAGCGAAAGCTGGGCGGGCACGATCCGACGGAGCTCCTCGGCCGGAACGGGCCAGTGCGCGAACAGCAGGCTCTCCCAGGTCTGGCCCATGGTCCATCGCCGGTCAGGGAGCGGCCAGGGTCTGTGGTCGGTGTCCACCGTGACGGCGCGCTGGCGGCGGGCGGACAACAGCTCCTCAACCGGGTTCATCGGCGTCACGTTACCCCCCGTGGGCAGAGTCAGTGGTCGGTGAGGCCGCTCACCGAGTCGAACACCACGGGCTGAGATGCGGAGGGTCCGGACGAACGACGAAACTCCGCCTGAGCAGGGCTTTCTTTGGGATGGAGCTAGCCGGACTCGAAACCGCGACCTCCTGGGTGCGATATCGCGTCCGCAAGCCGAATCGAGGTGATCTGAATTCGCTGGAGTGCTCTGAGTTCAGCTCAGTTCGCTCCGCTGGGCTCGGTTTGGTACCCCGCGTGGCGCATCGGCGCCCGGCGCGCCCCGGGATCGAGTTTGCGCCGCAGCCGGCTGTCATGGGAATCGAGGGTCAGGGCCTTACCCAGGGAGCGAAAGCACGTCGCGACGCAGCGGTCGAACTCGGCCAGCCGTCTCGGGAAGGCGAACCCGTGTTTGCAATCGGAAGCGGATGGGAACAGAGGTAGTTCCCCCATAAAGAAGATGATGGACGGGATGGTCACGAATGGCTAAAAGCAAGAAGAGCAGTAGCGGCGGCTCCGGATCGAGCCGCTCGAAGAAGTCCGGATCGAGCCGCTCGACGAGAAAATCGCGCTCGGGCTCTGGTTCGCGCGCGAGTGAAGAACGAGGCATGAGCAAGGCCGAAGAGGCCCAGACCGGCGGCAAGGCGATGGGCCGCCCGCCTTCGGACGAGCCCGACGTCTGGGTCGACGTGCCGGAGGTGCACGTCGGCGAGCTCAATATCGACGTAGAGCATCTCGACGCCCAGCTCGCGCTGCGCACACAGGTCGCTGGTCTCCTCAGCCTGGTCGCAGGCGTTCAGGTTTCGGTCGACAATGTGAAGATCGAACTCAAGGACGTGGACGGGAAGGCGGAGGTGAAGGTCCGCCTCCAGAACACCTACAACATCCTCGACCGCACGCTCACGACGCTCGACGAGAATCCCGACATCCTCAAAGGCCTGCTTGAGAGGGCCGATACAGCGGTGCAGGAGACGGGTCGGGTCGGCAAGGGGGCCACGCAGCCAGGTGGCGCCGTCAAAGAGCTGACGAGCGGCGTCGGCGACACGATCGGCAACGTCGGCAACACCTTCTCTAGTGTTGCCAAGAAGGCGAGCCCAAAGCGGCTTACCTCTGGAAGCGGCGACGGCTCGAAGACGCCCGGCGGTGACTCGAGCGGCTCCGGCCTCGGGAAGGACGTTGCGGCGGCCGGCGTCGCCGGCGTGGCCGGCCTTCTCGGTGGCATCCTGCTCAACACGCTCAGGCGAAGCCGACTGAGCGGATTTTTCCGCCGCAACGGTTCCATGGCCAAGCAGATCGGCAGGCCGCGCAAGCTCAACAAGGCTCGAAAGACGGCGGGCCGCGTGCTGCCGTAATCTCGCCACGCGAGAATACGCGCCCCAGGATCACTGCTGACGCCTGTGCGTAGGCTGCCGTCAACGCCAGAAACCTCTCGTTGGCGGTAACACGCGTCCCTCGCGCCTCCCGGCGCGACCTGGATGCGTTTCTCGCGCTACCGGCGTCGCTGACGGCGCAGCAGCGGCCGGCGTGCGTCCAGCCCCACAGCGACACACATCATCGGCTCTTGGGCCGTTCGCAGGAAGTCGCGCACCTCGTCGTCGTAGAACGTGAGCCCCGTTGCGCCGAGCCCGCGGGCGTAGGCTCCGAGCGAGAGTCGGCCGGCGCGAATGCCGGCGTCGAGCTGCGCCGCGCAGTAGCCGCGGTCACCGAGTGCCGACAGCACGCGATCGAGGTCGGCGGTGAAGAAGATCGTCGCGGCGGCGCCTCCGCCCAGAGGTTGATCGAGACAGAGATGCGCCGTCTCGCGACGGGAGGCGCCCTCGCGGACCGGCTCGAATCGATCCGCCGGATCGAACCGGTAGGCCGCGGGTGCCAGACCCTCGACCGCGTGGGCAATGACAACGGTCGAACAAAGCCGCGGCAGGTCGACGGGAACTTCCGCGCAGGTCCATCGAAGCGCGGCGGCGAGCTCCTCGCGCTCGATCGAGTCGGGCGTGAATTCACGCGCCGAGCCGCGACGGAGGATCACCCGGTCTAGTTGAGCCGGGGGCTCGCCGCCGTCGCGGCGACTATCGAAACGTGCCGCCGCCTCGCGCCAGACTCGAACCCCGTCCTCGGTCGCGAGCTCGGACGCCGCCTGGGCCTCGTCGGCCTCCCGGAAGCGGTGCTCGCGCGGCGAGAGCGGAAGCACCCCGTGGCGAACCGGGGGGAGCGGGCCCAGAGAGCCCCGCCCGGCGTGCCCGAGCACGAGCAGCGCGACCGGCGCCTCCCGGGGCGGCTCGACGCCGAGGACGCGGGCCACCTCGGCGTCCACGAAAGCGGTGAACAGGCGGGGGTGGAGCCCGGCCTCCTCGGCGAGCGCCAGGAGATTCGCGAGCATCGCGCCCGCATCCCAAAAGACGTGACGCCAGCCGCGCGCGCCGTACTTCCACGCCGTCCGCCAGGCGATGCCCGTCAGCACCAGCACCGCCGCCGCCTCCGCCAGCTCCGGCGCCGCGGCGGCGCGGGCGAGCGCCGCGCGGACATCCTCAGTCCGCAGCCGGCGCACCATCCCCTCGCGGGGGTGGAAGTGGGCGAGGCCGAGCTCGGTGGCGGCGTAGAGCTCCACGGGATGCAGGGCCCCTGCGCTCATGAAGGTTCGGAAGTGGGGATCGCGGCGACGGGGGTGCACGCCGGCGCCGAGGCACAAGAGGCGGGCGAGCTCCTCCGGCGGCGGCTCCGCGTCGATCCCCGAATAGCGCTTGAACAGATCGGGCTCGTTCCGCCATTCAAGGCCGTAGGGGTTCGAGCTCGGGCGGCCCGGGAAGTGCTTCGTCGCCTCGTGGTAGCGCAGTGCCGCAGTCATGATCGGATCGGGGCAGTATCCACCGGTGATGGCGATCGGCATCGACCCCTCGCGCGGCTGGCGCCTCTCAGCGGACCTCTCAAATCCAGCGGTGGCGCTGGCCTCGGCGGAGCTCGAGGCAGCCCTCGGCGGTCCCGGCGAGGATGGGATCGAGATCGTGCTCTCCCACGCAGGTGGCACCGGCGACGGCTATCGGCGCCGCGCCCGGCCGGCGTCGATCGAGTTTCACGGCGACTCGCCGCGCGGACTGCTGTTCGGGGTCTACCGGACGCTCGAGGAAATCGGCCTGCACTGGCCGTGGCCGGGGCAGAAGCGCGGCCGGGCGCGGGGCGCGCGACTCGAAGAAGTGGTCGAGGACACCCCGGCCCTACCGGGCCGCTGCTTGGTGCTCGGCGAGCGAACACTCCTCGAGGACGCCGAGAGCTGGATCGTCTGGGCGGCGCGCAACGGGGTGAACACGCTGTTCGTCCACGTCAGCACCCGGCGCGATCCGATCGGCGCGGCGCCGGAGGCTGCGTGGCGCGAGCGCCGCGGGCGGGCTGTCGAGCTGGCCCGCGAGCGAGGGATGACGATCGAGCACGGCGGGCACCTGCTACCGGAGCTCCTGCCGGCGGAGGAGCTGGGCGCGCTCGCCGCCGGGGGGCCACCGAGCGAGGGCGCCCAGCAGATCCTCGCGAAGCACCTGCGCGCGCACCCCGAGGCCGACGTCATCCATCTCTGGGGCGCGGACCTTCCGGCCGCTCCCTCCGGCGGGAACGAGGCCTCCGAGGCGGCGCTGCGGACCGCGAACGCGGTCGCGCAGGTGGCGGAGCGCGAGCGTCCCGGGGTCCAAGTCGCCTACCTCGCCTACCACGACACGGAGGAAGTGCCACGGGCGGTCCGCCCGCGAAGCAACGTCTGCCTTCTGTTCGCCCCCCGCGAGCGCTGCTACGAGCATTCCCTCCCAGACCCGAGCTGTCGCCAGAATCGGCGCTACCGCGACCTCCTGCTAGCGCAGGTCGAGCACTTTGGCGCCACCGGCGCCATGCCGCCGAGGGTGTTCGAGTACTGGTTCGACGAGATCCTCTTCGCCGGCGGGGTGCCGAACCTGACCGACACGATGGCCGACGACCTTCGCTTCTACGCCGAGGCGGGTGTGCATACGGTGCAGCTGCTGATGACCGGCCACCGGCGCCCGCCGCCCGCGCACCCCCACCCGCCGGCATTCGCCCGGCTCGCCTGGGACCCGGACAGCTCGACGATTGGAGACTGAGCGAGGAGGATTGTGTGCGATGCACGACGCCCGCACGAGCTTGGGTCGAGTCGTCTCAGCCGACGACGAAACGTCGGTCTGAGCAGGGCTTTCTTCGAGATGGAGCTAGCCGGACTCGAACCGGCGACCTCCTGGGTGCGATATCGCGTGCGCGAGCCGAATCGAGCTGATCTGAGTTTCGCTGGGTGCTCTAAGGTCAGCTGAGTTCGCTCGGGTGCGCTCAGTTTGGTACCCCACGTGGTACCTCGGGCGTCCCGCCAGCGATCGCCTACTACGACAGCCCGGCGGCCCCGAGGGCGGCGCCAAGAGCAAGCAGCCCTCGGGCGACTGAGTCGCGTCCCCGACTAGCCTGAGCAGGGTGAAGACGTCGATCGTCCTCTTCACCCGCGACCTCCGCCTGCACGACCACCCGGCGCTGAGGGCGGCGACGCGCCACTCGGATCGCGTCGTGCCGGCCTTCGTGATCGACGACCGGCTCGTCTGCGGCCGCCCGGGGACGCCGAACCGGCTGGCCTTCTTGCTCGAGAGCCTCCGGGACCTCGACCGCTCGCTGCACGACCGCGGCGCGGCGCTCGTCATCCGGCGCGGCGACGTCGTCACGGAGGTGATGCGCCTCGCGAGCGAGTGCGACGCCGAGGGGCTCTTCATGAGCGAGGACGTCAGCGGCTATGCGCGCAGCCGCCGGCGTCGCCTCGAGCGAGCGTGCGAGGACGCGGGCCTGTCCCTCGAGACGTTCGAGGGCGTCACCGTCATCCCGCCGGGTGCGCTAACTCCGGCGTCCGGCGACCACTACCGCGTCTTCACGCCGTACTGGCGGGCCTGGAGAGCGGTGACGAAGCGAGAGGTGCTCGGCGCACCGCGAAGGCTGCGTTCGCCGTCGCGGCCGCGGCAGGGGCGGATACCCCGGCTGGCGGACCTCACCCGTGAGGACCCCGCGAACGACCTGCCGCCAGGCGGCGAGTCCGCGGGTCGCGAGCTCCTCAGTCGGTGGCTTCGGAACGGCGCGCGGCAGTTCGTCGACCGGGCCGATGACCTGCCCGCCGACGCCACGTCGCACCTGAGCCCGTACCTGCACTTCGGCTGCCTATCGGCCAACGAGGTGCTCGCGCGGGTGGACGAGCGCAAGGGCCTCGGCGAGTTCGCCCGGCAGCTTTGCTGGCGTGACTTCCACCACCAGGTGATGGCGGCACGGCCTGACATCCCCTACAACGACTACCGGAAACGCGATCGCCGCTGGAAGAGCCCGCGAGGCCGGCTCGACGCGTGGAAGGAGGGCCGGACCGGCTATCCGATCGTGGACGCCGGCATGCGCCAGCTCGCCGATCAGGGCTTTCTGCCGAACCGGGCCCGCCTGATCGTCGCCTCCTTCCTCACCAAGACCCTCGACATCGACTGGCGGGCCGGCGCGCTCCACTTCGAGAGCCTACTGGTGGACGGCGACCTCGCCAACAACGTCGGCAACTGGCAGTGGGTGGCGGGCACGGGCAACGACACCCGGCCGAACCGCGTGCTCAACCCGATCCGGCAGGCCCACCGCTTCGACCCGGACGGCGCCTACGTTCGGCGCTTTGTGCCGGAGCTCGGTCGCCTCGAGGGCAGGGCGATTCACGAGCCCTGGAAGGCCGATCCGGCCGAGCGCGAGCGCCTCGACTACCCGGAGCCGCTCGTGCCTCCGCCGAACTAACCCTCTGCGGCCGTCGTCGCGATCCTTCGCAGGAACCCCCGGGTCACCGTCCGGTGGATGCGCTGCTGGGTCTGCGCGTACACCCAGACCCCGACCCGTGCGAACGGGCCGGTACCGCGGAGCCACGGATAGAAGTTCTGGACCTCCATGCGGACGTGGATGCGGCAGCGCACCTCCGCTCCGTTGGCCGCCGCCACGGCCAGCCGCAGCGAGCCACTGTCCCGCCCCTCCCGCGAAACCAGGATCCCGCGCTTGATCCGCCAGATGACCGAGCCGCGGTCCTCGGAGACCTCGTACCCGGGCGCGTGAAACCGCAACAGTACGAACGGACGGGCGATCAGCACCACGCACTGGTCGCCGTCGAGGGTCACCCGGATCAACCCGAGCGTCCAGCGGGTGATCAGCCGCCAGTAGGCGCGCGCCGCACGCTCGAGGAAGCCCCGGTTCACGACGCTCGAGGCCGGCTCCTCGAGCCGCCGCCCGGCTTCCCGGGCTGACTCCACCCCTCCC
>Ga0081538_10002101_pt1 | contig 19859 bp, 18 predicted proteins | sample TabmetS5T2R1_FD_71022 | JGI IMG/M metagenome (GOLD analysis project Ga0081538, IMG submission 71022) | Tabebuia heterophylla rhizosphere microbial communities from the University of Puerto Rico - S5T2R1 | ecosystem: Host-associated > Plants > Roots > Rhizosphere ...
AGAGTTCTCCACTAATTTGAGACAGTGCTATATCAGCCCCTTTTTCAGTGCACGCCTCAATCAGGTCGAGCACTGCTTCCGCTTGGGCTAGATCAACTCTTCCGTTGAGGAATGCGCGCTTGGTAAATTCCCCCGGTTCAGCGTAACGCGCGCCCTCGGAAAGGATAAGTCCGAGAATCCGGCGAACGACGAACACGCCGCCGTGGCAGTGCACCTCCACTACATCCTCGCCGGTGTAACTGCGTGGTTTGCGCATGATCGTCAGTAGCACCTGGTCAAGATTTTTGTCCGTCTTGGGATCACGAATCGTACCATAGTGAAGCATGTGAGATTTCAGCGTGCCGTTCTCGGCTGTGGCTCTGACGAAAAGCGCCGTTGCGATACGTTCGGCGTCTGGACCGCTGATCCGAACTATGCCGATTCCACCTTCGCCCGCAGGAGTCGCTATGGCAGCAATCGTATCCTCTCTGTACATAACAAACGCGCTTCATCTTACCAACTCCGACTTCGAAGGCAACATAATCTCCGGACTCGAAGGCATCCAAGGGAGTGAAGTCGTTGAAAACTTTAGGGTCAGGGTCAGTTCCCGTCTGACCGCTTCATTTTTTCAAGATTCAATGATGTCATTGGGTTGATAAGATGCCATTGGACCAAACGCATCGGCAGCCCGCATCCGGCTTGCGCGGGAAGTCGAGCTCTTAATCAATCAACGTCACCTCTGTATGTTGATGGAAGTGTAGACCATGCACACTTTCGAAGGTGATTGCCCGGAAGTCAACTTGGGTAGCAGAGTAAGTATAGAAAAATAAGCGCTCGTGCCATGACCTCGCCTGCTTTGGTCGGATGACTCGAAATGCTCTTCGGGGATGTGGCTAGCCGGCACTAATATGACATTTCAGCGATAGAAGTGAATGAACGGGGGATGGAGGAGATTTCGAACACTGGTGCTTAACGAGAGAGACTCAGAATCAGGGAGTCACGCTCAATAAGCCTGGTGCTGCCGGTGCGGTCGTAGGCGGGTTATAACCAAGCTGAATAACCTCGAAATCATTCGCGCTCAAGGCAGCGAAGGCTGGATTGAGAATTCCATTATTCCAACGTGTGTCGTAGGTTCCGGTGATGTACATATCCGAGCCGTTATCGGCTACTATCAAACCGTATCTCTGCATCGCACGGAATATCTTGCGGATATTAGGGTCGCTGGTACGTTGGTTAATATCGACTGTAGCCTTCAGCCGCAAGCGTGCGCCCATAGGGAGTGCACCAGGGGTCGAACCGGCACGATGAGATGCTGGATAGACGTAACCGTTGGTGGCACGAACCGTAACGCGAAATGCGTGGCGAATTTCGGTCACATTCGGATCATAGACCTCGTCGTAACGAACAAGGCCCGGCAAAATCGCCAATCCCGCAGCGTCTGCTGAGGTCCAGGTATCGGGGCGTCGGTTGTTTGTGTTCATATCGAAGAACGCGCCCGAACCGGCGAACCATTTTCCTCGCACCGCGTCGTAAAACACATTGAAAAGCTCGTAGAGGTAGTTGCGGTCCCGATCGACAATCAACAAATGACGATCTTGACTGCTGCGTCGATCGACGTTTCCCGGGTCACCGCCTTCGATCCAGCGCGGTTGAGTTATCGCCTCGGAGGGAATGGGGTAAAAGGGAAAACTTATTCCCGTCTGCCAATTGACGCCGTCGCTTTCGTCCCAGTATTCAAATTCAACCGCTTTAAGGTCGGCGCTCGTGACATTAGTCACTACGGCGTAAGGCATCCCATAGATCGCGTTCCCGCCTGCATTGCCGCCAAAGTCAGGATGTAGCCGACGATTGCCGCCATTGTTGATGAAGGCGATGTAGCTGGCAGAATTAGCATCTACAGGCCAATGGCTGATGTCCAAGTTCCACCAATTGTTGGGCGGGAAAAGTGGCAGGGGTTGAGGCAAAGGCCCGCCTAATGTGGAGTTCATCGTGAACGCCGATGCGGCAGAACTCACGAGGAAAGCCAATGTTGTCAAGACGGAAACTGTCGCGCGGCCCCGTTTGGCCAAAAGACGAAAAGACTTCCTAATCATGCCTGCCTCCACTCTGCTCTCACAGTGTCAGGAAGGCCGGCGCAACTCCTATGCCACTACGGACCTGGCGCCAATACAGAACAAACCTACTAGAATTACCTTAATAAACTAGAGTGGCGGGCAGCGTTAAAAGGGCGTGAATTGAACCACGTGCCGGGTCGAGACAAGAATGCGCGAAAATTGTTTTGACGGAAAACTGTTGTTAATCTTGCTGAAGCGATGAAAACACAAGAATAACCAAATGACTTAGATCGCTCTCAGCGTCCTTTGCCGTAAGGCGATCTCTTCGGATCCCGAGAAAGTAAATTTATCCAACGCTTTCGGATTGAGATCTACCCCTAATCCCGGCTTATCTGGTGGAGTCATGTAGCCGTTTTTCACTTCGAGCGGCTCCTTCAATAATTCCGCCCGGAGCGGATTGTAAGTATAGTCGAGCTCCATCACCCCACACTCTTTCAAGGCCGCGGACAAATGGAGGCTCGCCGCGAGCGCCACGGCGTCGCCCCAAGTATGGAACGAGACCCTTGCATTGTGGCGCGTCGCCAGAGCAGCAATTTTTCTGATCTCCGTAATACCACCCGCGCGGGCGACATCGGGCTGCAGGAAATCCACCGCGCCGCGCGCAACGAAGTTTTCAAAGGCATAGTAAGTGTTGAGATTCTCGCCGACGGCAATGGGAACCTTACCTTTCTCTCTTAGTTGGGCGTGGCCTTCAATGTCTTCGGTAAACAAAGGCTCCTCAAGCCAAAAGACCCCCCACTTTGAGAATGCTTCGGCCGCCTTCAGGCCCACATCGACGCTGTATCCCTGATTCGCGTCGGTCATGACCGTAAAATCTTTGCCCAACTCTTCGCGCACCGCGCGGACGATGCCAATGTCTTGATCCAGTTCGAAACCGACTTTTATTTTTACGCCATGAAATTTCTGCTCGGCGAAGGCACGGGCCCGCTTCGCTACTTTGGCCGGCTCTTCCGGATAGAGCGCTGTCGCGTAGACCGGTACTTTGTCACGGCATTTGCCGCCTAAGAGTTGATAAAGCGGCAAGCCGCGGACTTTGCCGAGGATGTCCCAAAGCGCGATGTCGATCCCGCTCAAGGCGACAACGCCAATCCCCCTAGTGCCAAACTCCTTATGGCCGCCGCGCACATAGGCCTTGTCCCAGATCTCTTCGATCTGTGTCGGGTCCATACCGGTCAACAGCGGCTTGAGTACTTTGCTGATGATCACTTCAATCAGCTCGCCGTTTCCCGAGCAGGAGCCGAGGCCAGTGATTCCCTCGTCGGTATCGATTTGCACCAACGTCGCCGATCGAGAGCTTCTGACACCCGAGCGACTGAACACCTGTCCTTCTCTGGGGATCGTTGCACGCAACCGAATCGTTTTAACGTCGGTGATTTTCATTTGCGTCCTTACGCTAGCTCCCAGAATTTCCCCTCTACGGTTGTTCCATCGACGACGATGAACCCATCTTCTTCCTCTGTTCTCCGGTTACCTTCGGTGTCGATGCGCACCACCTTCGGTTTATTGCCCTTTTTTGCGCTCACCCGAAAGAGGGCCAATGGTTGGTTGCCCGTGTTTTGAAAATAGTAGTAATGATTTTCCGGCAATAGGATGCCTTCGCCTTTATTTAGCACGGTTGGCTGATGTTCTTTATTGTAAAACGTCGCCTGACCATCCATGACCACAAAAATATGGTCTTCTCCAGGATGGGTATGCAGCTTGTTCTTGCGTCCGGGCGTATAGTAATTCAGCCCTACCGACATATGCTCAGTAGTCGCCAGGGGAATATGGCTACGCCCGCCTGTGATATGCGGCGTTTTGAGTTTGAATGTGGAAGCTTCCATTATGATTTCCTCCCGATTTTTTATGCTGTTCGGTATATCTCAGACATCAGAACTTGAAAAGGGGTAAAAGGCTGTCTATTTTGACCGGACTCATAGAGGCCTGGCTCGGCAGAGCTGCAACCAAAAGAAGGTGGATAGTACCACGAAGCACTCGAAGGCCACGAGGACGCGAAAATTTTTAGGATTCGATCCCCTTCGCGTCCTTGGGCGCTCTTCGTGGTGAAAATATTCTCCCTCAAGTGTTGCACAGAACCTGTATCGAAGCTGAAAAACTGGATAACAAAAGGAGAAAAGAAAGATGGCAAATCTCGGTCTCGCCTTCGTCAACCCTGCTCCGTTAACCAAGCCCGAAAATGTCGTGAACTTTGCCAAGAAATGCGAGACGATGGGTCTCCATACTATGTGGACCATCGATCGCATCGCTTATGACAACCTCGAACCGCTGACTATTCTTGCTGCAGCAGCTGGCTCGACGCAGAAAATCAGGATCGGAACTTCCGTGCTTCTACCGGGGCTCCGCCATCCGGCGCTCCTCGCAAAGACCATTGCGACTTTGGATTTCGTTTCAAATGGGCGCCTAACCCTTGGAGTAGGCTTCGGTAGCCGGGAAAATGATTTTACCGCGGTCGAAGTTCCCTACGAAGGAAGAGGCAGCAGGGCGGTGGAATGTGTCCAGTTAATGAAACGTCTTTGGGCTGAAGAAAATGTTACGCACAAGGGCAGGTTCTTCAATGTGAAAAACCTTACAATTGGCCCGCGACCGATCCAGAAGCCGATTCCGATCTTCACCGGCGGCAGCGCAGAGGTCTCCCTGAAGCGTGCCGGCACCTGGGCCAACGGTTTTATCTGCGGCAGCTCTGCGATCCCAGAATTCCCCACCGCCTGGGAGAAAATTGCCCAATATGCGCGCGCAGCGGGACGTAATCCCAATGAGATAGAAAAAGCCGGGCTCACGTTCATGGCCATCAACGACGATACGGCCAAAGCGGTGGAAACCGTAAACAGCTACGTAATGCGCTATTACGGTCGGCTTCGCGGCGATGTTGCAAGCACCTCCCTTGTCGGTTCCCCTGCCGCTGTTGCAGAACGTATCGAAGCCTTCTTAACCAGAGGACTTGAAACTCTGATCATCGGCCTAGCGGATCCTGATCTGAAACAGTTGGATCTTTTCGGCGAGAAAGTCTTACCGCTTGTGAAGGCTAGCGCCGAGTGAGTCTCAAGCCATCACTGTGCTAATAAACTGACTGGGATTGATTTAATCGCAGCCGCGAATCCCCAGGCAGATCTTCTCAAACTCCAATCTTTTTCTACACGTGCCACTCTTTGCGGAGTCTAAGATCCAAAATCGAAATCGAAGCTATCCCATATCCGCCTTGACGCCGTTTTTGGCGCACTCCTCTTCGTACATTCTTCGCATGGAATCGTCTTCGTCCTCGAACTCGATTTGCTCGACGCCCTTTTCCTCTTTCTGCACCGCGGTATTGGCGTGCAGGGCGACAAACTTACAAGGCTGATTTCCGGTGTTGTAATGCTGGTGCCAGGTCCCAGCCGGCGGTGAAATGCACGTTCCCTCGTGCCAGTCGTAGCGTTCCGGTTTTTCTCCTTCGTTCCACATCAGGGTGTAACCGGTGGAGTCGAGTAAAAAGACGTGCGCGCCCGGGCCATGGCGATGCGCTTTTTTATAGCGGCCCACGGGAAACTGCGAGACATGCGCGAGCATCGCGCTGCCGGACATGTGAATATACATATTGCGCGTGCCTTTGCCGCGTTTCTCCCGCGGCACGAGGTTGATCTTGCGGATGTCCGGGATGAAATTCGAGTGCAAAATCCCGCCGTAATATTCTGTGAAATATTTTCCCTCTTTGGAGAAAAATTCCGCATCGCCGGGATCGAAGCGGTCTTTGAACATGTAATTTGTGTTGTAAATGAACTCCGGATCGCGGAAAAGCTCGAATGAAACCGGTTGGCTGGTCAGTGCGAAATAGCGGCAAGGCTCCGTGCCGCTGGCGTTGAAGTGCTGATGCCAGGCATTGAGCGGTATGGCGAAAGTGGATCCTCTTTCCCATTCAAAAGTCCGTTTCGGCGTGCCTTCATACCAGATGGTCGTCGCGCCGCGTCCCGTGGCCACGGTGATAATCTCTTCGTAGAGCTGGCGTTGCGGCTTTGTGCTTTTGCCGGGATCGATCTCGGCGATATAGGCGTCGGCCACCATCTGATCGGAAAATGTGCAAATGGCGCCTTTGCAATCCTTGCGCTTCCAATATTCGAGCTTCTGCGTCCGCACGTCCTGCACGAAAGCGCCGCCGATGATCGGCACACCTTCGGACTCGATCCAGTTCTTGTAGGGACTGTATTTGTCCATCATGAACTGAACGTAGGGATGAACTTCAAATTCTTTTACCGGTCCTGCCATGTGACCTCCCTTTGTGTGTACAACTTATGGCAAATTATCGCGGGTGAAAAAACCTGTCAACTGTCTTGACAAGAAAGTTTCGCTACGATAGTTGAAACAAAAGTTTCATGCCTGCTATTCGACAGATTCTAACCAAGGTCAATTCGCTCAACGGGGCGCAAAAGCGACTCGGCCATTATTTGCAAACCGACAGCTCCGCTCTGTTGCTCTCCAACGTGAGCGATCTGGCCCGAGCCGTAGGGGTAAGCAAGGCGACCGTGGTACGCTTTGCCAAGAGTTTGGGCTACAAAGGTTTTCCGGAGTTCAGGCGGGACATCCAGCAGGAGATGCGCCGCAAACTGCGCGCCGCCGATCGGATGGAAGAGACCTTTGCCGAACTCGACAATGGCGAAAACATCTTTGCCAAGCTGATCAAGCGCGACATCCAGCTTTTGGAGGAAACACTTCAAGCGGCTTCGTTCCCGGATTTTCACAAAGCCGTGGAAATTATCTTGCGCGCGCGGAAGGTGTTTCTCATAGGTCTCAATGCTTCTATGGCGCTTGCTTATCTTCTCCATTTCCGTCTTGTGCGCGTTAAAAAGGAAGCCCACTGGATTTTTCTTACCGGCGGGACTTCGCTCTTGGAGCAACTCGCCTTTATGGATGCGGCGGACGTGCTGATCGCCATCGACTTTCTACAAGTGCCAAGGGAAGTCCAGGCCGCGCTCCAACATGCCAAGAAAGTCGGAGCGCCGATCTTGGGCATCACGGATTTTCCCACGTCGCCCATTGCCCGGGCCGCGGACGTTTGCCTTTACGCAAAACGCGGACTGCACACGACAGTCAATTCGCTCACACCGGCTTTTTCGCTGGTAAATGCCTTGGCGATCGCCGTCAGCTGGGCAAAGAAAGGTGACTCGATCAAAGCGTTAACTGACCTTGACGAACTATTGGAGGGACAAGGGCCCTAGCGCGGCAAGCCGCAACCAAATAGAGACCGAGGATCGAGAATGGAGAATCGAGGATAGCGAATCGGGCAGGAGAGAAGTTCCGGCACTGAGCCACAGATTAGACCGAAGAAAGAAATATTTAACCGCAAAGAACGCAAAGGACGAAAAAAGGAATTGGAAATATCTCCCGCCAAGGCGCTAAGACACAAAGGTAATAAAAAATAATTTCCGAACTTGGCGTCTTTGCGCCTTTGCGGGAGGACTATCCGAATTCGAAACGATTCGAATCCGTGAAAATCTGCACAAACTAGGAAGATTTTTAAGCATAGTCGTTCATTTTCTAGGAAAGGAGTTTTACTCATGGCGACAAAGTTGAAATTTGGCTTACTGCTACCCCACTTTTGTGAGTATGGTTCGACCGAACTCTGTATCGAAGGGTCGAAAAAGGCTGAGGCTTATGGTTTCGACTCGGTGTGGGTCAGGGACCATCTGGTTTTCGAACCGCACGGGATGGAGGGCGAAGATAATACCCACATCGAGGGGTTACTGGTCCTCGCGGCGGTTTCCTCAGTGTGCAAAAAACTGATTCTCGGCACCGGCACGGTAATCTCGCATCGCCACCCGATTCATCTGGCGCAAGCGATGGCCGGGCTCAGCACCATGTGCGAGAACCTCATCATGGGTCTCGGCCTCGGTACTTTCCCCCACGAATTCGAAGCGGCGGGATATAAGAAGGTGACCTTGCAGGACCGGGCCAACATAGCGAAAATCAACGCTCAGCTCTGCCGCCGGTTCTGGGCCGGTGAAAAGATCACCTACAAAGACGATTATTACGACTTTAAAGACGTTGAGCTAAAGCCAACGCCGAAGAAGAATATTCCGATATGGTACGGCGGCGGCACCCCGGCTTCCGTCCGCCGCGCGGCGGACTACTGCGACGGCTGGATGCCGGGACGTATTCCCACGGCGACGTTTAATAAGATGGTCAAATACCTCGAAGAGCAGTGCAAACTGGCGGGACGACCCATGGTCACCACCGGCGCGATCCCCATCACCAGCATCGATAAGAACCGAGACGTTGCACTCAGCAAGGTTAACGTCAAGGGTTTGATCAACGAAGGCAACACACCTGCCAAGAAAACCTGGGTGAGACCAAAATCGGGCACGTTCTCCACGGTCGAGGACATCGAAGGACTATTGATGGCCGGGACCCCCGCGGATATCGCGCGCGATACCAAACGATACGAAGAAGCCGGTCTCAATCATATCGTTTTTGACCTGCGCTTCCGCTACGCCGATTGGTACCAGCAGGTCGACTTGTTGGGCCAAGAGGTTTTGCCGGCGGTGCGGGGATAGCGCGCTGGCAGTTTCGAGTCTCGGGTTTCGGGTCTCGAGTTGGAACACGAGACTCGAAACACGAGACCTGGAACTTACTGATTTGAGGAGTTCTTATGCGTACAGAGAAAGTAAATTTTTACAGCGAAGGCATTAAGATCGCCGGGGTGCTCTACCTGCCCGATTCCGATCAAGGCAAACCGTATCCCGGAATCGTTCAGGGACCCGGCTTTCTCGGGCTCAAAGACACCAAACACTACATTATGATGTTCGAGAGGCTCTGCGCGGCCGGTTACGCCTGCCTTTGCTTCGACTACCGCGGCTGGGGGGATAGCGAAGGCAATGAACGCGGGTGGGTCATGCCGAAATGGCAGGCGGAAGACATCCGCAACGCGATCACCTACATGCAGACGCGTCCGGAAATCGATGCGGATCGCATCGCCACCTATGGCTCCGGCGGCACGGGCGGCGGCAACGCGGTTTACGTCGCGGCTATGGATTCGCGTGTTAAGTGTTGCGTGAGCTATCTCGGTGTCAGCAGCGGTCGCGCTTGGCTGCACTCGATGCGGCGTGAATACGAATGGGTCGATTATTTAAAAAGCATCGAGGAAGACCGAAAGAAACGCGTGCTCACAGGTTCCAGCACGATGGTCAGCGCCCGGGAAGGAGGCGTGATGGTGCAAACTCCAGAGCGTCAAGCGACCACGATCAAGAAAGAGGTTGCGGATAAAATCCCCGATGCCATGCCGCTGGCCTGCGCTGACGCGATCTTGGAGTACAGCCCCATCGATGTCGTGCACAAAATTTCACCGCGGGGCGCTTTGTTCATCGCCGTCGAAGGCGACGCTGTAACACCGGAACAGCAATCCTTTGATTTATACGAGAAGGCCGGCGAGCCGAAAAAATTGGTTCTATATAAAAAAACCACCCACTACGGCATCTATAACGATTACTTTGACGATGTCGCGGCTAATATCATCGACTGGTACAACCGCCATCTCAAATATCACACGGTCGAAATCACTGAGAAGAAATAGGAGTTGTCATGAACAAGATTTCGTTTGGCGTGCGCGTGCCGAACTCCGGCCCGCTCTCCAGCATTGAAAACATCGTCAACGCCGCTAAGTCAGCCGAAGAATTAGGATTCGATGCCATCTGGGTGCACGACCACGTGGTCTGGAGCACGGAGATGCACCGCCATCACATTTCTTCCGGTGCCTTCGAAGCGATCACCGACTCACAGGAGGCTAATTTCTTCGAAGCCACTACGATCCTTTCGTACCTCGCGGCAGAGACTAAAAAGATTGTCTTGGGCGTGGCGTGCTTGGTCATGCCCTGCCGCAACCCAATTTATGCGGCAAAACAGTACTCGACATTAGATCATCTCGCCAACGGCCGGTTGCTCGTCGGCGTCGGCCTCGGTTCCAAGGCTACGCGCGAATCGGATGAATTCGGCGTCTTCGGCGTGCCCTACGAAAGACGCGGTGACCGCGCCGATGAATATATTGAAGCGATGAAGGCGATTTGGACTCAACCGCTAGCGGCCTACAAGGGCGATTTTATCGAGTTCAAAAATGCCGAGGTCTATCCGAAGCCGTTCCAGAAACCTCATCCGCCCGTTTGGGTGGGTGGCTGGATGAAGCTCGCCGCCAAACGCGCCGGCAAATACGGCGAGGGCTGGATACCCGGCTGGCTTTCTCCGAAGGAAATGAAAGTTGGTTGCGACATCTTGGCTCAAACTGCACGGGACAACGGCCGCGATCCGTCGAAGATCACCATCGCCGTTGAAAAACTCGCGACCATCGCGAAAACGCGTGACGAAGGCTTGAATCTCGCGATGCCGACCTTGAAAACCAGCAGCGAGAGCTACGAGCGCGATATCGACAGCATGCAGTTCGCCCTCGACCGACACATTTTCGGCTCCGTGGACGATGTGCGGCGGCGCATCGATGAGTTTATCGAGAACGGCGTACAGCATTTCGAGCTCAAAATTATTTATCCTACGATGGATAGCTTGAATCGTCAGATGGATCTCTGGGCGGAGACCATTCTGCCGCGTTATAATTAAGAAAAGTTTCGAGTCTCGGGTCTGGAGTCTCGTGTTCGAGAAAACCCGAGACCCAAGACTCGGGAACCCGAGACCCGAGCCTGGAAAAGTTGTGAATCTGCAATTTAATCTGAACGGTAAACTTATTGAGGTGGACTGCGAGCCACAGGAAACCCTCGCCGAGGTGCTGCGCAACACGCTAAATCTCAACGGTACGAAGGTTTCCTGCGAAGTGCAGGTTTGTGGTGCCTGCACGGTATTGGTGGACGGTGTACCCGTAAGTGCCTGCACCTATCTGGCCTATGAAGCGCGCGGCAAAAGCGTGACAACCATCGAAGGACTGGAAAAACCTGACGGCACGCTTCACCCGTTGCAGCAAGCGTTCATCGACGAGTTCGCCTTCCAATGCGGTTATTGCACGCCCGGCATGATCATGTCGGCAAAGGCGCTGCTCGACGAAAATCCTCAACCGACCCACGATGAGATCATCCATCATATGGACGGCAATATCTGCCGTTGCACGGGCTATGTGCCTATCGTCGCTGCGATTCAGCGCGCCGCCGAAGTGATGGCGAAGGAAAAGCAAACGTGAGCGGCGAAAAGAAAACTGACTTTCAGGTCGTTAATCACTCCGTGCCCCGCCGTGACGGTCGGGTCAAAGTCACCGGCAAGGCCCAGTATGTTGCGGATCTAAAGCTTATTGGCATGGCTTACGCCAAAGTGCTCCGCAGTCCCTATGCTCACGCGAAGATCCTGTCCATCAATAAATCCCGAGCCGAATCACATCCCGGTGTTTATTGCGTCGTGACGGGTTACGACCTCGAAGGTCTCAACCCGTACTACGGCCACGCGGTCAAGGATCATCCGCTTCTCGCGATCGAAAGAGTTCGTTACGCCGGCGAGCCGGTGGCCGCGGTCGTGGCAATCGATGAACGGACGGCGTTTGAAGCGTTGGAAATCATCGACGTCAAGTATGAAGAATTGAAAGCCGTCTTTACGCCGCAGGAAGCTCTAGCGGAAGACGCGCCACTGTTGCATGAACGCCAGTTCGAAGCTGGTGCTCTGCGCGGCTTCGAGGGCGAAGTGACCGCCGGGAAAGGCACGAACATCTGCCAAAGCCACAAAATCCAGTGGGGTGACGTCGATAAGGCATTCAAAGAAGCCACCGCAGTGGTCGAAGGCAATTACTATTTTCCCATGACCTACGCCTACGCCATGGAGCCTTATGTTGCGATAGCCGAAGTCAACGACCAGGGCGTAACTATTTACTCTTCTGCGCAGCACCCATTTATGGTGCGCCATGATCTAAAATCGGTTTTCAATCTACCGGTCAGCGCGGTGCGCTTGATCGTTCCCTTTGTCGGCGGCGGCTATGGCAGTAAATCGTACACCAAGATCGAGCCGTTGGTGGCGGCCTGCTCGTGGAAAGCGAAGCGCCCGGTGAAACTTCAACTCACCGTGGAGGAAGCGATGCTGACGACGCGCAGCGACGATGCCTATACCTGGATGCGCACCGCCGTCGACGCCAATGGCAAGATCATCGCGCGTCAGGCAAAAATCTTGATGAATACCGGTGCCTATGCCGAAAACAGCCCGCTGGTCGTGGAAAAATCGACCAATCGATGCGTTGGCCCCTACGCAATTCCCAATGTTCTGATCGAAAACGCATCGCTCTATACCAATACGGTTCCCGCCAGCTCTTATCGCGGCTTCGGTTGCGCCCAGGTAACCTTGCCGGGCGAGTCGCAGATTGATGAGCTCGCGGCGAAGATCGGCAAAGACCCCTACGAGTTTCGCTTGGTGAATGCAGCTAAGCCGGGCGAGGAATTTTTTCCCGGGATGCGCCCCTTCGATGGCACATTGAAACAAGATTTAGAAACTGCTGCAAAGGCCATCGGTTGGAATGAACCGCTGCCGAAAGGGCATGGCCGCACCGTCGCTTGCTCGGGTAGCGATGCCGGCGCTTATCCGCTTACGTCGACTGCCATCCGCGTCCACGCCGACGGTTCTGTGACGATCATGACCGGCAGCACGGAGTTGGGCCAAGGGAGCCATACGGTTCTGCCACAGATCGCCGCCGAGGAATTGGGCATACCGTTCGAGAAAGTCCGCGTGGTCTCTTCCGATACGGCGATCACGCCTTACGACCGATCCACGGGTGCAAGCCGCACCACCACGTTAATGGGCAGCGCCGTGCTAGAAGCGAGCCGCGAAGCGATTCAACAAATGGTCGTCATGGCCGCCGACGTGCTCAAAGTGAAGATCCAACAGATCCAGGTTGTACGCGGGGGCGTCCGCTGCGGGGAAGCGCAGCTAAGCTGGTCGGAAGTCATCAGCAAGTTCTACGCTCTGCCGGATGGCGAAGTGATCGGCCGCGCCTATATCCGCAAGTCCGGTAGATTTTCCGCGCTGCCAGTCTTTTGGGAGGCGGCCTGCACCGGTGTCGAGCTTTCGGTCGACGAAGACACGGGCAAGATCCAAATGGAAAAGCTCGCTACTGTCGGCGACGTCGGCCTAGCGATCAACCCTGCACTGGCCGAAGGACAGGATATCGGCGCCGCCACCATGGGCATGGGTATCGGCCTCTTCGAAGAGCTTGTTTATGAGGGGCCGCAACTCGTAAACGGCTCGATCTTGGATTACCGCCTGCCGCGTTTTTCCGATCTACCGAAGAAAGTCGAACTGCACCTCGTACAAAACCAGGACGGCGTCGGCCCCTACGGCGCCAAGGGCGGCGGCGAAGCCTCTTTGAATTCGATGGCGGCCAACATCGCCAACGCCGTCGATCGCGCCGTCGGCGTACGCATTCGCCAAGCGCCGCTCACGCCGGAGAGAGTCTGGCGCGCGTTGAAGGAGAAAAAATCGAGGATGGAAGATGGAGGATAGACGATGGCGATCTTCGATCATCGATCCTCTATCCTCTCATGAACGGCTATGATGCCCCTAAGGCGTTTCACAATTCACCAACCAAAGACAATCACCGAAGCATCGCAGATGCTCGCCGAATTTGACGAGAAGGCGCGCCTCTACGCCGGCGGCACGGAGCTCTTGCTCGCGATGAAGCATGACTTGCTGCGTTACGAGCATTTGATCGATGTAAAGACAATTCCCGATCTGAATAAAATCGAAATGAAGAACGGTTCTCTGATGATCGGCAGTACGGCAACGCACCGGGCCATCGAGCGGGCACCCGTGGTTAAGGAGAATTTGCCGGTACTCGCTCAGATGGAAGCCAAAGTCGCCAACGTGCGCGTGCGCGCGAGCGGGACGTTGGGAGGCAACCTTTGTTTTGCCGAACCGCACTCCGATCCGGCGACCCTATTGCTCGCGCTCGGTGCCAGAGCGCGTGTGCAAGGGAAAACTGGAACAAAAACGCTAGGGATCGATAAGCTCATCACCGGCCCCTACGAAACCTCGTTGGCCGCTGATGAACTGTTGACCGGTGTTGAGATTCCGATCCCTGCAAAATCCCAGAGAGCCGCCTATCTCAAATTTCAACTCCACGAAAGGCCAACGTTGGGCTTAGCACTGATTTTGGATGTTGATGGAAACAACATCAAGACGGCGAGCGCAGTCGTTGGAAGTGTTAGCGCTGTCCCTACTCAATCCGGTAAGGCTAATGCTCTGCTGATCGGTTCGAAAGCGCAAGTCGAAAAGCAACTGCCGGACGCGGCAGAAGCTCTGGCCGAAGCTGCTGATCCAGTGAATGATCTCGAAGGCAGCGCCGAGTACAAACGGCACCTCATCGGCGTCTTTTTAAAGCGTGCATTTGCTCACGCACTGTCTTAATTTTCTGCTACTTAAACGAATTTTGGTGTGCTAAGTAAGCCATGTCGATTCAACAAGAGTGAGGGTTGCATCAAAGCCGCTGCCCACGAATGCTCTGGGAGTACTAGTTTTTCCTTCAGATGACATAAACAGCCAGCAATTGTGCCGTTGCACGATTCTTGCTCCTAAATCTCTCTCATAGACTACGCCGTAGCTGATCTCACAGAGGCCTTTCGCTGGGGGAGGAGTTATGGATTTTTTTAGGGAATTTCTCAGAGGATTATTGATCGAAATCAGCCCCATTTGGAAATGGGCTCAGAGACATTGGCACATAGTTTTGATTCTCCTCATCGGCAGCTTCGTGGTCATAAGATTCTGGCAAAAACGGAAATCGTAAGAATCGTCGTACCGCTCCTGCCATCATTGTAGATTCTTGACGCTTAGCGGCCAACTGAGCTAAGTTTCCGCGCTGTAGCGTTGCTCCATTAGTCCTCGGGAGGAAGCAATGAGCGGCGAAAAAACCGTGAATAATGTCACATTTCGGATCCGGCACACGATGATGCTGGTCAGCGATCTAGACCGGAGCATCGACTTTTACACACGCCTTCTGGGTATGGATATCCAGCGAATACGGCCAAACCCGGAAAAAAAGGAACGGATCGGCTATGTTGGTTACGGCAGTGAGGATGAATATCCTGGGCTCGAATTGATCGAAACCGGCGGTCCCGGCCACGTCAAGGAAATGCGTCCATGGTATGGCCATATCGCCTTGTATGTTTCCGATCTCCATAGGCTAACCAAAACTAAAAGCGGCGGGAGTAAAATTTACCTTGGATCCGCAACCGAATAGGCCTGGAAGTCAGGACCTTGTTGCGTTTATTCTCGACCCCGACGGTTACACGGTGGAACTCACGGAGCGGCACTCCAAAAGCGGACCGCCCCTGCAGCGACCTTGATTCCTCGTCCCCCGCCATTCTAACGAACAAAAAGTTCACGGTAACGCCGGCTATACTCTTCTAACTTCTCGGCGAGCTGCACGCGGCTCGGAAGAACCTTGAGATGACTGGGATAACCTTCCGGCCTCAGGCCCGGCTTCGCGGACTCCCTGCCTCTCTGAACAAAGATCTTTTGCCCTTCGTTCGGAAAGCGCAAAGTCGATGAAAAGTCGCGCCGCATTGGGGTGAGGCGCCCTGTCGACAATGCTTATCGGGTGGGTTGCGATGATCGCGGGCTCGAAGGCGATCAGTCAACCGGCACGCCTTGTCTTTTCATGAGCTGCGGCCGGTACCAGTAGGCGACGATCTAATGGGGATGAAGGAGGTCTTCGTATCGCGCCGGCAGCTCGTCGCGCGTGTTCACAATTTCGAAACAAATTCATTACCCTTAATCAGAAAGCGCCAAGGCTTGTGCTTCCACTTGCCGGCATAATCGACGCCGATGCGCGGCCTCGTTACGATGCCCGTCGTCGAATCACCGTCATCGCGGATATACAGGATACTGCCGCAGAGATCGCTGCCGTTTAACCCACGGTCGATGGCAAAAGCCTCACAGAGCTTGCCCGGTCCGTTCGCCAGCTGATGCGGATTTTCAATGCCTCTTCGTTTCTTCATCAAGGCAATGCCTCTAACGGGCTCTACGGCACGGACTAATACGGCGGCGGGAAAATCCATTTGTTCTGTGACGATATTGAGCATGTGGTGAAAACCGTACACGAAGTAAACATAAGCATGTCCCGCCGGGCCGAACATGATTTCTGTCCGTGCGGTTCGCCCGCGCGACGCATGGCACGCTTTGTCTTCGGGACCGACATAGGCTTCGGTTTCAACAATCCGGCCGACGGTTGTGCCGTCCGGATGGTTTCGCACGAGGTATTTGCCAAGCAACTGCCGGGCGACATCGAGCGTTGACTGCTCGTAGAACGAACGGCGAATTTTCACGGCTTAAGCAAGTGCTTCCTTGAGCCGCTGCGCAAGCTCCTTGCCAAGCTTGTGGGTCTGGCCCGGATTATATTTTGTAGTTTTCCATTGGAGTACGTCGAAAGGCAGCTTGTCGAGCGACGTTGAGCAAATATGAATACATGGCTTCTTCAGAGCGTGAGCGTAACCTGTCTCGTACAGAACGTTCGGCTTCGCCTCGGAAAGATCAACGAATACGGCGATCGATTCGCGAATGAGGCTTTGAATCTCGTCTACAACGTTGCCTTGGAACTCGCGGCGATCGACTCTCGTGCATACCGCACCCACTTGTTCGGCCGCATATCTCATCGCAATGAAAAACACGTCCTCGTACTGCGGCGCAAAAGGCATGGCGGCAAAGACAAGCTTTTCTACGTTCGTTGTCTTGGGCGGGTTCGAACGCGCCTTTGTCGTTTCAAGCTCAGCCAGAAGAGCCGGTACCAAGCCATCGAGAGTAACTACACCTCTAGACGGTAAACTCCTCTTGAGGCCCGGAATCACGATGAATGCGCCGTCGGCCTTCACAGCATCCTGATAATTTTGCGCTTGTCGGCTCGCCTCGGTCGTCAACCCTGGGAAATCCCAGTTCTTCACCTCCACGATGAACTGCCGGCCATCCGGCGCGTAGACGATAAAATCAGGCGCAAGACCCGCAATCGCCTTCTCCGTGGCAAACTTGATCCCCGCCTCGCGAAGCTGATTCGCAATCAACTCTTCGTAGTCTTCTTCTGTTTGGTTTATCATCTGGATTTCTGCTAACGCTTGGAAACTTACTAAAGCAATCGACCGGGGCCGGTCGCAAGAGTTGTATCAGATTCCCCGAAAGCGGCTAGATACCGTAACGCGGTTTACTATTCTGACTGAGGCAAACCGTCGGTGATCTCAACCCACGGGGCCTTCGATCCAACATAGATATGTTTAGAGGGTTTAATTCCGGGATCAGTATCCAAAGTCCCAAGGCGAAGGCGGACAGTTTCTGGATGATCATCGTTGCGTTTCAGAATCGGCGAACCACATCGGCTGCAAAAACACCGCCGCTTTCCTGGAGAGGATTCCCACTCTTTGAGCAACTCAGCTCCGGTGACGAAGCGAAATGACACCGCCGGTACGGAAGCATTGCTGGCAAATGCGGCGCCTGCTGCCTTACGACACTGACTACAATGACAGTTAGTCACGGGTCCTAGATCTGCGTCGATCTCATACTGAATCCCACCACAAAGACATGAACCTTTGAGCATGGGTTCCTCCCTCTAATATTTTATTTCTTTCACCAAACTCCAATCCACCAACTGGCTCAGCGGAATGTCTTTGGTCATCTTAAGACGTTCTTTGGTGAGCTGCACATCGAGGTGAATACCCTTATCCGAAATCATGCCGTCATCGGTGAAGGAGTTGATGGAGGTGTCGTAAGCTTTTGCAGATTGCGCCGGGGTGATACGGAGATAGTCGGAGAGCATCTGGACCGTCTCGGATCGGTTCTGCTTCATAAAACGCGTTCCACGCACGGAGGCGCGGACGACTCTTTTGGCCTGTTCCCGGTGCGTCTGAAGTTTCGTATCCATCACCGCCATTCCCGAAAGCGGCAGTTCGATAATGTCGCCCAGGTAGACAAGCCGTTTGAACCCCTCGTCCTCCGCCTTGACGGCGAAAGCTACATCAATCGGAGTAGCGTCGATCGAACCGGCGCGCAGCGCCAACAGCCGCGTCGGGCTTTCGCCGGTGACAATGATTTTTACGTCTTTCTCAGGCTCCATTCCGAAATGTCGGATCGCTACACGGGAAAGATAATCCACCGTGCCCGCGACCGAATCGACACCGATGATTTTCCCTTTGAGATCTTGCGGTGTCTTAATTTCCGGCCGTGCGACTAGCACATGCAGCGGGCGGCTGGCGAAGCCCGCCACCGCTTTGAGCGGCACCCCGGTTACCGCGGCGCGAAGCGCCGACCCCCAGGCGAGCAGGTAGTCCACATCGCCGGAGATTAGGGCTTTTACCCCGATGGCGGGTTGCATCTGAACTTTGTCGACATCGATGCCTTCGTCCTTGAAATATCCTTTGCGCATGCCAACGACAACGGGAAATTCAAAAAGTCCCCGGCTTGGCGTCGCGATGGTGATTCGCTCAGCCGCAATCGCGCTGGGACTGCAGAGCATGACCAGGGCGAACAGTTGAAGCAACCCGCAACCGAGGTTAGAAATTTTTTGGTGCATTCTAGTCATTCTCTTATTCCAGCCGCACATTCTTGGAGAAATCATATTGGATTGAATAGTTGCTCTCGAAAGTGGACGAGATTCTCTGCGGGTCCCAACCGCCGGCGAAGCATTTTTTCAGGAACGATATCATCAGGCTCCAGGCATCCTTGGCGGGCTCTTTGCGATAGCGTCCCGGCATGGTGTCGTTGAGCCAGCCGTGCGGCGCGTCGCGGTACAGCCGCACGTGATAATTCTTCTTCGCCCATTCCAAACAATTACGGAAGCGAGCCACATCGTCTACGGATATGATGTGATCTGCCTCGCCGAAAATTCCCAGCACCGGACACGATACCTGCGCGACGAGTTTCTCGACGGGCGTAGGCCGAAGCTCATTGCCTTCCCATTCCTTACCGCCGATGGCGCCGTAAAGCACCACAACTCCGGCAATATCATCTCTATTGGCAGCGAGCAGCAAAGGTTGCCGCCCGGTCTGGCACACGCCGATGATACCGGTGCGCGTACCGTCGGCATGGCTTGATGTTTTCAAGTAATCTACCGCTGCATTTAAATCTTCTAATGCTTCATCGTCACGCAGATCCACTCTCACCTGACCCTTTTGCAAAGCTTTGCGGTCGCCGGTGAAGCGATGAAAAAGATCGGGGGCCAAACCAACGAAGCCGGCTTGAGCGAGTTTTACCGTGAGATCTTTTGTGTGCTGATCGATACCGTAACGCTCGTGAAGAATTATCACTGCCGGCCTCTTGCCCTTGGCCTTTGGCAAAGCGCGCACCGCGCTGATACCCCGGCCGAATCGAACAGAAGACGGGGTTATTCCGGTTGTTTTCTTGGCGGCCATGAATCCTCCGGCGGCTTTGGAAATTGCGGGCTAGGAATTGTGCTCAGACGGCGTCAAGCTTATCCCCGGCTCAACGAGGTAGTCAAGACAACCTGGTCAGGACAACCTGGTCAGGATAACCACGACAAGCAAAGAAAGTGTTCTCCTAAGGTGTGTTAGTGGACTACAAAAACAAGGGGCCGAGTCGTGCAGAGCGCGGGCATCGAACCGATAGGAAGCGTTCAGATACGGAATTACTTTATAACTGCGCTTGGTTTCTTAACCCAAGCGAAATGCGGCAGAGAGATTTTCCCATGAACCATGTTCAGCCAGAGTGCGCAGGGTAATCAGCGTGGGCGGCATCATAGGGAATTTGCCGGATGCCGATTCGTCTAGAGCGTTTTGGGGGGCGAGCCAAAGACTTTCCGATACCTCCTCGGAGGAAATCAGTGGAATCTGGGTTTCGGGA
>Ga0081538_10002102_pt1 | contig 19858 bp, 17 predicted proteins | sample TabmetS5T2R1_FD_71022 | JGI IMG/M metagenome (GOLD analysis project Ga0081538, IMG submission 71022) | Tabebuia heterophylla rhizosphere microbial communities from the University of Puerto Rico - S5T2R1 | ecosystem: Host-associated > Plants > Roots > Rhizosphere ...
GCGCGAGCCTGCCCACCGAGCGGTTGATCGCGGTACGGCGATCACGGTCACTGTCCGACCCTGGTGTTCGTATGGAACACCAAAGCCGGACGGTGCCCGGGAGCGGCGCTCGAGCCGACCCCCCGAAGCGAGAGAGGGGGGCGGCTTAGGACTCCGTATACGGCGGGTTGGCCAGCACCACCGACGTCTCGACCTGGCGCTCCGGGATGTCCCAATGAGACCGAAGGAGCGTGGTCTTTCGCTCCGGCGAGACCAGCTCGAAGCCGTGGCGCTGGTAGAACCGGACCGCCCACTCGGCGGCGGCCCAGGTGCCCACGAGCATGCGCCGCTCGGTCGCGCCCGCGAGATGGTCGAGCAACGCCCCGCCGATGCCGCGTCCCTGGTGCGCCGGTGACACATAGGCGTGGCGGATCAGGTCGAACTCGCCAATCGGTTGCATGCCCATGATGCCCAGCAGCGCGCCGCCGTCCTCGTAGCCCCAGAACACGACCCCCGCGGCGATCTGGCCGTCGAGCTCTTGCAACGGCATGTAGGGCTCGTGCCAGCGATCGGCCGGGATCACGCCGCGATACGCCTCGGCGGCAGCGTTGACGATCTGGCAGATCGCCGCGCGGTCGTGATCCCGGCACGCTCGGATGCTCGCCATGCCGCCAATCTAGATGGCTGATTCCACGGCCCCGGGCGTCCCCGGGGCCGCGGAATCAAGCATTGGCGAGCTCAGGCTCTTACCGCCGGCTCCGGCTCCGGTGCCGAAGGGGCGCTGGGCGGCGGCTTCTCATCGAAGTAGCCAGAGCCCTCGATGCTGATGTGGGGCAGGATCTTGTCGAGCCAGCGCGGCAGCCAGACCGTCCTTCTGCCGGCGACCGTGATCAGCGCGGGCACGAAGAGGCACACCACGACCGCGTCGATCGCGACCGCGGTCGCCAGGCCGAGGCCGAACTGCTTGATCGTCGGGTCGCCGTTAAGGACGAAACTGCCGAACACGCAGAACATGACCGCCGCCGCCGCCCCGATGATGCGCCCCGAGTAGCCGAGCCCCTCGATCACGGTCGCGCGGGCGCCCTTGCCCTCCTTGAAGTGCTCCTGGATCTGGGTCAGCAGGAACACCTGGTAGTCGGTCGAGAGGCCGAACAGGATCGCGAACATGATCAACGGCACGAAGCTGACGACGGGTATCGCGCCGTCCAGTCCGATCAGGCTCGAGGCGAAGCCCTCCTGGAAGACGAGCGTAAGCACGCCGTAGGCCGCCCCGACCGAGACGAGGTTCATCAGGGCCGCCTGGGTGGGCAGCACGAGCGAGCGGAATCCGACCAGCAGCACCAGGAAGCTGAGGGCCGCGACGACCAGGATGACCAGAGGGAGCTTGCTGGTGATCTTGTCGGCGAGGTCCACGTACGCGGCTGTCGTGCCGCCGACGAAGGCCGTCATGTCCTGGCCCTTCGTCGCTTTCGGGATGGTCGTGTCCCTCAGACGCGAGACCAGGTCCTCCGTGGCGAGGTCAGAGGGCGAGGTCGTGGGAATCAGGTTGTAGACGGCCGCGGTTCCCTTCTTGTTGACCAGCGGCTCCGACACCGACTTGACGCCCTTGGCCTTCGCGAGGTCCTTCTTCATGCTCTGGAGGCGCGGGTCGGTCGCCGGCTGCTCGGCCTGCTTCTTCTTGTTGTCGAGCTGCTGCTGCTGGCTCTTCGTGCCTGCCTGAACCTGCTGTTTGGCTTGCGCCGATGCCTGGTCGGGCGGCACGCCCTCCGCCTCGAGCTGCTCGGTCAGCTGCGCCTCCTGCTGGGACGACTGCTGGTTGAGCTGCTTCTGCTTCTGATCGATCTGGTTGAGGTTCTTCTGGTCAGGCTTCGCGGGCTTGCTGAGCTGGACGGAGATCAGGAAAGGCCCGTTCGTCCCCGGCCCGAAGCCCTCGTCGATGAGGTCGTAGGCCTGGCGCGCGGTCGTGTCCGTCGGCTCAGCGCCGACGTCCTCCTGGCCGAGGCGCAGCGACAGCGTCGGGATCGAAACGGCGACCAGGGCCGCCAGCACCAGAACCATCACCGGCCAGCGGTGATTCGCGATCCCAGTGGCCAATCTCGTCCAGAGCGGCGACTGCACCTCGGCGGCACGGTCCTTGGCCCACGGGAGCTTGATCGCCGAGACGTGCGTACCGAGCAGCCCGAACAGGGCCGGGAGCAGGGTGAGCGCCCCAAGGATGGCGAAGCCCACAGCGATCGCCGACGTGTAGCCGAGGGTGGTGACCAGCGGGATATCGGTGACCACGAGAGCCAGGAGCGAGATCGCGACGGTGCCACCCGCGAACAGGACCGCGCCGCCGGCGGTCGCGATCGCGCGCCCAATCGACTCGCGCACCTCCATGCCCTGGGCGACCTGCGTCCGGTGCTTGGTGACGATGAACAGGGAATAGTCGATCCCGACCGCGAGCCCGATCATGGTCGCCAGCGTGGGTGCGGTGGTAGGGATGTCGGCGAGGTGGCTGAGCAAAGTCACCACGCTCAGGCCGCACAGCAGGCCGAGCACGGCGGTCACGATCGGCAGCCCCATCGCCACGGCCGAGCCGAAGACGAGCAGCAGGATCACCATCGCGGCCAGGATCCCGATCTTGTCGCTCGCCCCCGTGTCGGGCGTGGACAGCTCCTGGCCGACGTAGCCGCCGATCGCGGTCTGGAGGCCCGCCTTCTCCGCCGGGTTTGCGGCGTCGAGCACCGCGTTCGCCTCGTCCTCGGTGATCGAGCCCTGGCCGACGTTGAGCGCCACCGATATGTAGCCGATCTGCTTGTCCTTACTGAGCGCGCTGGACCCGGCGTTGCTCAAGGGGCTGACGGCGGCCGTCACGTGCGGCGTCTTCTTCAGGTTGCTCACCGACGACTTGATGGCCTTCGAGTACTTCGAGTCCGTCAGCTTGCCGGTGTCGGTGGCAACGACCAGCGGGTTCGTCCCGTAGGCCTGGCTCGGGAAGCGGCCGCTCAGGAGGTCCGTGGCGCTCTGGCTCCCAGTACCGGGCAGGGTCACGTTGTTGGTCGTGTCCGAGCCGGCCTCACGGGCGACCACCACGAGTGCCACGACCATCACGACCCACAGCCCGAGCACGACGAAGCGCCAACGCGCACAGGCGCGGCCGAGTTTGTAGAGCAGGCCAGTCATCAGAACCTCCTACCGCCGATGAGATCAGGAGAGCGAGACGTCCCGATAAGCCTCCCGCGACCGCCGCCGCGGATCAAGGGGAAGGCCCCCAGGTTTTCCCCCAGGCTTTCCGACGCTCACCCCAATAGATCGGGGCAAACGCCGATTGACCTACCCCGACAGCGCGGCGGCGAGCTGGAAGCGGGACCTGATTGCGAGCTTCCGGTAGGCGTTCGTCAGATGCAGCTCCACGGTCTTCTCCGTGACGAAGAGCTGCTGTGCGATCTCGCGGTTCGTGCGCTCGCCGGCCGCGAGCTCGCACACCCTGCGCTCGGCCGGCGTCAGCGCCTCGACGCCGGTCAGCTCGAGCCGCGGCGGCCGGCCGCCGCCCGAGCCGAGCTCCCCGCGCACGCTCTCCGCGAGCGCGCCGGCGCCGCACTCGCGAGCCAGCTCGAGCGCCCGACGGAGCGTCTCGCGGCCCTCACGGCGCCGCCGGCGTCGCATCAGCTCGCCCCCGAGGTCCGCGAGCGCGTAGGCGGCCTCGAGGCGCGACGGCGACGGCTCTGCCACGGCCACGGCCTCCCTGAGCAGCTCGAGCCCCTCGTCGCCGCCGGTCGCGCGGCCGGCCGTGCGGAGCGCGCGGGCCAGCGCGCGCGGGGCCCCGAACGTCCGCGCCGACGCGAGCTCCTCGCGGGCCAGCTCCTCGGCGCGTGGCCGCTCGCCGATCTCCATCAGCCCCGCCACCGCGAAGGGCCGCCAGCGGATCACGCTGGGGGTGCCGTATGCCTCGAGCAGCTCGCCGCAGCGGAACAGGTCGGCCAGGCCCGCGCGGGCATCGCCGGTCGCGATGCGAACCCGGCCTCGGCTCGTGAGATACCGGTCCGCGAAGAGTCGCTCTCGCTCGAAGAGCTCGGGGCTGCGCTCGGCGAGCTCCCGGGCGGCATCGAGCTCGCCGCGCTCCAGCGCCACCTGCATCGCGACGGCGACGCTCTGGCGCAGGACGAAATCCCAATCGGGGGCGAGCTCGAGCGCCAGCTGGATGTCGAGGTGGGCGTCCGCCACGGCTCCTCGCCAGAGGGCGAGGATGGCGCGCTGGGTCTGCATCATGGCCAGCTGCGGGCGCAGGCCGAGCGTCCGCGCGGCTTCGAGTCCGAGGTCGATCAGCGGCGCGGCCGCGTCGTAGCGCTCGACCCGGATCAGCCCGTCGACGGCCATGCCGAAAGCCCAGCGATCGTGCGGCGGCCCGCCGCGCAGCGCAGCCGTCAGCGCCTCGGCCACCTCCTCCGCCGGCGCACCTCGGGCAAGCCGCTCGCTCGCCTGGTGGACCTGGACGATCGGCTCGAACCGCGCGTTGCCGGCAGCGCGGCGCGCCAGCGCATCGATTCGCTCGGGGGCGAGGTGGCGGAGCGACAGCTCGAGGCGCGTGAGCGTCACGGCCGCGGCCTCGAGCTCCAGGGCGTCCTCGCCGTCCGCCGTGTCGAGCTGGTCCAGCAGTGCCTCGAGCGCTCTGGCCGCGAGCTCGGCGCGGCCCCCGAGGAGCGCGCCGCGGCTCAGCCAGATGGCGGCGCTGACGTGCGCCTCCCGGGGACCCGGCGCGTCCAGCGCCGCGAGCAGGTGTTCCTCGCCGCGCTCGAAGTCGAGCCGGACCACCTCCCAGCGCCCGAGGTCGCACAGGACCTCCGCGCGCTCCTCCTCGCCGGGTGGCTCTTGGAGCGCTCGCCGGAGATAGGCGATTGCGGCGGCCGGGGCGCCGCGTTCGGCCGCGCTCGCGGCGGCGGCGCGGAGGGTGGCGACCCAGTGGGAATCGCCGTCGGGGCGGCTCTGCAGCAGCTGGGTCGCCACGCGTTCGGCCGGCGCGCCGGAGTCCTCCAGGAGGCGCGCCGCCGCCTGGTGCCGCGCGGCGCGGTCGCCGGGGAGAAGGTCCTCGTAGATCGCCGCCTGGACGATCGGATGCACGAAGCTGAGGGTCTGCTCGGGAGCGAGCACCTCGGCCTGCACGAGCAGGTCGGCCGCTTGGCGGGCCGCCTCCGGCTCGAGGCCGGCTGCGGCGCCCGCCGGCCCCACCTCGACGCCGCCGCCCAGCACGGACACCGACCGGGCCAGCTCGGTCGCCTGAGCGCCGAGGCGCTCGAGCCGGTGCAACACGAAGCGCCCGACGGCGGGCGGGCCGACCGCGGTGACCGTCTCGGCGGCGTCCCGCGTGGGCGCGATCTCGGCGTCCTCCAGAGCGGCCACGAGCTCTCGGAGGAACAGTGGGTTGCCGCCCGTGGCGCGGTGGCAGGCGGCGCTGAACTCACTGTGGACCTCCCGGCCCAGGCGCTCGCGGAGCACCTGTGCCGCGCCGGACTCACTCAGGGCCCGCGGGCGGAGCACCTCCGCCGCGGGATCGTCCGCGAGCTCCTGCCACAGGTGCTCCCCCTCGGGATCGGGCGCGCGGCCGGCGGCCAGCAGCAGGACCGGCAGGCCCTCGAGGCGCCGCGACAGATAGCCGAGGAACTGCAGCGACGGTGCGTCCGCCCAGTGGGCGTCGTCCACCGCCAGCACCATCGGCCCGGCGTCGGCGAGGTTCACGGTCAGCCAGTACAGCCCGTGAAGGGCCCCGAACGCCGTCTCCCCGCTCTGCGCGACGACCTCTGGGCCGGCCTGGCCGACCAGCCGCCCGGCGAGTGCCGCCGCGCCGGCCAGCAGGGCTTGGCGCTCCTCCTCGGACGCCGCGCTGAGGGGCTGCTCGAAGAGCTGGCGGGCCACCCCGAACGGGAACTCGTGCTCGAGGACCGCGCCGCGTGCCTCGAGCACCGGGAGCCCGGCATCCGCTGCGAGCGCCCGCGCGCTCGCCAGCAGTCGGCTCTTGCCCACCCCGGGTGGCCCCTCGATCAGCAGGCAGCCGCCGGCGCCCTCGCGGGTGCGATCGACGGCGCCGCCGAGCGCCTCCAGTTCGCGTTCACGCTCGAGCAGATGGGGGATAGAGGTCGTCTTGCTCCGCATAACGGCGACGCCCGCCACCGGCGAGCCTAACGGGTACCCGAGCCCGCCAAAGACCGGGGGAAACCCTGGGGTGGTCCCCATTGGCGCATCGCCGGATCGAGCGCAGGATGACGGGCGATGACCGCCGCGCACGGAAAGGCCGCGATCCGCCGCTTCATCGACGACGTATGGAACGCCGGTGAGCTCGATCTCGTAGACGAGCTCGTCTGCGCCGACTACATCGGCCACCACGGCCTTCGGTCCGAGCAGACGCGCGGGCGCGACGGGCTGCGGCGGCGCGTGTCGGAGGTGCGCCGCGCGTATCCCGACCTGGAGGTGCGGATCGACGACGAGCTGGCCGAGGAGGACCGCGTGGTCGCCCGCTGGACCGCCAGGGCGAGCAGTCAGGAGTGGACCGGCGTGTCCGTCTTCCGCATGCTCGCCGGGAGGCAAGCGGAGTCGTGGACCTATTGGACGGGGCCGCGCTGAGGCGATCGCAGGCCTAGGCCTGCGCCAGGGCCCCGCTCGCCGCCATCTCGCGGGCGACCTGCCGGAAGGCTCTGGCCACCGGCTTCAGCGATCCAAGCGGCACCGCCGGACGCACCAGCTGGAGCGGGAAGCTGACCGCCTCGCGCAGCTCGAGCAGGCACAGGTCACGGGCTGTCGAGGCGGCCGCGGAGCGCGTTGTCAGGCCGACGCAGCCCTCCAACCTCACGGCCGTCTCCCAGGCCATCGGGCCGTGGGGATCGGCCACCAGGCGCGCCTCGAAGCCGGCTTCCTTGCAGCGGGCGATCACCGCGCGGTTGTAACCGAGGCCGGCCTGCGGGTCCACGAGCGCGAAGGTCTCGTGACGCAGCTCCTCGAGCCGAACCGGGCGCCGGCGCGACGCCAGCCGGTGGCCCGTACCGACCGCCAGCACGGCGGGCTCCACGACAAGGCGCTCGCAGACGACGCCGGACCGAGGCTCGGCGCAGAAGCCGAGCGCCAGCTCCAGCTCACCCTGCACCACTTCCTCGGAGAGCGCGCCCGACGAGTCCTGGCGCGCGCGTGTGCGCACACCGGGCAGCCGGCGAGCCGCCTCCGCGAGGATCGCCTGCGCGACGTAGTGCACACCCGGGGAGAATCCGAGGCGCAGCTCGCCGCGCTCTCCACGCGCCACCGCGGCGGCGATCTCCTCCGCGTGGCCCGCGGCCTTCACGGCGCTCCTCGCCGGCCCGAGAATGGCGCGACCGCCGTCCGAGAGGCGGACGCTGCTTCGGGTGCGCTCGAACACCTCCACGCCGAGCTGAAGCTCGAGCCGCTTGATCTGCTGGCTCAGGGCGGGCTGGGTCATGTGCAGCCGCTCCCCGGCCCGGCTGAAGTGAAGCTCCTCGGCCAGTACGACGAATGAGTGCAGCAGCCGTGGATCCAGGCTCATGCCTGGAGCTTATGAGAGTGCCTCCAATCGCTATTTCTCCACGGGGGCGAGCCTGCGTATGGTCGCCGGCCGTGAAAACTCGGGTCCTCCTGCTCCTCGCCCTGCTGCTGGCCGGCTGCGGCGATGACGACGCGACCGAGAACCCGGCCGGTGAAGCGGGGCAGGCATCCCCCGCGCCGCCGCCCGACGCCGGTACCCAGGCCGGGCACGGCGCCGACCCGGGTCGCGTGGTCGTGCCCGAGCACGACCCCTCGCCGCCCAGCGCCACCATCACCCTGGCGCGCGCGGACGGCACCACGCTCGCCGAGACCTCCCAGCCCGAGCAGGGGAGCCATCCGGACACCGTCACCCTCGACGAGCCGGCGCTGCGCGGGACCACCACCGGCCACGATGCGGACGGCGGAGTCGCGCGCGTGCGCGTGTCGCTCCGGGAGGAGATCGACTGCCGCGCCGCCGACGGCGCCTACCGGCGCCTGCGGACGCGCTACTTCCCGCCTCCGCAGGTCGAGCGCATACGCTCGAGCCCGGGGGCGCGCCTTCCAACGCGGGCCAGGCGCTCGCTGCCGCTCAGCCTGAGTGAGGAGCGCTGCCACGGCGGCCGCTTGGCCGCCGTCCACGGCGAGCTCTGGGGCGAGGCGATAAACGGCAGCGGCCTCGAGGCCGTCACGCCGCACCTGCGCTTCGTCTACGAGGCCGACTGAGCAGGGTCCCGCGAACCGTCCGCCAGAGCCCACAGCGAGCCGTCGCCCGCCGGGCTGCGCGTCACGCGGCCCTCGCCGGTGGCAGTGATGAGTGCGGTCTCGACGGCGACGAGGTCGGGCACGGCCAGGTGCTCGGCCATCACCGCCGCGACCTCGGCGGTCGTCAGCGCGTAGGGAAACGCGCTCAGCACCTCGACCGGATCGTCGGCGGGCGGCCGGCGCTCGAGCTTGGGGTCGAGGTTGGCGACGACCACGTCGTAGGCCTCGATGGGCTGAAAGCCGCCGGCCTCCAGCCGCTGCCCGCCGGGCGCCTCGAAGAGCAGCGAGGGGGCGGTGTAGCGCACCGCGCCGTCCGTGTTCGCCGCCCGGCCCTGAAACTCCGTGGGCGAGCCGGCCGCCGCGCGGGCCCGGGCGCGATCTGTCTCGTACGCGGCCAGCACCTCGGGAGCGTCGATCCGGCCCACGACGGCGCCGCCGTCAAGGCCGTCCACACCCGCGAGGGCCGAGCGCAGGGTGTCGGGGTCCTCCAGAGTCCCGGTCGTCGTGAACTGGGCGAACTGCAGCGCCCGGAACGCGACATCCTCCAGGGCCGGGGCAGCCAATCGCGTGGCCACGATCGCGCGGCAGGCGGGAGAGGTGGCGCTCAGCCGCGGCTTCGGTGTGATCTGAAACGGCATCCCGAAACGGCGAAAACGCCTGTACCCGATCGCCGAGCGCGTCGGCGTGTAGCCGCGTGCGGCGTACTGGCCGGCGTCCTCGGTGAGCCCGATCATCACGAGCGTCCATCGCAGCTGCTCCCCGTAGCGCCACCGCAGGGTCGTGTGGGCGGGCAGGGCCGAGTACGCCCACGGGCAGCCGGGGTCGGTGAAGTGGGTGACCTCGATCACCGCACTCGCTAGCCGAGCGCGTCGCCGAGGCGGTCGAGCATCCGCTGCTCGCCCTCGCTCACGCGCTCAGCGCCGAAGCCCATGAAGCCTCCTTCCTTCGCCGCGTTCGCCGCCTCCTGCGCCGCGGCCATCACCCACTCGCGCAGCGCGGCGGCGTCTTCCGGCGTCCCCTTTTCCTTGACCAGCCGGTTGATCTCGCCGAGCTCGTCGAGGATCTCAACGCCGGCGTTCGCGCCCCGGCCCGGCTTGAATCCCGCCACCGGGCTCTTGCGCTGCCGCGCGTCCGCCGCGACGTCACGCGCAACCGCGTCCACCAGCTCGCCGCGGCCGCCCTCCTCGGCGGTGTTGAGCACCGTCCTCAGGGTCGCCCCGGTCTCCTTGACGGCCTCGATCGGACCACCCGGATCTGCCAGTGAGATCGCCATGCCGGCCAGGAACGGCGCGCGCTTCAGCCGCGTCCATTCCTCGTCTGTGAAGTCGGCCTTCGATGTCATGCCCCAATCGTCGCTGATCTGGCGTTCGCCCGTCCGGTGATGCCGTTGACCGCCATCCCGTGAGCAGCGAAAATCGGACGCCGGCGATCGAGAGGACGGTGGACCTGATGCGGCGAGTGTTGGGCAATCTCGAGCTGGGCATCACGACGTTGGTCATCGTCGCCGTGCTCGTCGGGATCCGGGCCGTGCTGTGGGCGCTCGGTGTCGAGGGGTTGTCCCCGACCGCTCTCTCGGCCGGGATCATCACGGGTGGGGTGTTCGTGCTGGGTCTCGTGGTCGCCGGGACCCTGGGCGACTACAGGGACGCCGAGCGCGCGCCCACGGACCTCGCCGCCGGGCTGTACTCGATCCTGCGCGAGGCCGAGTCGATGCACTCGGTGTGGCGCGCACCCGACCTCTCGAAGCTGCGGACGCGTCTCGTCGCCGTGGTCACGACGCTGCGGGCCGACATCGACGCGGGCGACACACGCACCTGTCAAGCGGCGATCGAGGACCTGTCGGAATCGTTCCTGGAGCTCGACGAGTCGGACGTCCCGGCTAACTACATCGTCCGCATGCGCGCCGAGCAGGCCGGGCTCCGCAAGTCGCTGTTGCGCGTCTACCACCTGCAGCGCGAGGAGTTCCTGCCCTCGGCCTACGCGATGATCCTGGCCTTCGTTTCGCTCATCCTGGTGCTGCTCATGGTCACCAATTTCGACGGGCTCCCCGAGTCCCTCGTCACGGTGGGCTTCCTCTCCTTCTTCTTCCTCGCGCTGCTTCGGCTGCTGAACGTCATCAGCACGCCCTTCAAGGTCGGGACGGAGCGGACGGAGGACGACGTAAGCCTGTTCCTGCTCAACGAGTTCGTCGTGCAGGTGCAGGCGTCCGAGGCCGGGGAGACCGTCGTCGAGGACATCGAGGCTCAGGCCGAGGAGGTCGAGGAGCAACTGGTCGAGGTCGAGGAGCAGGCGACGGACGCCACAAAGAGCGCTGAGCACGCGACCGCTCGCCTCGCGCCTGACGAGTGACGGGAGACGCTGAGCGATACGAGGGGATGGCGTCGGCAGCGCCCACGCGGGTACTGGTGGTGGCCCACCGGACCGCGGCGACGCCGATGCTGCTCGACGAGGTGCGTGCCCGGGCCCGCCGCTCGCCCTGCAGCTTCACCCTGCTGGTGCCGCGTCCGTACTGGGATCCGCAGACCGAGGAGGCCGCGGCCACGCTCGAGCTCGCCCTGCCGCTGCTCGAGGAGGCCGCCAATGGGCACGTTGAGGGGACCATCGGCGACAGCGACCCGTTCGTCGCGGTGGAGCAGGCGGTCGAGCGTGGCAGGTTCGACGAGATCATCATCTCCACGCTCCCGGCGCGCGTCTCGCGCTGGCTCCACCGCGACCTCCCGCATCGCGTCGAGGCGCTCGGACTGCCTGTCACGGTCGTGACCGCCAAGCAAGCCGAACGCGCCCTCTCGGACGCACCCTCAAGCCGCAAGACCTAGCACCGCAGTTGAGGCGGTTTCCATACGGTTCAAGGCGAGCCCGCACGGGACCCGAGCCCGATGGGAGTCCGATTGCTCTACATGGTCGTCGAGAGGTTCAAACGAGGCGCGGGGCCGGTCTATCAGCGAGCGGCCGAGCAGGGCCGTCTCCTGCCCGCCGGGCTGGATTACGTGGACAGCTGGATCGACGAGCGGCTCGACCGGTGCTTCCAGCTGATGCAAGCCGAGGACCCTGCTCTCCTCGGCGAGTGGACGGCGCGGTGGAGCGACCTCGTCGAGTTCGAGGTCGTTCCAGTGATCACGTCGGCGGACGCCGCGGCCCGGGTCAGCGCCGGCGCCGGGGACACCTGAGGAAGGAGATGCGATGGAACTCGAAGGCAAGGTCGCGCTCGTCACCGGCGCCAGCGGCGGCATCGGCGCGGCCGTGGCACACAGGCTGCACGAGGCCGGCGCGTCCGTCGGGCTGCTCTCGCGGCGCGGCGGCGACCTCGGTCTCGAGCGCGCGCTGGGCCTGGTTTGCGACGTGCGCGATCGCGGGGCCTTGGGCGCGGCCGCGGACCGGGTCGTAGAGCGCTTTGGCCGGCTCGACGTGGTGGTCGCCAACGCCGGGGTCGGAGCGTACGGCCCGTTTCTCGAGCTCGATCCGGAGCGGCTCGAGGCGATGATCGACGTGAACCTCAAGGGCACGCTCTACACGGCGGCCGCCACTCTGCCGCACCTGCTCGCGACGGGCGAAGGGGACTTCGTCTCGCTCGCAAGCGTCGCCGGTCTGCGCGGCTTCCCCGGCGAGGCCGTCTACAACGCGTCGAAGTTCGGCCAGCTGGGCTTCACGCGCGCGCTCGACCACGAGATGCGCGAGCGGGGCGTACGGGCCACGTGCATCTGTCCGGGTGGGGTGAAGACGGACTTCGCGATCGGTACCGGCCGTGAGGAGGGCGATCCGGAGCTGGAGGGCCTGCTGACCGCGGACGAGGTGGCTGAGGTGGTGCTGTTCACGGTCACGCGGCCCAGGCGCATGCGGATCCTGACCACCAGCTTTCGCCCGATGACCGAGGCGTCCTGGGGCTGAGCGGACCGGGCACGAGCAGCGCGGGCTATCTCCTCAGCCGGACACCTGATGGGTAAACGCGGCGGTGTGGACCCGGCCCTCGTGCTTGAACTGGAAGAAGAGGCGGTAGCGGCCGGCGCTCGGGAAGGCCGCCTCGAACGTGACCGCGCCGCCCGGCACGGCGCCGTGCCCGGCGTGCGCGCCGCCGTGCCCGGCGTGCGCGCCGCCCTGACCGCCGGCTCCACCTCCCGGGTGTGTGTGGACGTAGGCGAGATCACCCTCGCGCAGCGCCACGAGGTGGCCCTTGGCGGCCAAGTAGTCCTGGAGCTCGACACTCCGGCCATCGCGAGCGACGTGGAATGAAAGGACGGGGCTTCCGGCCCCCAGCGATTCGGAGAGGTGCACGGTGTAGCCCGTCGCGGTGGTCGCTTGCCCGGCCGGAGCCGGTAGTGGGAGCGGCTCCGCCGCGCCCTCGACCGTCACCGTCCCGGCGAGCGTCTGGCTCTGGCCCCGGTGCTTGAAGTCGGCGAACACGCGGTAGCTGCCCGGCTCCCGGAGGGTGACCGCCGTCGACCAGTTGCCGTCAGCGGACATACGCGGGTGCAGGTGTTGGAATCCCCTGAGGTCGTCGCGGACGACGATCAGGTGCAAGCGCTTCGCGTGTTCGACCTCGAAGTCGCGCACCGCACGGCCGTCCTCCCCCACGACCTGAAAGCGAAGCTGTCCCGGCTCGCCGGGCGACAGCTGGGTGGTCGCAAGCTCGAGCCTCAGTCCGTCGACGGCGGCCTGGCGGGCGCCCGGGTTCTCGACCGGCCCGCCGCCGGGCCGTGTTTCGTCCCCTTCGGAGGAGAGAGTCACGACCAGCGCGGTCGTGGCGAGAATGGCGGCTGCCGTCGCAGCGACGGCGACGAGGCGGGTCGTCGTGAATTTCGGTTTATGGCTGCTCTGGTGCAGCACGGCATGACCCTTCCCACGGGTGATCAGCCAAGCGGTTCTACCTCTCGGGAGGTATTACCCCTCGAATGGGGCAGATCCTTCGGGGCGGGACAGTATCCACCTCGCCGGCGCCGCGCCCATCCCTCCGGTGCCCGGCGGTCAGCGCCGGACGAGGGTCGCGGCGAGCTCGGTTCGCGAGTGCACGCCGAGCTTGCGGTAGACCGCGGACAGGTGGTACTCCACGGTCCTGTCGCTGAGAAAGAGCGCGGCGGCCACCTGCTTGTTGGAACGCCCTTGGGCCACGAGCTCGGCGACCTCCCTCTCGCGCGGACTCAGTTCTCCGTTGCCGCCGCTGGCCACGCGACGAGTCTCGGCCGGCAGACTCTCCCCGAGCGCCCGCAACTGCGCGGCTGCGGCATCGCGCATGCGGAAGCCACCCCCCTTGGCCGCATCCGCGGCCGCACGCCTCAGCGACTCCACGGCCTCGGGGCGCCGCCCCGCCGCCGCAAGCGCGCGTCCGGCAAGCAGACGGGCGTCGACGGTGTCTCGCGGGGCAGCGGCTTGCACCCCCGCCGCGACGGCGTCCAAGGCGATCTTCACAGCCGCCTCCGGGTCGTCTCGCGCGAGCAGGACCTCGCCCCGCGCGCAGCCGCCGCGGACAGCCCCCGCGGGTAGCCCCAAGCCCGCCGCCTGTCGGGTCGCGCGGCTCGCCCACCCCTCCGCTTCGTCCACGCGTCCCAGAGCGACACCCGCTCTCGTCAACACGAGCAGCAGCCACGTGGACCAGGATGGGTTGACGTCCTCGATGCGCGAGCCGGCGGCGCGCTGCATCTCGTCTATGCACCGCTCCGGGTCCTCATCGACACCAATCGCCGCCACGGTGCAGCTCCCGGTGCGGGTCAGGTCGCTCGGCTCGAGCCGTGGCAGGAGATCGCCGAACTCGGCAACCGCCTGCCGCGCCTCGGGCGTCTCGCCGCGCAGGTGGCGCGCCAGCGCGAGCTCCCACAGCGCGTACTGGAGAAGGTGCGGCACCCCCTGAAGCCGGGCTCCCTCCTCGGCGCTTTCGCCCTCCCGCACCGCGGCATCCAGGTCGAGCAGATGCACGAAGGCCATCGCCCTGACGATTACCAGCGGCACGAGGGCGTGTCCCTGCCGTGTTTGTCGCGCGACGGCCACTCCCCGCGCGGCGGTGTCCGCGGCTCTGGCGAAGCGCTCGGCGTGCACCTCCATCAGAGCGACGTCGCGTGCGCAGTCGAGCCGCGCCGCCAGCGCATTGTCATCCGCGCTGGCGAAGAACCCGGTGGCGCGGTCGAGCGACGACGACGCCGCGTCGGCGTCGCCCTCCCAGAGCGCGCCGAGCCCGCCGAGGCCGCCGGCGCTGGCGCGTACGACCGCGTCGCCTTTCGCGGCATCCTCGGCTCGGGTCGCCCAGTGGCGCATGTCCGGGGCGTCACCGCGCCAGAACGCCGCTTCGGCCATCTCGAGGGCGAGTCCGGCACGTGCTTCGGGGGGAGCGTCGTCCAGAGCAGCGAGCAGCCGCCGCCGGGCGTCGCCGTGGCGGCCGAGCACGCCCTCGATCGCCGCGCACGCCGCCACCAGAGCCAGCCGCGGCGGCGCGGGCTCCGGCGGAAGGAGCTCGATCACCTCGACCAAGGCGTTTCGGCTCTCCTCGAGTCGCCCTGCACTCGCCAGGGCCAGCGCCATCGGCGCCAGCAGGCCCGTGCGACGCTCTCCTTCGTGCGCGGGTAGCAGCCGGTTGGCCGCGGCGTACCAGCGCGCGGCCGTCGCGGGAGAGGTGTCGGCGGCCGCCGCCGCGGCATCGGCCAGGAGCGCGATCGCGTCGTCGTCGCCGGGGCGGGCGAACTGCTCCACGTGGTAGGCGCGCGCCCAGGCACTGGCGCCGCGAGCTGCCAGCGCAGCCGCCGCCCGCTCGTGGGCACCGAGGCGCCATGTGGGACGGATGCTGTCGTAGACGGCGCGCCGCACGAGCGGGTGCCGGAACCGAAAGGCACGCCCGTCGCCCGTCGAGTGCACGAGACCCGCGGCCGCGAGCTCGTCCACGGCCGCGAGGGCGTCGCTCACCTCCTGGTCCGCCGCGGCGCCCGCCAGCTCGGGGTCGAAGGGGTCGCCGCAGACCGCCGCTCCCTCGAGCAGCGTCCGCGGGCCGGGCCGGAGCGCGTCGACCTCGAGCCGAACCGCTGCCACCAGGGTCGGGGGCAGGCTGCCGGTCGGCTGACGGGCGGCGCGCGCCAGCTCGCCCAAGAAGAGCGGATTGCCCGCCGCCTCGGTGGCCACCCGCTCGCGCAGCTCGGGATCGGGGAGTTCCCGCAGCAGCGTCAACGACGCTTCGCGCTCCAGCGGCCGAAGCGAGATCTGCGTTATCCCAGCCGTGTGGCGGGCCGCGTCGAGCAGCCGCGGCGCCGGCTCGACCGGCCGCAGCGCAAATGCCAGCAGGTGCGCTCCGCGGGGAGGCCGTCGGAGGAGGTGAAGGACAAACTCGACCGAGGCATCGTCGGCCCAGTGCAGGTCGTCCAGCATCAGCATCACGGGCCGCTCGCGGGCGAGGAGCTCCAGGAGGCCGCGGAGCGCGCGGTGGTACCGGAAGCGCTCGGCGGCGCCGACGTCGCTCCGGGAGTCCGAGGCGCCGCGGGCCGCCGCGGCCGGCAGTACCGCCCCGAGGTCGGTCCCCAGTGATGCCACCCGTCGTGGATGCATGGTTGCCACGTGGTCGTCGAGGGCGTCCACGACGACCCCGAACGGGACATCTCGCTCGTGTTCGGCCGCCCGAGCCGCGAGCGTGAGCCCGCCGTCGTCCTCAGCGAGGTCGCGAACCGCGGTAAGCAGCGCGGTCTTGCCGATCCCCGCCTCTCCGAACACCCCCAGGGCGCCGCTCGAGCCTCGTTTCGCATCTGCCACGGCCCTCGCCGCGGCAGCGAGCTCCTTCTCGCGCCCGACCAGCTCCACGAGCGCAGTCTACGCCGCTCGCGGGGTCCCCTGGAACCGACCCCGTGGTCGATCCCGGGGTTTCCCGGGTGTGCCCGGCGCCGTTCCTGCTCGAACGTCTCCCTCACCCCCCAGCGACGGAGATCGACATGACGACCGCCCAGCCAGCACTCGCCCTCCAGATCCGCCCAGTGGCGGCCCGCGCAGCGCGGAGCCGCGCGCCGGCGGTCGGGGCGATGACCGGTCAGCTCCGAGAGCTCGAGCCCTACGACGCCGCGGACCACGTCACCCGCCTCTACCGCTTGGCCGTCGGTCTCTGCGGGTCGCGCGAGCTGGCCGAGGACCTCGTTCAGGAGACCTACGCTCGGGTGCTCGCCCGCCCGCGCTTCGTGCGCGGCGACGGCTTCTCGTACCTGGCCCGGGCGCTCCGGAACGTGCTCATCAACCATTTCCGGGCCGAAGCCCGGAGAAACGAGGCGCCGGCGGCGCCCGAGAAGCTGGAGCTGCCAGACCCGCGGCCGACCGCGGATCCAGAGACCGCCGCGCTGACCGGCGCGCTCTACGCGGCGATCGCAGAGCTGCCCGACAACCAGCGCCAGGTGGTCGCGGCCGTTGATCTGGCCGGCATGTCCTACGCCGAGACGGCGGCGCTCCTCGACGTGGCGGTGGGCACCGTGATGAGCAGGCTCTATCGCGCGCGCGACCGCATTGCGCTCGCGCTGGAACCATGATTGCCCCGAGTGAACCAGCCGTACAGGCCTAGGCCCACCATCACGGCGAGGAAACCAAGATAGGCCGCAGCACCGAGCGAGCTCCACTCGGGTGTGCTCGAGTATCGAGCCACGGCCAGCAGCTGGAGGCCGCCAAAAGCCGCGTAGCTGAGCATCGCCACGTCGACCCGTTCACGCGCGTTCTCGATCGCCATCTGGGCGGCGATGAAGCCGGTCCCGAGCAGCCATGCCCCGACCGCCCGGCCGGTCAAGGGTGTAAGCGGCCAAGGCCACATCGACGCCACGTCCGTCGGGGCGGCGTAGAGCGCGGCCCCAAGGGCGAGCAGCACGGCCGCCTGACCGACGAGGGCCAGGCGCAACCATCCCGGCAGCGGGGCCTGGCGCGGTTGGTCGGTTCCCGGGGCGCGTAGTTGAAGGAAGAGAATCGTCGCCATCGCCACGGGAAAGCTGGCGTACACGACGAGCCACGCGGCGCCGAACACGCTCTCGAGATGAAAGAGGTCGATGTGCACGAGCGTGAGCGCGAGCGTGATCGTGGTGAAGAACAGCACCGCCGGCATCGCCAGGCGCGCGCGTGACCACTCGCGACGAGACGCGGACCCGAGCTCGAGGATCGCCGACGACCAGTAGCCCGCGCCCAGAAACGCGGCCGTCAAGGGTATGTCTATGGTCCACGCGAAGAAGTCCTCGGTCCGCTCTCCCAGCACGGAGAGCTGAAACCCAGCGATGATCACAAACGCCCCCGCCACGTAGAGCATGCGGCGCATCGCGGGCGTTGTGGCCCGCGTCCCGGTGAGTTCGGGGCGACCTGGCTCTGTCGACGCCGGTGCGATCACGGGAACCTATGCCTTGGGAAGTGTCCCGCCCGCCGCCGCTCCTCCTCGATTCGCGTCCGCAACCCTGCCGGAAGGCCCGGGCTGAGCTCACGCATCACGGCGACCGCTCGGCGCTGCCGCTCGAGCAGGACGAGCGCGTCGCGGCGCTCGGCCAGCCGCGCCTCGACCGCCGCTCTTCGCCTTCCCCGCAGCGTGCCGTCCGCCAGCGCGGTGATCTGCTGCTCGACGGTCATGGACGTGATCTGAAGCCTCAGCACGGGTGTTTCCTCTCCACACCAAAAGACCGGAACGTGGAGCGGTTATTCCCGACGTCGAGGCTTCACGCCCAGCGACGCACAGCTCCGCGCGCCGACTAGAGGGGGCCGCTTCCGCGGCCCCCCTAGGCAGTCCATGCGAAATGAGTCCTGCGAGACCTACTTCGTCAAGCAGATGTCCACGTAGGGCTTGGTCCCGTCGGCGAGGTTGGCGAAGATGCGGTACTCGCCGGCGACCAAGCCCTTGGTGCTCCAGTTGTAGTGGTACTTGCTGCCGTCCCAGGCGTACGTGCCACCGGCGCCCGGCGTCAGGGCCTCCGTGATCGTCTCAGCAACGGCGTTCGCGTCGCAGGGACCGAGGTTCCCGGAGCGCGAGAACGTCGGGTTTGACGCCTGCCTCACGCCGTTCCCGAACGCGTCCTTGATGACGAACTTCGCCGGGATCGTCTGACCGAGCTTGAACTTGCTCTCGTTGACGCCGGTCTGATGAGCGGTGTCGTTGATCGGCTGGAGGAACCCGTCCCAGTCGTAGGTGACGCTCGCCGTCGTCATCAGCGTGGAGGAGGCCAGGCTGTAGTTGCCCTTGTCCGCGCCGGCGAGCTCGAATCCGGTGCCGGTGACGGTCCTGTTCTGACCGACGTCCGGAGTCGCGAACGTCGCGGTACCGCCGACCAGGCTGACCTCGTCGTTCCCGACAACACCGGCTAGGTGGCGATCGGTGATCGTCGCGTTGCGGTTGCCGTCGTAGATCTTGTCGGCCGCGGTGAAGCTGCCGGTCAGCTGCTTGGGCGTGATGTCCGCCTTTGCGACCAGCGTGTCCGTCTCGAGGGTGTAGTTGCCCTTGTCGGCACCCTCAAGCTCGAAGCCCGAACCGGTCACGTCCTTGGCGGCCCCAACATCCTTGGTGTCGAACAGGGCCGTGCCGCCGACCAGGCTGACCTGGTCGTCCCCGACCACGCCGGCCAGGTCGCGATCGGTGATGTCCGCGTCGCGGTTGCCGTCGTAGACCTTGTCGGCCGCCGTGAAGCTGCCGCTGATCGACTTGGGCGTGATGTCGGCCTTGGCGTCGGCCACCGACGCGAGCGTGTAGTTGCCCTTGTCGGCACCGGCCAGCTCGAACTCCAGGCCGACGACCGTCTTGTCCTGCCCCACGTCCTTGGTGTCGAACAGCGCCGAGCCGCCGGTCAGCGTGACGTCCTCGCTGCCGACCACGCCGGCCAGGTGGCGACCGGTGATCTCGGCGTCGCGCTCACCGTCATAGACCTTGTTGGCCGCGGTGAAGCTGCCGGTCAGCTGCTTGGGCGTGATGTCGGCCTTCGCGACGAGGGTGTCCGACTCGAGCTTGTAGTTGCCCTTGTCGGCACCCTCCAGCGCGAAGCCCGAACCGGTCACGTCCTTGGCGGCCCCAACGTCCTTGGTGTCGAACAGCGCCGTACCGCCGACCAGGCTGACCTGGTCGTCCCCGACCACGCCGACCAGGTCGCGACCGGTGATCTCGGCGTCGCGCTGGCCGTCATAGACCTTGTCGGCCGCGGTGAAGCTGCCGGTCAGCTGCTTGGGCGTGATGTCGGCCTTCGCGTCGGCCACCGACGCCAGCGTGTAGTTGCCCTTGTCGGCACCAGCCAGCGAGAAGTCGGTGCCGGTCACGTGCTTGTCCTCACCAACATCCTCGGTGTCGAACAGCGCGCTGCCGCCCGTCAGCTCGACGTCATCGGTGCCGACCACGCCGGCCAGGTCGCGACCCGTGATCTCCGCGTCGCGCTGGCCGTCGTAGACCTTGTCGGCCGCCGTGAAGCTGCCCGTGACGGGCCGCGGGCCGACCGTCAGCGAATTGGTTGCGTTGCTGGAGGCGTGGCTGCTGTCGCCTGCAAACGACGCGGTCACGCCGTTCGGATAAGTGCCCGCGTGGACACCGTTCAGGCTCGCGGCCGGCAACGACGCCACCCCCGAGCCGTTGGTCGTGGCCGTGCCGACGGTCACCCCGTTGAGCTTGAACGTAATGGCCTTCCCGCTCACACCCGACGCACCGGCGGTCAGCGTGGCGGAAAGA
>Ga0081538_10002103_pt1 | contig 19854 bp, 14 predicted proteins | sample TabmetS5T2R1_FD_71022 | JGI IMG/M metagenome (GOLD analysis project Ga0081538, IMG submission 71022) | Tabebuia heterophylla rhizosphere microbial communities from the University of Puerto Rico - S5T2R1 | ecosystem: Host-associated > Plants > Roots > Rhizosphere ...
TGTACGTCTGATCTGGGCCGGTTTGCTGGCCGCGGCGACCACGGCTGTGTTGGTCGGGGTGCCGGCCGTTGTGCAGGCCGGCATCTCCTTCAACGCGATCGACTAGGGGTTGGCGCTCCAGGCGCTTCTTCGCGGGGGCCGGCGGTGTTCCGTTGCCGATCGGCACCTCCGGGACGTCGATAGCACTGCGTAAGCCGATCGGCTGACGTTGTGTCGAGCCTGGATCGACGACCGGGAACGATCAGCGCGATTGGAACAGTTCGACGGGGTTGCCTGATGGGTCGTCGGCCAGTACTTGGCGACCGCCCTGGCCTTCGATGACGGCGCTGCGGAAGCTCACGCCGTGTGCTGTGAGCCGGTCCATCTCGGCGTCGATGTCGTTGACGGACAATTGGAACCGGTTCCAGCCACCGGGTGCCGGCGGAGTGCCGTCAGCGCCAGGCTGGCCGGCGCCGCCACCACCGCCAGGTGTGTTGAGGAGCAAGCGCAGGTCGTCTCGCTGCAGCATGGCGAAGCCCGGGCCGGGGTGAGCGACCACCTCGAATCCGAGCAGGTCGTAGAACTCGATAGCCGCCGCGGTGTCGTTGACGATGTAGCGGACGGATGTCTCCATGTGCGATGCCTCCAATCCTCACCGGGACGCTCTGCAACATGACTGTTGCACACTATTCTGCGACAGTACTGTTGCAGAGTATGCTCCGTCAATGCCGGAGGCCCGTACCGTCCGAACCGATCCACGCATCATCCGATCCCGGCGTGCCGTGCTCGACGCCGCCCTGGGCGAGCTCGCCCAGCGGGGCTATGGCGCCTTCACCATCGACGGTGTCGCCACGCGTGCCAGGGTCGCTCGCAGCACGATCTACCGGCTCTGGCCCAACCGAGCCGCGCTCGTCGCCGATGCCATCGACGAGCTGAACCAACAACCCCGGCCGCGACCCGCGGACAACGAAACGCCGCGAGCGCGCGTCGCCACGCTCGTACATCACCTCAGCACTGCCATGCGCAGCTCGCCAGTGGCGGCGTGCCTCCCCGCCCTGATTGACGGTGCCGAGCGCGATCGCGCACTGCGGCGGCTCCATTACCAATACAACGACCACCGGCGAGCTGCTCTCGTCACTGCCATCGCCGCAGCCGTCGAAGCTGGCGAAGCCCGCCCGGACATCGACCCCGAGCTGGCAGCCGTCGCACTTGCCGGTGCCGTGATGTACCGCCGACTCATGACCGCGCCTCCGTTGCGGAACGACGAGGTCGAACCCCTCGTAGCCACCGTCCTCGGGTCACCCAACGACGCCGTCGGATCCCAAAACTCCGGGCAAATTCGGCGTTAAAGGTGCACCGATTGTCCGGACCGCACAGGGCGCCCGCAACCTGAGCGTTGCCCGCAGTCTTGGTTGCGTTGATGTGAGGATCGTGCTCGGCCCGTCGATCAGGCACAACGAGCCCGGCCGAACAGACCATCCGCGGCGATCGTCCGGTGGTCAGGCCCGGGTTTCAGGCGGCGTACCGGTGTCGAAACCACTCCACGGTTCGCTGCACCGCGTCCCGATGCGGGGTCGGCTCGAACGGTCCGAACGCGCCCTGGAACTTCGAAGCATCCGAGACGAACGGCCGCTCGAACTGGTACAGCGTCTCGTTCAGCTCCCGCACGACAGGGTTGAACACGCCGACCAGTCTGATCATCGGGCGGGGGGCGACACCCACCTTCGGCGCGAGCCCGGCCGTCTCGTACACCAGGGTCAGGAACTGCCGGCCGGTTAGGGGTTCCGCGGCCGGCAGGTGCCACACCTCGCCGTCCGCCTCTTCGCGCTCACCCAGCGTCACGAGGGCGCGCGCCATGTCCTCCAGATAGTTGAGCGTGTGGGGCTGGTCGAGCGAGCCGAGCCAGCGCGCCCGCTTGCCCCCGAGCGCCGGCTTCATGAGGTTGTCGCCCGCGGTGCTGGTTGTGCCGCGGGGGCCGTAGTAGTCGGAGGAGCGGCCGATGGTGCAGCGCAGCCTCCCATCGCGGTGCGCCCGCAGGATGTCTGCCGCCATCGCGATGCGAATGCGGCCCTTCATACCCTGCGCCCGCTGCGGTGTCTCCTCGGTCATCGGACCCTCAGGCGGCCCGTACACGTAGAGGTTGTCCGCGAACACGAGCTTGGCGCCCGCGTCCGCCGTGCCATCGAGGACAGCACGGGTCAGCGGCGGGAACGACTCGACCCACTTCGTATAGGCGGGCTGGGCGCAGTGGTAGACGACGGCCGCATCGGCGCAGGCCCGGCGGGCACTGTCCGGCGTGGCGATGTCGGCTGCAACCTGCTCGACACCCTCGGGCACATCCGCCGCACCCGACCGCGTCACTGCCCGCACCGGCGCACCACGGGCCACCAGCTCCGCGACAACTGCAGACCCCGTCCCACCCGCCGCTCCCAGAACCACATGGACCGCAGAAGCAGAAGACACCGCAGGAGCCTATGCATCGACGACCGCCGGTGCGCCCAAGGCGCCCGCCGGCGAGAGAGCGCACATTCCCCTCCGCGAGCGCATACCGCCCGCTCGAGCGCCTAGACAGAAGACCCAGCGCGAGATTGGCAGATCTGGCACGGTGGTCCGTCCCCGATCGGCACGTCCGCCGGATGCGCCATACAGGGCCGCGGCGATCCCGACCACGCCGCAATGCCCAGCGCGACACTCGTGTCGGCGACGCGGGTAGGTGGATCCTGGGTCGAGGTCTCGACTAGCGGCCCCTTTGGGCAGACGCTGGCCGGCTCGGTCCGGCCTCATCGCGCGTGGTGGGTCGGGGCGAGGAGGGCGGTGATGGTGGAGATGTCGGTCAGGATCGCGTCGCCCGCGCTGGCGAGTGCGTCAAGGGACCGCTTAGCCGCAGCATGGTTTCCGGCTCCGCAGGCGTCGGCGACCACGACCGGGATGAGGCCACAGTCTGCGCCGTGCCGAACGGTGGGCTCGATGCCGACCTCGGTCGCAACGCCGACGATCGCAAAGCCGGTGACGCCTGCGTCGCGCAGCGCGAACTCGAGCGGGGTGCCCTCGAACGCCGACATCGAAAGCTTGTCGAAGACAGCCTCGGATGCCAGCGGCGCAAGCTCGGGCACAAGCTCGAAGCCGGGTGAGTCGCGGAGGAATGGCGAGACGACGTCCTCCACCCGATCCTTGCGCTGCCACGCCATCGCGGTGCGGAGCTGGGAGATCCCCATTAGCTCGACCGGCAGCGACATGTGTCTGGTGTAGAAGACCCGGACGCCGGCTTGGCGGGCGGCGTCGAGCACCTGCCTCACCCGCTCGATCACCTGCGGCCCGTCGGCGAGCTGGTCCACGATGCCGACCTGCATGTCATAGACGACGAGAGCGATCCGGTCCCGGTGGCAAACGTCCGCCAACGTGTCGGGAATCGGAAGGTTGCGGTAGTGCTGCATGGCGCGCCCTCTCGGGTGGCGGTCGCGGACTAGTCGGGACCGTAGTCGTGCGGTCGCGGGGCTCGTCGGAGAGGACCCGCATGGGCGGGGAGTCGTGACCAAGGGGGTGACACTGGCGGCGGGCACCGACCGTCGAAGGCGATGCCGATCGTCAGCGCAGAAAGCGGCAGCGCGACGTCAGGTAGATATGGCGCGCGGTCAGTCCTCGGGGAGTGCGGCGAAGTTCCGTTTGGCGGCGCGGTACCAACCCATCCCTGAGATCGGGTGCCGCCAGCGGCCCTTCATCTCCTTGAGTGCGGGCGCGTGCGCGGTGTCACCGCCGTCGACCATCTCCTTGAGATGCCGGTCTTGGGCCTTTATGACCTCGTCGGCGGTTTGACCTTGGTGTTGGTGGTCGCATGGCCCGCCGAGTTGCTTGCATGTCATCGTCTTCATCAGCTCACCGCTCTCTCGCGATCTGGAGGCGCCGACCAAAAGCTCTGCTCTGCGTCACGCCGTGTCGCGTTGGACGCTGACACCCAGGCCTCGCATACCCAGGCACTCCGCCCTCCAGTGGCCGTCGGCGTCCTCGAACACGTTGCCTGTGGCGGCAGCTTCCACCAGCGCATGATGCCCGCCGTGAGCAACGGCTGCCCGGCCGTTCCGGAACACAGGACGCCAGGGCGCGAGATCGGCAGGCATGGGCGGGGTCAGCCTTGCATGGCGAAGAGGCGCCAGGCCCCGGGCACGCCCACAGGACCAGTGTGTGGCGCAGCGACCGTTCATCCAGGGGCGCTGGACGAACGAGCAGGAATTGGCGACGGACTGGCATTGTCCGGCCGCAACCATGCCTGCAGAGTGGACGACAGGCAGATTCGCACCTACGACACGGAAGGGACGACCACCATGTTCACCGTCATGGGAGCCACAGGACAGACAGGCGGGGCGACGGCGCGGGCGCTGCTCGCAGCCGGCGAGGACGTGCGGGCGCTCGGCCGGTCGGACGACCGGCTGGCCGCGCTGCGAGCGGCGGGAGCGGACGCCCGACCGGGCGACGCCGCCGACGCTGGCTACCTCACCGACGCGTTCCGCGGTGCCGACGCCGTGTATGTGCTGCTGCCGATCGCGCCGGAGGTGCCCGATTGGCACGCGCACATGGCCCGCCTCGGCGACGCGATCGTCGCGGCCGTCCGGCAGGCGGCGGTGCCGTACGTCGTCGCGGTGTCGAGCGTTGGCGCCGATGTGCCCTCCGGCACCGGGTTCCTCACCGGGCTGTTCGCGCAGGAGCAGCGACTGCGCACGCTCACCGATGTCGCGGACGTGCTCGCGCTCCGGCCGGGTTCCTACTTCGAGAACGCCTACGGCTGGCTGCCGGCGATCGCCGAGCAGGGCGTCATGGCTGACTCGGTGGCGCCCGATGCGCCGCTGCCGATGGTTGCCACCCGCGACGTCGGCGCCGCCGCCGCCGCGGCGCTGCGGGCGCAGGACTGGACCGGGTTCGCGGTGCGCGAGCTGCTCGGCCCCCGTGATCTCACGTACGCGGAGATCGCCCGCATGATCGGCGCTGCGATCGGCCGACCAGACCTCGCGTACGTGCGGCTCGGCGACGACGACCTGAGTGGGGCCCTGCAGGCCGCCGGGTGGTCGGCCGACACGGCCCGCCTGCAGGTGGAGATGAACCGGGCGTTCAGCGAGGGACGCGTCGCCTCCACCCAGGGGCGCACGCCGGCCACGACGACGCCGACGCGGTTCGAAGACTTTGCCGCCGAGCTGGCCGCGACGCTCCGGGCGGGCCCCAGCCTCGGGGACGACCGCTGACCGAGGACGTGATCACGGCAGGCACCGTGGCCGCCGCTGTGTGCTGTCCTCGATCGGCACATAGGTGACGACGAGACCGCCGCGTCGAGCGCGTGTTCTGGGACGCTCGTCAGGGTGCGGCATACGGTTCCGACACTCTTGCCAGCGACCAGCGCGCCCTGCTGGTTCCGGGGCCGTCACGTCAGCCTCCCGGGCAACGCTCCTCCTGAAGGAACTGCCGACACTCTTCGTCGGTCAGCGCCCGGGTGACCTGGCCCTCGGCGATCTCGATGAGGTCGTCGAGGTCGAGCGCCCACACGCGCACGGTTCCATCGGCGCTCACCGAAGCAAGCTTGGAGCCGTCCGGGCTGAATGTCACCGTGGTGACGATGCCCGCGTGCCCGCGCAGCGCAAGGACCTGAGCGCCCGACTCGGGGTCCCAGAGCCGCACCGTTTTGTCTGTGCTGGCGGTCGCGACCGAGGAGCCGTCGGGGCTGAAGGCGACGTCCCGGACGCCCGCGCGGCCTTCGAGACTCGCCAATTCTTGCCCGGTGGTCGAGTCCCAGATCTGGACGATGCCAGCGTCGCCAGCCGGAAGCCTGGTGGTGGTCGCGATCCGGGCGCCGGTGGGGTCGAATACCGCCCGCCCGGCGGGGGCCTCGATCGTTCTCGCGACGTCGCCCTGTGCCCAGTCCCAGAGCCTGACCTCGGGGATGGTCGGATCGGCTCGTCCCATCTCGACGCGAGCTGCCAGGAGTCGGCGGCCGTCCGGGCTGAACTGGACTGAGCCGAACCCGATGCCGGATTCCTCCCGCAGAACGGCGACTTCCTCGCCGGACGGGTCGACGATCCTCACTAGACCGGCACCGCCATCGCTGCCCGCGGTGGCCAATAGGTCGCCGTTCGGGCTCCACGCCACGTCGATGATCCCTGCCTCGGGGCCGATTGTGAACCTGCGCTCGCTCGATGCTGTGTCCCACACCGCGGCCGAGCCGTCGGCGCTCGCCGTGGCTATCGACTGGCCGTCCTTGCTTACGTCGATGTCGAGGATGTCGCTGCCGGAGGGGGCGACGGTCGGGTCGGGCGCGACGACGTCCCCGCCCGGGGGCTCGACCGGCGGGCTGTTCGGGCGGAACGTCTGGAGCTCCCTGCCCGTCTCGGGAGCCCAGGCCGTCGCCGAGCCGTTCACGCTGCTGGCGATCAGGCCCCGGCCGTCGGGCGTGAACGCTGCGCTGCCGGTGAAGAACGGAATGGCAGGGAGGTTGGCCCACTCCGCGGATCCAGTGATGCTCACGTCCCAGATCTTTGTGGCCGTGATGGCCTCGTCTCCGGTCATGACTCGGTTCCCGTTGGGCGAGAAGGACACCGCGCGGATTCCGCTCCTCGTGTCCTGTGCGGAGAGCGAGAGCAGCTCCCGTGGGCCCCCTTCGGTGATGAGCCAAACCTTGGCGGTTCCGTCGATGCTGCCTGTGACCAGGCGGGTGGAGTCGGGGCTCCACTCGAGGTCTTGGATCGTGGCGGCGTGGCCGAGAAGCGCGAACCGAGAGGTTCCGGTCCCGGCCTCCCAGAGGCGGGCGCTGCCATCGTTGCTTGATGTGGCGATCCAGCGGCCGTCGGGGCTCCAGGCGACATCCTTGAGGGTGAGCTTGTGGCCCTCGAGGCTGAGCAGCTCCTCACCAGAGCTGACGTCCACAACGGCGGCTGTCAGCGCCGCTTCGCTTGAGATCGCGATCTTCTCGCCGTCTGGGCTGAATGATGTGTGGAGGGGGATAGGGACCGCGTCGATCTCTCGGATCGTCTTCCGGGTGACGAGGTCGAAGATCCTCACCCCGTCGGGCCAAGAGGCTGCGAACAACGATCCGTCGGGGCTGAACGTTGGTCCCCACACCCCGACGTTCGTGGGGTCCTGGAAGCTCCCGAGCTCCTCGCCTGTGACGGGGTCCCAGACCCTGGCGGCGCCGTCGTCTCCGGTGGTGGCGAGCATCGAGCCGTCACGACTGAAGGCGATGTCGTTGACGTCGAGGTCGTGCCCGTGGAACGAACGGACCGACTTGCCGGTCTCGGCGTCGCGGATGTCCACGAGCCCGGTGTCCTCCGGTCCTTCGGTCACAAAGATCGTGCCGTCCGGGCTCCAGTCCAGGGCGCCGCCCACGCCGGGCACATTGAGCACGATCCGCGAAGCGGTCACGGCGTGGTGCAGGGCCTCCTCGGCTTCTGGCAGCGCCGAGCCGTCGTCCGATCGAGTCAAGGCCACCGCCTCGAGCGCCAGGAGGATGCTGCGCTCCGGGTCGGCGTCCACATTCGCCATGGCTGCGGCCGCCAGCTCGCGGGCCTCGGCGACCGTGGCTTCGTCGTCAGCCCGCTGCCGCTGGTCGACGGCGACGAACCCCACTACGAGGGCCACGACGAGCGCCACTGCCAGGGCGGCCAGCTGCACGCGGAGCCGCCGGTTGGCGCGGGTCCGGGCGGCGGCCTGGCGGCGGGCGTCGTCCAGCTCTCGTTCGCTTTGGGCTTGGCTGGCGTCGAGGAAGACTCGTTCGGTCTGGCTGAGCTCGTCGTGGTGGTGGGCGGCCCAGTCGGTGGCGGCACCTAGGCGGGTGCCGCGGTACAGCTCCGAGGGGTCGTGATCGGCGGCATCCCAGGCGCGGGCGGCGTCGTGGAGCCGCCGATGCAGCCGGCGACCCTGGACGTCTTCGTCGAGCCACGTGCGTACACGTGGCCATTCCCGCAGCAGCGCCTCGTGGGCGACCTCGACCGAGTCGCTGTCGATGGTGAGCAGCCTGCGCTCCGCCAGCGTTTCGAGAGCGACGCGGGCGTCACTGTCGTCTTTGTCGATGGCCTCGTCTAGGGCCAGGCGGCGGCGAAGTGTTAGGTCACCGTCTTCGCCGGAGTCGCATAACCGCAGCAACAGCCGCCGAGTGGCGCCGCGGGGACCTGCGGGCAATCGGGCGTAGGCGTCCTCGGCCATGCGGGCGAGCGCCCCGTTGACGCCACCGGCGGCCCGGTAGCCGGCGAAGGTGAGGACGCGTGCCTCCCGGCGCTCCCAGGTCTCCGCGAGCGCCGTGGACAGCAGCGGTAACGCCCCAGCCCGTCCCGCGACCTCGGACACGATCACCTCGACGAGGCCGCCCTCGATCTCCAGCCCGGCGCGCTGGGCGGGAAGCTCGACGGTGCGACGCAGCTCGCTGCCGCGCATGGGTCCCACCAGCACGTCGCTGCCGTCCAGCCGGTCGGCGAGCTCGGGGAAGGTGGCGCAGCGATCGAGATGATCGGCACGGATGGCGAGCACCACGGCGGTGTCGGGCTGGTCCGCGACGTCGAGCAGGCGGGTGACGAAGTCGTCCTGCTCGCGGCGCTTAGCGCCGGCGGTGAAGGTCTCCTCGAACTGGTCCACGAACACGACCCGCGGCCCACCCGCAGGCCCGCCCGCCTCGCGGAGCCTGCGTGCCAGCTCCCGCGCCGGGTGCGGGCCAGGGCAGAGGATGGCCGTGCGCCACGGCTGGGCCCCGGGGAGTACGCCGCTGGCCAGCGCCGGCAGCAAGCCCGCCCGGATCAGCGACGACTTGCCGCTACCGGAGGGACCGACGACGGCGAGGATCCGGGTCTCGGCCAGCCGGGCGACCAGCTCTGCAACCAGCCGTTCGCGGCCGAAGAAGTTGGCGGCGTCGGACTCCTCGAAGCGGGCCAGGCCCTTGTAGGGGCACCCTGCCAGGGCGGCGACCGCGGTCGCTTGGAGCTGAGCCTCGCGGCCGGCGAGCTGGGCGCGGCGTTGCTCCAGCAGCCGCTGGATGTCCTCGACACCGTCGGCGACTTCGCCGCGAGAGGCAAGCAGCCGGCGCCGGGAGGCAGCGCCACGGTCGGTGGCCTCTGCCATGCGGCGGCCCGCCCGCTCCCGGGCCCACTCGCTGGCCTGTTCATGGACGAGCAACGGGACGCCGCCGGTCAGTTCGTATACCCGGTCGATGTCTTGGGCCGACCAGGGCTCGGTGGCGTACAGCTCGCAGATGTGCCCGACGGCATCGCTGGGCAATGGGCCGAGCCCGAGCTGCGATGCCTTGGCGCCGGACGGTCCCGCGTGGGTTGGAGGCACCGCGTCGCTGCGGAAAGTCGCGACCACGAGCATGGGCCCGGCCCGGCACCAGCCGGCGAGATCCGCGACGACTTCGAGGGTTTCGGCGTCGGCCAGATGCAGGTCGTCGAGCACGACCAGCACCGGACGGCCCTGCGACCACGTCGGCAGGTGCCGTGCCACCGCCTCGGCGATGTCCCCTGCCGCACCCGCACCGCTGTCGATGTGTCCGAGGGACGACCCCGCGCTCTGCAGGGCCTGGCCGAGTAGGGCGCGGGACCCGCGGTGGGCGTGGTCACAGCGCCCGTAGAGCACCGCGGCACCGTCGCCGTGGACGTCGCGAGCCAGCTCCGCCACCAGCCGCGTCTTGCCGATGCCCTCCGGCCCCAGCACCGACACGAGACCACCGCGCCCGTCGATGGCGTCCGCCCAGGCCTCCCGCAGCCACGCCACCTCGGACTCGCGGCCGAGGAATGCGGGACCCACGGCCGCGAGTGCCGCCGGCAGCCCGCCCGGGACCGTTACCGGCACCGGGCGGAGCACGTCCAAAGCGGGGTCCTGTGCCAGGACGGCCGCCTCCAGCTTGCGCAGGTCGGGTCCGGGCTCGATGCCGAGCTCGTCAGTCAGAAGTCGGCGGGCCCGCTGATACGCCTCGAGCGCGTCACGCTGACGGCCCGACCGGTACAGAGCCAGCATCAGCTGACCCCACAACCGTTCACGGAACGGCTCATCGCCCAGCAGCGCCTCGATCTCGCCCACCACCTCGGTCGACTGGCCAGCAGCAAGATCCGCCTCCACCCGGTCCTCCACCAACCCCAGACGCAGCTCCTCCAGGCGACGGCCCTCGGCCACGCACGCCTCGACCTCGCGGAACTCCCCAAACGCCTCACCCCGCCACAGGCCCAACGCCTCACGCAACGTCGAGGACGCCGCGTCGTCACCGCTGACCAACTGGTCAGATCCCCGCTTGCCCAGCTGCGCGAACCGGGCGGCGTCGAGTTGAGTGGTATCGAGCCGCAGCTGGTAGCCGCGGCCAACCGTCGCCAGGACCGTGCTCGGTTCGCCTCGCGGACGGCGCGGCTCAAGCATCCGGCGCAGCCGCGCCACATAGGCGTGCACAGTCCGCTCCGCCGTACGAGGCGGCCGGTCGCCCCACACCGCATCGATCAGCGCGTCGACCGAGACCGGGGAGTTCACCCGAGCCAACAACAGCGCAAGGACAAGACGTTCCTTGGGTCCTCCGATCACCACCCGCCCGTCGCCGTCGAGGACCTCGAGCGGGCCCAACACCCGGAACGCCAGCCGGTGCTGCCCGGGATCGTACGGGGGCGGTGCCCAACTCACCTCGTGCACCCGGACCGGGCCCGGCAACCCCTTCAGCTGCACCGGACGTAGCGGGCCGAACGAGCAGCCTGAGCGGTTGGCTGACACGACCCTGACCGCCTCCGAGCACAGGATCATCCCGCCCGACGCCACGGCACACAGACGAGCCGCCTCCACGACCGCGGTCCCCTGCAGATCACCATTGTCGACGACGGCATCCCCCACGCTGATCCCGATACGCACCGCCACACGCCCGGCGCCGCCGGCGTCTTCGCTCGCCGTGAGATTCCGCTCCCCCACCGCCTGCTGGATCGCCACCGAGCAACGCAGCGCGGCGACCGTGCTGGTGAACCCGCCCATGACGCCGTCGCCGGTCGGCTTGGTCACGACCACCCCGTGCGTCGTGAGCGCGGCCGCCACCCTGGCGTCGAGATCCCCCCGGATCCCGTCAAACGCCTCCTCGCCCACCCGGACCCGCATCTCCGTCGAACCGACCTGATCGGTGAACAGCACGGTCCAGGTCTCGACCGGGGCGCCCGCTGCGCCGCCCGCGACCACCGCCAACAGCCTACGCCCACGCCCACGGCGCGTCACCCGCTCGCCACCCGCACCCGTCATGTCCAAACCCTCGCCCGCGCCGGTTGCAGACCAGTTGCAGATCGCCCTGACCAGGCACACGCCCAACCCCCAACGACAGACCGCATAGGGCAAGCACCCAGCGTCGGGTCGTCACCCACGTCGACCTGCGCACAACCAGCGCACAACGAGCGCGGTCGACGCTGCTCCCACCAACCCGATCCCCCGGGAGGTGAGCACGGTGACCACAACCCTGACGGCGCGCGCCCCAACACCGGGCGGCCCCCATCGCCAGCGGCGGGGAGTTCACTCCGGCTGGACGATGGTGCTCGGCGCCGTACTGGTCCTCGCCGGCGGACTCGGCACAACGCGAATGGCCACGCACGCCACCGACCACCTCGGCAGCCATGTGGCGGCGCCGACGCCAGCGCTGCCGACACCATCCCCGAGGGCCGATGGCGACCCCACACGTCCGGCGTCAGCATCCGCACCACGTCCCGACCCGGTCAATCCGCCCAGAGGCGAGCACAGCCGGTCACCGCAACGGCTTGCGCCCCAACCGCCAGTCGACGGACGCGACGCGCCCGACCCCGCCGTCGTCCACCACGGCAACCTTTGGGCCCTGTTCAGCACCCAGGTCGGCTTCCTCAGCATCCCGGTCGCCGTCAGCGATGACCTCCGCCGCTGGTCCGAGCCCGTTGACGCCCTTCCCCGGCTTCCGGGCTGGGCCGAATGGGGTCACACCTGGGCCCCCGGGGTGCTGCGCCGAGACAACGGTTTCGTGCTGTACTTCGCCGCCCGGTCCCGGGCCCTTGGAGCGCAATGCATCGGTGCCGCGACCAGCACCCAAATCGAGGGCCCCTACACCAGCCCGGCGCCCGATCCCCTCGTGTGCCAATCGAACCTGGGTGGGTCCATCGACCCCCAGCCCTTCGTCGATCGCGACGGCGCCACCTACCTGCTTTGGAAGGCCGACGCCAACGCCATCGGCGAGACCAGCCAACTGTTCGCGCAGCGCCTGCGGCCCGACGGCCTAGCCCTTACCGGGAAGCCGGTGGCCCTGCTCCGCAGCGATGCCGGCTGGGAGCAGCCACTCATCGAGAACCCGGCCCTGCTCGCCATCGACGGCAGCTACCTCCTGCTGTATTCCGGCGGGTGGTGGGAATCAGCCGGCTACGCCACCGGCTACGCCGTCTGCCGCACACCGCTCGGCCCCTGCGAAAAGCAGACCACCCAACACCCCATCCTCGCGGGCACGGGCGACCAGGCCGGCACCGGCGGCGCCTCGGTCATCACAGGCCCGGGCGGCGACCACTGGCTCGCCTACCACGCCTGGAGATCCGACGCCACCGGCTACCACAACGCCGGCGCACGCAGCCTTCACTTCGCCTCACTCTCATGGGAAGCCGGCCAACTCGTGGTCGCCCACCAACGGTGAACGCCGGTCCTCGGCCCGGTACGAGCGACAGCCGTAGACCAGAAGGGTCGATACCAACAGCGCCGTCCTGAGGTCGTCACCGGTCGTCCGGCTGGTCCCTCACCGCCAACGCCACCCGCGCTAACCGCACTCGATCGCTCACCCCCAGTCGCACAGAACACGCGCCCCAGCTCGGTGAACCGCCCCGGGATTCGTGGAGGTGGTCTGCCCCCGGTTTGGTGGAGTCGTGTTGTTGGATTGCATGCCTGGGACCTTGGAGGAAGGTCGGCATGCCGAAGGGGTATCCGGCGGAGTTCCGTCGGCGAGCGTTGGATCTCGTGCGGTCGGGTCGACAGGTCGCGCAGGTCGCGGCCGAGCTTGGGATCAGCGCACAAGCGATCTACAACTGGCGCAAGCAAGACGAGATCGACCGTGGTGAGCGCTCGGGACTCACGAGTAGCGACCGCGAGGAGCTCGTGGCAGCACGCCGCCGCATCGCCCAGCTCGAAGCTGAGCTCGCCGCCACACGGCGAGCGAACGAGCTGCTCCGAGAGGTGGTGCCCCCAAAAGGCGATTCGAGGCCGTCGCAGTGATGATCTCCGAAGGCCACGCGGTCCAGACCAGCTGCCGGGTCGTCGAGGTTTCCCAGTCGGGCTTCTACGACTGGCGATTCCGGCCCCCGTCCCAACGAGCGATCCGGCATGCGTGGCTCACCGAGGTCATCACCCAGGTGCACACCGAGTCGAATGGCACCTACGGCGCCCGCCGTGTCCACGCCGAGTTGCGGCTGGGACGGGGCGTGATCGTGGGCCACAACGCCGTGGAGATGCTGATGCGTCGGGCTGGACTGCGAGGTCTCCCAGGCAGCCGGCGCCCTCGCCGGCGGCACGACACTCCGACCGCCGCCGACCTGGTGGATCGCAACTTCTCTCGTGGCGGGCCCGACCAGCTCTGGATCACTGACATCACCGAGCATCCCACCCGGGAGGGCAAGGTCTACTGCGCCGTTGTGCTCGATACCTTCAGCCGCCGCGTCGTCGGCTGGTCGATCGACACCAGCCCGACCGCTGCGCTGGCGACCAACGCGCTGGGAATGGCCATCCACAACCGCCGACCCCCGCCCGGGACGCTGATCCATTCGGACCACGGCACCCAATTCACTTCGTGGGCGTTCACGCAGCGAGCCCGTCAGTCAGGCCTCGTCGCCTCAATGGGATCGATCGGTGACTGCTTCGACAACGCCGTGATCGAGTCCTTCTGGGCACGCGTCCAGGTGGAACTGCTCAACCGGCGGCGATGGCGTACTCGCCTCGAACTCGCCACCGCTCTGTTCGAATACCTCGAGATCTTCCACAACCGGCACCGCCGCCACAGCGCCCTCGAGATGCGCACCCCGATCGAGTACGAGACACTGCACCACGAATCATCCGTAGTGGCATGAATCCAGCCAGCCGCATCCACGAAACGCGGGGCAGACCAAAGCCTCTACAAAACCCGGGGCGGTTCAGTAGGGGCCTTACGCGAACGCGAGCGTGCCGTTGGTGGTTGGCTTCATCCTGATCTGCGTGGCGATCAGCCTCGACTCATAGACACGGTCCCTTCCGTGCCGTCAGCCCCAGCGGGGTTGTTCGTCGGGGTTGATGCCCAGACTGAGCTTGCCCACGACCTCGTGGGTGAGCATGGGGTTGCCGGGGTGGATGCGGCCGAGGCGAGCGTCGCGCACGAGTTGCTCGAGCCGGTTCCGTTTGAAGATGCCGGCGCCGCCGCTCACGTCGAGGGCCTGGTCCACCACCGACCATGCCTGGCTGACCACCGCGTGCTTGCAGGCCAGGATCTTCACTGGCCAGTCGCCGCCGTGGTCGACTCCCATGGTCCAGTCGTCGCACACCCGGTCGAGGTGTGCCTCCGCACCCTCGAGGGCGATGCGCATCTCGGCCACGGCGTGCTGGATCTCGGGGTGGTGGGCCATCGATCGCGTGAGCCCCACCGACGTCCGCTGGGGGAGCCTGGACACGACCTCGTCGTAGGCCCGCCGGGCGGCGGCCAGGTAGATGCCGGCGAACCCGAGCAGAGCCCAGGCGAACAGGGCCACGTGAAACGGACCGGCACCCGCGAAGCCTGCCGGGCTGACCATCACGATGTCTTCATCGGGGATGAATGTCCGGTCGAGCACCGTGTCCTGGGAGGCGGTGGCCCGCATCCCCAGCACGTCCCAGGTCTCCTCGATGTGGTAGCGGGGGGCGTCGCGGTGCAGGAACCCGTGCACGACGCGGGGCGCGGTCGGATCGGACGTGTCCATGGCGTGCACGCCCAGGTAGGTCCACACGGGGGTGAGGCTGCCGAAGATCTTGTGGGCGGTGATCTCCCAGCCGCCGTCGACCCGGTCCGCCGTGGCCGACGACAGCAGGACGGGCACGTCGTTGCCGGCCTCACCGTGACCGGCGGCCAAGACGTGTCCGGCGGCGGCCTGGCGCAGGATCCAGTCGCCGCCCGGCGCCTCCATGCGCCGTAGGTCGGCGGCCAGCCCCACCCAGTAGGTGTGCATGTTGACCGCCAGCGCGGTCGCCGGGGCGTGGTAGGCCAGCCGGCGCTGCAGGCGGTTCACCTCCCTGAGGCCGAGCCCAGCGCCCCCCAGGTCGGCCGGCAGGGCCACTTCCAGGTAGCCGCTGGCCTGCAGCTCGTCGAAGTCCTCGGTGAAGAAGCGGTTCTCCCGGTCGTACACGGGCGCCCGCTCGTCGAACCGGCCCAGCATCTCGTCGGTGAGCACCTGAGCCGTCAGGTCGGTCGTCGTCATGGTCTCTCTCCTCGTGTCTTGTACAGCTGATGTGGAGCCCGTCTCCGAGGGTGGCCCACGGCGGTGATCGCGGCGAGGGCGGCCATGGGTTTCGATCGCTTCAGTCGTCGCTCCCTTGGCGTCGTTGCCATGACACGTGATCCGATCATGTGCGATTGCGCTTCGATTGCAGGCGTGCTTGCGTGGCGGCGCTCCAGCTTCTCTACGCGTGCCGAGTGGCGGGGACACGCGGCGTGACCCTCTCGGCTATGCCCTCGACGAGCTCGAGGTCTGCAACAGGCCTGCAACCGACAGGTCCATCGTGGACGACGTGCGCGGCGCCCGGGTGGCACGCTTGTGCCCAATGAACGGCGGCGAACGGATCGTGGACCGCTTGGCGGGTTGAAGTGAGCTGGTCGCTGTGACCACCGACCAGGCACCCCAGCAGCCGCGGTTGCGGATCAGGCTGCTGGGCACCTTCGCGGTGGAGCGCGACGGTGTCGCCCTGCCTGTCGCTGAGGTCGGTAGCCGCAAGGCTCGCACCGTGCTGAAGATCCTTGCCGCGCACCGGGGCCGCACTGTGTCGATGGACTCGTTGGTGGCGTCGCTGTGGGGCGATGCATCGCCGGCGGACGCGGCCGCCAATGTGGCCACCCTCGTCAGTCGCTTGCGGGCCACCTTGGGTGCAGGAGTCATCGGCGGCTCTCGGGCGGGCTACCGGCTGCTGACAAGTTCGTCGGTGGTTGTCGACTTGGAGGAGGCGGCGGGGTTGGTGGCGGAGGCCGACGCCCGGCTGGGGTCAGGGCAACCGGCGCTGGCCACGGTGGCCGCCGACGCGGCCAGCGCCGTGCTCGGCCCGGGGACGGTGCTCGAGGACGAGCCCGATGCTGACGTGGCAGGCGAGGCCGGTCGCGAGGCCGAGCGCCTGTCCCGGCGGGCACGCTCGGCGTGCTGGCGCGCCGCGGCGGCGGTGGGCGATCACCGCCGCGCCTTGGCCGTGGCGACCGATGCCACCACGGCCGACCCTCTCGACGAGGAGGCGCATCGGGCGATCATGCTGGCGTATCACCGGTTGGGTGAGCCGGGCGAGGCCCTGGCCGCCTACGAGCGGCTGCGCACGGTGCTCGTCGAGGAGTTGGGGGTGGACCCGGGACCGGAGACAGAGCGCGTGTATCGGGCGGTGCTCCTGGGCGAGCCCGTCGAGGCGGAGGCGCCCTCGAAACAGCAGGGAGCCACGGCGGGCAAGGCGAGCCTGGTTGGTCGTGCCGACGAGCTGGAACAGATGGTCGGATGGTGGGCGGCGGCGGCCCGCGGCGCTACCACCTGCGTGCTGGTGTGCGGAGAGGCCGGCATCGGCAAGACGACGCTGGCCGGCGAGCTGGTCCGACAGGCGGAAGCCGGGGGTGCTGCGACGCTTACGGCTCGCTGCTATGAGGCCGAGCGTTCGTTGTTCCTGCAGCCGGTGCTCGATCTCGTCCGAGCCGCAACCGCCGCCGTTCAACCGGACAGGTTGCGGGAGGCCGCCGGCGACTGGGCGGGGCCGCTGGGTGCGGTCGTTCCGGAGATGAACCGCCTGCTGCGCCCGATCGGGTACCAGCCGGCGCTCGCTGAGCTGGAACGACGCAGAACGTTTGAGGCGGTAACCGGCTTCGTCGTGGCCCTGGCCCGGCAGCGACCACTGGTCGTTGTGCTGGACGACCTACACCTCGCAGGCGCGTCGACCGTTGAGCTGTTGCATTTCCTTCTACGGTGGGAGCCGGCTGCGCCGTTGCTGCTGCTGGCCACGCTGCGTGCCGAGGAGGCGGACGAAGCACTCGAGCAACTGGGGGCGGTCGCGGCCGTGGTCGAGTTGGGGCCACTGCCGGAGTCCGCCGTGGTCGAGCTGGCGACGCGCATGGGCTTGCGCGACCGTGCCCAAGAGGTGCTGTCGCTCACGCGCGGCCACACGCTGTTCGTCGTTGAGGCGTTGCGGGCGTTAGCCGAGGACGCTGACAGCCAGGCGATGCCCGGGTCGCTCCAGGCCGCGGTGGTCGCCCGGGCCCGGCGTTGTGGGCCCGGGGCCGAGGAGATGCTGCGCGTCGCCGCCGTAGCGGGCAGCTCACTTGACATCGACGAGATCGCTGAGCTCGCCGACCAGTCCGCGGAGCACATCGCCCGGTGCGCGGAGCGGGCCCACCGGGCCCGGCTCCTCACCGAGGTCGAGGGCCGATACGAGTTCGAAAACGAGCTGGTCCGTTCGACCCTGTACGAGACAACCCCGCTTCCGACGCGGGTGCTGCGGCACCGTCGTCTCGCCCAACGCAGCGCGGACCGGCCAGAAGCGGCTGCGTCCCATGCGGCTGCCGCCGGCGAGTGGCAGCTCGCGGTGACCTATTGGGTGGAGGCGGCCCGTCGGGCGGCGTCGGCCTTCGCCAACCGGGAGGCCGATGCCCTGCTCAGCAAGGCGCTCGAAGCGTCGGCGTTGATCGACGCACCATCGCTTGCCGCTCACGCCCAGTTCGACCGCGGGCGAGCGCGGCTGGCGCTCGGACACTACGAGTCCGCCACGGCCGACCTGGCCACCGCCCAGCAGCTGGCCAGCGCGCTCGGCGACTCGAGCTTGGAGGCAGCCGCCGTCGAACAGCTCGCTTGGGCTGCGTACCACGCCCGCGACGGACGCGCGTCCCCGCTGGCGGATCGCGCAGTCAAACACCCATCAGCGGGTGCTGGTGCCCGGGTGTTGTGGGGCCGGGTCCGGAACATGTCCGGGGACGTGGTCGAGGCCATCGATGCGTTGGAGCACGTCGTCGCCTCGGCGGATGAGGTCGATCCGTCGGTGTCGGCGACCGCAACCAGCTACCTAGCCACCGCGTTGTGTCATGCGGACCGCTTCGGCGAAGCGGCGCGCGTGGCCGACGAGGCCATGGAGCGCTGCCGGCACACCGGGGCGCTGCGAGCCATGCTCAGTGCCCGCATGTTCGGCGCCATGGCCCGGGCCAACCTCGGTGAGTTCGGTGCCGCCCTTGTACTGGCGACGCGGCTCCGCGACGAGGCTCACCGCTTCGACGCGCCGTTCTACCGGCCCCGGGCGCTGAATGTCCTGGCCTGGATCTGGCGGGAGCTGGGCCAGCTCGAGCTGGCCCGAGACCTGGCCACCGAGGCATTCGAGACCTGTTCCGGAGGAGAGGGGCGCGATGCCGAGCGTGAACCGGCCGCCAACGCCCTGCTCGCGCTGGCCGAGTCCGCCGTGCTCGCCGGTGACCCCACAACCGCGGTCGACTTCCTGAGCCAGATCGACCCCCTGCTCAGTCGCGGCGTCGGTTACGCGTGGAGGATCGAGCTACGGCAGCTCGAGCTGCTAGCCCGTCTCGACCTTCCCAGGGCGGAGGAACTGCGCGACATCGCCCGCCTCCGCGGCTCCACGAAATACGAAGCCCTCGCCCTCGCCCATCTCCGACGACCCAGCGAGGCCGCCGCCGTGGCCGCCCAGACCGGCTCGGACTGGCTGTTGGCCGCCGTCGCCACGCCGGACGAGGCAGGCCAGGCAGTCGTGCGGCTCGCAGAGCGGCTCCCGACTGAGCTGCGCGCCGAGTTTCTCGCACGAGGAGCGCTCACCCACCGACGCCAGTAGCTGCGAGGGACGTCAGGCACGCCGGCCGACCCCCACGATCACAGCGGCGTGCCAATCCAGCTCGTGCTCAGCGAGGCTGGCGAGCGCCGCGGCTGCCTCCTGCCTGACGGCGCGCTCATCGGCCACGAGACCCGCCGTCGATGCCATCGACAACCGATAGTCGAGGAAGGCCTCGGTGCCGGGCCACGGTATGGTGACCGTGACCGCCTCGACCCCGCCGTTCAGTCCCGCCCGTTCGAGCAACCCGGCCACCGCTGCCACTGACCCGACGCGGTCCGCTAACGGGTCGACGACCTCACCCATCGTGGATCGGTATCGGCCCGCATGGCGCTCGAGCGTGTTCAGCACGATCGCTTTAGGCGCGTAGCGCGGCTCGGGTCGGGCCCACGTCGCCATGCCGACAACCGAGGCCACACGGGCCATCTCGCTGACAGCCGCTGTTGGATCGGGGAAGTGGTTGATGCCGAACACGCAGACGGCGGCCGCGAAGGAGTCGGCTCGAAATGGCAACCGCTCTGCGTCACCACGCACCCGCCTGCGCGCCGGGTTGTGGCGCAGCTGCCCCATCGACAGGTCGAGCGCGACGGTGTCGTCGAAGTGGCGGCCGGCGGCACCGGCCCCGGCCGCCACGTCCAGCACGGCGCCCCGGACCGCGCCGAGCGCGTCGATGAGGGGCCGGGCGAGATACCGGTAGACGACCCGGTTGGCAGCGCCGGCGAACCCGCTGGCGGATCGGTCGTAGGCGGTGGCGACGAGGCGCTTGGTGTCGGATCCCGGAGTCGACCAGCTCACGTCGAGTCCAATACCTCGATGGCCTCGTGCACCCTGGCCGACCACCACGCCAGACCGGCGCGCTCGCGTTGGCACACCCGCTCGTCGCGTGAATCGGTGGCGCCA
>Ga0081538_10002104_pt1 | contig 19852 bp, 22 predicted proteins | sample TabmetS5T2R1_FD_71022 | JGI IMG/M metagenome (GOLD analysis project Ga0081538, IMG submission 71022) | Tabebuia heterophylla rhizosphere microbial communities from the University of Puerto Rico - S5T2R1 | ecosystem: Host-associated > Plants > Roots > Rhizosphere ...
GGAAAAAAACCAAAACTCCCCGGGCCGCAAAAAGATAAAAAGGGGTCGGCCGGGGGGGGTGGGAAAAAAAAAGGGGAGCGGAGGGGGCCGGGGCCCCCCGCAACCCGGGGGCCTCTTCTCGCTCGCGCTTGCGACGCGCAGCGTCGGCGCGCAGCCGCTCGTGCTCCACTTGCCGCTTGAGCTGGTGGAGCGAGCGGCGAACGTGACGCGAGATGGTCGGCGCGGCGACCCGCTCGGCGATGAGTCCCGACAGGCCCGCGCCTGCCACCCCGTACGCGAACCGGAACTCGACGCGCGTGTGTCCGTCGTCGGTTTCGCGTAGGCGCCAGCGCCCGCGCTGGTCGACTCCCGTGACGGACGACCATGCCATGTCCCGTTGGGGGTTCCACTCGACGATCTCGATCAGCCCGCCAACCTCCGCCGAGCCAACCCGCATCAGCATCCGCGAGCGCGTGCCGATCCCCGACCGCTGCTCTCCGATCACCTCCCAGCGAGTGATGCCGGACATGAAGTGCAGGTAGTTGCTGGGATCCGCCAGGTAGTCCCAGACCTGCTTGGGCGAGGCCGAGATCACGACCGACTCCTTCAGGCGCATCGACCCCTCCTCAGCCCAGCACCGGAAGCCGGCGCTCGGCGGCCAGCGAATCCAGTGTCTCCTGCATCACACGGGTCACGTGTGTGTAGACCTCGTCGTGGCCTGGCTCCGGGCCGAACTGCTCGCGGATGTCGATCGGCGGCAGCACCTCCGATGTGATCTTCGCCGGCAGCGGGAGGTGGCCGAGGAAGTCGCCGATGTTGAGCCCCCACGGCGGAGCGAGCGAGATCGGCAGCACCTTCAGGCGTAGCGCCCGGTCCGCGCGAAGCAGGCGCGACAGCCACGCGCCACGGCTCAGGAACAGCGCCGTCTCCTGACCGCCGACCGAGACCACCGGAACGATCGGAACGTCCGCGTCGAGGGCCAGGCGCACGAACCCCTTGCGCCCGGCGAAGTCGACTCTGTTGCGCTCCCAGGACGGCCGGTGGACCTCCCAGTCGCCGCCCGGGTAGACGAGCAACGCCGCGCCTGAGTCGAGTGCGCGCTTGGCGTTGGAGTGCGATGCGGTGACCGTGCCGTACTTGCGCAGGATCTGGCCGTATGGGGAAGCCAGGACGAGGTTGTGGGCGAGCTGATAGAAGGGCCGCTCGACGCCGAAGTAGGTGCAGAAGGCGAGCGTGAAGATGACCGTGTCCGGCGTCAGGTTGCCGCCCGAGTGGTTGCCGACGAGCAGCACCGGGCCTCGTTCGGGCACGTTGCCCATGTTTCGCACCTCGCCGCGGAACCACAGCGTGGCCAGCAGCCAGGCGAGCGGCAGGTTCTCGCGGATGTAGTCGGGGTCGCGATCGTCGAGCTCGGCGGTGAGGCGGCGTTCGACCGCGCGCTTGATCCTGCCTGCGAGCCCGCCAGCCGCGGCGCCCGCGGCGTCGGCCACTCCGCTGCCGGCCCGAGCCACCCCGCCCAGCGGCCTCAGCCGGGCGAAGGTCCCCTCTCCGTTCCCGGTCGCCGAGGCTTCGTCGCCGCCGTTGCGCTTCGCCCGCTCGGCGAACGTGGCCTGGTCTGCCATCCGGCGATGATATGGGTCAGGCCGAAGCCCGGGCGCGATCGCGCACCTGAGCGCCCTCGGCCTCGGCCGCGCTGAGCTCGATGCGGGCGCGGATCAACGCGTTGGTGTGCGTCGGCAGCTCGACCTGCGGGACGTGGCCGCATTCCGAGAGCACCACCTGCTGGGCGTCGGGCAATGCCTCCGCCACGTGTCGGGCGAACGCCGCCGGCACGAGCCGGTCGGCATCGCCCCAGACGAACAGCGCCGGCGGGCTCAAGTCCCCCAGTCGCGTCCAGAAGCCGTTCTCGCCGTCGGGCCGATCGAGGTAGATGTTGCGCGCGGCGGCGAAGAAGGCGACGCGGCCGGAGCGCGAGCGATAGGTGCGGCAGAACTCGTCGGCGGCGATGTCTGCCGCGGCCGGGTCCAGGCGCTCGGGCCGCGCGAACAGACTCCAGAAGTACTCGCGCACGCGCGCCGCGCGCATGGGATGAGGGATCGCGGCCAGCTCCGGCCGCAGGACTCTGACCAGGGGCACAAGCTCGCGCCGGCGCCGGAAGGCGAGCGCGGGCGCCAGCAGGCTCAGCGACTCGACGCGCTCGGGTGCGCCGAGCGCCACCTCGAGCGCGATCCTGCCGCCCATCGAGTTGCCCACCAGGTGCGCGCGCTCGATTGCCGTCGCGTCCATGTAGCTGCGGACCGCGGCGGCAAACCAGGGCGCGTCGTAAGGCGCCAGCGGGGGCTTTGCAGAGGAGCCGAACCCGGGCAGGTCGATGGCGTGAACGGTCTGGTCGGGCGTCAGGGCGGACACCGTCTCGAAGAACGAGGTCTTGTTCGAGCCGAGACCGTGCAGGCAGATCACCTGCTCGTCGCCGTGGCCCGAGATCAGGCTCGAGATGCGCGCCCCCTTGGCCTCCACGTCCGTGGTCCGCAGTAGCGGGGGCCGGCCGTTGGGGAGGTGGAAGAGGCCCTCGAATCCAAGGGCGAGGTCCAGATCCCCGCGCGCGTAGAGCCGACGCTGCGCGAAGGCATCGAGGCCGGACAGCCGCCCCTCGCGCAGCGCGAGCCAGGTCGAAGCGTCGGTGCCGATGACGACGTCAACCGGCCTACCCGCCGACGGGCGAACGCGACACCGCGATCCTTGAGTGAGGACGTCCCAGCTTCGTCCGACGTCGCCGAGGCGGATCTGAAAGACGGCTTCAAAGCTCGAATCGGCGCCGAGATAGCGCTCCGGGAGCGTCGCAAACGCATCGAGGACCCGGCGAAGGCGTTGCTCCTTCAGCGACGTCGGCCCCTGCCCGTTCGAGGTGCCCATCGGCGGCCCGGACGTTAGCGGTCGCTCCGGGCGGGTTGTGTGACTTCTCACCGGGCGCTCAGAACTAGCCCGCAAAGACCGCAGAAACCGACCGGGCGCTTAGCATGCCCGCCGTGCCCGAGGTCCGAATCAACGACACCCTCAGCGGCGAGCTGCGCCCGGTCGAGCCCCGGCCGGACGGCGCCGTCGGCGTCTACGCGTGCGGACCCACGGTGTATTCGCGAATCCACGTCGGCAACGCGAGGCCCTATGTGGTCTTCATGCTGCTGCGCCGCTTTCTCGCGGCGCAGGGGCTCGACCCGACGCTGGTCATCAACGTCACCGACATCAACGACAAGATCTACGCCGCCGCGCGGGAGGCCGGTGTGCCTTCGTCGGAGTACGCCGCTGAAATGACCCGGCTGTACATCGAGGACACGGCGCGACTTGGGCTCGGGCGTCCCGACGTCGAGCCGCTGGCGACAGAGACGATCCCCGAGATCGTCGCTCTGATCGAGGCTCTGATCGAGAGCGGGCACGCGTACGAGTCCGGCGGCGACGTCTACTTTCGCGTGCGGAGCTTCGATCGATACGGCCAGCTGTCGAATCGCGATCCGGAAGAGATGGACCAGGGCGAGGAGACCGGCAGCGCCGAGCTCAAGGAGGACCCGCTCGACTTCGCGCTCTGGAAGGCCCGCAAACCCGACGAGGACACCGGCTGGCCTTCCCCATGGGGCGAGGGCCGCCCAGGGTGGCACGTCGAATGCTCGGCGATGGCCGAGAAGATCCTCGGCACGGACTTCGCCGTCCACGGTGGCGGCTCGGACCTGGTGTTCCCGCACCACGAGAACGAGATCGCGCAGACCGAGGCGGCGCGCGGGGTTCCGCTGGCGCAGATCTGGATGCACAACGGGATGGTCCGGATCGCCGAGGAGAAGATGTCGAAGTCGGTGGGCAACATCTTCCAGCTCTCCGAGGCGCTGGATCGCTACGGCGCGGAGGCGATCGTCGCCTACCTCGTGTCCGGCCACTACCGGCAGCCCTTGGAGTTCTCCGAGCGCGCGCTCGAGGAGGCTGCCGCACGGGTGGAGCGGATCCGCAACTTCGTCCGCGAGCTCCCGGCCGACGACGGGGAAGTGGAGGATCCGTTCGTCGCGGAGCGCCGCAGGGAGTTCCTAGACGCGCTGGCCGACGACTTCAACACGCCGAAGGCGCAGGCGGCCGTGTTCGAGCTCGTGGCGGAGGGCAACCGCCGGGCGCTGCCGGGTGCACGCGCGGCGCTCGAGGAGCTCCTGCCGCTGCTTGGGCTCGAGTCACTCCTCGACGTGACCGAAGAGGTGGATCCCGAGGCCGATCGGCTGCTGGGCGAGCGCGAGCGAGCGCGCGAGGAGCGGGATTTCGATCGCGCAGACCGGATTCGTGACGAGCTGGCCGAGCGCGGCTGGCAGGTGCGCGACACGCCAGAGGGAGCGAAGCTGGTGCGGCGGTCGTGAGCGGCCGCGGCGGGGGAGGGGAGATCATCTACGGCCGGCGCCCCGTCGCCGAGGCCAAGCGGGGTCGCAGGCGGGTGCATCGCGTCTGGACCACGGCCGATCTGGACGCGAGCGAGCTCACTCGCCTTGCCGGGTCGCCGGACCATCAGGGCATCGTGGCGGAGGTCGACCCGTACCCGTACGCCGATCCTGACTCCCTGCTCGAGCGCCCTGATGCCGTGGTGGTCGCACTCGATCAGGTCCAGGACCCGCGCAACCTCGGTGCGGTCTGCCGCTCGGCGGACGCGGCGGGAGCGCAGGGTGTCGCGATTCCCTCCCGCCGGTCGGCCGCCGTTACGGCCGTCACTTGCAAGGCCGCCGCGGGCGCCGTTGAGCACCTGCCGGTGGCTAGAGTCGGAAACCTCGCTGACTGGCTTGGCCGCGCCAAGGAAGCCGGTGCGTGGATCTACGGGGCCGAGGCGGGAGCTACCACCTCTTATGCCGATGCCGACCTGACTGGGAAGGTGGTGCTCGTACTCGGCAGTGAGGGCAAGGGTCTGCGCCGGCGGGTCGCCGAGGCTTGCGATCTGCTGATCTCGATCCCGGTTCGCGGGCGGGTCGGTTCGCTGAATGTCTCTGCCGCTGCCGCGGTGCTGCTGTTCGAGGCGGTCCGGCAGCGCGGAGCCGCGCCTGCCTAGCAACGCGTACGGACGGAGCCCAGAACCTGCAACGGATCTTGCGCCTGCGCAAGGAGGGGTTGACAGAAGAATGCCGCCGCGCGTACACTAGCGGACATAAGGGTGAACTAAAGGTCGAGATTCGGCCCGTCGATCACCACTTTGGAGAGGGGCGCCCAGGGGAGGTACGGGCGCCACACGATCCGACCGATTTGGAGGACCGCTGTGGCCGTGCCGACCCAAGACTTCGCTGCCGTTGCGCCTGCGCCGGCAATCCCGCCGCGTCGATCTGAGCCTCAAGCTGAGCTTGATGATACGTACCTGGTGGCCCTCGCCAAGCGGGGCAGCGCCGACGCCTACGACCGGATCGTCAAGCGCTATCGCGGCTTCGTGCGCCTCAAGGCTTCGTCGTACTTTCTGCTCGGGGGCGACCCCGAGGACCTGATCCAGGAGGGGCTCGTCGGGCTCTACAAGGCGATCCGGGACTTCCGCTCCGACCGCGAGTCGAGCTTCCGCAACTTCGCCGAGCTCTGCATCACTCGACAGATCATCACCGCAGTGAAGACCGCTAGCCGCAACAAGCACGCACCGCTGAACCAGTACGTCTCGTTCGCGCAAACGCCGGCGGCTGCGGGCGAGTCGGAAACCACGCTCGAGGAGGTGCTCCCCGGCCCGGCCAGCGAAGACCCCGCCCAGCGCGTGATCGCAACCGAGGAGCTTCAGGCGCTGGTCGCGTGCATGTCCAGCGTCCTGTCCGATCTCGAGAGCCGCGTGCTGTCGCTGTATCTCGACGGCCACTCCTACGAGGCGATCGGCGAGCGGCTCGAGTGCGACACCAAGACCGTCGACAACGCCCTCCAGCGCGTCAAGCGCAAGGTGGGCGCGCACCTCGCCAGCCGCGAGGTCCTGCTCTAGTCCCCACCTTGGCGGTGACCGTCGAGTAACCGACCGTAGAGGTCGTTAAGCCGACGGTCGGTGCGCTTCCCGGCGCTACGCTGGGCCCAGCTGCCCGCCTAGCTCAATTGGTAGAGCACCGACCTTGTAAGTCGGATTGTCCCGGTTCGAGTCCGGGGGCGGGCTTGGGGTTGGATACTGCCTGCCGTGGCCTCGCGCGCTGCTGATCTGCCTGCACAACGTGAATTCGAGTGGCGCGACGGCGAGCGCACGATCCTCTTTCGCACGGGCATCCTCGCGGAGACCGGCGAGCTGGTCGCCGCGCGGGAGTGGGAGCCGTACGAGCTGCTGACCACGCAGCGGGCCCTGAACAGCGCTCCGGTTGAGCTTCCCGAACAGGCCGAGGTCGTCCACTACGTTCCGTCCGGACCGGTAAACGAGGTCGCGGCTGGCTTGTTTGGCGACGTGGAGGCCAGCTCGCTCGTTGCACTCGGAGGCGGCAGGGTGCTCGACGTGGCCAAGGCGATCGCCGCCGTCAAAGAGGGGCGCGTGGCGGCGATCCCCACGACGCTGTCAGGCGCGGAGATGACCCGGATCCACCGCCTCCCCGATGGCCACGACGCGCCCGGGCTGATCCGGCCCGCGCTGGTGATCGCCGACCCCGACCCGATGACGAGCCTCGCCGATGACCGGCTGCGCGCCAGCGCGATGAACGCGCTGGCGCACGGGGCCGAGCCCCTGTACACGCCCTATGCGAACCCGGTGGCGGCGCTGGCATCGCTGCGTGGAGCGACGCTGATGGCCAAAGCGCTCGACACAAACCCAGCGCAGCGCGATCGCGAGGCGCTGGCCCTCGGCGCGATCCTGTGCGCGTACGCCCTGGACTCGGGCGGGTTCGCGCTGCACCACGTCGTCTGTCAGACGCTCGTGCGCACGCTCGGGATTCCGCACGCGGAGACGAACGCGACGATGTTGCCCCACACGATGGAGGCGATGCGCGACCGGGCCCCGAGGGCGATCACCGCGCTCGCGAGGGCCCTGGGAACGTCGAAGGCGCGAATGGGCGAGCGCATCACCGAGCTTGGCGGCGGGCCCCGAAAGCTCTCGAAGCTGGGGGCGAAGAAAGGGGCGGTGAAGGAGGCCGTGAAGGGGATGCTCGCCAGGCCGGAGCTGCAGCTCACGCCAGACCCTCCCGACGCCAAGGAGCTCCGCGCGATCATCGAAGCGGCGTGGTAATGGCGCTTTTAGTCCGGCACAGCGAGACAAGGCGCCAGTGCGGCGCAAGTACCGGAAATCCCCCGGCGCCTGCACGCTTCGTACCTGACCGTCTGACGCCCAGTAACGCCACGCACGCCGGGGGGTAGCCACTCCCATGGACGACGTGCCGCGCCGTTCGGCGCCGCCACGCACGGACGAGGTGATCAGCGAGGAGCGCTTCCAGCGCTACCACCGCTACGCGCGCGAGAAGGGCGTGAACGCGGTGATGTACCTGTTCGCCCGGCTGGTCCTGACGCCGATCTTCCTGGTGTGGTTCCGGCTCGAGCGTCAGGGCCGGGAGCACGGCCGCGTCGATGGCGGGATGGTCGTCGCGTCGAATCACCGCAGCTTCCTCGACCCGTTCGTGATCGGCACGTCGGTGCCGTGGCGGCGGCGGATCCAGTTCGTCGCCAAGGTCGAGCTGTTCGAGCGCCCGTTGGTGGGCTGGTTGCTGAGCCGGCTCGGAGCCTTCCCGATCCGCCGCGGTCAGTCGGACGAGACCGCGATGGAGACCGCCGCGCGCGCGGTCGAGCGAGGCGGCACGGTGCTGATCTTCCCGGAGGGCACGCGGATTCGCTCGGGCTCCCTGGCGCGGCCCAAGCGAGGCGTCGGCCGGCTCGCGCTGGAGACCGGCGGCGCCGTGCTGCCCGTGGCGGTTCAGGGGACCGAGCACGTGCGCCGCGGATGGCGCATCCGCCCCCGCAAGGTGAAGCTGCGCGCCGGACCCGCTCTGACCTTCCCCCAGACCGAGCGGCCCTCGCCGGCCCTCGCCGCCACGGTCACGGACCGGATCTGGCCGAACATCGAGCTTCAGTGGGAGTACCTGGGCGGCCTGCCGCCGCTTCGCAAGGCGGCCGTGATCGGCGCCGGAAGCTGGGGCACGGCCGTGGCCGTGCTGCTCGCGCGGGGCGGCCTCGACGTGTACCTCGGCACGCGATCGCGCGAGAAGGCAGACGAGATCGTGCGACGGGGCGAGAACGAGCGCTACCTCGCGGGGGTCAGCCTGCCCGAGTCGGTGACCGTCAAACGGGCCACGGACATCGAGCTGGCGGCCTGCGACCTCGTCTGCTTGGCGGTCCCCTCGAAGGCACTTCCAGCGGTGGTGGGCGGGCTCAGCGACCGCGTCGGCTCGCGAACCGCGGTGCTGCTGCTCAGCAAGGGAATGGTGCAGCCGATGGCGGCGCTTCCCAACGAGTACGTGAGTGAGCGCGTGCGGTCGCGGGCGATCGCTTCGCTGGGCGGGCCGGCTCATGCTCGCGAGGCCGCCGCCGGGATGGCGGCCCTCGTGCTCGCCAGTACCGACGCCGATCTCCGCGCGCAGCTCGGCGAGGTGTTCGACCGCGCCGGCCTCGTCTGCGAGCGCACCGACGATGTCTTCGGCGTGGAGGTTGCCGGCGTGGCCAAGAACGCCGCCGCCCTGGCCGCGGCGGCGGCCGAAGGGCACGGTCTCAATGCCGCCGGAATCGCCGCTGCCGGCATCTGGCGCGAGTGCGCCGAGTTCGCGATCGGAAAGGGCGCCCGGCTGGAGACCTTCGCCGGGCTGGCGGGTGTGGGAGACCTCACGGCGACCGTCCTTGCCCCGGGAAGCCGCAACCGCCGGGCCGGCGAGCTGCTCGGCTCGGGAATCGCGGCCGATCAGATCCCGGGCCGGATCGGCCAGGCTTCCGAAGGCCTCGATTCCGTGCCGCTGCTCGCGAAGGCCGTGACCGATGCCGGCGCTCGGGCGCCCGCCCTCGAGGGGCTCTCCGCCCTCGTCGCCGGCACGATCGACACCGGCGAGTGGATCGCGACGCTGCGCCGCGCCGAGCGCGCGAGAAGGGCGGCTTGAGTCATGCAGGAGGCGATCACCGGCGGGGTACGCTTGGCTCGTGAGTACAGAGGAGGAGGACGGCGGCACCCAGGCGCCGGCGGAGGCGCCCGCGCCATCGAAGGCGGAGCTCGATCGCGCCTTCGAGGACCTCTACCGCGACCACCTGCGCGACGTCTACTCCTACGCGTACTACCGGGTCGGCAACCACCACGACGCCGAGGACCTGACCGAGCAGGCTTTTCTACAGGCTTACCGGCACTTCGAGCGCGCTCGGCGGGAGTCCAACGGGCGGCCCCTGCGTCCGTGGCTGATCCGCATTGCGCACAACCTGGCCTCGAACTACCACCGCGACCGCGCGCGGCGGCCGACGGCGGCGCTGGATGCGGTGGAGCCTCCGTCCCACCCGCACGCCACCGAGCGAGTGGTCGAGGGGCGCGAGGAGCTTCGCGAGGTCATCGACCATCTCGAGGAGCTGCCCGACGATCGACGCGAGGCGCTGATCATGCGCTTCGCACTCGGCATGTCGAACCGCGAGATCGCTCGCGCGCTCGGGCGAACGGACGGCGCCACGAAGGTGCTCATTCACCGCGCGATCAAGCAGCTGGAGGAACTGATGTCACCCGAGGCCGACGATGAGTGAGGCAGCAACCCCGCTGGATCTCGAGCGGCTCCTGGCCGACGCGCTGCGCCCGATCGAGCCCCCCGAGGACCTGGCGACGCGCATGGAGACCACGCTGGCATCCATCGCCGAGGGGGCTGCGGCCGAGCTCTCTAGCTGGGCCGATGAGTTCTCCGAGGGAGAGCTTCAGGCGCTTCGCGACCCGCGCAACTGGGTGCGGCCCGTGGCGGCGGTTGCCGTCGGCGGTGCCGCCGCGGGCGCGCTGGTGCTGGTCGGCATGCGGCAGCGGCGAAAGTCGTCGGGCCTGCGCGATACCGCCGAGCAGCTCCTGCGCGATATCCGTCCTTAGGCAGGGGCCCAACGCGAAACGCCCGCCGACGGGGGCGGGCGCTCGCAGCCGATCTCGTCGTGTTAGGGCGTTGCCGGTGTGACGCGCGTGTCTGCCGGGCTTGCCGCTCCCGCCGCCAGGCCCGTCAGCCCGAGGATGAGATGCAGCCAGTTGTCCTCGGTGTTGATCGGAACCAGGTCGATCAAAACGCCGAACCCGTCGTCGACCTCGAGGAAGCCCCAGATTGCGAGCACGACGTAGAGCAGCCCGACACCGAGCGCGGCGCTCCGCGCCGCTGTGCCTGCGGCGGCGAGCAGCAGCACGCCGATCGCAAGATGGACCAGGTTGTGCCAGCCATTCACGGCGAGGAGCCCGATCACCTCATCGGACTTGATGTCGTCGCCGGTGGCAAAGCTCGCCTCCCAGAAGAAGCCGAGAATCCCGGCGACCACGAGCACCGCTCCTACCAGCGTGCAGTAGAGCCTTGCCGGGCTCGCTGTCTCCATGCGCCTCCTCCTTGACCAGCTCTTGACTAGCGCGGAATGCACTATCTCGGCTCGCCCGGATGAACCCGCGCCGCGCCGCCTCGATCGCCGGCGCAGCCCCCTAACTGAGCGCAAAGTCGCGCCTCGTATAGTCCGCCGGCCATGGCCACCTGCTACCGGCACCCAACCCGGGAGACCAACGTCGCGTGCTCGAACTGCGGGCGGCCGATCTGCCCCGACTGCATGACGCCGACGCCCGTCGGCATGCGATGCCCGGAGTGTGCGAGCGAGCGCACGCGCGTGCGCCACTCGACGGGAGCCCCGACCCGAACCGACGCACCGGCGACCTACGTGCTGATCGGACTCTGCGTCCTGGCCTACCTGGCCGAGCTCTTCGGCGGCGGCGGGACGAGCGCGGTGGAGGGAGGCGGCGACCTGATCCGCGACGGCGGCCTGTTCGGGCCGTCGGTCGACGACGGCGAGTGGTACCGCATCGTCACCTCGGGCTTCCTTCACGCGGGAATCCTGCACCTGGGGCTGAACATGTTCGCCCTCTACATCCTCGGCACTCTCCTGGAGCCCGGAATCGGAACCGCGCGCTTCCTGGCGATCTACTTCGTCTCGCTACTCGGCGGCGCGTTCGGTGCCCTGCTGCTCGATCCCCGGGAGATCACCGTCGGCGCGTCCGGGGCCATCTTCGGGTTGATGGCCGCCACCTTCATCGTCGCCCGCGGTCGCGGCATGGACGAGCTCGCGTCGCAGGTCGGGATCTTCGTCGTCATCAACCTCGTGTTCACGATCAGCATCCCTGGCATCAGCATCGGGGGGCACCTCGGCGGCCTGCTGGCGGGCGGGCTCGCGGCGCTGCTGATCACGGCGCTCGAACGTCGCCGCACCCAGGGCACGATGGCCGTTGAGGCGCTCGGGCTCTCCGCGCTCGGGGTGGTCTCCGTGGCGGGCGCCCTGGTAGCCGCCGGCCAGACCGGCACCGGCGTGCTTTAGCTGCGGCACCCGCGACCCACGTTCGTCGAGACCCGGATTCCTCCGGATAGTCCGGGGAATCCGGGGCTGGGTGAGGCCGTCGGCGGAGCGCGCCGCCTAAGGCCTGGCCCGCCGCTCGACCTCGGCCTTCGTGTCCTTGATCGAGCGACCCATCACGCCCTCATTGAGCTTCTTGAAGATGAACCCGGGCACCGGCACGCCGGGGTCGACGCCGAGCCGGTAGGTCGCGCGGGTTCGCTCGCCGTCATCGAGCGGCTCGAACAGATACTCGCCGTCGATGTATTCGACCCCGTCACCGTCGACGAAGTCCCACCACAGCCGGCCGGGTCGGTCGTAGTGGTAGTGCAGCGTGTAGACGACCTCACGGAACTTCGCGTCCACGCGCAGCTGCACTCGCCGCCCGAGGCCGTCCTTGTAACGGTCGAGGACCTCCGCGCCGATCACAGCGTCCTGCCACTCCGGATAGGTCTCGAAGTCCACGATCGCCTCGAAGCAGGCGTCGGGCGGGGCATCTATTAAGAGCGATTGCTCGGCGCGAGAGATTCCCATGCGAGCTCCTCCCACGCTATTCCCTGCGGCGCGGGGCTCGAATCCGGGTGCAGGACGTGCGCGAGCAGCTCGACGCCGTCCACGAGCCTCGGCCCCGGGCGGGAGAACGAGGAGGCGGCATCCACCGCAACCACGCGCTCGGCTCCGAGGCCGCGCAGCCGCTCGCCGCTCAGGCGCGCCTGCTCAGCGGCCTCGTCCGCATACATCCCGCAGGGCATGACCACCACGACCTCCGGCTCACTCGCCGCGATCTCCTCCCAGCCCGCCACCCGCGACTTGCGGCCCGGCTCGCCGAGCGCGTCGTGCCCGCCGGCGATCCCGACCATCTCAGGCACCCAGTGCCCGCCGACGTAAGGCGGGTCGAGCCACTCCAACGATGCCACCCGCGGCCGTTCGAGCCCGGCCACCGCGCCCTCGACCTCCCTGAGCCTCGAAGCGAGCGCGTCGCGCAGCGCCTCCCCTCGGCGCCGCTCGCCGGTCGCCGCCGCGAGCGCGACGAGGTCGTCGAGCACCGCGTCCAGCGTCTCCGGGTCCAGGGAGAGGACTTCGGGCTGGGACGGCAGCCGGCCCGCCACCGCACGCACGTCGTCGTAGGAGACGGCGCAGACGGCGCAGAGCGCCTGCGTGACGATGAGGTCGGGGCGAAGCTCTGCCAGCACCGCTTCGTCGAGTTCGTAGAGCGCCTCACCGCGGCCGGTCACCTCGCGGACGCGAGCGTCGATCTCCGCCGCCGGCAGGCCGGATGGGATGACGCTGCTGGTCAGCCGCGGGAGCTTGGTCGCCGCGTGCGGGTAATCGCACTCGTGCGTCACCGCGACGACCTGATCGCCGAAGCCGAGCGCGAACAGGGCCTCCGTGGCTGATGGGACGAGGCTGGCGATCCGCATCGGTTTCAAGGTTGGCATGTCGTGGGTAGCATCGGCACGATGGCCGACCTGCTGTCCGACGATGAGATCTCCTCCCGGCTAGCCGAGCTCGACGGCTGGGAGCGCGACGGCGACAGGATCAAGAAGACGTTCGAGCGCGGCGACTTCGTCGGCTCGGTGGAGTTCGTCAAGTCGCTGGTCGAGCCCGCCGAGGGCATGAACCACCACCCGGACCTGGAGCTCTCCTGGGACAAGGTCACCGTCTCGATCACCAATCACGCTGCGGGCGGGCTGACCGAGGCCGACTTCGAGCTCGCGGGCAAGATCGACGCGCTTGCCTAGGGCGGGGCCTGGGCCGCTGTAGGCTGCCCCGCGCCTCATGCGCCTGCTGTACGTGGTCGGCACCCGGCCGAACTTCGTCAAGACCGCGCCCGTGCTCACCGCGTTGAGAGCGCGCTTTCCTGACTGGCGCCACGCGATGGTGCACACCGGCCAGCACTACGACCGGACGATGTCGGAGATCTTCTTCGAGGAGCTCGGCACGCCGGAGCCGGACCACATGCTCGGTGTCGGCTCGGGCACCCATGCCGAGCAGACCGCGCGCGTGCTCGAGCGACTGGAGCCGGTGCTGCGCTCCGAGCAGCCCGATCTGGTGTTCGTGCCCGGCGACGTCAACTCGACGCTCGCCGCGGCTGTCTGCGCCTCGAAGCTCGATCGGCCCGTGGCCCATATCGAATCGGGGCTGCGCAGCTTCGACCGCACCATGCCCGAGGAGATCAACCGCGTCGTCGCCGACCACCTCTCGGCGCTCTGCCTCCTGCACTCCGACGAGGCGGTCGACAACCTCCGGGCCGAGGGCGTCCCCGACGAGCGGATGCGCTTCGTCGGCAACACCATGATCGACACGCTCGTCGCGCTCGAGGAGCGGTTCCGCGCCCGGGACGCCGCCCACACGATCGGGCTCGAGCCGGGCGCCTACCTCCTGGTCACGCTGCACCGTCCGGCGCTCGTCGATGGCCCGCTGCTCGAGTCGGCCATGGAGGCACTCGAGCGGGTGGCGTCGGAGCTTCCGGTGGTCTTTCCGGTACATCCGCGCACGCGGAAGATGCTGGGCGACAAGAGGTACGCCGGGGTTACGCTCATCGACCCGATCGGCTATCTGGATTTCCTGTCACTCGAGGCTGACGCCGCCGCCGTGCTCACCGACTCGGGCGGGATCCAGGAGGAGACGACCTACCTCGGCGTCCCGTGCTTCACCTTGCGTGACAACACCGAGCGGCCGGTGACCGTTCGCGCCGGCACCAACACCGTGCTCGGCCTCGATCCCGGCCGGATCACAGAGATCCCCCGACTGCTCGCCGACGCCCCCGCCGGAGATCCGCAACCACTGCCAAAGTGGGATGGGAAAGCGGCGGAGCGGGTCGCCGATGTCCTTGCAGACTGGTAGCTTGGCTCGTTGGTGCCGTTGCCCTCCCTCGTCCCGCGGGATCGCGTCTTCTTCGACCTCTTCAACGAGGCGGGCCAGAACACGCTGCGGGCCGCTCGCCTGCTCAAGGACATGCTCGAGCGCTGGCCCGACGACCACGGGCTCGGCCGCGAGATCCTGCTGGCCGAGCAAGAGGGCGACCGAATCACCCACGACATCGTCCAGCGCCTGAACTCGACCTTCGTCACCCCGCTCGACCGGGAGGACATCTACGGCCTCGCGACGCAGCTCGACGACATCGTCGACTACATCGAGGAGACGGCGGACTTTCTCGGCCTGTACAAGATCGAGGCGCCGATGGAGCAGGCGCTCGCGATGGCGGAGGTCCTGGTCGCCGCCTGTGAGCAGCTGGCCTCCGCACTGGCCGAGCTCCGGGGCTTCAAGGAGCTCGACCGCTACTGGATCGAGATCCATCGCTTGGAGAACGACGGCGACAGGCTCGTGCGCGACGCGGTTGCGTCGCTGTTCGCGAACGGGATCGACCCGATGGTCGTAATCCGCTGGAAGGACATCTTCGCCGTGCTCGAGCGGGCCATCGACTCATGCGAGACCGCCGCGCACACGCTGGAGGGCATCGTCATCAAGAATGCGTGACGGGCCCGCCGGGGGCCGTTTCGGGTAAGGGGTGCCCGTGAGCGAAGCGGATCTGATCCTCTACATCGTCGTCGGGACGGCGCTGGTCTTCGACTTCACCAACGGCTTCCACGACACAGCCAACGTCGTCGCCACCTCGATCTCCACGCGGGCGATGTCGCCACGGCTGGCGGTTGGCTTCGCCGCGGTGCTCAATTTCGCCGGCGCCTTCATCTCGCTGGAGGTGGCCGCCACGGTCGCCGAGGACATCGTCGACCCGCAGGCGATCACCACCACGATCGTGTTCGCCGGACTCGTCGGCGCCATCGCCTGGAACCTGGTCACCTGGTACTACGGGCTTCCATCGAGCTCCTCCCACGCGCTGATCGGCGGCGTCGTGGGGTCGGCATTCGTGGCCGTGGGGGCCGACGCCGTGTTCGGCGACGGGGTGCTCGGAAAGGTGTTGATCCCGGCCGTGGTCGCTCCGCTGCTGGCGTTCGTCGCGGGCGCGATCGCGATCACCGTCTGTTACTGGGTCGTCGGGAACCTGCGGCCGGGGCCCGTGGCCCGCGGGTTCAAGCTCGGCCAGGTTGCCTCCGGCGGGCTACTGGCGCTGGCGCACGGCACCAACGACGCCCAGAAGACGATGGGCGTCATCGTCCTCGCCCTGGTCGCCAGCGGCGAGCTCAACGCCGGAGCCGACGTCCCGCTCTGGGTTGTGATCTCGGCTGCGAGCGCGATTGCGCTGGGCACCTACACGGGCGGGTGGCGCATCATCAAGACGATGGGCACGAGGATTTTGAAGATCGATGCCGCCCAGGGGTTCTCCGCGCAGGGCGCTGGGGCCGCCGTGATCCTCGCTTCCTCGCACTTCGGCTACCCGCTGTCCACGACGCACGTGATCTCCGGCGGAGTGATGGGAGCCGGAGCGGGCAAGCGACTCTCCGCCGTGCGCTGGGGCGTGGCCGGGAACATCGTCGCCGCGTGGGTGTTGACGCTGCCCGCGGCCGCCGCCTTGGGCGGGCTGACCTACGGCATCACTCGGATCTTCGGCGACGGAGCGGTCGGGCCGGTTGTCGTCAGCGTCGCCGGGCTGGCGCTGGCCGGACTCGCCTTCGCTCGGCGCTTGCGCGAGCCGGCGCCGGCGGCGACCGGTTAGGGCCTGGCCGCGCCGGCCGGCGGCTCCGCGATCGCGGTCGGAGTTATCGTCATGTCCTCCAAGTGAACGCTTGATGCGAGCCGTGCGAAACATCGCCATCATCGTCCTGCTGGCGCTGGTCGTCGCCGCGGTGCCGGGCGGCGGCAACGCAGCCGAGGCCGTGCTCACGGCCCTGACCCTCGCCTTCCTTGCCGTTCTCGGTGTGGCCGGCTACCAGATCTATCGCCAGAACAAGCTGTCGTACTTCTCGCTCACCGATCGCCAGCGCGCGATCCTGGTTGCGGCGGTCGGGGCGATCGTGCTGATGATCGCCGGCACCGACGAGCTCTTGGACACGGGGCTCGGCGTGCTGGTCTGGATCGGGGTCCTCGGGTTGGCGGGGTTCTCGATCTTCAGCGTCTGGGCCGAGTCGCAGCGCTACTGAGCTTTCGCTGAAGTCGAGACGCTGCCGCTCCGCTCTTGGCACAGGCGGCGCACCGCCCGTCACAGGGGGAGGCCTAGCGTCGGCGCGTGTCGATCGCACGCGGACAGCGCGGACAGGCCTCGGTCGAGCTCGTCGCCACCCTGCCGTTGTTCCTGGTCTGCGTGCTGGCTGTTGGCCAACTCGTCGTGGCGGGCTACGCCCTGTGGAGTGCGGGCACGGCGGCTCGCGCCGGCGCGCGCGCAGCCCACGTGGGGGGCGAGGCCGAGGCCGCGGCGCGCAGTGCGCTGCCCAGGCCGTTGCGCGAGCACGCGCGGGTGTCGGCCGGCCGAGGGGTCTCGGTCAGCGTCCAAGCGCCGCAGCTGGTCCCGGGCCTGCCCCGGATCCCGATCCGCGTCAGCGCCGAACTGGGAGCTGGGCCCGGCGATGGCTGACCTACGCGAGCGTCGATCGACCGAGGACGGACAGGCGTCGCTCGAGCTGATTGCCGGGCTGCCCGCACTGCTGCTGGGCGGGCTCGTCGCCCTGCAGCTGCTGGCGGCGGGCTATTCGCTGACGCTGGCCGACGGCGCGGTCGAGGCCGGCGCCGTCGCGCTCGCCTCCGGGCGCCCTGCTGAGCCGGCCGTTCGTGCCGCGCTGCCAGGCTGGGCCCGCGATCGGGTCGACCTCGAGCGTCACGGCGGGCGGGTGACGGTCCATCTGCGGCCGCCGTCGCCGTTCGGCGCGATCGCGGGAGCGCTGGAGGTCAGCTCCTCCGCCTGGGTTCGCACCCCCACCGGAACGTGAGCCCTCCGGTTGTGATCGCCGCCGAGCTCCCAGGCGCCGGCGGGGGCGTGGCCTCCGCCGCGTCTGTGGCCGTCATGGCCGCCGCGACGGCGGGGGCGGAACACGGCGGCGTGCTGATGATCGAGACCGCGGTCGAACGCCGCCGTGGGCCCACGATGCTCGCCTCCGACGCGGCTCGGCGCCTGGAGCGCTCACTCGGCGACGCCGGGATCCGCGCCGCGGCGCGCGGCCGGCTCTGCTGGGTGAGTCTCCCCGGCGACGACCCGCTGCCCGCGGTCGGAGCGGTGGTCGCTGCAGCCGGCGGGTCGGGCGCCGCCGTCGCCCACCTGCCGGCAGCGGTCTGGCCCGCGGCCCTCTGCAGCAGTGACCTCGCGGTGACCGGAGCGCTGCTGCGCGCCGATCTTCCTCGCCAGCGCTCGCTCGCCGCCCTTGCGGTGCACGAGTTGCGCGCGGCCGGGGTGCGAGCTCGGATCGCAACGCGGGCCCCCGGACCTGTGGCCAGCCGCCGGGTCGCCTCGGGCCTCGACCCCGGCGGCGAGACCTCCGTTCGGGCCGTGCGACTCGCAAGAGGGCTGCTCGGTGGGTGAGCCGTCGCAGCGCGGCCAGGCGCTGCCCCTGGTGCTGGGCGCGGCGCTGGTGATGGTCCTGTCGGCGCTGCTGCTCGTCGCCCTGGGCGGGGCGGTGACCGGAACGGCGCGGGCGCAGCGGCTTGCGGATCTGACGGCGCTGTCGGCCGCACGCTCGCTGCGCGACGACTTCGAGCGCCTCTTCGCTCCCGCGCGGCTCCTCGACGGGCGGCCGAACCCCCGGCACCTCTCCCGCGCGGACTATCTCTCTCGCGCCCTGGCCGCGGGTCGGGAGGCGGCGGAGAGGAACGGGGCCGACCCACGCCGCGTGCGGATCGGGTTCACCGACGGCGACTCGTTCGCGCCGCTTCGAGTTCGGGTTCGAGTGGTGGGACGACTCGAGCTCCCAGGCGGCCGCGGCCGGCCGCGGGCGCCGCTCGAGATTCAGGCGACGGCCGAGGCGGTCGCCTCGCCTCCGAGCACGGCGCCGACGAACGTCACGGACGTGGCCACGGGCGGCGGATACTCGGGCCCACTCGCCTATCGGCAAGGCAAGCCCATGCGACCGGACGTCGCCGAGGCGTTCGATCGGCTGGACGCGGCGGCGCGCCGCACGGGCGTGGCGCTGGTGATCACGTCGGCCCATCGGTCCGACGCCGAACAGGCCGAGCTGTTCGCGCAACACCCGGACCCCCGCTGGGTCGCCCCGCCCGGCAAGTCGCTGCATCGCTGCGCGACCGAGCTCGACCTTGGCCCGGCCGCGGCGTACGACTGGCTCGCGGCGAACGCCCGCCGCTTCGGCTTCCTCAAGCGCTACTCGTGGGAGCCTTGGCACTACGGCTTCGTCGACGGCCCGGCCCCCTGCGCCAAACCACAGGCGGCGGCTCCGCGCGACGGCGCGGACGGCCGCGCCGCCGCGTCGGGCGGCCTGCCCGCCTTCGCGCCGGCCCGCTATCGGGCCCCGATCGCGCGCGCGGCATCGCGGTGGAACGTCTCGGCCGCGCTGCTCGCTGCGCAGCTCCTCGCCGAGTCGAACTTCAACCCGTACGCCGTGTCACCGGCGGGCGCCCGGGGCATCGCCCAGTTCATGCCGGGGACCGCGGCGGCGTATGGCCTCGCCGATCCGTTCGACGCCCGCGCCGCGATCGACGCCCAGGCGCATCTGCTGTCGGAACTGCTCGAGCAGTTCGGGTCGACGGCGTTGGCACTCGCCGCCTACAACGCGGGGCCGGGAGCGGTGGCGGAATGCGCGTGCGTGCCGCCATACCCTGAGACGCAGGCGTACGTCGCCCGCATCCTCGGCCTGCTGGCCGCGGCTGGAGAGGCCGCGTCCCCCGTGCTGGAGGTCCGTCTCGTGGACTGAACAACTCCGGCGAGATCCTCCGCTTCGCGTCCGCGTGCGGCTTCGCCGCACGACCGGTCGCCTGCGGCTCCCTGAGCCGGGCGAGAGACTGTTACCCGGACCCGCCAGGTCGTACTGGCTTGCACCGCGACTTCGTCGCTAGCTCAGGCGGACTACCCTGCCGGGCGATCGCGATGGTGACGGTCGACGGGATCGACGAGCTTTCGCGAGCTGATCGGGCAGCCGATAGGCCCGAGCGACAGGGTTGAAATCACCCAGGAAGACATCGACAAGTTCGCCGAGGTCTCGCGGGACGATCAATGGATCCACGTGGACGTCGAGCGCGCGAAGCGCGAGAGCCCGTACGGCAGAGGCGCTGTCGGTGCTGTGGTTGCGTTCAATGCGCGGACTCCCACTCGTTGTGAGTTCTTCTTGCTGGGGCCCGCCCGCATGACTGCGCCTTAGCTCCTGACCGCGTAGCGCAGCTCGACCATCCCGTTCGCGCGCGGAAAGACGCCCGTAAGCTGCATCGCGCCGCCGGGCGGGCGCCGGTCGAACAGCGGCTTGCCCTCGCCCAGCACCACCGGCACGATCGTGACCGCCACCTCATCGAGCAGCCCCACGTCCGCGAACTGGGAGGCGACGTTGCCGCCGCCGACGATCCACAGGTCGCGTTCCCCCGCCGAGGA
>Ga0081538_10002105_pt1 | contig 19850 bp, 16 predicted proteins | sample TabmetS5T2R1_FD_71022 | JGI IMG/M metagenome (GOLD analysis project Ga0081538, IMG submission 71022) | Tabebuia heterophylla rhizosphere microbial communities from the University of Puerto Rico - S5T2R1 | ecosystem: Host-associated > Plants > Roots > Rhizosphere ...
GACCATCTCCTCGATGAACTGGCGGGTCGTGGCCATCATCTCGTCGATGTTGGCCATCAGGGCCGCGTTCGACTCGTCGGTGCCCCGCATGATCAGCAGGTACTTCGGCATCGCGTTCTCCTCCTCGGCGGGGCCGCCTCTCGGCCCTCGCACCCTCACGTCGAACGAGTGGCCCGCGGATCGACACGGCCCCGGAGAAATCTCTCGCCGCGACGCAGCCGATCCCTCCGACCCGCGTTGCGCCCGTCAGAGCGGTCCCTGAGCGATGGCTGATGCAGACGCCCTGCTGATCAGCAAGCTTATCGTCCGGCGTGGCTACCTGGCGTGCCATGCCGCCTTGACCGAGCAGGCGCCTGCGCGCGCCGCCTCCGTCGGCATGTCGGTATGGCGGCGCGGCCGAGCCGGGGTCATCGCCAGCGGCTGGCGGAGCGAGCCGATCAGCGTCGCTCTGCGGGTTGTGCAGCGAGGTATGGTATCGCGCGTTCGGTCACCAACGGTGGACTCGCGCGAATGGAACCGACCTTGCCTGGGCGGCGCCGACGCCTCGCTGGCGGCACTGCGCTGCTGCTGGTCCTGCTGCTGGTAGGTGGCAGCGTCTTGTGGGTGCGCGGGCGGCCCCAGCCTCCTTCAGCGGCCGACCGGCCGAGTGCGGGCCGCGCACCCGGGGTGGTGGCCGCCGACGCCGAGCGGCCCCTCCAGGAGCGGAGCTGGCGCCTGCGGGTGATCACCCACCCGCCGGGAGCCTCCCTCTCCATCCGAGCCGCCGGCGGGGCGACCCGACGGGCGAGAACCCCGTTCCAGGGCACGCTGCGGGGTGGCGACCTGGAGCTGACCGTGGCCCGGGCCGGCTACAACCGGCTGGTCCAGCGGGTCAGGCTGGACCGGCACCGGTCCATGGACCTGTGGCTGGACCCCGCGGGCCTGCTGCACCACAAGCTGGGCGAGCTGCGCAGCGGGTCGAACCCCAAGCAGGTGGCGTTCTCGCCCGACGGCCGCGAGCTGTGGGTGTCGCTGCTTGGAGGGCGGGGGGTCGAGGTGTTCGACACGCGGACCATGCGTCGGCGCCGGGCGATCCGGCTCGGCGAGCACGGCGCGGTCGAGGTCCTGTTCACCCGCGACGGCCGCACCGTGTACGCCAGCCAGATGGAGACTGCCTCGGTTTGGGAGATCGACCGCCGGAGCTTTCGGGTCCGTGGCCAACTGGCCACCAACGGGACTTGGAGCAAGGTCATGGCGCTGTCGCCCGACGAGCGCACCCTGTACGTGGCCAACTGGGTGTCCAGCGACGTCTCCGAGATCAGCCTGAAGACGGGGCGGGTGCGGCGGCTGCTCAAGACGGTGCGGACGCCTCGCGGCCTGTGGCCGACGCCCGACGGTCGGCGGCTGTACGTGGCCGGGTTCCAGGACGGCGAGCTGCAGCGGATCGACCTGGCCAGCGGACGGGCCAAGATACTGCTGCGCACCGGGGGCGCAATGCGTCACCTGGTCGGCGACCAGCAGGGCAAGCACCTGTACGCCGACGACATGGGCACCAACCAGGCGTTCGTGGTCGACCTGGCCAGCGAGCGCGTGCGGAAGCTGGGCACCACCAACAACGTCCCTAACACGATCGACCTGACCCCGGACGGCCGGGTCCTGTACGTCTCCAACCGAGGCCGCAACGGCCCCAACTACTACCTGCCGGGTCCGGAGTGGGGCTCGGTGCTGGCCATCGACACCGCCACGGGCAAGGTGCTCGACGCCATCGTAGGCGGCAACCAGACCACCGGCTTGGATGTCTCGGCCGACGGTCGGTTGCTGGCCTTCTCCGACTTCCTCGACAACCGCATCCACCTCTACCAGGTCCCACCCTTCCAGAAGCTGGCCGCCGGCGGCGGTGGCCGTGGCGCCGCCCACCGGGCCGAGCTGGCCAAGCGATGAGGCGCCTCGACCGCTGTCCTGTGGGACGTCGGGACACCCTGTCCAGGCCGGATTAGGGATGGGATGGCGGCCTTCAACCGTTCGGTGCCCGCTCAGGCCCATCGCGGTCGCGGGTTCCCGTCGCCTGCCGACGAGCAATACGTTCCGTTTACGCCCGGTCGCCGACGCCGAGGCGCTCCGTCCTCCGCGACCAGGGACCGGATCGGCCGGCCGGGCACGGCAAGGCCCGATGAGAGCCTGGACGAGAGCGATCACCACCTGCTCGCAAAGTCAGATCGGGCAGGATCGTAACCTGCGAAGGCGGCCAAAGGCGCAGGTCGAGGGCCGACCTTGGTGTTTGCTGTGGGTTGCGTATCAGCGGCTGCCGCTGGTTGCAGGGTGTTCGCCGCCTGTTCGCCGCCTGGTGGTCTACCCTGCTGGACGGCGCCGAGGGGAGGCCGGCGCGCTGATCGGCGCGGCCTGAACCGCGCGGCCCGGTCACGAGATACCATCCGGGCCTCGGCACCCGACCGGTCGGGCCGTACCATATGCCCATGGACGCCAGGGCTCGGGCCGCCGCCTGGGATCGCGAGCATCACCCGGAGTGCATCTCTGATGTGCCGGTGTCCCTCAAGGAGGAGCTGGCGGCCCTGCACCAGGAGCCGGACCGGCCAGCCGGCCTGGCCGCGGCCGCCGACCAGGCCGCGGCGCCGACGATCCTGGTGAACTTCGGCGCATCGCCCCACGGCGGGCACTGGCGGCCGCTGCCCGATCACGGCAACGAGCCGCCGATCACCATGCGGACCGTCATCCACCACTCGATCGTCGGGTCGGCCGAGGGCGCCTGGCAGTACTTCGCCAGCGGCACCTCGATCGAGAGCACCTTCATCGTCAAGAAGTCCGGCTACTTCTGGCAGATCATGTCCCTGGGGGAGCAGGCCGACGCCAACTTCCGGGCCAACGCGTTCGCCGGCAGCATCGAGACCGAGGACAACGGCGACCCCGACCACGACCCCTGGACACCCGCGCAGCTCGACACGCTGGTGTGGCTGTCGCTTGAGATGCGGCGGCTCCGTCCCGCCATCGCCAGGCGCAAGTGCCGCCGCTGGGACGACGCGGGGCTCGGCTATCACACGCTCTTCCCCAGCCAGTGGACCAACGTGCCGGGCAAGACGTGCCCGGGCCGGATCCGGATTCGGCAGTGGGAGAGCACGGTCCTTCCCCGCTACCTGGGGGGTCCCGAGGAGGATACAGACATGACCAGCGAGCAGGCCCGCCAGCTCAGGGAGGTCTACGAGGCGCTGATCGTCCCGGGCACGACCAACCCCAGCCAGACTGTGGACCTGCTGTTCTCGCGGGTGCGCAACATCGAGCATGCGCTGATCGTCCCCGGCACCACCACCGCCGAGGAGGCGTTCAACCTGCTCTTCGCCCGAGTCCGCAACATCGAGAACATCGTGGAGGGCCTGCAGCCCGCGGCCGCGGCCGAGGCGCAGATCGACTACGACCTCCTCGCCGACAAGGTCGCGGAGCGGCTGTCGCGAGGGCAGACGGAGTAGCACCCTCCGCCGACATCGTTCGGCCCCACTCCCAAGCCGCGCTCTTCGCATCGGAAAGGGTTCGCGAAGCCCGGTTGTGCTGGTGGGCGTGACAGGGGTGTCGGAGGGGCGAGCGCCACCATACGCCTACGAGGACTCACCACATCGCTGGCGCTGTAGAGCTGCATCGCGGCGAGTCATCCCCCACCGCGCCCGGCCAGGTTCGAGTTTCATCGGGTGCCCAACCTACCCCTATGCGAACCGCGTGCCGCTGGTCACCGGCCCGACCATGTGCCTGGCAGCCCGGCGCACCAGAGCCAGCCCGATGGCTAGTCACCCGAGGCCGTGTGCACGAGCGTCCACGAGCCGTCCTGCTCCTGCGCCAGGCGGCAGCGGCGCCCGTCCTCCAAGCGGACCTGGAACAGTCGGCGGCGGGCGGTGCCACTTGATCCGACCGGCTCCTCGATCCAGCTGCGCTCCACCCGGACCGTCACCTCACGCCCGGCGAGCATCACCGCCCGAGGGGTCTCCTCACCCCGGCCGGCGGCATAGCAGCGCACCTCGACCAGCTCACGCACGCGACCACTTCCCGCGGTTCATCCGACCAGGCAAGCGTCAGCCTTCGCCCTGACCCTGCCTACGTGCTGTCGCACGGATCAGTCTGGCCGCGATCGAGGTGGCCGCCGCCCGAAGGCGAAGTAGGCGATCGGCAGGATACCGGCGGAGCTGACCACCGTCACCATCGTGGCCCACAGCCACTTCGGGCCTCGGACCTGGCTTGCTGGCCGCCGCTTGAGGTCCATCAGCGCCGCAAGCTTGAGCATGCCTTCAGCAACCGCCGTGATGGTGAGCAGCCTGCGGGTGCGCTGGCTGAGGTCGCTCCACTGTCTGCTGGCGGCCATGCCATCCTCCGCACATGGGCAGGGATCCCGATGGCCTGCCGCCTACAAGGGTTTGGCACCTCCACTGCTTGCCATCCTGCCCAAGCTGTCGTATCGAGCTCCCGCCGGAGCCGAACCGGCGACCCCATCGTTACCATCGATGCGCCGGTAGTTCACGACGCCCTGCAGCACCTCACGTCTCCACACAACCGAGCAGGTAAGAGACGCTGGGAAAGAGCGTGCCGTGGAGCGTGGTAAGGCCACGTGCGGCGTAGTTTCTGGCAAATCTCTGGCAAGGGCCCTGCTTGGTCGTCCATGGCGACCGGCACGGCCCAGATCGTGTAACCGGCGTGCGCCAGACATTGTCGGTGGCGGCCACTTCCCGTGGCTGTCGCGCGGCTAGTGCCTGGTCATCGCGATGCGGGTGAGGTGCTCGGGGTCGATGAGGTGGTCGTGGCCGTCCAGGCCGGCCTCGAGCCGCACCCAGTTGATCGTGCCGTTGAATCTGCTGTCTGCTGCACGGTAGTCGTCGGAGACCGTGGTGCCGGTCTCACAGCCCACGTCGGTTGTCTCGTCGTAGGAGTAGGTGTAGGCCTCGGTGCTGTCGACACGACCGTTGCCGACCGGTTGGCCGTCCAGGTACAGCGTCACCTCGCCACCTCTGCCCAGGCCGCCGCCGTCGTAGGCGAACTCGGCTCGGACCTGGTGGCTGCCGGCCGGCAGCGGAGCGGTCCCGGTGATGGTGAAGCGCTGCAGGCCGAGGAGGTTGTAGCAGTAGCTAAGCACGCCGTGCTTGGTGTAGAGGCTCCAGCCGCCGAGGGCGCCGCCCTGGGCGACGATCACGCCCTGGGCGCCGCCGTCGGGCACGACCACCTCGGCGGTGACCGAGTACGACTTGTTCTTGAGGTTCAGCACGGCGTTCTCGCCCAGCCGCCGCATCGCCGGGTAGAGCATCTGGGAGGTTCCGGTGACCAGTTCCGGCCGCCCGGCGATCCCGGGGTCGAACCGCTCGGCCCTGCGGTCATCCAGCGGTAGCACCTGGTACCTGGCGGCTTCGATCAGGAACCGCCGCTGCAGCTCAGCCAGCTTGCCGGGCTGCTGCTTGGCCAGGTCGCGGGCCTGGGTCCAGTCGGTGGAGCCGTCGTACAGCTCCCAGACGTCGTCGTCCAGGCCTTGCTCCATCGGAGACACCGGAGCGACGGGGTGGCGATGCAGGGTCACCGCCGACCAGCCCTTGTGGTAGATGCCGCGGTTGCCGACCATCTCGAAGTACTGGGTCTGGTGCCGCTCGGGCGCCTGGGCGCCGTCGAAGGAGTAGACCATGCTGGTGCCGTGCAGCGGCTCCTGGGCGACGCCGTGCACCACCGTCGGCTCGGGGAGTCGAGCCGCCTCCAGCACGGTCGGCGCCACGTCGATCACGTGGTGGAACTGGTGGCGTAGCTCACCCTTGGCCTGGATGCCGCCTGGCCAGTAGACGATGGTGGCGTTGCGGGTGCCGCCCCAGTGCGAGGCGACCTGCTTGGCCCACTGGTAGGGGGTGTCCAGGGCATGGGCCCAGCCGGCGGCGTAGTGGTTGTAGCAGGTCGGCCCGCCCAGCTCGTCCAGCTTGGCGAGCAGGAATTCGGGCGTCTCCAGCTCGGGACGCAGGTTGATGGTGGTGACGTACTCGTTGAAGGTGCCGTTGACCGTGCCCTCGGGAGAGGCGCCATTGTCGCCGATGATGTAGTAGATCAGCGTGTCGTCGAGCACACCGAGCTGCTCGATGGCGTCGATGAGCCGCCCGACATGGTGGTCGGCATACGACAGGTAGCCGGCGTACACCTCCATCTGGCTCGTGAGGAACGGGATGAGCTCGGCCGGCATGTCCTCCCAGGCGGGGATGACGGTATGCCGGCTGGTGAGCTCGCCGTCGTGCGGGATGACACCCAGTGCCTTCTGCCTGGCGAAGATCTCCTCCCGCAACCGGTCCCAGCCCTGATCGAAGCTGCCCCGGTACCGGTCCGCCCACTCCCTGGGCACGTGGTGGGGAGCGTGGGTGGCGCCCGGGGCGAAGTAGCAGAAGAACGGCTTGTCCGGCGTGAGGGCCTGCTGTGACCGCACCCAGCCGATCGCCCGGTCGGTCATGTCGGCCATGAAGTGGTAGCCCTCCTCGGGGGTGCGGTCGGGTTGGACCGGGATGGTGTTCTCGTAGAGCACGGGGTACCACTGGTTGGTCTCCCCACCGATGAACCCGTAGAAGTACTCCATGCCGTTACCGGGGCTGGGCCAGCGGTCGAACGGCCCCTGCGGACTGATCTCCCACAGCGGCACCTCGTGGCACTTGCCGAACTGGGCGGTGGCGTACCCGTTGAGCCGCAGGGTCTCGGCCAGCGGGGCGCAGGTGTTGGGCCGCACCGAGTTGTAGCCGGGCGCCGAGGTGGCGATCTCGGGGATGCCCCCCATACCGACGGTGTGATGGTTGCGGCCGCTCAACAGGGCCGCGCGGGTCGGCGAGCACAGCGCGGTGGTGTGGAACCGGGTGTACCGCAGGCCCTGGGCGGCCAGGCGCTCGGCGGTCGGCATCCGGCAAGGCCCGCCGAAGGCGCTGGAGGCGCCGAAGCCGACGTCGTCCAGCAGCACGACCAGCACGTTGGGCGCCCCCGCGGGCGGCCGCAGCGGCCGGATCGGCGGGATGGTGGTGTCGGGGTCGTTGGCGTGGTAGGTGACCAGACCCGGAGGGGCCCGATCGGGAATCGGCAGCACCTGGCGTCCGATGGGAACCTGCTGGCTCATCTGGGTTCCTCCTGCTCGTGGCGGCGCGACCTGCCGTGACCACGCCGCCGATCTCAGCTCTCGGGTTGGGTCGTGTCCGCCGCCAGGCGCTCGACCAGCAGCAGGGTCGCGCCCAGGTCGCGCAGCCTGGCCAGCAGGCCGAACAGCGCCGCCTGGTCGACCAGCGGGCCGGCCAGCTCGGTCGTGCCGTCATCGGCCTGGGTGACGGTCAGGCTGTCGAACCAGGCCCACAACGTCGGGTCGAGATGGCCGCGGATGCGGATGCGGTAGCGAGCAAGCGATTGGTCCGGTGCGCTCATGCTGGCGTCATCACCTCGCCCTGGGCTCAGGTGTCGAGGTCGGCGATCCAGCGCAGCGCCCGCAGGCCGGGCAGGAAGCAGTACTCGCCGCCGCGGTTGACGACGAACCGGGGCAGTCCCTCCAGACGCCGGCGGATCGGCCGCTGCGGGACGCTGAAGCGGCCGTCCCCGTCGTGCGGCCCGGCCAGCGGGTCCTGCTCGCCGCGCTTGCCGAAGAACAGGCCGTCGTTGACCCATTGGGTCTTGACGAACTCGAACTGCCGCGCCAGGTGCGCCCCGACGAAGGCGAACATGATGCCGCGGTCGGCGCCGTCGTCCTCTAGGACGCCCTCCGGGAGCATCGGGCCGTAGCTGGTGCCGCGCCGGATCATGCGGTGCAGGCGGACCTCGCCGAGGATGGCCGAGTCGCGCGGGTTCATCCGCCGGGCGTGGGCGCCGAGCGGGCACTTCAGGCCCCGGGGGTCCTCGGCGGCATACAGGAAGGCGTTGTTGCGAGCCGGGTCGGCGCCCAACTCGGGGTCGTCGCGGTCCGGGGCGAGCACCAGCGGGGCGCCGCTGGGCCAGCGCCCGACGAACTTGGCGGCCAGCAGCCGCTCCTCGGCCCGGTTGGCCGCCCGGGCCCGCACGTACTGGCGGAAGGCCGCCACCCTGGTGTGCAGCTTGCGGAACACGACGTAGGTGCCGTTGCGGCCGAGCACCTCGGGCTGGGGCAGCGGGGGCAGGTCGTCGGTCTCGTCGGGGTAGCCCAGGATGAACTCGCCCGCCTTGAGGGGCGCCTCGTGGGGGTTGGTGCCGGGGATGCCGCTGCCCTGGATGGCCGGGTGGCTGATGCCGTCCCGGAAGCCGAACGAGGTCCGCGCGTTCGGCAACGAGTAGACGTCCTGGCGCCAGATCGGGACGACGCCGGGCAGCTCGCGCAGGGCGTGGCGGGCGCGCGTCAGGACCGCCTCCAGCCGGGGCGCGTCGGGCGACAGCGCGGCCAGCACCAGGTGGACGTCGGGCGACCCCAGCGGCGGCTCCCAGTGCTCGGGGCCGCTCTCGCCGGTGTCGCCCAGCACGGCCGCCCGCGCGGCCATGCCCTGCTGGAACTCGGGCGGGAAGCTGACCAGCGAATCGGGTGGCACGCCGAGGGCCTTGAGGCCCTGGAAGCTCAGCGACGCGGCGACCCAGGCCTGCCTGCTGGGATCGGCCGGGTCGGCGGCGGTGGCGAGCACCGGGAGCAGCCGCCGCAGCAGCTCCCGGCCGGCGCCCCGGTCGTCGATGCGCAGCAGGATGTAGGCGCCAGCGTAGGGCGTGGGCCTGGCCCGCAGGGCCCCGGCCTGGATGTCGTCCAGCTCCAGCGTGACGCCGGCGTCCGCGGTCATGGCGCCTCCCGGTGCTCGGCGGCCGGCGGCGGAGGATTGGGCGGCGCCAGGTACGGGAAGGTGCCGGTGGCCGGGGCCGTCGCCCGGTCCACGCCGTCGCCGATGCGGGGGCCGCGGCCGGCGTTGACGAGCAGCGTGTACAGGGTGTCCATGACGTCGTCGTTGGGCGACCGGCCGCCGCAGCTCGTGTGCGGGCGGCCCTGCAGCATGGCCAGCTCGATCTCCAGGAAGCTGTCGGTGGCGTAGGGCTTGGAGACATCCACCACCAGCTGGTCGGCCAGCAGCAGCTCGGTCAGCGGATGCGCGCCCTGCCCGTCGAGCGGCCAGTCGGTCTGCCCGTCGAGGCGGTCGAACACGGCCAGGTTGGCGTTCAGCCGGGCCCGGTAGGCCCCGAGGTAGTCCTTGCCGAGGTGGAAGGCGTCCTCCAGGCCGTACAGGTCGCGCAGCTCCAGGTCGCGGTTGACGGGGTCGAAGTCCTTCCATGCCAGGATGACGTTCTTGACCTCCGGGCGGCCGACGCGCTCCAGGCGGATCGGCAGCTTGCCGGCGACCACCGTCTCGGCGATCACGGCGACCAGCGGCCCACCGGCCCGCAGCAAGGGCGTGCACTCGGCCTCCACGACCACGCTCAGGACGTTGAAGCCGGCCAGGCTGTTGCTCCCGATCTCCTTGAACGCCAGCCGCCCACCCCGGACCGTCATCTGGAGGGCCGGCAGGTCCAGGAAGAACGGGTCCGACCGCAGCCCGGCGAAGACGCGCAGGCCGTCGGCGCCAGCGCCTTGCTCGTCGTGGACCCGGAAGGCGACCGGCGCCCCCGCCGGCGGGGTACACCGGCCCTGCTGCGCCGGCGCGGCCCCGCCGCCACCCGAGCGCGGGACATCGAAGGTGCACTCGAAGACGAGCTCCTCGGCGCCCAGAGCGAAGGCCGCCGCCGGCCCGACCCCGGCCACGGTGACCGGCCGCAGGCGCAAGCGGCAGCCGATCGCGTCCGAGAACCACGCCGACGGGCCGGCGCGTGGCAGCACCGTCATCACCAGCACCAGGTGCCCCGGCCGCTCGGGACTGGGAAAGGCGTACAGGTCACAGATGTCGCCAGCGGGCCCGGCGATGGCCCGCGGTCCCGAGAAATGATCCGACACGACGCCAACCTCCCCTGGCACCAGGCCCATGTGGCCCCCGCAGGGCGCGCGGCGGCCGCCCGAGGGGGCCGCGCCGCCGCGGGCTTGACCACCGTCCGGTTCAGTCGGCCGCCTGCTCCAGCAACGGCGCCAGGGCCGGCTGCTGGAGCGCCTCCGGGGCCGCCGGGTCGTCGAGCACCTGCTGGAACGCCTGCTCCACCCGCTGCGCCTTCCTGACCTCCGACATCGTCAGATCGGCGAGCGCATCGAAGTAGGTGATCGCTGGGACCTGGGCCGCCTGCAGGACCTGCTTGAGCCGGGCGGAGCCTGCCGCCACGGCCTGCTCGAGCTCGGCGCTGCTCCGCTCGCCAGGCCTCCCAGTCCCGCCCAGCGCCGCAGCCAGCTCTTCCGCCTCGACGGTGTGCTGCATCCAATCGATCCAGCGTTCGACGCCCATGTTCGAGACCGCGTCGTCGACGTACGGATCCCAGTCGGTGTCGAAGCTCGTGACGAGCATGAGCCGCCGACCGTTGTCGAAGATCACGTGCTTCCAACTGCGGAGGCCGACCTCCAGATGGCTTTCCGGGCTAGCCGCATGGAGCCCATCGGCGAATCGCTGACACGCCGCGCGCAGCTGCTCCTCATGACCCGGCTGCACCCCGAAGAGCACGGTCAGCTCGGAGACCACCCCGTCGCTGATCCCCTTCCCCGACTTGACAGTGATCTGTGTCTCCGTCATGGCTCCCTCCTTGCGGGCTACCCTCACCGTCTCGTCGCGAGTCTGGCGGTGTGACGGGCGGAGATGCGTCCACCGGAGTGTGGAAACCGAGGTGGAAGCTGCAGCCGGTGACGATCCGGTCAGCCTCGAGCACCACGCCGGGCTCGGTCCCGTCGACCCGTCCTGCCCTGCTGACACGAACCCTCGACCATCAGCGTGCTGTTGGGTACGTTGGGTACGTCAGGCGCCGGTCGGGACGGGGCAGGGGGATGACGCAGATCCCCTCGGTGGCGGACGGGCGGCTGCAGGAGTCTGCGGCCGGTGGAGCGGACGGGCTCGTGGTCGGCTCGCCGGCCTGGTTCGCCTGGCTGGCCGGTGACGACGCCCGGTCCTTTTCGTTCCGGTCATCATCCGGGGCCTACACCGCTCGCAAGGAACGCCGCCAACGCGGCGGCGCCTACTGGGTGGCCTATCGCACGGCCGCCAGCCGGCAGCACAAGGTCTACCTGGGCAAGGCCGAGGACCTCACGCCCGAGCGCCTGGACGAGGCGGCCGCCGCGCTGGCCGGGCGCGTCGCCGACGCCGCCGGACCCGTTGGTGGGGCCCCGCCCGCTCCGGGCAGGGGCTCTGGCCGCCTGCTGCTGGCGACCAAGCTGTTCGTGCCCCGGCCCCGACCCGACCTGGTCCCGCGGCCCCGGTTGCTCACTCGCCTTGACGCCGGCCTGGACGCGGGCCGCTGCTCGCTGCTCTCCGCCCCGGCCGGCGCCGGCAAGACCAGCCTGCTGGCCGCCTGGCTCGCTCGGCTGGATCGCCCGGCCGCCTGGCTCACCCTGGATGAGCGCGACCAGGACGTCGGCCAGGTCCTCCGCTACCTGGTCGCCGCCCTGCAGACGATCGCGCCCGCCTGCGGCCACGGGGCGCTGGCCTGGCTGGAGGCTCCGCGGCCACCAACCCCCGAGGTCGTGGCCACCGAGCTGGTCAACGACCTGGCCACCCTGCCCGCTCCCGGCCTGCTGGTCCTGGACGACTACCACCTCGTGCGCGCCTCGGATGTCCACGCCGCGGTCGCGTTCCTGCTCGACCACCTGCCACCGGCGCTGCACCTGGTGGTCGCCAGCCGCGAGGACCCGCCGCTGCCCCTGCCGCGGCTGCGCGCCCGCCGCCAGCTCGTCGAGGTGCGGGCGGCCGATCTGGGCTTCAGCGTTGAGGAGGCGGCCGCGTTCCTGGGCACGGGCATGGGCCTGCGGCTCGCCGACGCCGAGGTGGCGGCGCTGGTCGAGCGCACCGAGGGCTGGGCGGCCGGGCTGCAGCTGGCCGGGCTGGCCCTGCGCGACCGGGCCGACCCGGCGGCGTTCGTGGCCGCCTTCACCGGCAGCCACCGGCTGGTCGCCGACTACCTGACGGCCGAGGTGCTGGACCGCCAGCCCGCCACGATCCGGCGCTTCCTGCTGACCACCGGCGTGCTCGACCGGCTGTGTGCCCCGCTGTGCGACGCGCTGCTGGCCCCCGACGCCGACAACAGCCAGGGGGTCCTGGAGGAGCTGGAGCGGGCCAACCTGTTCCTGGTCCCGCTGGACGACCAGCGGGTGTGGTACCGCTACCACCACCTGTTCGCCCACGCCCTGCGGGCCCGGCTGGCCCGGGAGGCCGGCGCCGATGCGGCGGCCGCCCTCCGCCGGCGCGCCAGCGCCTGGTTCGGCCAGCAAGGGCTGCTGCCGGAAGCGATCGACCACGCCTTGGCCGGCGACGCCGCCGAGGACGCCGCGAAATGGATCGAGGCGCTGGCGCCCACGCTATTCGCAGACGTGGGCCTCCATACGGCGCTGGCGGGCTGGCTGGCGGCCCTGCCCAAGCCGGTCCTACGGGCCCGGCCCCTGCTCTGCCTGACGCAGGCCTGGCTCCTGTTTCACCGCTTCGAGTACGAGCAGGCCGCGGCCTGGGTGGAGACGGCCGCGCAGGCGCTCCCGGCAGCCGGCGACGCCGCCAGCCGCGCCCGTGGAGCCGTCGCCGCCACGCGCGCGTTCTTTGCCACGCTGGGGCCGGCCGGGGCGCCGGAGCGGGTCGCCGCGCTGGCGGGGCGGGCGCTGGCCGACCTGCCGCCGGATGACGCGGCCTTCCGCGGCGTCGCCGGCCTCAGCCTGGGGCAGGCCGCGCTCGCCCAGGGCCAGACCGACCGGGCCGAACAGGCCTTTGCAGAGACGGCAGCGGCCTCGCTGGCGGCCGGCCTCATGCACGGCGCCCTGGTGGCCACCACCCACCAGGTCAATGTCCAGCGGCTGCGCGGCGCCCGACGCCAGGCGCTGGCCAACGGCCGGGCCACCCTGGCCTGGGCCCGCGAGCACATCGGACCCCTGAGCGTCGGGCTCCTGCAGGCGGTGGTAGCCGACCTCCTGCTCGACGAGAACGACGTGGCCGGGGCGCTCCCGCTGGCCACCGAAGGGCTGCGCGCCCAGGTCCAGTACGGGAACGCGCCGCCAGTGGTGGTGGTCGCGAGCCTTCCCCTGGCCCGGCTGCGCCTGGTTGAGGGTGAGGTGGCCGGGGCGACGGCGGTGCTGGCCGAGGCCAGACCGCTGGTCCAGCACGGGCCGTTCGCCATGCTGGCGCCCATGCTCGACGCCGTCGAGGCGCTGGCCCGCCTCGCCCTGGGCGAGACGACCGCCGCCGTCGACTGGGCGGCCGCCGTCGACCCGATGGCGCTGCCCAGGCTGCTCCGGTTCCACCCGCACTTCTACGCCGCCGCCGTCGAGGCAGCGGGCGTCACGCCGGTGCGGATCCTGGTCGCCCAGGCGAGGGCCACCGGCGACGCCGCCCTGTTGCGGCAGGTGGAGCGTCGCCTGGAGGCGGCCTGGCGCCTGGCCGAGGCGCAGGGGCTGGGCTGGCTGCGGCTCAGGGTGCTGATCCTGCGGGCGCTGCTCGCCGACGCCCGGAGCGACCGGGCCGCGGCGCTCGGGTCGCTGGCGGCGGCGGTCGGCCTGGCCGAGCCGGAGGGTGTGGTCCGCCCCTTCTTCGACGAGGGAGCGCCAATGGCCGCGCTCCTGACCGACCTGCGGGTGGCCGCCCGGGAGGGACACAAGCCGGCCGGCGGCGCGTCGCCGGCCTACCTGGACACCCTGTTGGCCGCCTTCCCCGGCCCGGAACCAGGATCGTACCGGACCGGGCTGGTCGAGTCGTTGACCGAGCGGGAGCTGGAGGTGCTGCGGCTGCTGGCGGCCGGCCGCTCCAACGCCGACATGGCGGCCGAGCTGGTCGTGGAGCAGAGCACGGTCAAGACCCACCTCATCCATGTGTACAGCAAGCTGGGCGTCCACAGCCGCACCCAGGCGCTGGCCCGCGCCCGCGCGCTCGGGCTGCTGGACTGACCCCGGCCGCAGGTTCCACCCCCGCTCTCCACCCTCTGGTGGACGCGCCCCGCCCGCCACGCCGCCAAGCTGACGACCAGACGGTCACCAGCCAAGGAGGTAATCGATGACGGCCGAGGAATGGGCACTCGCAGCGTCTGTCTTCTTCTCGGGGCTCGGCGCTGGCCTTCTTGGGATGCTGTGCCTGATCCTGCGTCCCATGCAGGCCGATATGACCGGCGAGGAGTTCCGGAGCTTCATGCAAAAGTTCGTTTGGTACGCCGCCGATCTGCCGGGGTTTGCCTTGGGCAAGGTGTTCAACTACGCCTGGTCGGCTGGGACGACCATCGCGTCGATCGTCGCGCTCGTGCTCCTCTGGGACGATCCCGGCTCCACCTCGTTCGTCCTCACCGCGATCGCACTGGGCGTCTGGATCGTCGGGATCCTCATCGTCTCCAACGTGTGGAAGACACCGACCTACAAGGTGATCCTGGCCTGGGACCCCGAGGCGCTGCCAGCGGACTGGGAGGCGGTACGGCAGCGCTACTTCACGATCAACTGGATCCAATTCGCGACGACCTGGGCGGCGTTCGCCCTCTTCCTGCTGGCCCTGATCTCCCTTTGATTGGCTAAGGGGCCGTTTCGCTCCTTTCGGGTGTAGGTGCGTGGATGCTGGACGCGGCTGCCAAGGATCGGGAGGGTCCTCGGCATCCGTAACGCTCCCGAGACGGACGGCGGCCACACTGACGGGTGACCGACCAGGCTCGTGACGGTGACCAGAAGCCGGAGCGCGTGCATGCGCCGAGGACCATGACCCTGACCCCTGCCACCCGACTCGCCCGACCGCGCCGCTGGCCGGGTGTGGCGGCGTGGGCGCTGTGGGCGCTGACCATGCTCGGCATTCCGGTGATTGCCTGGCTGGATCAGCTGTCACGTCAGGCCGGCCGGCCCGAGCTCGCGCAGCTCATCCCCAGCGCTGTCGTTGGCCCGCTGCTGGGGATGGTGAGCGCGACCACGGTGGGGGCGGTGCTGGCCAGCCGCCGGCCCCGCCACCCGGTGGGTTGGCTGCTGCTGGCCTGCGGGCTGTCCGCGGTGGCCAGCGGCGTCGCCCTGGCGTATGCGGCCTACGGGCTGCTGGCCCGCCCCGGCGCCCTCCCAGCCGCGCACGCCGTGGCCCGGTACTGGCCCGCCACCACCATCATCGGGCAGACAGCGATCAGTTTCGTGCTGCTGCTCACCCCCACCGGGTCGCTGCCCTCGCCCCGCTGGCGCTGGTGGGCCCGGGTGACCGTGGCGGCAGCGAGCATCCTGCTAGTGGCGCTGGCGGTGGCGAGCGGCCCGCTTGACCCGCAGTATCAGGCGGTCGGTGGGCCGTTCGACCTTCGCGGTCAGGGTGGGGTGCTGCTGGTGGTCAACCAGCTGGCCCTGGCCGTCACCACCCTGGCCGTGGTGGTCGGGGCCGGGTCGCTGGTGGTGCGCTTCCGCCGCGCCCGCGGGGTGGAGCGCCAGCAGCTGCGCTGGGTGGCCTGGGCGGCCGTGCTGGCCGTGCTGGGGGCGGTGGCCGTCCTGGGCGGCTTGGCGGTGGGATCCACGGCCGTGGTCACCTGGGCGATCACTGTCTGCTTTGCGGTCCTGCCGCTGGCGCTGGGGGCGGCGATCCTGCGGTATCGGCTGTATGACCTGGACCGCATCATCAGCCGCACCCTGACCTATGGGCTGCTGACGGTGCTGCTGGGCCTGGGCTACGCCGCGGTGGTGCTGGGGCTTGGGGGGCTGCTGCCGCAGGACTCCAGCCTGGTGGTGGCTGGGGCGACCCTGGCGGTCGCTGGGGTGTTCCAGCCGGCCCGCCGCCGTGTCCAGCAGGCGGTCGACCGGCGCTTCAACCGGCGCCGCTACGACGCCGCCCGCACGATCGCGGTGTTCAGCGCCCGCCTGCGCGAGGAGCTCGACCTGGACACGCTCTCGGCCGAGCTGCTGTTGGTGGTGGAGCAGACGATGCAGCCGACCACAGCGTCGCTGTGGCTGCGCCCCCCGGAGCCGGCCGGCGGCCACCCAGCACACCCGTGATTATCCAGGCCGATTATCCAGGCCTGACCCTACAGTCGGTTGAAACAGGTGAGCGCGCAGGCCACCAGCAGGAAGGCGAAGAACCGTCCCGAGTCGCGGTCCCAGCGCACCTGCAGCCGCCGGAAGCAGCTCAGCCACGACAGCGCCCGCTCGACCTTCCAGCGGTGGCGTCCCAGCCGCGCCGACGACTCCATCCCACGCCGGGCGATCCGCGACCGGATCCCGCGCCGGCGCAGCCAGGCCCGGTTGGCGGCGCTGTCGTAGCCCTTGTCCGCGTGGACCGCATCGGGCCGGGTGCGCCGCCGCCCCGACGGCGTACCGATCGGTGGGACGTCGTCCAGGACCGCCGCGAACATGGTGGTGTCGGCAACGTTGGCGGCGGTGACCGCCGCGGCGAGCGGCAGCCCACCGCCGTCGCAGACCAGGTGGAGCTTGCTCCCAGGCTTGCCCCGATCGACGGGATTTGCGCCCACGTGGTCCCCCGCGTTTGGCGCGCACGCTCATGGTGTCCACACTCGCCCGCGACCAGTCCAGCCGGCCCTGCTCGCCCAGCCGGTCCACCACCTCCAAGTGCAGAGCGTCGAACACCCCGGCATTGGCCCACTCGGAGAGGCGACGCCAGCAGGTCGACGGCGAGCCGCAGCCAAGCTCACGGGCCGGCAGCAGCCGCCAAGGGGTGGAGGTGCGCGCCATGTACACGATCGCGGCGAAGCAGGCCCGATCCGGGATGGCGCGGTGTCGGCCGCCGTACGGTGGACGGGGCGGGATCGGCAGCAGCGGCTCCACCAGCGCCCACAGCTCGTCCGGCACGAGGTCGTCAACAAGAGCCGTCATGGCGCGCGAGCATGCCACACCGCACTGAAGGGAGCGAAACGACCTCTAAGCGTTCAGTCCGTTGCCGCTCTGGAGTCGGTCGAGGCCGTCGAGGATGAAGTCGAGCGCGAACTCGAACTCGACGTCGTCATCACACCCCCCGAGGGCGCCCTCATGGGTGACCGCGACAGCCATCTCCGCGGCGTAGGGGAGGGTGGCGCCGAACTCGCTTGCGAACCTGGCGGCCGCCTCCGGCTCCAGGTCGTCGGAGGAATCATCGAAAAGATCCTGTGTGAAGCCGAGCACCCGGCTGCCGAGGATGTGCAGGGCGTGGTGCGCCAGCGCGATGGAGAAGCCACCTTCGCGGAGGATGCCGATCACCGCATTGAAGTATCGCGGCACGGCGGGCACGGGTGTGGTCCGCGTCTCGATGGTGCGAGGCGCCCACGGGTGACGCAGGACCACGCCACGCGCGGCGAGCAGCGTCTGGCGGAGTGACGTCTTCCAGTCGACACCGTCGGCCCGTATCGGGATCTCGCTGATCACGGCGTCGACCATGCCGTCCAGGAGGTCGTCCTTGTTGCGCACGTGGGTGTAGAGGGCCATCGCCTCGACTCCCAGCTCCTGCGCGAGCTTGCGCATGCTGACTGCCTCGATGCCGTCCCGGTCGGCGAGTTCGATGGCGGCCGCCACCACCCGCTCTCTCGTCAACTGCGTGCGGCGTTCGGTACCGGTCTCGCTCAGCGCGGCGATCCTCATGCCGCCCCTCGGTCTGCCACGCCGACTGGTGTCGCCCACGGAACCTCCCCTTGACACGATACAGTGTAAGGAGTATTTGTACGCTGTATAGCAGGTCCTTACATCGTAAGGATGAGTCCAGCGTACCACGTCGAAGAGCAGGGAGAGACGAGTATGACGACCGATCGAGTCTCAACGATGCAGGCCATCGTGCAGGACGGCTACGGAGCGCCCGAGCGAGTGCTGCGGCCCGCCCAGATCGACCGACCCCAGGTCGGCACCGACGACGTCCTGGTCCGGGTGCGGGCCACGAGCGTGAACACCCCGGACTGGGCCACTGTCGCCGGTGTGCCCTACGTCCTTCGCCTGAGGTCCGGACTGCGGCGACCGTCGCAGCCGGTCCGAGGCAGCGACGTCGCCGGTGTCGTGGAGGCCGTTGGCCGAGACGTGACCGACCTGCGGCCCGGCGACGAGGTGCTCGGATCCCCATGGGGTAGCAGCATCGGCTCGCAGGCCGGAACGTTCGCGCACTACACGATCGCGCCAGCATCCCAGCTCGTGCCCAAGCCAGCCGGACTCAGCTTCGAGGAGGCTGCCGCGTCGGTCATGACCGGGCTGACGGCGCTGATTGCCATCCGCGACGTGGGCGGGGTGGGCCCAGGCGCGCGTGTCCTCATCAACGGAGCCTCGGGCGGCGTCGGGACGATGGCGGTGCAGACCGCCACGTCGCTCGGCGCCGAGGTCACGGGCGTGTGCAGCAGCCGCAACGTGGAGCTGGTCCGGTCGCTCGGAGCCGACCAGGTCATCGACTACACCAAGCAGGACTTCACGCAGAGCCGGCTACGGTACGACGTCATCCTGGACAACGTGATGAACCACCCGCCGTCGGCCACCGCACGGTTGCTGGCACCGCACGGCGTCCTCATCCCCAACAGCATCGGAAACACCGGAAGGCTGCTGGGCGCGCTGCCCAGGACGGCGCGGGCAACCCTGATGGGCAGGGGCGCTACCAAAGTCAAGCTCGTCACGACTGCCGTGAACCGCGACAACCTCAACGCGCTCGTCCACCTTCTCGAGTCCGGCGAGGTCAGGGTCATCATCGACAAGACCTACCCCCTCGACAAGGCGGCGAGCGCCGTCGCCCACATGCTGGGACATCACGCCAGCGGCAAGGTCGCCATCACCGTGGAGTGAGCCGACCCATCCCCTCGCGAGCCACGCATGCACCGGGCCTCGCCGCCTGCCACACCTCCACACCTCCACACCGCTAGGCCGCCGCCTGCGCACCGCAAGGCCGCAGGGACGAGCCCAACCTCTCGACACTGGAAGGCCGTCGCATGACCACAGACAAGCTCAGCGCCAGCATCGACCGGAAGTCCGTGCTCTCGACCGCCTGGATCTTCGTCCTGCTCAACGCCATCTTCCGGGACCTTCACGAACTGTTCCGGCCCAGGATGCTCGCCGAGATGCTCTCGGGCACCGTCAACGGCGTCACCGTCACCGACCAGGCCCTCCTCCTCGCCGGCGTGATGCTTCAGCTTCCGCTGGCCATGGTGCTGCTGTCGCGGCTACTGCCAGACCGCGCAAGCCGCTGGGCGAACCTCGTCGCCGCCCTGGCCGCCATCGCTGTATTCCTCGTCCCGACGCTTGTGACGACTACGCCAGACCCGGACGACTGGCTGTTCGCTGCCGTCGAGCTCGCGGGTCTGGTGTTCATCATCGGGTCTGCCTGGACGTGGCGTCCCGCGACGATGACGACCGCGTGACCTACCTCCCAAGAATGAGCACCGCCGATCGAGAAGCAAGGGAGTACTTCATGACCGACGCGACCGCGACGACACGGCGCAGGCGGCCGCCCGCGCCCACAAGCATCAGCGAGCAAGCCCAGCAGTTCCTCAACGCGGCGCCACCCCCTGAGGAGACCCCAGAACTTGACCTCGACGACACCCAAGGGTGGCTGCGCTACATCGAGGCGCGGGAGGCGCCAGGTCGCGAGATGCTGGCCCCGTTCGTGCCGCCCGAGGATCGACTGGCACGCAGCCAGGTGCAGCTCGGCGGTGTCACCACCTACGTCCTCAGGCCCAACCACGTCTCCGAAGACCATGAGGCGCCGATCTTCCTCGAGCTCCACGGTGGTTCCCTCATTTTCGGCGGCGGGGACCTCGCCTGGATGATGGCCGCCGGCAAGGCCGCCAACCGCAACGGCATCACCTGGGTCCCCGACTACCGGATGCCGCCGGTGCACCCCTACCCCGCCGCGCTGGAGGACTGCCTTGCCGTCTACCGCCACGCCCTCGCCCAGCGC
>Ga0081538_10002106_pt1 | contig 19846 bp, 19 predicted proteins | sample TabmetS5T2R1_FD_71022 | JGI IMG/M metagenome (GOLD analysis project Ga0081538, IMG submission 71022) | Tabebuia heterophylla rhizosphere microbial communities from the University of Puerto Rico - S5T2R1 | ecosystem: Host-associated > Plants > Roots > Rhizosphere ...
CGGGCCGGGGGGGGCGGGGGCGGGGGGGGGGGGGGCGGAGGCGCTCCTCGGCGACGGCCGCCGCGAGCAGGCGGCCACCCAGGCCAGGGCCGCCCACGAGATCGCCGAGCGGCTGGGCGCGGCCCCGCTGCTGGCCGCGCTGGAGGCCCTGGGCCGGCGGGGCCGCCTCGAGCTGGGCGTCCAGCCGCCGGTGCGTCCCGAGGCGCCCGGCCTCACCCCCCGCGAGCTGGAGGTGCTGCGGCTGGTGGCCGCCGGGCGCTCCAACGGCCAGATCGCCGAGGCCCTGTTCATCAGCCGCAAGACGGCCAGCGTCCACGTCAGCAACATCCTGGCCAAGCTGGGCGTGCGCACCCGGACCGAGGCGGCGGCCGCCGCCCACCGCATGGGGCTCGGGTAGGGCCGCTCAGGCCGGGCCGGTTCCCGTCCTCCGGGGGCTAGGCTTGAGCCCCCCGGACCCCCCGGGGCCCGAGCAGCTCCAGCACGCGGCCGGCGGCGGCGGCGACGGCGACCGCCTGGCGCTCGCCGGTGCCGCGCCGGGTCAGCTCGACCGTGCCCCCGGCCAGGTCGCGGGCGCCGACCGTGACCCGGAACGGGAACCCGATCAGCTCGGCGTCGCGGAACTTCACCCCCGGGCGCTCGTCCCGGTCGTCGACGAACACGTCGGCCCCGGCGGCCGCCAGCCGGTCGGCGATGGCGTCGGCGGCCTTCATGACGTCGGGGTCGGCCGGGTCGAGGGCGACCACGGCCACGGTGAAGGGGGCCACCGCCACCGGCCAGACGATCCCGGCGTGGTCGTGGTGGGACTCGACGATGGCCGCCATGGCCCGCTCGATCCCGATCCCGTAGCTGCCCATGATCGGGGTGACGGCCGTGCCGTCGGGGCCGGCCACCGACAGGCCCAGGGCCTCGCTGTACCGGTAGCCCAGCTTGAAGATGTGGCCGACCTCGATGGCCCGCAGGACCTCGAGCGGCCGCCCGCACACCGGGCAGGGCTCGCCGGCCGTGACCTGGCGCAGGTCGGCCCAGCGCCCGACCCGGATGTCCCGGTCGACGTCGACGCCCCGCAGGTGCCGGTCGTCGACGTTGGCCCCGGTGACCATGTCGCGCCGGCCGGCCAGGGCCCGGTCGGCGACGACCGGCAGGTCCTGCACGCCGACGGCGCCCAGGCTGCCCGGGGCGGCGCCGAGCGCGTCCCGGACCTCGTCGGGGGTGGCCGGGCGGAGCGTGGCCGCGCCGGTGGCGTCGAACAGCTTCTGCTCGACCAGGGTGTGGTCGCCGCGCAGCAGCACCAGGGTCGGCCGGCCGTCGACCAGGTAGACGAGCGTCTTGACCTGCCGGTCGGCCGGGACGTCGAAGTCGGCGGCCAGGTCCTCGATGGTGCGGGCCCCGGGGGTGGGGAACGGAGGTGGTCCCGCCCATGGTGCCGCTGGAGGCCTGCACGGGGATGGCCGGGATGCCGAGGCGCTCGAAGCTGCGCGCGTACGCCCGGTGGTGGAGGTCGAAGGAGCGGTCCAGGCCGGCGGCGTCCAGGTCGAAGCTGTAGGAGTCCTTCATGGTGAACTCCCGCACCCGCAGCAGGCCGCTCTTGGGCCGGGGCTCGTCCCGGAACTTGGTCTGGACCTGGTACCAGCGCCGCGGCAGGTCCCGGTAGGAGCGCAGCTCCAGGGCCAGGGCGGTGAAGACCTCCTCGTGGGTCATGCCGAGGGCGGCCTCGGCCCCCTTGCGGTCGCGGACCCGGAACAGCTCCTCGCCCATAGGTCTGGGACCAGCGCATACGGCCCCGCAGTGTAGTACAGCGGCCCGGATGCGCTTATCCCCTCCTTATCCCGGTGGTTGCAGGCTCAACCGGATCCGGGGCCATTCGCGCCGCTGCGACAGGGAGGACCGATGCGCTCGAGACCGACCCTCGTACGCCGACTGCTCGTCCTGCTGGTGCTGGCGGCGATCGCCGCCCTCCCGACCACCGCCGGGGCGGGCACCTTCCCCGACACCATCCGGCTGCCCGACGGCTGGCAACCCGAGGGGATCGCCAGCGGCCGCGGCACCTCCCTGTACGTCGGGTCGATCCCGACCGGGGCCGTCTGGAAGGGTGACGCCCGGACCGGCCGCGGCGACGTGCTCGTCCCGGGCCGGGAGGGCCGCAGCGCCATCGGGATCAAGGTGGACCGGCGCAACCGGCTGTTCGTGGCCGGCGGCGCCACCGGCAAGGCGTTCGTCTACAGCGCCCGCAGCGGCCGCGACCTGGCCAGCTACCAGCTCGCCCCGGCCGGCGTCACCGACACCTTCGTCAACGACGTGGTGGTGACCGGGAAGGCGGCCTGGTTCACCGACTCGCGCATCCAGCAGCTGTACGCCGTGCCGCTGGGTCGCCACGGCCGCCTGCCCGGACAGGCCAAGGTCCGCACCCTGCCCCTGACCGGCGACCTCGAGTACACCACGGGCAACAACCTCAACGGGATCGTGGCCGCCAGGGGCGGCCGGGTGCTGGTGTCGGTCCAGACCAACACCGGCAAGCTGTTCCGGATCAACCCCCGCACCGGCGTGACCCGCGAGATCGACCTGGGCGGGGCCAGCCTGGTCAACGGCGACGGCATGCTGCTGGCCGGCCGGGTCCTGTTCGTGGTCCAGAACCGGGACAACCGGATCGCCGTGGTCGTGCTGTCCCGGTCGCTGGACCGGGGCCGGGTGGTCGCCACCCTCACCGACCGCGACTTCGACGTGCCCACCACCATCGCCTTCACCGCCGGCCACCTGTACGCGGTCAACGCCCGCTTCGGCACCACCGACCCGCAGCCGGCCCGCTACGACATCGTCCGCGTCGGCTGAGCGATCCCGCCCGCGTCCGGCCGGCACGACCGCCGGCCGGACGACCGGTGGGAATCGGGGACGGCCCAGGTGGATTCTCCTGTCGCTGAGGTGACCCGCGAGCCTCTGCCGGCAAAGGAGCGAACCACCGTGACCGTCACCAGGCTGGACGTCCAACGCAGGCCGGCGGCCGCGCCCGGCCGGCCCCAGCGGCCGCAGCGGCCCCGCGACGAGGAGCGGCCGCGGCGGCCCCGCGAGGCGGCGGTGGCCCCGGAGGCGGCGGGCAGGACGCTCAGCCGGACGGCCCGGCGGGCCGCCGCCGAGGACGCCAAGCTGCTGGCCGCGATCCGGCTGCTGCTCTCCAACCCGTCGCTGTTCCCGCGGCTCTTCTACCTGGCCTTCGGGTTCGCGGCCATCACCTCGCTGGGCGTCGCCCTCTCGGGGGCGGTGCCGCTGCCCTACGGCTTCCACTACGCGGTGATCCCCGCCTACGCGGTGATGCTGCTGCTCGGCCTGCGCTACCCGGCCTGGGGCAGGCGCGCCCTGCTCGGCCTGGTGGCCGGCATGATCGCCACCGCCATCTACGACGCGCTGCGGATCGGGCTGATGTTCACCGGGCTGTGGGGCGACCCCATCCCCACCATCGGCAAGCTCGCCCTGGACGACTCGAACGCCTGGTGGTTCTGGGGCTATGTCTGGCGCTTCGTCGGCAACGGCGGCGGGATGGGGCTGGCCTTCGCCATGCTGCCCTGGCGCAGCGTCCGCCTCGGCATCGCCTACGGCTCGGCGATCTGCCTGGGACTGTTCGGCCTGCTCTACTTCTGGCCCGTCTCCCAGCAGCACTTCTTCCCCCTGACCCCGCCGACCGCGGTCGGGGCCATGGCCGGCCACTGGGTCTACGGCGCCGTGCTCGGCTGGCTCACCACCCGCTGGCTGCCGCCGGTGGGCCACCGGCGGCACCGCCCCGCCCGGGCCCGCCACGACCGCGGCGACCATGGCCGGCCGGAGGTCGGCTCGCGCTCGGCGACCGTGCTGGTCGCCGTGCCCGACGAGCCGGTGGTCGGGGGCCACGGCAAGGGCCTGCCCGCCGGCCCCGAGCTGGCCCTGCCCGGCGGCCGGCTCTCCTCCGACGAGCTCTACACGGTCCGGTGCGCCCTCCAGCAGCCGCCGGGGGCCCACGGGTTCGTCTCCGACCAGTGGACCCTGCGCCGGGTGGCCATGGTCGTGGAGCGGGCCACCGGGGTCCGCGGCTGGCAGCCGGCCGAGCTGCTGGCCCTGCTCGACACCCTGGAGCTCGATCTGCGCCTGCGCGAGCAGCGCCGCGACCAGCGCGAGCAGCGCACCGCCAGGGCCCGCGTCTCCTGAGCCCGGGTCTCCTCGACCGGCCGCCGCCGTAGGATGGCGGCCATGGACGCGGAGGCGCTCGGGCCGGCCGAGCTGGCCGAGCTGGCCGAGGTGACCGAGGCCGAGATCGGCCGCATGGTCGACCTCGGGGTCCTGGTCCCGAGGGACGGGCCGGCCCCGTTCCGGGCCACCGACATGCAGAAGGTCCGCCTGGCCAGGGCCTGCGGGCGGGCCGGCCTGCCGATGGACGCGATCGCCGCCCTCATCCGGTCCGGGCGGCTGTCGTTCGCGTTCATGGGGGCCGCCCCCTACCACCGCTTCGCGTCCCCCTCGACCCGGACCCTGCGCCAGGTCAGTCAGGACACCGGGATCCCCCTGGAGACGCTGCGGGAGATGCTCGAGTCGATGGGGTTCACCTGGACGTCGGCGGACGACCCGATCCGCGAGGACGAGTTGGAGGTGGTCCCGCTCATCCAGCTGGCCACCTCCAGCGGGCTCCTCGACCCGGTCTGGCTGGGCAGGGTCGGCCGGGCCTACGCCGAGGGCATGCGCCTGGCCGCCAAGGTCGAGAACGAGGCGTACGTGGCCCGGTTCGAGGAGCCGGTGCTGGAGTCCGGGCTGGGCCAGCGCCAGGCCATGGAGCGGGCCTCGGAGATCGCCGGCGGGTACATCCCCCTGATCGACCGGGCCCTGATGGCCATCTACCGCCGCCAGCAGGAGCTGATCTGGACCGAGCACCAGGTGGAGAACATCGAGGCCGCGCTGGAGGAGGCCGGCGCCATCCCCCGGCTGGAGCGGGTGCCGGCGATGTGCTTCCTCGACCTGACCGGGTACACCCGGCTCACCGAGGAACGCGGCGACCAGGCCGCCGCCGAGCTGGCCGCCCGCCTGGCCGTGCTGGTCGAGCGCCTGGCCCGGGGGCAGGGGGGCACGCCGGTGAAGTGGCTCGGCGACGGCGTGATGCTGCACTTCCGCGACCCGCCCGGCGCCGTGGGGGCGGCCCTGGCCATGGTCCGCCGGGTCCCCGAGGCCGGCCTGCCCCAGGCCCACGTCGGGGTGGCCGCCGGGCCGGTGGTCGTCCAGGGCGGCGACTACTTCGGCCGCACCGTCAACCTGGCCTCCAGGGTGGCCGCCCACGCCGCGGCCGGCCAGGTCCTGGTCACGGCCGCGGTCGCCGACGCCCCGGCCCCGGACGGCGTCACCTACCGCGACCTGGGCGAGCTCCAGCTCAAGGGCTTCACGGCCCCGGTCCGGGTCCTGGAGGCCCGGCCGGCCTGACCCTCAGCCGCAGGCCCGCTTGAGGTAGGGGTAGGGGTTCACCGGGCCGCCGTTGAGGTGGACCTCGAAGTGGGTGTGGGGGGCGGTGTAGCGGGCGTTCCCGGTCTGGCCGTTGTAGGCGACCAGCTGGCCGGCCTGGACCCGGGTGCCGGTGCCCACCGCGTAGCGGGAGAGGTGGGCGTAGAAGTACTCGACCCCGTTGTCGCCCTGGAGGTACAGCTGGATGCCGCCGTTGGTGCTGGTCGACTCCCGGCTGACCACGCCGTCGACGAAGGCGAACACCCTGGCCCCGTACGGGGCCATCACGTCGGTGCCCTCGTGGCGGCGGCCGCCCGAGCGGGCGGCGCCCCAGCTGTCGACGAAGGAGTAGGGGCGCTCCAGGATGCAGGCCGTCCCCCCGCCGCCGCCGCCGGCCCCGCCACCGCCGCCGCTGGGGGGCGAGGGCGGGGTCGGGGTCGGGGCGACCCTGGCCGCCGCCTTGCGGCGCTGCTCCTCGCGGACCAGGCGCGCCTCCAGGGCGCGGGCCTCCTCCAGCCCGGACTCCAGCCGCCGCACGGCCACGCGGGCCTGGTCGCGGAGGGCCTTGGCCCGCTCGTGGCCGCTGGTCACCCGGCCGAGCACCGACCGGTAGGCGGCCCCGGCCACCTCGGCGTCCTCGATCAGCTGGGCGTTGCGCGACACCAGCACGGTGGCCATCTCGACCCGGCCGGGCACCAGGGCGGGGTCGCGGTCCAGCAGGGCGCCGGCGATGGCCAGGCCGCCGGAGCGGTACATGGCCGCGGCCTGGCCGGCCAGGGCCGCCTTTGCCCCGCGCTGCTGGCGGTCGGCCGCCGCCAGCTGGCCCTGGTCGTAGGCCAGCTGGTCCTCGGCCTTGGCCAGGGCGGCCTCGGCCGCCTGGAGCTCGGTGGTGGCCTGCCGCAGCTCGCCCTCCAGGGCCCGGGCGCGGCGGCGGGCGTCGTCCAGGGGCGCCGCCTGGGCGGCCGGGAGGCCGGCCACCGGCAACGCAAGCAGCACAAGGCCGAAGACGAGTCGGCGCATCGGGGGCAACGTCCTTCCGCTGGGGGGAACGGATGGCGGTGTGCGACGATATTGGGGGGAGCGACAGCTTACCGTCGTCCAGTGGGCAGGGCCAAATCGGCGGCCGCCGTGGGGCTCACCCCTGGTGGAAGCGGGCCAGGCGGTCGGCCTCGTCCTCCAGGGCGCGGCGGGTGGCCCGGTCCAGGGGCTCGAACGGCTCGAGGTGCACCCGGCCCTGCTCGTGGCGCCAGGTGCCGGCCACCGCCCCGTCGACCAGGAAGGTCGGGAACGAGTGGGGGGCCCTGGTGTGGAAGATGCGGGACCGGTACCGCTCGGGCAGGAGCCGGGTGCGCCGGGCGTGCACCAGCAGGTTGGCGTCCCAGGTGGACAGGAAGCGGGGCGGGGCCGGGGTGCCCGGGTCGGGCAGGGGGGCGTCGGGCAGGTCGAACAGCTCGGTGCCCTGCTCGTCGCGGAACCGGCGGGTCCCGACCCGCTCCAGCACCGGGCGCAGCCGGGTCAGGGGCATGGCGGCCCAGCTGCCCAGGTCGGCCAGGGACGCCGGGCCGAACCCGGTCAGGTAGCGGCGGACCAGGTGCTCGACGGCGTCGGCCTCCTCGACCCGCCAGGGCCCGAGCCAGTCGGCGGCCAGGCCGTACAGGTCGGCCCGGCGTCGCTCCCAGGTCCCCGACGGCGGCACCCGGACCATGTCGACCCAGAGCCCGATGCCGTTCCACACCGCCCTCGGGTAGCCCTTGTCGGTGAGCAGCTTGACCAGCTCGGCCTGGCGGGCCGGGCCGGCGGCCAGCCGCTCGCGGACCAGGTCGGCCGCGGCCTCCAGGTCGACCCCCTCCAGCTCGCTGCGGGCCACCCGGGTCCACCAGTCGCGGCGGGGGCCGCGGATCGCCTCGGTGAACGGCGGGTAGTCGGCGGCCGAGACGACGTGGATGGTGGACCGCATCACCGTCGCCTGCACCGCCCGCCGGTCCTCGAGGGCCCGGGTCAGCTCGTCGCGGCCGAAGTCGCGCAGCCGCGACCACAGGCCGATGTAGGGCGAGGGGGCGTACTGGGCCTGGAGGCCGGCCACCTGCTCCAGGGCGTCCTCGACGGGCAGGGGGGAACGCTCGAGCAGGAGCTGGCGGGCCAGCAGGGCCCGGTTGAGCTCCCGGGTCGAGAGCACACGCTCGGTCATCGGGCCCGCAGTCTACCCGGGCCCTCCGGCCTGGCCGAAGGTGTCGAAGCCCAGCTTGACGGCCAGGCCGAGCCCCAGCAGGCCGATCCCGACCCGCAGCCGGTCGCCGGGCAGCCGCCGGACCAGCCCGGGGCCGAGGCTGCCGCCGACCAGGAACCCGGCGGCCAGCGGCGCCGCCGCCGCCCAGCGGACCGGCCCGAACACGGCGAAGCTGACCGCGGCCACCAGGTTGGCCAGCCCCATGGCGACGTTGCGGGCCGCCACCAGCCGGGCCAGGGGCTCGGCCACCGACACCGTGAGCAGGGCCAGCAGGACCACCCCGGCCGCCGCCCCGAAGTAGCCGCCGTACAGGCCGACCGCGAAGACCCCGGCCAGCAGGGCCGGGCTGCGCTCGTCGACCAGCCCCCCGGTGAGCCGCCGGATCCCCGGCTGGAGCAGCAGCACCAGCGAGGCCCCGCCGATCAGCAGCGGCACCAGGGACTCGAACACCTGCTCCGGGGTCGACAGCAGCAGCGCCGCCCCGGCCGCCCCGCCCACGGCCGTGACCGCGGTCAGCCGCCGCAGCCGGCCCGACTGCCCGGCCAGCTCCTGCCGCGAGAACGTCGCCGCGCTGACCGTGTACAGCACCAGCGCCACGGTGTTGGTGACGTTGGCGGTCAGCGCGGGCAGCCCCACCGCCAGCAGCGCCGGATAGGACACCAACGAGGCCAGCCCGGCGACCGACCCGGCAACCCCGGCGACGACCCCGGCGACCAGCAGCAACACCACCTCAGCGCCGTCCACCGCGGCGATTCTACGGGGCGGGAGCTGGCCGTCCGCGACGGTCAGGGCTGCAGGAGGACCTTGACGGTGCCGTCCTGCTTCTTCTGGAAGGCCTCGTAGGCGCGGGGGGCCTCCTCCAGGGGGAGGTGGTGGGTGGCGAAGGTGTCGACGCCGAGCGGGTCGTCGTCGGTGAGGAGGGGGAGGAGGTCGTCGACCCAGCGGCGGACGTTGGCCTGGCCCATGCGCAGCTGGACCTGCTTGTCGAACAGGGTGAGCATGGGCAGGGGGTCGGCCATGCCGCCGTAGACGCCGACCAGGGAGACGGTCCCGCCCCTGCGGACCAGCTCGATGGCCAGGTGCAGGGCGTTGAGGCGGTCGACGCCGGCCTTCTCGATCACCTTGGCGGCCACCGCGTCGGGCAGCAGCGAGGCCATCTGGTGGGCCAGCTTGCCCACCGGCGACCCGTGGGCCTCCATGCCGACGGCGTCGACCACCGCGTCCGGGCCGCGGCCGTCGGTCAGGTCGCGGACGGCCTCGGCCAGGTCACCCTTGGCGGTCAGGTCCAGGGCCTCCACGCCCCGGGACCGGGCCCGCGCCAGCCGCTCGGGGACCAGGTCCACGCCGATGACCCGGCCCACCCCGCGGTGCAGGGCGACCCGGGCCGACATGTCGCCGATCGGCCCGAGGCCGAGGACGACCAGGCTGCCACCGGGCGGGACGGCCGCGTACTCGACCGCCTGCCAGGCGGTGGGCAGCACGTCCGAGAGGTAGACGAAGCGGTCGTCGGGCGGGCCGTGGGGCACCCTGATCGGCCCATAGTGGGCCTGGGGGACCCGCAGGTACTCGGCCTGGCCGCCCGGCACCTGCCCGTACAGCCTGGTGTAGCCGAACAGCGCCGCCCCGGTCCCCTGGTCGCGGATCTGGGTGGTCTCGCACTGGGACTGCAGGCCCCGGGCGCACATCCAGCAGTGGCCGCAGGCGATCGTGAACGGGACCACCACCCGGTCGCCGGGGGCGATCTGGGTGACCTCGGAGCCGACCTCCTCGACGACCCCCATGGGCTCGTGGCCGAGCACGTCCCCCTTGGCCAGGAACGGCCCCAGCACCTCGTACAGGTGCAGGTCGGAGCCGCAGATGCCGCTCGAGGTGATGCGGACGATCGCGTCGGTCGGCTCCTCCAGCTTCGGGTCGGGGACGTCCTCGACCCGGACGTCGCGCTTGCCCTGCCAGGTCACTGCCCTCATGCGCGGTTCCCTTCCTGTCGGCGCCATCGCTCGCTGTCCCGGCGGGGGTCGCGTACCACGGCAGCGGCCGGCGGACACGCCCGGCCGCCGAGCCCTCGGGGTAGCTGGCGATCAGGCTGTCGTCGCCGAGCTCGGTCCGGTACACGGGCACGAACAGCTCGAAGGCGACCGGACCGGGAGCCGGCTCAAGCCCGCGAGCCCACCGCCCTGGCGTCCGTCAGGCGCAGGTGGTGCTTGACCTTGGCGACCAGGACGGCGGGGTCGAACGGCTTGGTCACCCAGTCGTCGGCGCCGGCGGTGAAGGCCATCGCCCGGTCGGCGGCCAGCGACTTGGCGGTCAGCATGATCACCGGGACCTGCGCGTCCGGCCGCGCGTCCCGCAGCCGGGAGCAGACCTCGTAGCCGTCCATGCACGGCATCATCGTGTCCAGCACGATCAGGCTGGGCCGCAGCTCAATGGCCTTGTCGAGCGCGTCCTGGCCGTCGTTGGCCACCACCACCTCGAAGCCCTCCAGGCGCAGGTTGAGGGCGACGAAGCGGACAATGTCCACGTCGTCGTCGGCGATCAGGACCAGGTTGCCGCTGCTGTCCATGTAGCTCCAGGCGTCCCACCCGCCCCTATCGATACGGGTCGCCCGCCAGAACCCGGTCGATCCGCCGCCGGAACCGCGACGACGGCTCCACCCCGGCGCCCAGGCCTCGGACCCGCTCGGCCAGCCGCCGGTCCGAGGTCACCACCCGGCCGGCGGCCGGGTCGGGGTCGCCGGCGACCATGGTGACGATCTCGTCGTCGGCGGCGTTGCGGCCGCGCCGGGAGGCGAAGGCCACCCGGACCGCGCCGTGGTGGCCGGGGTCGACGTCGGGGGGCCGGCGGTCGAACACGACGGTGACGTCGTCGCCGGTGGCGGCGGCGAACCGGTCCAGCTCGCCGATCAGCCGGCGGACGGCCCGGTCGGGGTCGTTCCACCAGCGGTCGGGCCGCGAGCCGATCAGGTTCATGCCGTCGACCAGCCAGCGCGGCCTTCCGCCGGTGTCGCCCGTCACCTCGGGCCCGTGTCCCATGTCACTGCCCGTCCGTTCGAGATGCTGTTCGCTCGTCCCGTACCGTCAGAATGTGGTGGGACGCCAATCCTAGTGTGGTGAGACGTGTGATGAGACGCGTGGACGCCGAGGAGCTCGAGCTGGCGGTGACCACGGCCTACCTCGGCGGCCGGGTCTCCGAGGCCCTGGCCGCCCTGCAGCGGGCCGCGCAGGTCCTCGCCCGCCAGGGCGACAACCGGCAGGCCGCCCGCAGCGCCTTCTGGCTGGGCTTCCTCCTGCTTAGCCGGGGCGAGCCGGCCCAGGGCAGCGGCTGGCTGGCCCGGGCCCGTCGGCTGCTGGAGCACGAGCCGCCGGACTGCCCCGAGCATGGCTATCTGCTGCTCCCGGCGGTCATGGAGCAGCTGCTGACCGGGGAGCACGCCGCCGCCGAGGCGACGGCGGCGCGGGCGGCCGGGATCGGCCGCCGGGCCGGCGAGGCCGACCTGGTCGCCATGGCCCTGTTCCTCCAGGGCGCGGCCGCGGTGACCGGCGGCGCGGTCGGCCGTGGCCTGGCCCTGCTGGACGAGGCCATGGTGGCGGTCGTGGCCGGTGAGCTCTCGCCCCCGGTGACGGGCACGATCTACTGCGGGGTGATCGAGGTCTGCCAGGAGGTCGCCGAGCTGGGCCGGGCCCGGGAGTGGACCGAGGCGCTGACCGCCTGGTGCGACAGCCAGCCCGGCCTGGTCACCTTCACCGGCCAGTGCCTGGTCCACCGGGCCGAGATCCTGCGGCTGGGCGGGGCCTGGCCGGAGGCGGTCGAGGCCGCCCGGCGGGCCGCCGAGCGGCTGGCCGAGGCCGAGGACGAGCTGGCCATCGGGGCCGCCCGCTACCAGCAGGCCGAGGCCCACCGGTTCCTGGGCCAGTTCGAGGCGGCCGAGGACGCCTACCTCGAGGCCGGCCGGTGGGGCCGCGAGCCCCAGCCCGGGCTGGCCCTGCTCCGGCTGGCCCAGGCCCGGACCGAGGCCGCCGAGGCGGCCATCCGCCGCGTGCTCGGGGAGACCACCGACCGGCTGGGGCGGGCCCGCCTGCTCCCGGCGGCCGTGGAGATCCTGCTGGAGACCGGCGCGGTCGAGGCGGCCGGGGAGGCCGCGGCCGAGCTGGCCGGGATCGCCGGCGACTACCGCACCCCGGCCCTGCTGGCCGCGGCCGGCCACGCCCGCGGGGCGGTGCTGCTGGCCGGCGGCGACGCCGGGGCGGCGGTGGCCGCCCTGCGCCGCGCCTGGCGGGCCTGGCGGGAGCTGGAGGCGCCCTACGAGGCGGCCCGGGCCCGGGTGCTGATCGGGCTGGCCTGCCGGACCCTCGGCGACGAGGACGCGGCCGACATGGAGCTGGACGCCGCCCGCGAGACCCTGGCCCGCCTGGGTGCCGCCCCCGACCTGGACCGGCTCGACCGGCTGGCCGCACCCGCGCCGGCCGGCGGGCTGACCGCCCGCGAGCTGGAGGTGCTGCGGCTGGTGGCGGCGGGCGAGACCAACCACGCCATCGCCCGCGCCCTGCACCTGGCCGACAAGACGGTCCACCGCCACGTCAGCAACATCTACGCCAAGCTCGGCGTCTCCTCCCGGGCCGCGGCCACCGCCTACGCCTACCGGCACCACCTGGTGTAGCCGCCGGGGGAGAACTACCCACCCCCGCCCGGCGACGGTCGAGGGCTTCTCCCGATGCCGCCCCGCCGGCGCCGCCCTAGGCTTCGGGCCGACCCCACAAGGAGGCGGGCGATGCACACCCAGCACAAGGGCCCGGAGCGGTTCGAGACGGTGATCGTCGGCGGCGGCCAGGCCGGGCTGGCCACCGGTCACCACCTGGCCGGACACGGCCGGCCGTTCGTGATCCTTGACGCCGGCCAGCGGGTCGGCGACCCCTGGCGGGGCCGTTGGGACTCGCTGCGCGTGTTCACCCCGGCCCGCTACAGCGGCCTGCCCGGCTGGGCCTTCCCGGCCGCCCCGTGGCACTACCCGACCAAGGACGAGGTGGCCGACTACCTCGAGGCGTACGCGGCCCGGTTCGAGCTGCCGGTCCGGACCGGCGTCCGGGTCGACCGGCTCACCCGGCACGGGGACCGCTACCTGCTGACCGCCGGGGACCGCCGCTTCGAGGCCGACAACGTGGTCGTGGCCACCGGCGCCTACGAGCGCCCGCGGGTGCCCGACTTCGCCTCCGACCTGGGCCCCGGGATCCTCCAGCTCCACTCCAGCCGCTACCGCCGGCCCGGCCAGCTGCGGGAGGGCCCGGTGCTGGTGGTCGGGGCGGCCAACTCCGGCGCCGAGATCGCCCTGGAGGTGTCGGCCACCCACCCGACCTGGGTCTCCGGCCCCCATCCGGGCAGCGAGCCGGCCCGGGCCGGCGGCCGGGTCGACCGCCTCACCACCCCCCTGCTCTGGTTCGCGCTGTCGCGGGTGCTGTCGGTGGACAACCCGGTCGGCCGCCGGCTGCGGCCCAAGCTGCTCGGGGCGGCGGCGCCCCTGGCCCGGGTCCGCCGCCGGGACCTGGCCGCCGCCGGGATCGAGCGGGTGCCGAGGACGGTCGGCGTCCGGGACGGCCTGCCCCTGCTCGAGGACGGCCGGGCCCTGGAGGTGGCCAACGTGCTGTGGTGCACCGGGTTCCGCCCCGACTTCTCCTGGATCGACCTGTCCGTCTTCGGGCCGGGGGGCGAGCCGCGGCACGACCGGGGCGTGGTCCCGGCCCAGCCCGGCCTGTACTTCGTCGGGCTGTTCTTCCTCACCGCGATCACCTCGGCCCTGATCGGCGGGGTCGGCCGCGACGCCGGGCACGTGGCCGCCCACATCGCCGGCCGCCTCCCGGCGGCCAGGCCGACGGCCGCGGTCGCCGGGCCCTGACCGGGCGGCGGGGCCGGACGCCGCCCCGCCGGCCCGCTAAGGTGGCAGCGAGCGCGTGCGTCGGAGGCCTCGTTGCACGACATCGAACCGCTGCTGCTGGCGTTGATGGTGGCCGTGGCCGGGCTGAGCGTCCTGGCCCGGCTGGTCCGCGTGCCCTACCCGATCCTGCTCGTCCTCGGCGGGCTGGTGCTCGGGTTCCTGCCCGGCATGCCCGACGTCGCCCTGCCGCCCGAGCTGGTCCTGGTGGCGTTCCTGCCGCCGTTGCTCTACTGGGCCGGCTTCTTCTCCTCGCCCCGCGACCTGCGGGCCGACACCCGGGTGATCTCGCTGGCCGCGGTCGGGCTGGTCCTGGCGACCACGGTCGCGGTGGCGGTGGCGGCCAACGCGGCCGTGGACGGGCTCGGCTGGGCGGCGGCGTTCGCCCTGGGCGCGATCGTGTCGCCGACCGACCCGCTGGCCGCCACCGCCATCGGCCGCCGTCTGGGCGTGCCCCGCCGCCTGATCACCGTGCTCGAGGGCGAGAGCCTGGTCAACGACGCCACCGCCCTGGTCGCCTACCGGCTGGCCGTGGCCGCCGTGGCCAGCGGGACCTTCGTGGCCTGGCAGGCCGGGCTGCGCTTCGTGGTCGGGGCGGCCGGCGGCGTGGCCGTGGGGCTGGTGGTCGGCTGGCTGGTGGCCGAGGTGCGGCGCCGGCTCGAGGACCCGGTGGTCGAGATCGTCGTCTCGGTGGTCACCGGCTACCTCGCCTACCTGCCGGCCGAGCGGCTCGGCGTCTCCGGGGTCCTGGCCGCGGTGACCACCGGCCTGTACGTCGGCTGGCGGGCCCCCCAGCTGGCCTCGGCCTCGACCCGGCTGCTCGGCTTCTCGTTCTGGGAGGTCCTGGTCTACCTGGCCAACGCCGTCCTGTTCATCCTGGTCGGCCTCCAGCTGCACCCGATCCTGCGCGAGCTCGCCGGCACCTCGGTGGCCACCCTGGTCGGCCAGGCGGTGCTGGTCAGCGCCGTGGTGATCGCCGTCCGCCTCGGCTGGGTGTTCAGCGTCCCCTACCTGATCCGGCTCCTGGACCGGCGCCCGGCCCAGGTCGGGCGGCGGCTCGGGGCCAGGGAGCGGCTGGTCCTGGGCTGGAGCGGCATGCGCGGGGCGGTGTCGCTGGCCGCCGCCCTGGCCCTGCCCCTGGACTTCCCCATGCGCAACCTGCTCCTGTTTCTGACCTTCGTGGTGATCCTGGCCACCCTGGTCCTCCAGGGGCTGACCCTGCCCACCCTGATCCGGCGGCTCCGCTTCTCCGACGACGGCGCCGAGGCCAAGGAGGAGCTGCGGGCCCGCCTGGCCGCGACCCACGCCGCCCTGGAGCGGCTCGACGAGCTGGCCGTGGAGGACTGGACCCGCGACGACACCGTGGACCGGCTGCACCGCCTGTTCGAGTTCCGCCGCCGGCGCCTCAAGGAGCGCGCCGGCATCTGGGAGGACGACGGGGCCGAGGACCAGTCGCTCGCCTACCAGCGGCTGGTCCGCGAGCTGCTCCAGGCCCAGCGCCAGGCCGTCGTCCGGCTCCGCAACCAGGGGGAGATCAGCAACGACGTGATGCACCGCATCGAGCGGGAGCTCGACCTGGAGGACAACCGGCTGGAGATCTGATCATGGGAGGTGGCGGCATGCGCTTGACCAAGTTCGGGCACTCGTGCCTGCTGGTGGAGGACGGCGGGGCCAGGGTGCTGCTGGACCCGGGCTCGTTCTCCGAGGGGTTCGAGGAGTTGGAGGGGCTGACCGCGGTGTGCCTGACCCACCAGCACGGCGACCACCTCGACCCCGAGCGGGTGCGGCGGCTACTGGACCGCAACCCGGGGGTGCGGGTGGTCAGCGACGAGGGCAGCGCCAAGGCCCTTGGCGAGGCCGGGGCCGAGGTCGAGGTGGTCCACGACGGCGACGAGCTGGAGCTCGGCGGGCTGGGGGTGGCGGTGGCCGGGCGCGACCACGCCGTCATCCACCCCGACGTCCCGGTCGTCCCCAACGTCGGCTACCTGGTCGGCGGGCGCCTGTTCCACCCCGGCGACGCCTTCACCGTGCCCGGCCAGCCGGTCGAGGTCCTGGCCGTGCCGGCCGGGGCGCCGTGGCTGAAGCTGGCCGAGGCCGTCGACTACCTGCGCCGGGTCGCGCCCAGGGTGGCGTTCCCGGTGCACGAGAAGGTCCTCTCCGAGGGTGGCATCTCCATCCACTACCGGCAGCTCGAGCAGCTCGGCGCCCGCGGCGGCACCCGGTTCGAGGTCCTGGACGACGGCCACCCGCTGGAGCTGGAGGGCTAGACTGCGCTCAGCGGAGCGGGAGGTGGGATGTCCAGGCCGGCCGGGCAGAAGCGCTGGGGCGTCCGCAGCCTGCTGTTCCTCGGGTTGGCGGCGGCCTCGATCATCCTGTCCAACTGGATGCGGATGACCGGCAACACCGACGTCATCCTCCTCACCTTCATCGGCACCGTCGTCGGCCTGGCCGGCGCCACCGTCTGCACCATCCGCGGCCTCCGCGCCTGGGGTGGCCGCCTGCCCCGGGAGTAGCCGGCCGGACGCGGTCGGATGGTCAGCCGCGCCGGCTTCCTCACCGCCACCGCCCTGTGCCTGCTCGGGCTGGCCGTCGCCCCGGGGCGGCTCACCCCCCCGGCGCCGGATGGCCGAGCTCGGCCAGGCGGGCGGCGGCCTGGTCGAGGCGGGAGGCGGCGGCGTCGACGTCGGCCCAGGGGTCGGGGGCGGCCAGGCGGTCAGCGATGGTGCGCAGGGTGTGGCCGCCGGGGACGAAGTCGTCCAGCTCCGACCACTCGAGCGGGACCGAGACGGGGGCGCCGGGCAGGCCCCGGACGGCATAGGGGGCGGCCATGGTCTGGGCGTAGCCGTTGCGGCCGATGTCGAGGAACAGCCGGCCGTGGCGGTTGGCGATCCGGCCCTCGGTGGTGAAGTCGTCGGGGTGGCGGGCGGCCAGGGCGTCGGCCACGGCCAGGCTGAACACCTTCACGGTGTCGGTGTCGGCGGCCGGGACCAGCGGCACCACCACGTGCAGGCCCCGCGACCCGCTGGACTTGAGGAATGAGGCCAGCCCGAGCTCGTCCAGCAGCCCATGCAGGGACGCGGCCGCGGCCCGCAGGACGCCAAGGTCCTCCGATGCCGGGTCGAGGTCGAAGACCATCTGGTCGGGGTGGTGGATGTCGGGGGTGCGGCTGAGCCAGACGTGCGGGGTGATGCAGCCCTGGTTGGCCAGGTAGGCCAGGTCGTCGGGGTGGCGGCAGACCGGGTAGGTGACCTCGTCGCGGACCGTGCCCTGGCGGGTGCGGCGGTTGGGGGCGGTGACCCGCTCGAACCAGTCGGGGAAGTGGCGGCCGATCTGCTTCTGGAGGAAGCCACCGCGGCCGATCCCGTCCGGGAACCGCTGCATGGTCACCGGGCGCCCGCTGACCAGCGGCAGCATCCTGGGGGCGACCGCCCGGTAGTAGGCGACCAGGTCGCCCTTGGTGATGCCGTCGTCGGGGAACAGCACCTTGTCCGGATGGGTGACCTGGACCCGGTCGCTCATCGGCGGCGCCTTCAGAGGACGACGGTGCTGACGACCAGCGGCCGGCCCTCGCCGGGGGCGTCCGGCGGCGGCAGGAAGCGCAGCTCCAGCACCTCGGTGCCCGGCGGGGGCGCCGGCACGAAGCTGTGCTGGTGGATGCGGACCATGCCGTAGGCCGGGGCGAGGCTGTAGCGGTTGCGGTACTGGGTGCCGGCCCGGTCGGACACCTCGAGGTGGCCGACGACCCAGGGCCGCGGCGGGTCCCCCTCCGGCTCCGGGGTGGCGTAGGCGACCGCGTAGCGCAGGTCGAACCAGTCCGACCAGATCTCCAGCGACAGCAGCACCAGCCGGTCCCCCGAGGGCAGCCGGTACTCCCGCTCCAGCGGCAGCACGCGCCGCAGCCGGGCCCCGGCCGGCGGCATCCAGGATGGCGGCCCCCGGTCCGGCGGGAGCGGCTCGGGCTCGGTCCCGGCGGTGTAGAGGGCGATCACCGCCTCCCGGAGCTCAAGGAGCCCGGCGCCGAGGTCCTCCAGGACCCGGGCGGCGACGCCGTCGCCCTCCCGGGCCAGGCCGAGCAGCAGGTGCTCGGTGCCGACCCGGTCGTGCTCCAGCTCCCTGGCCTCCCGCGCGGCCAGCCCGAACACGAGCGTGACCGGCCTGGTCAACGGCAGCCGGAGGTGCTCCAGCGGGTCCTCCCCGACCCCGCGCCGGTCGGCCCGCCCCGGACCGGCGGCCTCCTCGACCCGGCGCCGGGCCGTCTCGGCCTCGACCCCGCGCCTGCTCAGGGCCGCGGTGGCCAGGCACTCCTGGTCGCGCAGCAGGGCCAGCAGCAGGTGCTCGGTCCCGACCCGGTCATGGCCGAGCCGGCCGGCCTCCCCCCGCGCATGCAGAACGGCCTGCTGGGCGCACCTGCTGACCCGCACCGGCGCCACCTCCTGGGGTCGTGTCCGGACAGCATAGCCCGCCTCCCAGACGGGAACGAGCCCGCCGTCCCCAGGTCAGGGCCCGCTGCCGTAGGGCCGGGTGATGATCTCCAGGAAGTGCCCGCTCGGGTCCTCCCAGTAGACCCCGCGCCCCCCGTCGTTGGTGTTGATCTCCCCCGGCCGCCGCCGCCCCGGGTCGGCCCAGTAGGGCAGGCCACGGTCGCGGATGCGGCCGAAGATCTGGTCGAACTCCTCCTCGCCGACCAGGAACGCGTAGTGCTGGGGATGGACCGGCCCGTGGTCGTCGGCGAAGTCCAGGGAGACGTCGTTGTCGACCTCCACGACCAGGAACGGCCCGAAGGCCGTGGGCGGCCCCACCCCCAGGATCTCGGCCAGGAAGGTGGCCGACTCGCGCTTGTCGCGCACGCGCACGATGGTGTGGTTCAGCTGGACGGACATCATCCCTCCGTTGCTGCGGCGCCGAAGGCGGACCCGGCGGCGTTGCGGCCGGTGCTGGCATGCTGCCAGAACCCGTAGGTGCCGGCCTCGCGCAGCTCGGTGGCCGCCTCGACCACCGCCCCGAGGGCGGCGAAGGCGAAGCCGCCGCCGACCGACACCCGGCTGACGCCGGCGGCGGCCAGCTCGCCGACCGGCGGCGCGCCGGTCAGGGCGAGGACGTTGACGGGCCGGTCGACCGAGGCCGCCACCTGCCGGATGTCCTCGAGGCGGCGCAGGCCGGGGGCGTACAGCACGTCCGCGCCGGCCTCCTGGTAGGCCTGGAGGCGGGCGATGGTGTCGGCCAGGTCGGGGCGGCCGTGCAGGTGGTTCTCGGCCCGGGCGGTGAGCACCAGGTGGACCGGGCCCCGGTGGGCGGCCTCGGCGGCGGCCCGGACCCGCTCGGCGGCCAGGCCGGGCTCGTAGACGGGGTCGTCGGGGCGGCCGGTGAAGTCCTCGACCGAGCACCCGGCCAGCCCGGCCCCGACGGCCAGGGCGATGGTGTCGGCCACCCCGGCCGGGTCGTCGGCGAACCCGGACTCCAGATCGGCCGACACCGGCAGCCCGGTGGCGGCGACCATCGTGGCCGCGTGGGCGATGGCCTCCTCGCGGGTCACCGACCCGTCGAGGCGGCCCAGGGTGGCCGCGAAGCCGCTGCTGGTGGTGGCCAGGGCCTGGAACCCCAGCCAGGCCAGCAGCCTGGCCGATCCCTGGTCCCAGGGGTTGGGCAGCAGCAGGGGCCGCCCGGGGACGTGCAGCTCCAGGAACCGCCTGGCCTTGGCGGCCCGTTCGGTGTGGTCGGGCATGGCGGCCTCCAGGTCGCGGGCCCGGGGGATGATCCGGGCCTCGGTCGGCAACGAGATGGGGTGATGGTTGTCGAGCTGCCGACCGGAACGATAACGCTGCTGTTCACCGGCACGCCGACCTGGTTGCTCCTCCGACTCCCTCCGCCCGGCATCTGGGTGCCTACCTCGAGAGGGCCTGAGCGCCGGGGCGGGCCGCCGCCCGCTCCTCCAGCCCGATCCGCCGGTGGAGCCGGCGCAGCGGGGGCGGCGCCCACCAGTTCCAGCGGCCCATGAGCTTCATGGTCGCCGGCACCAGCAGCATCCGGACCACGGTGGCGTCAAGGGCGACGGCCAGCACCGTGCCCAGCCCGATCTGCTTGATGGTGAGCATCCCGGCGGCCATGAACCCGGCGAACACCACCACCAGCAGCAGCGCCGCCGAGGTGACGATCCGGCCGGTGCGCTGCAGGCCGAGGGCGACCGCCCGGTCGTTGTCGCCGGTCTGGTCCCAGGCCTCCTTGATCCGCGACAGCAGGAACACCTCGTAGTCCAT
>Ga0081538_10002107_pt1 | contig 19846 bp, 18 predicted proteins | sample TabmetS5T2R1_FD_71022 | JGI IMG/M metagenome (GOLD analysis project Ga0081538, IMG submission 71022) | Tabebuia heterophylla rhizosphere microbial communities from the University of Puerto Rico - S5T2R1 | ecosystem: Host-associated > Plants > Roots > Rhizosphere ...
GCGCAGCGGGCGTGCTCGAGGGGATCGAGCGCGGAATCGACATGTTCGACTGCGTGCTCCCGACCCGCACCGCCCGAACCGGCTCGGCGCTCACCTGGGAGGGCCGGCTCAACCTACGAAACGCGCAGTTCGCGCGTGACCATCGACCGCTCGACGAGGCCTGTGGCTGCCCTGCATGCGCACGCTTCTCGCGCGCCTACATCCGCCACCTGGTCAATCAGGAGGAGCTCCTCGGCCTCCGGCTGCTGACTTTGCACAACCTTTACTTCGTACTTGACGTCACAGCTCGTGCCAGGGAGGCGATTGCGGCCGGCGAACTGGCATCCTTGAAACGACGCGTGCTCGAGCGTCTCGAGCCCCAACTGTCATGAACGCCGGACCCCTACTCTTCCTCGTCGCGCTGATCGCGGTGATGTGGTTTGTGCTCATCCGCCCGCAACGGGCGCGCCAGGCCGCTCATCGCAACTTGATCGCCGAACTGAAGGCCGGAGACGAGGTCGTCACGGCCGGCGGCGTCATCGGCCGGGTGGCCTCGGTGGCCGACGACCACCTCAAGCTCGAGGTCGCGCCCGGCATGGAAATCCGCCTCGCGAAGGAGGCAGTCACGGGCGTCATGAACCGTGACGAGGAATCCGCCTCTGAGGCGGAAAACCCCGGCTAACCTTGGACATCACGCATGGCTGACCGTCGGAACAACCTCGTCCTGCTCGGGCTCACGCTGCTTGCGCTCCTCGCTGTGCTCGCGCTGGCGATTCCGGGGTCGCCGATCGGTCAGAAGCCGAAGCTCGGCCTCGACCTCCAGGGCGGCCTCGAGATCGTGCTTCGCGCCGTCCCGCCGAAGGATCAGCCCGACATAACCGACGAGGACATGGCTCGGTCGGTCGAGATCATGCGTTCCCGCGTCGACAAGCTCGGCGTCAGCGAGCCGGAGATCCGCAAGCAGGGCACCGACCAGATCTCGATCCAGCTGCCGGGCATCAGCGATCCCGCCCAGGCCGCAGCGCTGATCGGCAAGACGGCGCAGCTCTGGCTCTTCGACATGCAGGAGAACATTCTCGAGCCGACCCGGCAGGACGATGGCCTGCTCGCCTACCCGGCTCCCTCGCAGAACCTCTTTGAGCTCCTGAAGCAGCTTCAGCCGCGAGTCGAAGAAGACACGGCAGAGGAGTGGTACCTCGTCGACCCGAAGGCGAAGAAAGTCGTCCTGGGCCCAGAGAACACACAGGACCGGCTGCGGCAGCGCTGGCTCGGGCTCGAAGCGAATGCCGGCAAGCCGTTCCCGAAGCGCTTCGAGAACTACGGCGTCCCGGAGAAGACGGTCATCTTGAACTGCGGCGTCGGCGAGCGCTACTGCCCCGGCGTCAACGAGGCTCCGCCGTCGCGGAACTACTACTACTTGATGAGGTTCGACCCGGAGAACAAGTCGAACCCTGTGCCGGAGATGACCGGCGCCGACCTGAAGCTCGACGGCACGCGGCAGGACATTTCCGGGACCGAGGGCCCCATCGTGCTGATGCAGTTCACGGACTCGGGCGGCGAGAAGTTCCACGACATCACCCGTGACCTCGCTGCGCGCGGCCAGGCGGCCTCGGGGACGGTCCAGGATCCAGACCAGGCGCTCCAGAGCTTCGCCATCGTGCTCGACCGCGAGATCAAGTCCGCGCCGACGGTGGACTGGCGCCAGAACCCCGACGGCATCGCGGGCGGGAGCGCCGAAATCACAGGCATCGGAGACATCGGCGAGGCGAAGGATCTTGCACTCGTCCTCCAGACCGGTGCGCTGCCGGTGGAGTTCGAGCAGATCGACCTGACCGAGGTCTCTGCCACGCTCGGTAAGGCCTCGCTCGAGGAGGCGATCAAGGCCTCGCTGATCGGCCTCGCCGTCGTCGCCCTCTTCCTGCTCGTCGTCTACCGCTTCCTCGGGGTTGTCGCGATCGTCGGGCTCGCGCTGAACGCGATCTTCCTCTACGCGGTCATCCTGCTCTTCGACGTCACGCTGACGCTGCCGGGCTTCGCGGGCATGATCCTCGCGATCGGCGTCGCGGCGGACGCGAACATCGTCATCTTCGAACGCATCAAAGAAGAGGCCGCGGACCGGAAATCGGTCCGGGCGGCGATCTCATCCGGCTACCGCAAGGGCTTCCACACGATCATCGACGCGAACGTCGTGACGGCGATCACGGCGCTGATCCTGTTCGCCGTCGCCACGGGCGGCGTGCGCGGATTCGCGTTCATGCTCCTGCTCGGCACCGCGATCTCGATCTTCACCGCCGTCTTCGCGACGCGCGCTCTGCTCGGGATGCTCGCCGGCTTCCGCTGGTTCGACAACCCGCGTTTCATGGGCGCGAGCGCGCAGAAGATGGCGCGTTGGCAGATGTTCGACGCCGTCGGCAAGCGGCGGATCTGGTTCACGATCGCCGGCGTTCTGATCGCGATCTCGATCGGCTCGCTGATCTGGAACGGCCTGAACCTGGGCATCGACTTCCGCGGCGGTACGCAGCTCACGCTCCAGGCCGACCAGCCCACCGAGGTCTCGACTGTGCGCGAAGAGGTCGAGCAGCTCGGCTTGAGCGGCGCCGTGGTGCAGGGACGCGGCGAGGAGCTCGCGGGTGGACGGTTCGAGGAATTCCAGATCAAGACGGAGCCGCTCAGCACCGCCGAGCAGACGGATCTCACGGCCCAGCTCGAATCGGACGTCGGCGGCCAGGTCGAGGGCGTGCGCAACGTCTCCGCGAGCTTCTCGGAGCAGATCCTCCGCGGCGCGATCTACTCGATCCTGATCTCGTTCATCCTGATCACGATCTACATCTCGCTGCGCTTCCAGTGGCGATTCGCGGTGCCCATCCTCCGGACGATCGCGAACGACGGCTTGATCGCCCTCGGCATCTACTCGCTGTCGGGCCGGGAGGTGAGCGCCGCGACGGTCGCCGCGTTCCTGACGATCATCGGGTACTCGATCTACGACACGATCATCATCTTCGACCGCGTCCGCGAGAACCTGCCGCTGATGCGCCGGTCGTCGATCAAGGACATCGTCAACATGTCGCTCTGGGAGACCGTGCGCCGGTCACTCGCGACGACGATCATCACGCTGCTCCCCGTCGGCGCCCTCTTCCTCTTCGGCGGCGAGGTGCTGCAGGACTTTGCGTTCGCGATCCTGATCGGCATCTCGATCAGCGCCTTCTCGACGATCTTCATCGCCGCACCGTTCCTGGCCGTGCTGCTCGAGCGCGCGCCGGAGTACAAGGGGCGCACGGAGCGCGCGGCCCGCCGCGGCGAGGAAGCACCCGAGCCGGACGAGAAGCTCGTCCCGGTCGGCGCAGGAGCCCCCGTGGAGGCCACCGATGGAGTCGAGGCCACCGATGGGGACGGCCAGGTTCCCGCTCCGGCGACGCCGGTCGCTGCGCCGCCTCCCGCCGGCTCCAAGCGAGACCGCCGCCGCCAGCGGCGACGTGCTCGCCCGCATGGACGAGCGAGATAACGCCGGCGTCCGCGAGCTGTTCGAGCGGATTGCGTTCACCGCTGTCGGCGCCGTCGCACTGACCGCCGAGCGAGCAGATGCGCTGGCCGAGGAGCTCGCCGAGCGCGGGCTCGTCCGCCGCGACGAGGCCAGAGCGCTGATCGACGACGTCTCGTCGCGCTGGCGAGGCGACGCGACGCGCCTTGGGGAGAGGGCCGGCGCGACGCTCGATGCGCTCTTCCGGGAGCTCGGCCTCGTGACGAAGGACGAGATCGAGGACCTCGAGTTGCGCATCGCGCAACTCGAGCATCGCCTCAGTCTGGTGGAGGAGCCCCCAACCAGGGTTTCTCAGCCGCCCGTGCAACACTGATTCCATGGCTCAAGCGCCTCCGCGCACCTTCGGGCGGATCTCCGAGATCGCCCAGGTCGCCGTTCGCCACGGGTTCGGCTACTTCTTCCACCGGAACCGGCTGAGCGACCTGCTGCCCGGGAACGGGCAGCCGGGCACCGACGTGCCCGCGTCCGAGCGCGGGCGGCATCTCCGCGAGCTGCTCGATGAGCTCGGGCCGACGTTCGTCAAGTTCGGCCAGCTGCTCTCGATGCGGCCCGACGTGCTCCCGCCGGACATCATCGCCGAGCTCCGGGGTCTGCAGGACGACGTCTCGCCGTTCCCGTACGAGGAAGTCGAGGAGATGGTCCGGGTCGAGCTGGGGCAGCCGATCGACCGGCTCTTCCGGGAGTTCGACCCCGTTCCGATGGCCGCGGCGTCGATCGGGCAGGTGCATCGCGCGACGCTTCCCAACGGCCGTGACGTAGTCGTCAAGGTGCAGCGGCCCGGGGCGTCGCGCCAGATCGAGGCTGACCTGAACCTGATGTACCAGGCTGCGCGCCTCGCCAAGGAGCGCGTGCGCGCGCTCGATTTCATCGACGCAGAAGCGCTCGTCGACGAGTTCGCGCGTTCGATCCGCCAGGAGCTCGACTACCGCCTCGAGGCCCGGAATGCCGAGACGTTCCGGAAGAACTTCGCGGGCCATCCGCACGTCCGGATCCCGCGCGTGTACTGGAGCTACACGCGGCCCCGGGTCTTGACGCTCGAGTACATGGACGGGACGCAGCTGGCCGACATCGAGCTGCTCGGTTGGACGGCGGACCAGCACCGCCGGCTGGCGGAGGTCCTGACCGAGGCGTGGATGACGATGATCTTCCGCCACGGGTTCTTCCATGGCGACCCGCATCCGGCGAACGTCCTCGTCTTCTCACCGGACCGGATCGGGCTCGTCGACTTCGGCCTCGCCGGCCGCCTCACGGATGAGGACGTCTCCAAGGCGACGGGGCTCTTCATCGATGTCCTGAACGAGAACGTCGAGGCGCTCCCGAAGCGTCTGGCGGAACTCGGCGTTCGGTACCCGAAAGAGCGCGAGGAGGAGTTCGTCGCCGAGCTGCGCGACCTCTTCTACCGCTACTACGGCGCGAGCCTGGCGGAGATCGACCCGCAGCAGGTGATCCGCGATGTCTTCGGGCTCATCTACCGCATGAATCTCCGTCTGCCGACCCGCTTCGTCCTCCTCGACAAGGCGATCGCAACGCTCGGCTCGGTCGGCATCGAGCTTTCGCCGGAGTTCAATGTCTTCGAGGTCGCGAAGCCCTACGCGCGGAGCCTGGTGCTCGGCCGCTACACGCCGGCGCGCGTCGCGTCGCGCGCGAGACGCGAGACCGTGAACCTCGCCAGGATCGCGCGGGATCTGCCGTACCAGGTGCACGACACGCTCGAGCAGGTCCGTGACGGCCAGATCGAGGTCGGGTTCGTGCACAAGGGCCTCGACGAGTTCATGGGCAAGCTCGACGTCGCCTTCAACCGCCTCGTGATCGCGCTCGTCGTCGCTTCCGGGCTGATCGGCTCGAGCATGCTCGGGATCTTCGCCGAGACCGGTCCGCAGCTCCTCGGCCTCCACGTCCTCGCCGTCATCGGCTTCGTCGTCTCGGGGATTCTGGGCCTCTGGCTGCTCTGGGGCGTCATCCGCTCCGGGCGTCTATAGGCAACGCTCCCCCGATCGGGGGAGAGAGAAAAGCCGCAAATCGGCTGATATTGGGAACGCGGCCCTGCGGCGGCGTCTTCCATGCGGCAGATCTTCACCCCCCTGACAGCGCGCGTTTTCGGCGCGGCCCTGGCCGTCCTGCTGGGCGTCTACGCGGCCATGACCAGTCTCGGCCTGACCCAGAGCGGGCTTGGCCGGACGCTCGACATCCCGATCTACTACACGCTGCTCGTCGCCGGCTCGCTCTACTGCCTCGCGCGCCCGATGTTCCGTCGCCGCGACCGGGCTGCATGGCTCGCCGTCGGCCTCGGTCTCGCGTGCTGGACCGCCGGTGATCTCTACTACGAGTTCCAGCTCTCCGACGACGAGACGGTCCCCTATCCGTCGATCTCCGACGCGCTGTATCTCGCGTTCTATCCGCTCGCCTACGTCGGACTCGGGCTGCTGCTGCGCGGCCGCACGCTGGCGGCGAACCGCAGCCTCTGGCTCGACGGGACGATCGCAGTCGTCACGGTGACCGCAGTCGGCGCCGCGCTGGCGTTCGGAACGGTCGTCGACACCACCGGCGGCGCCACGCTCACCGTCGCGACGAATCTCGCGTATCCCCTCGGCGACCTCGGGCTCTTCGTGATCGTGCTCACCACGCTCGGGCTGACGGGCTGGCAGATCGATCGCGTCTGGGCCTGCGCGCTCGCAGGATGCGTGGTCTTTGCCGTCGCAGACTCCGTGTACCTCTTCCAGGCCGCCGAGGACGCTTATGTCGAGGGCACGGTGCTCGACGTCGGTTGGCCCGCGGGGCTCCTCCTCTTCGCCCTCGCGGCCTGGCAGCCGCGCCGCGCGGTGATGCATCGCCGGCTTGACGGCTTTCGGATCTTCGTCATCCCAGTCGGTTTCGGCTTCTTGGGGCTCGGGCTGCTCGTCTACGACCACTTCCACCGACTGAACACCGTCGCACTCGTCTTCTCGACCCTTTCCATCGTCGCGGTGATCGCGCGGATGGCCCTGACCTTCTACGAGAACGTGCAACTGCTGGAGCGCAGCCGCGCCGAAGCGGACACGGACGCACTCACCGGCCTCGCGAACCGCCGAAAGCTCCTCACCGACCTCGAGAGCCGCGTCGAGGCCGAGGTGCCGACGATGATGATCCTGTTCGACCTCGACGGCTTCAAGGCGTACAACGATGCTTTCGGTCACCCCGCCGGGGACGCGCTCCTCCGTCGGCTCGCGCGCAAGCTCGCCGAGGCAACCGAGCCTGTCGGAGAGGCGTATCGCATGGGCGGCGACGAGTTCTGCCTCCTCGCGACCGGCGATGCTGCGTACCTCGCCGGCCTGGTCGCGATGGCGACGAAGGCGCTCGAGGAGGAGGGCGAAGGCTTCCGGATCACGTGTGCCTACGGCGCGATCGTCCTTCCCGAAGAAACGACGAACGTCTCCGAAGCACTGCGCGTCGCAGACGCCCGGATGTACGGCAACAAGGATTCACGCCGCGCCTCCGCCGTGCGGCAGTCGAAGGACGTGCTCCTGAGCGTGCTGCACGAGCGCGACGCTGGGCTGAGCGGCCACCTGAACGGCGTCGCCAGGCTTGCCCGAGCCGTCGGCGAGCGGTTCGGGCTCTCGGAAACAGACCTTCACGACCTGGGGCTCGTCGCGGAGCTGCACGACGTCGGCAAGCTGGCCGTTCCGGACGCGATCCTCTCGAAGCCCGGCGCGCTCAGCGAGGAGGAGTGGCCGTTCATTCACCGGCACACGCTCGTCGGCGAGCGGATCCTCTCCTCGGCGCCGTCGCTGTCGCGCGTCGCTCGCCTGGTGCGCTCGACGCACGAGCGGCTCGACGGGCTCGGCTACCCGGACGGCTTGCTCGGCAGCGATATCCCGCTGATCTCGCGGATCGTCTCGGCGTGCGACGCGTTCTTCGCGATGACCGAGGAGCGGCCCTACCGGAACGCGATGGCGCCCGGTGATGCGCTCGCGGAGCTGCGACGGTGCGCGGGATCGCAGTTCGACCTCAACGTCGTCGAGGCGCTCATCAGCGTCTTCCTCGAGGGCGACGCCGAGCCCGACGAGGCCGGGGCCGCTGTCGATTCTTCGGCACAGATCCGCGAGAAAGGACATCTAGTGGGGCGGGGAGGGCGTTGGTAGCGTCGCCGGCATGTCGAGCGCCCTTCTGTTGGCGGAGCCGGAGCCCGCAACGCGGGGCTTTCTCGAACGCCATCTGCGGCAAGACGGCTTCGAGGTAGTCGAGGCTCTCGACGGCGAGGCGCTCGAGCTGCTGGAGCTCGCGCGCCCCGATCTGGTGCTCGCCGCCGACTCGCTCGCCGCCGACCTGCGCCGGCGCGCCGTCGACGTGCCGATCATCGTCCTCGGTCGCCCGGACTCGGATGCGGTCGACCGCGTTCGGGCCTTCGACGGCGGCTGCGACGACTACGTCGACCGGCCGTTCCACTACGAGGAGCTGCTGGCGCGGATCCGCGCCGTTCTGCGCCGCGTTTCACCACCGATCGCCGACCGGATGCGGGTCGGCGAGCTCGCGATCGACAGGGCCGCGCGGCGGGTGACTGTCGGCGACGTGGCCGTCGCACTGGCCGCAAAGGAGTACGAGCTACTCGTCAAGCTGGCCGAGGCCCCGACGCGGGTCTTCACGAAGGAACAGCTGTTGAGAGAAGTCTGGGGCTTTCGGTCCCTGGGCCGAACGCGGACGCTGGACTCGCACGCCTCGCGGCTGCGGCGGAAGCTCGCAGCCGCGGGCGGCGATTACGTGCGGAACGTCTGGGGCGTCGGTTACTCGCTGACGGACTGACGCTAGATCGGCGCGACGAAGGAGTCGCACGCTGACCGACTAGCGGCCCCTCGCGAAATTTGGGGTTGACAACCCCGAGCCGTGGGAGCACTATCGATTGCTTACCCAAGCGGCTCTTGAAAGGAGGCCAGGGCGATGATCAACCGTTTCACCTCGCCGTCTTGGCTTCGCCGCGTGCCGGGTCTCGCGGCGTAAGCCGCCCGCGGCACACCTCGTAGGCGTATCTCGGCCGCGACGGCCAACGCGACCGGATCACGCAATCCCGTAGCGGGCGCGGGACCAATCCCGACCTCGAAAGGAGAGGCCAGATGACCGTTCGCTGCCTTCGCAGCGGAACACCGACTCCGTCCACCTCGAACAGTGAAAGGAGGAGCGATGTCTGCATACGACCTGGACTATCGCCGCCTATACGCTCGTGAGCACGTCGAGCGGCTGAAGCGCGATGCGCAACGGCCACCGTCGCGGCGTCGGCGTCGCAGCTACCTGGTGAAGTTGCTGCAACGCGAGCTGCCGTTGCTGTCGGCCGCCCGGCGGCGTGCGGCGTCGCTGCGTCCGAGCAGCTGACGATGAGGCGACACAAGAAGCGACGCGCCCGACGACCTCGGTCTCGGGCGCGTCGCCTCTACGCGCTCAGCTCGCGAACAACTCGGTGTAGCCGGCGAGGACTTTGTCCCAGCCTCCGTGGTAATTAGCTCGGCCGTTCGGGTCGTCCCAGCCTCGGTGCTCGAGGTCGACGCGTGTCGTCTCGCCCTCGGACGTGAATCGGACCTCGACCTCGGTCGGGCTGCGCTCAGGGTTGACGCGCCAGCGGAGGACGAACCGCTCCGGCGGCTCCCAGGCGATCACGTCGGCCCAGTCGGCCTCCTGTCCATCCGCGGCGCGCTCGTAGACGCGGCCTCCGACTCGCTCGTCGAACACGATCGCGGCGCGGTCCTCGAACACGGTGTGCGGCTCGCCGGGCCACCAGTCGCCCATCCGACGGGTGAAGGTCTCGAATGCCGCCTCCAGCGGCGCTTGCACCGTGATCGTCTTCTGAATCGCGGCGAGTGTTTCGGTCGTACTCACCCCTTGCTCCTCTCCTTGTGTGCTTCGGCCGCCACCTGGAAGTCGGTGAGGGCCCGATCCCAGAAGCCTTCGAAGTAGGCGCGAACGGCGGCGACGCCGTTCGGGTCGACGCTGTACACGCGTCGCGTTCCCACGGGCCGCTCGCTGACGAGCCCTGCCGACTTCAGCACCCGCAGATGCTGTGAGACGGCCGGCCGGCTGACGGGGAGGGTCTTCGCCAGCTCGCCGACAGGCCTCGGACCCGTGGCGAGCTGCTCGAAGATCGCCCGTCGGGTCGGGTCGCCGAGCGCATTCATCGCCTCTTCGTAAGTCTTCACTTACGGTAAGTGTAGGCTTACGATTGGCTCAAGTCAAGCGCGGCTGCCTCGCGCCTTCCAGCTCCAGGAGCTGTTGCTTGCGATCGAGGCCGCCGCCGTAGCCAACGAGGCTCCCGGTCGAGCCGACGACCCGGTGGCACGGGAGGACGATCGGGATCGGGTTGCGGTTCATGATCATTCCAACTGCCCGGGCCGCCTTCGGCCGGCCGCTCCGCGCGGCGAGCGCTCCGTAGGTCGTCACCTCGCCGAAGGGAACGCGGGCGAGCTCCTCGAGCACGACACGGGAGAAGTCCGACCGTCCGCGCAGGTCGACGGCGAGATCGAAATCGCGGCGGCGACCTTCAAAGTATTCGTCGAGCTCGCGCTTGACGGGATCCACGGGCCGTCCGGACCGCAGGACGCGAACGCCGAACGTCCGAGCGAGCTCCTCGATCTGACGCTCCGGCTCTGCGTCGTAGGAAATCCGTGCCAGGCCACGCTCGGTGACGGCGACGAACAGCGGGCCCACGGGAGTATCGGCGATGTCGTAGGAGACGTCGAGCAGCCCCGTGGCCGCTGCGGCGTCGCGGAATCGCTGGTCGAGTGCTTTCGGGACGGCGTTCATGTCAGCCTCCTTCGCAGCCGGCGGACGCCGGACGACGCCGCTTGCCGGGCTGCGTCCTCGGTGGAGTCGAGTGCATCGGCAATCTGGTCGTAGGGAAGGTCGTAGCCGTAGCGGAGCACCACAGCGGCGCGCTCCTTGTCGGGCAGTTCGTCGGCCAGGTGCTCGAGCTCGGCGTACGCGGGTCGCCGCTCCTCATGGACGGGCTCCTCTGCGATCGGCTGCTCGGGCTTGCGCCGGCGAGCGTCGTCTGCCGCGACGCGCGTCGCGATCGTGAAGACCCAAGCCTTCAGATGGCGGCCGTGGCGCAGCGCCGGATACCCGCGCAACGCACGCAGAAAGGTCTCCTGGAAGGCGTCCTCGGCGCGCTGGCGGCCGAGCAGGCGGACCAGGTGCCCGAAGACGGCGCTCGCGTGCTCCTCGTAGAACCGCTCGAACGGCGGAACGCTCACGGCTTCCATCATGCTCTTCAACGTGGCGGCGGTGCCGGGTGTGAGATGAAGGTCGCGGTTGTCGGCCATTGCGAGGTTGTGGAGTTCGTCCGCGTCGACCGCGTACCGCGGCCGGGCGAGATCATCCACGCCCAGGAGACCTGGACGCAGGCGGCCGGCGGCGGAGCGGTGGCGGCGGCCCAGCTCCTCAGGCTCTCCCGTGTGACCTCGTTCTTCACGGCGTTCGGCGACGACGAGCTCGGCCACCGTGCGGAGCGCGACTTGCGGGATCTCGGTCTGGCCGTCCACTGCGTCTTCCGGGACGAGCCGATGCGCCGGGGATTCACGTTCGTGGACTCAGACGGCGAGCGGACGATCACCGTCATCGGCCGAAAGCTCGTCGCGAAGGGTGGCGATCCGCTCCCGTGGGACGACCTCGACGACACCGCGGCGGTCTACTTCACGGGCGGCGATCCCGCTGCGCTTCGAGAGGCGCGGCGAGCGCGCGTGCTCGTAGCGACGGCGCGCGAGCTTCCGACGCTGAAGGAGGCGGGCGTCCAGCTCGACGCGCTCGTCCAGAGCGGCACGGATGCCGGCGAGCAGTTCCGTCCCGGCGAGCTCGAGCCCGCGCCGCGGATCGTCGTGACGACCCACGGGCGCCGGGGTGGCCGGTTCACCGACGGCGGCGAACGAGGAATGTGGGAGGCCGCGCCGCTTCCCGGCCCAGTGGTGGACGCCTACGGCGCGGGGGACTCGTTCGCGGCTTGCGTGACGTACGCGCTGGGCGAAGGCCGATCGGCTCAGGAGGCCGTGGAGTTCGCGGCGCGGTGCGGGGCCGAGGCGATGACCCGCCGCGGCGCCTATTAGCCGCACTCACGCTCTGTGTTTCACAGGGTTGCAGAGTGGGGAAAAGTGGTCTAAAGTGGGGTAAAGTGGGAGACCAGTAAATGGCCCAATCATGCTTCTCGGCGAATACGAGCACACCATCGACGACAAGAACCGCCTCACGCTCCCCGCGAAATTCCGCGAGGCGCTCGCCGGCGGCGTCGTCGTCACCCGCGGCATGGACGGGTGCCTCTACGCGTATCCACGGGGCGAGTGGTTGGACCGCTTTCAAGCCCGGCTCGGGAATCTCGATCCACTCCAGCCCGAGGCGCGGAAGCTCCAGCGCCATTTCTACTCGGGCGCGGCCGAGGCCGAGCCGGACAAGCAGGGCCGGATCATGATCCCCGCCCCGCTGCTCCGCTACGCAGGTCTCTCACGGGACGTCGTCGTCGCCGGGGTCCACGACCACCTCGAGATCTGGGATCGGGAGTCCTGGCGGCGGGAGCTCAACGAGGTGGAAGGGAGTGCGGAACATGTTGCCCAGCGTCTTGCAGCCCAGCGCGACTGATCACGTCCCCGTTCTCGCCGAAGAAGTTCGGGAGCTGCTCGACGTGCGTCCGGGCGAGACCGTCATCGACGCGACCTTCGGGGCCGGCGGGCACGCAGCGTTGCTCGCAGCCGACCTGCGCGGCAGGGGGAAGTACATCGCCGTCGACCGCGACCCGACGGTCAAGCCGTACTTCGAATCGTTCAAGCGCCGCGCGGGCGTCCCGGCCAGGTTCCTGAGCGGCGACTACGCCGACGTCTTCGAGCGTCTCGCGGACAACGACGTGCAGGCCGATGCGGTTCTCTTCGACCTCGGCGTCTCCAGCATGCAGCTCGACCGCACCGAGCGAGGATTCTCCTACGCGTCGGACGCGCCCCTCGACATGCGCATGGACCCGTCCGCGGAGCACTCGGCGCGCGACCTCGTCAACGAGGCGAGCGAGCGCGAGCTGACGGACATCTTCCGCGGGTACGGCGAGGAGCGCTACGCCCGGCAGATCGCGAGGGCCATCGTGCGCCGGCGCAAGCAGGAGCCATTCGAGCGGACCGGTGAGCTGGTCGAGACGATCCGCGGCGCGATCCCGACACCGGCGCGGTTCGGCGACGGCCATCCCGCCCGCCGGGTGTTCCAGGCACTGCGTATCGCCGTGAACGACGAGCTTGGGTCGCTCGAGGCGGCCCTCCCTGCCGCGCTCGAGGTGCTGAGGCCGGGCGGCCGCCTCGCCGTCATCAGCTTCCACTCTCTCGAAGACCGGATCGTCAAGCGCTTCCTTCGTCGCGAGGAGCACGGCTGCACATGCCCGCCCGACTTTCCCGTGTGCGTCTGCGGCCGGGAGCCGACTCTTCGGGCGCTGAACCGGAAGGCGATTCGACCTTCGCGCGACGAGGTGGCGGCGAACCCGCGCGCCGGATCGGCGCGCCTGAGGGCGGCCCAGAAGACGTAGTGGCCGTCGCAGCCGCCAAAGCGCCGCGTCGCTCCCAGGCGCGGCCCAAGCCCCGACCTCGGGCCCGCCGTAAGCCGAACGCCGGGCGGCGCGTCGCCGGCGGCGCGATCTGGATCGTCGTGATGGCGCTGCTGCTCGCCGGTGTCGTCGCCCTCAACGTCGCGGTGCTCCGGCTCAACCTGCAGTCCGACCAGCTTGCTGAGGAGCGCGCGCGACTGCGCGCCGAGAGCGCCGAGCTCACTTCGATGCTCGCCGTCCGTTCCGCCTCGGCACGAACGAGCAGCCTCGCCCGGAACAAGCTCGGCCTCGAGCAGGCCGATCCCGCGACGACGACGTACCTCGATCTGGGCAAGCGGTGAGCGCGCGGCTTTCGAACCGGCGCATCCGCCTGCTCCTCGTCTTCTTCACACTCGCGTTCCTCGGCATCTTCGGCCGAGCGGTCTGGCTGCAAGCGGTGCATGCTCGGCCGCTGGACCGGTTGGCGCGCGGCCAGCATCACGCGAACATCGAGCTTCCGGCCGCGCGCGGTTCGCTCCTCGACCGGAACGGTCAGGAGCTCGCGATCGGCAAGCACGCGATCACGGTGTACGCGAACCCGCGGCACGTTCCCGATCCGCGGGCGACTGCGATTGCGGTCGGGCGGGCCCTTCGGATCGACCCCGACCGGCTCTACGGAAAGCTCGCGGATCGGTCCCGAGGGTTCGTCTACCTGGCGCGAAAGGCCGATCCCAAGCGCGCCGAGGCGCTGAAGGCGCTCGAGCTCACCGGCCTCGGCTTCTATCCGGAGGAGCGGCGCGCGTATCCGCAGGGGACGGTTGCCTCGCACGTGCTCGGCTTCGCGGGCATCGACAACAAAGGCCTCGCCGGCCTCGAGCTCAGCCTCAACAAGACCCTGGCCGGGCGCAACGGGCGTCAGTCGGTCATCCGCGACCCGTTCGGCCGCACGCTGAAGGTGCTGTCGTCGGTTCCGGCGGAGGAGGGCAAGAACGTCAGGCTCACGCTCGACCAGACGCTCCAGGCGAACGCGCAGTCCGTGCTCCAGCGGACGGTGCGTCGGTGGGGAGCGAAGGCCGCCACGGCGACCGTTCTCGATCCGACCACCGGCGAGGTCCTGGCGATGGCGTCCGAGCCGAGCTTCGACGCGAACCGCTTCCCCGAAACCGACCGCGACACGCAACGCAATCGCGCCGTCACCGACAACTACGAGCCGGGCTCGACGCTGAAGGTCGTGACGGTCGCCGGTGCGCTCTCGGAGGGGCTCGTCACGCCCTCGACGCAGTTCTCTCTCGAGCCGAAAATCCAGGTCGCGGATCGGGTCATCGGCGAGGCGCACCGCAAGCACACCGAGCGAATGACGGTCGCGCAGATTCTCTCCGACTCCTCGAACGTCGGAACGATCACGCTCGCGGAGCAGCTGGGACGAGAGCGGCTCGAGAAGTGGGTCGAGAGGTTCGGCTTCTGGCGCAAGTCGGGCATCGACTTCCCCGGCGAGGCGAAAGGGATCCGGCCGTTCTACTGGTCCGGTTCGACCATCGGGACGCTGCCGATCGGCCACGGGATCGCCGTCACGCCGATTCAGATGGCTGCCGCATACGGCGCGGTAGCAAACGGCGGCGTGTGGATTCGGCCGTCCCTGATTGCGAACCGGCCTTCGCAGCGACGGAGGGTCATGTCGAGACGTGTGTCCGACCAGCTGATGTCGATGCTCCGCGACGTCGTCATCGAGGGCACCGGACGCGAGGCCGAGGTCGAGGGCTACCAGGTCGCGGGCAAGACCGGGACCGCCGCGAAGCCCGATCCGAGCGGCGGCTACTCGGAGAGCCTCTACGTCGCTTCGTTCGTCGGCGTCGTGCCGGCAAGCAACCCGCGGCTCGTGGTGCTGATCACCGTCGACGAGCCGCATGGCGCAATCTGGGGCGGAGTCGTCGCCGCGCCGGCGTTCCAGGAGATCGCGCGCTTCGCGCTGCAGTATCTGGAGATCCCACCCGACGCCTAGCCGGGGGGCGACCAGGGGCTGCGCTAGCCTCCCGTTGATCGATGGATCTCGAGCGGCTGGTCACCGCGATCGGGCCCCAGGAGGTCCGCGGAGGCGCTCCTACCGACGTCACCGACCTTGCGTATGACACGCGGTCGGTCGGCCCTGGCGCGCTCTTCTTCTGCGTTCCGGGCGAGCGGGCGGACGGCCACGATTTCAGCGCCGAGGCCGTGGAGCGCGGCGCCGTCGCCCTCGTCGTCGAACGTCCCCTCGAGCTCGGCGTCCCTCAACTCGTCGTGCCCTCGGCGCGAGCAGCGATGGCAGTCGCCGCCGACGAGTTCTTCGAGCGCCCCACCGAAGAGCTGCTGCTCGCGGGCGTCACCGGCACGAACGGCAAGACGACGACCGCATACCTGATCCACTCGATCTTCGACGCAGCCGGGATGAGCCCGGGGTTGATCGGGACGATCGAGTCACGGGTTGGGGGAGACGCGAAGCCGGCGGTGCGGACGACGCCCGAGGCAATCGACCTCCAGCGCACCTTCCGCGCGATGCTCGACGCGGGCGACCGGAGCTGCGTGATGGAAGCGACGTCGCACGGCTCCGAGCTCGGCCGTCTCGACCGCGTGCGCTTCAAGGCGCTCGCGTTCACCAACCTGACCCAGGATCATCTGGACTTCCACGGCTCGATGGAGCGCTACTTCGAAGCAAAGCGGAGGCTGTTCACGGACGCCGAGCCGGCACCTGCGGCGGCGATCAACGTCGGCGATCCCTGGGGCCGCCACCTCGCAGACGCACTCAGGCGTCTCGACCGCGCGCCCGTGCTGACCTACGGGCTCGTGGACGACGCGGACATCCGCGAGCACGCGTTCGCGACGCGGCTCAAAGGCCGCTTCAACGCGGAGAACGTCCTCGCCGCAATCGCCGTCAGCGAGCTCCTCGGGATTCCTGAGGCGGCGATGCGCGAAGGGATCGAGCGTGTCTCCGGCGTTCCGGGGAGGTTCGAGTCGGTCGACGAGGGCCAGCCGTTCCCGGTGCTGGTCGACTACGCGCATACCCCCGACTCGCTGGAGAACGTGCTGCGCGCGGCGCGAGAGCTCACATCCGGCCGCCTGATCTGCGTCTTCGGCTGCGGCGGCGACCGGGATCGAGGCAAGCGTCCTCAGATGGGTCGGGTGGCGAGTGAGCTCAGCGACGTCGCGATCGTCACCTCCGACAACCCGCGCAGCGAGGAACCGGCGGCGATCATCGGCGAGATCCTCACGGGCGTTGTCGGCGACGTCGAGGTCGAGCCGGACCGACGAGCAGCGATCGGCAAGGCGATCGCCGTGGCCAGGCCTGACGATGTCGTTGTGATCGCCGGCAAGGGCCACGAGCAAGGCCAGGAGTTCGCCGACCGCAAGATCCCGTTCGACGACAGGGAAGTCGCCCGCGAGGCGCTCCGCGGCGTGCGGGCGCCGGCGTGATCCCCATTCCCGTCGACGAGGTTCGGCCACTCGGCCGCGTCGAGGCCGACGCCGACGAGGTCACCGGGATCAAGATCGATTCGCGCCGGGTCGTGCCCGGCGACCTGTTTGTCGCCGTCCGTAGTGGGATCGCGTACCTGGACGAGGCGCGGGCACGCGGAGCTGCGGCGACGCTCGTCCCAGACGACGACTTCGGGGCCATGGCCGCTCTCGGGCGTGCGCTGCGCAAACGGACGAGCGCCGATGTGGTCGGCATCACCGGCTCGACCGGAAAGACGTCGACGAAGGACATCCTCGCCGCGCTGTGCTCGCCGCACCGGCGAACGGTCGCCGCCGAAGCAAGCTTCAACGCCGAGCTTGGCGTCCCGCTGACGCTCGCGCGCCTCGAGCCGGATACGGAGCTCCTGATCTGCGAGCTCGCGATGCGAGGCTTCGGGCAGATCGCCGAGCTCTGCGAGATCGCGCGACCGACGCTTGGAGTGATCACGGCGATCGGCCCGGTCCACCTCGAGTTCGTGGAGACGGTCGAAGGCGTCGCCCGCGCCAAGGCTGAGCTGCTCGAGGCGCTCCCGCGACGCGCCAAGGCCGTGATCCCGGCAGCGGCGCGCGAGCTGGATCAACATCTGCGAAGCGATCTTGATGTCATCCGCGTCGGCGAGGACGCGACCCTGCGCTCGTTCGAGAACGGCCGGCTCGAGGCCGAGATCGCGGGCCGGGCAATCGAGCTCGAGGTTCCGTTCCGCTCCCCGCACCAGGCGGAGAACACGCTCACCGCCCTGGCCACCTACTGGGCCCTCGGCCTCCCGCTCGACCGTGTCCAGGAAGGCGCCCCGCAGATCGAGCTCTCCCGGCTGCGAGGCGAGGAGCTGCCGCTCGAGGGCGGCGGCGTCCTCATCAACGACTGCTGGAACGCGAATCCCGCCTCGATGGCGGCGGCGCTCCGCGATCTCGCCGGGAGGAACGGCGGCCGCCGGATCGCCGTGCTGGGCGGCATGGCCGAGCTCGGTCGGGAGGGGCCTCGCTACCACCGGGAGATCGGCGAGCAGGCCACGGGTCTCGACATCGTGATCGGCGTCGGCGAGCTCGCGCGCGACTACGGCGTCGCGCACTGGGTCGCGGATGCAGACGAGGCCGCGAAGCTCCTCCGCGAGCTGATCGAGCCCGGCGACGTGGTGCTCGTGAAGGGATCGCGCTCCGTAGGCCTCGAGGCCGTTGCGCAGAACGTAGTCCCCTAATGGAACGAGTCTTAGCGGCGGGCCTTCTCGCCATGGTCATTTCGATCCTGGCCGGGCCCAAGTTCATCCAGTTCCTGCGCCGGAACGAATTCGGCCAGATGATCCGCGAAGAGGGGCCCGCGGGCCACGCGATCAAGCAGGGAACGCCGACCGCCGGCGGGATCCTGATCGTCTTCTCGATGACGATCCCGTTCCTCGCGCTGAGCCACTACACGACCCAAGGGCTCACCGTCTTCGCCGTGACGCTCGCCTGCGCCGCAATCGGCTTTGCCGACGACTACATCAAGGTCCACCATCGGCGCTCGCTCGGTCTGTCCGGCCGCTGGAAGCTCCTCCTGCTCGCCGGAATCACGGTCGGCGTGGGCTTTGCGGTCAACGATCTGAACTACGACACATCCGTCTACGTGCCGGTCTTCGACTGGCGCATCCCGCTGACCTTCGGCTTCTTCCTCTTCCTGTTCCTGATCATCGCGGGGGCCGCGAACGGCGCGAACCTGACCGACGGAATCGACGGGCTCGCGATCGGCGTCGGCATCATCGCGCTGCTCACCTTCACGGCGATCAACGTCTTCACGTACATCCGCTCGAGCCAGGTCGCGACGGAGCAAGACCTTGCGGCACTCGACCAGGCGATCCTCGGCGCCTCGCTGATCGGCGGGGCGATCGGCTTCCTCTGGTACAACGCCTTCCCCGCCGAGGTCTTCTTGGGCGACACCGGCTCGATGGCGATCGGCGGTGCGCTCGGCGGCTTCGCGATCATGAGCCAGAGCGAGCTGTTGCTCGTCCTCGTCGGCGGCATCTTCGTGATCGAGGCGCTGTCGGTGATTCTCCAGGTGCTCTCGTTCCGCTACCGCGGCCGCCGCATCTTCCTGATGGCCCCGATCCATCACCATTTCGAGATGAAGGCGTGGTCGGAGACGAAGATCATGGTGCGTTTCTGGATCCTCGCCTCGATCCTCTGCGCGGGCGCCTTCGCGCTGTACTACCAGTACCTCCGCGGCTTCAGGCCCGACCTGTTCGCGTCATGAACGCCCTCGTCCTGGGGCTGGCGCGCTCGGGACTGGCGGCGGCGTTGGCGCTCGCTCGACGGGGCGGCCGGGTGGTGGCCGTCGACCGCTCTGAAGACGTGGAGACGGGAAGGCTCGCGACCGCCGGTGTCGAAGTTCACCTGGGGTCCGAGGAGGCCTCGCTGCTGGACGGAATCGAGGTCGTGATCAAGAGCCCCGGGGTACCCAACGACGCACCGCTCGTCACCGCCGCCCGCGAGCGCGGCGTCCCTGTCTGGAGTGAGGTCGAGCTCGGCGCGCGCCTCTTTCCGAACCCGATCCTCGGCGTCACCGGGACGAACGGCAAGACGACGACGAGTGAGCTGCTCGGCGCCATGCTCGGTGCGCCGGTCGCCGGGAACGTCGGCCGCGCGTTGACGGAGCTCGACGGTGAGGTCGAAGGTGACCAGTGGATCGTCTGCGAGCTCTCGAGCTTCCAGCTCGAGGACATCCACGAGTTCCGGCCCCGCATTGCCGTGCTCCTCAACCTCGAGCCCGACCACCTGGATCGGCACGGGACGTTCGAGGCCTACCGCGACGCCAAGCTCCGCGTCTTCGAGAACCAGACGGCCGACGACACCGCCGTCGTGCCGCGCGGGTTCGCCGAGGCGGGCGCGGCGAAACGCGTCGAGTTCTCCGGCGACGACCCACTGCCGGCCGAGCCGCGGATCCCGGGCGCCCACAACCGCGAGAACGCCGCGGCCGCCACCGCCGCCGCCCGCGCCGCGGGCGTGGCCGACGCGCAGATCGCCGACGCGCTGCGCACCTTCCCGGGGGTTCCACACCGGTTGGAGGAGGTGGGCGAGGTGAACGGCGTGCGGTTCGTCAACGACTCGAAGGCGACGAACGCGGCTGCGGCGCGTCGCGCGATCGCGTCGTACGACGAGCCGCTCCACGTCATCCTCGGCGGCCTCGGCAAGAACGAGAGCTACGCGGAGCTCGCCGCGGATCTGCGTGCGAAGGGCGCCCGCGCGTACCTGATCGGTGCAGCGGCAGACGACCTCGCCGCGGCCCTTGACATCCCGTATGAGCGCAGCGGCGATCTCGCGACTGCGGTCCGGAGCGCAGCCGCCGCCGCGAAGCCCGGGGAGATCGTGCTCCT
>Ga0081538_10002108_pt1 | contig 19815 bp, 17 predicted proteins | sample TabmetS5T2R1_FD_71022 | JGI IMG/M metagenome (GOLD analysis project Ga0081538, IMG submission 71022) | Tabebuia heterophylla rhizosphere microbial communities from the University of Puerto Rico - S5T2R1 | ecosystem: Host-associated > Plants > Roots > Rhizosphere ...
TGAGGACCTGGATCCGCACGTAGTTGGCCTCGCCGTCGACGTTGGACAGGTTGCCGGCGGGCAGGTCGTGGATGAAGGCCGCGGTGTTCTGCCGGAACATGGGGATGTCGGGCACCTGCTCGATGGGTCATGACCGCAGCAGCCAGGTCGGTGGCGAGCTGGTGTTTGTCGGGGAAGGTCCCGGCGGTCGCGTAGACGTCGATCATGGGCATGGCAACGCACCTTCGGCCGGATCGGAGGCGGTGGCGTCCGGCGTCAACGGCGGGTGCTCGGCGCACGGGCGTTCGGGCGTCGTCATACGCGCTCGTAGCGCAGCGCCTCGAGGGAGGGCGCTTCGACGACGTCGTTGAGCACCGACCCGATCTGGATGCGGCCAGTTTGGCTTCCTCGGGCCCATCGTCTCGCTGGACCACGGGGTCTCCTCGGTGGTCGCCTGTCCGAAACCGACCGTTTCTGCACCAGCTGTCCTGCCTCCATTGGACGGGAGAAGTGCGTCTCGATGCCCGGTGCTTCTCGCCCGACGACCACCCAGTTATTCTCGAGCGTCTTGATCCGGTCGAACGGTCCTCATAAGGAGCTCGCCGCCATGCTGTGGGGCCCGGACGAGCGGTAGGGCGCGCGACCGCGTGGACGCGCCGGGGGCTGGCGCCGGCATCAAGCTCGCCGGGGGGCTGCTGGCTAAGCTGGTCGGGTGAGCACCGAGCTGACGCTGCTGTCGCGGGTGGCCTACCAGGGCCGGGAGGTCACCGCGCCGCGGCTGCGCGGCCTCCTGGCGCTGCTCGCCGGCGACCTGCGCCGGGGCTGCAGCACCGCCCGGCTGGTGGAAGGGCTCTGGCCGGACGAGCAGCCCGAGAACCCGGCGAAGGCGCTGCAGATCCTCGTCTCCCGCGCCCGAGCCCAGTTGGGCGCCGACCTCATCGTCACCACCCCGACCGGCTACCGGCTCGCCCTTGGCGAGGACCAGGTCGACACCTCGGTGGCCCAGCTGCGGGCGTCGGCGGCCGCCCGCTGCGCCGAGGCCGGCGACCAGGCGGCGGCGCTGGCGCACGCCGAGGCGGGACTGGCGCTGTGGGCGGGGGCCGCGGCCGGCGACGGCGGGCCCGACGACCCGGTGGCTGCGCTGCGCGCGGAGTGGGCCTCGACCCAGCGGTCGCTGGTGCGGGCCCGCGCGCTGGCGCTGGCGCGGCTGGGCCGCCACGCCGAGGCGGCCGCGCCGCTCGCCGCGCTCGCCCGCGACCGCCCGCGGGACGAGGAGGTGCTGGCCGAGCTGCTGCGCGGCGAGGCGGCCACCCAGGGGCCGTCGGCGGCGCTGGCCCGCTTCGAGGCCTACCGCCGCTCGCTGCGCGAGGAGCTCGGCAGCGACCCCGGCCCCGCGCTCCAGGCGCTGCAGCACCAGCTGCTCCAGGGCAGCCTGCCGGTGGTCCGCCACGGCGTGGCGCAGGAGCCCAACCCGCTGCTCGGCCGCGACCACGACCTCGTCGCGGTGGCGGGCCTGCTGCGCTCCTCGCGGGTCACCTCGGTCGTCGGCCCCGGCGGCCTGGGCAAGACCCGCCTGGCCCAGGCGGTCAGCCGCCGCGCCGAGCAGCGGGTGGTGCAGTTCGTCGCCCTGGCCGGCGTCGCCGCCGACGACGACGTCGCCAGGGAGGTCGCCGCGGCCGTCAGTGCCGGGGCGTCGGGGCGCGGCCCCGTCGGCCAGCGCCCCGTCGCGGCCGACCCGCTCACCGGCATCGTGGCCGCGCTCGGTCCCGGCCCGGCGCTGCTGGTGCTGGACAACTGCGAGCACGTCCTTGACGGCGCCGCCGGGCTGGTGGGTGCGCTGGTGTCGGCGACGCGGGAGCTGCGGGTGCTGGCCACCAGCCGCGCGCCGCTGGGCCTGTCCTCGGAGGCGGTGTACCCGCTGCCGGAGCTGGGCCTGGCGACCATGGTGGAGCTGTTCACCCAGCGCGCCAGGGCGGCCCGCCCGGGCGTGGCGCTGCCCGCCGACCTGGTGGAAGGGGTGTGCCGGCGGCTGGACGGGCTGCCGCTGGCCGTCGAGCTGGCGGCGGCCCGGGTGCGGGTGCTGTCGGTCGCCGAGGTCGCCCGCGGCCTGCAGGACCGCTTCGGCCTGCTGCGCGGCGGCGCCCGGGACGCGCCGGCGCGGCACCAGACCCTGGAGGCGGTGGTCGGCTGGAGCTGGAACCTGCTGGAGCCGGCCGGCCAGGCGGCGATGCGGGCGCTGTCGGTCTTTGCCGCCGGGTTCACCGCCGATGCCGCCCAGCGGGTGCTCGCCGACGGCGACGGCGGCGGCGGGGACGTCCCGCGGGTCCTGGAGCACCTGGTGGACCAGTCGCTGCTGCAGGTGGCCGACACCGCGGCGGGGGCGCGGTTGCGGATGCTGGAGACGGTGCGGGAGTTCAGCACCGCCCGGCGGGAGGCGGCCGGGGAGACCGACCGGGCGGTCGGCGGGTTCCTGGCCTGGGCGCGGGGCTTCGGGGTGGCGCACCACGACGGGGCCTTCGGGCCCGACCCGTACGCGCCGCTGGCGCGGATGCGGGCCGAGCAGGACAACCTCGCCCAGGCGCTCCGGTACGCGCTGGCCAGGGCGGACGGCGGCACGGTCGCGGCCACCGCGGCGGTGCTCGGATGCCTATGGCTCATGGAGTCCAACTACCAGCGCGTGATGGTGCTGGCCGACGAGACCGCCCAGGTGCTGTCGCACTTCCGGCCCGGGCCCGACCTGGTCGAGGCCACCCGTACCACCCTGGCGCTGTGCACCGCCTACACGTTCCTCCTCGAGGGGCCCCGCGCGGTGCGCTCGCTGGTCGCCCTGCGGCGGCTGCCGCCGGCCCCGCCGGACACCCTGATGCGGGCCGTGGCGGTCGTGTTCGGCGCCGCAGGCAAGGATCGCTCGGCCCTCTACGAGCTGGCCGACGGCGACGAGCCGCTGGTGGCCGCTGCCGCCAACGCGGTCGTCAGCTACTTCTGGGAGAACCAGGGCGACCTGGAACGCGCGCTGAAGGCCGCCAGGCGGATGCTGGAAGCCTTCGAGCAGCGGAAGCTTCCGTACCTGCAGGCGATCGCCCACACCCGCATCGGCGAGCTGTGCCTGCAGGTCGAACGGGGCGAGGAGGCACGGCGCCACCTGCTGGCGGTGCTGCCGGTGCTGGAGCGGCTCGGGACCTGGCCCGACCTGGTCGGCATCCGCTGGTGGCTGGTGCTCGCCAGCCTGCAGGTCGGCGCCGTCGACGAGGCCGAGCACTGGCTGGAGCAGACGGCGCCGGCGCGGGCGGACGAGCCGGTCGGCACGCTCACCTACGGCCTCGGGGTCCGGGCCGAGATCCTGCTCGCGCGGGGTGAGGTCGAGGCCGGCCTGCGCCTGTGGCGGCGCGCCGTCGACCTGCTGGTCAACGCCGAGGGCCCGATCTTCGGCGTCGACGTGGACCCCAGCCAGGAGCAGTGGACCCTGGAGGCCAAGGCCGCCACCGTGGTCGCCCACGCGCAGCACGGCCGGCTCGACCTCGTCGAGGAGCTCACCGGCGCGCTGCCGCAACAGCTGTCGAAGATGCTGGCCAACCCCGCCGCCAACCCGCCGCCGTACCTGATGGAGTTGCCGACCAGCGGTGGGCTGCTGCTGGCGCTGGCCATGGTCGACCTCGACCGCGGGGCGCGGTCCGGGGACCAGCGGGCCACCCGGTCGGGGGCGCGGCTGGTCGCCCTGGCCGAGCGCTTCCGGTTCCCGCGGAACTTCCAGCCGACCATGGCCGCGGCCCGGGTTCGCCAGGCGGCCACCCACGCCGACCGGCCGGCGTACGACGAGGCGGTGTCGTCGTACGCCGGCCTTGGCGCCGAGGAGCTGCGGGCCGCCGCCCTGGCGGCGCTGCGGGCGCGCGGCCAAGGCTGACGGCGAGCTACCTGATCGGGTCGCGGTTGTACAGCCTCCTGGACCAGAGGTAGCCGACCAGGGTGATGCCGGCGCACCAGGCGACGGCGATGACGGCGCTGTTGCCGATGGCGGTGCCCACCAGCAGCCCCCGCACGGTCTCGATGACCGGGGTGAACGGCTGGTACTCGGCGAACCAGCGCAACCACGTCGGCATCGAGTCGGTGGGGACGAAGCCGCTGCTGAGGAACGGCAGGAACACCAGGGGCGTGGGCAGGTTGCTGGCCGCCTCGACGGTCTTGGTCACCAGGCCGAACGCGACGCACAGCCAGGTGAGCGCCAGCGTGATCATCGCCAGGACACCGGCGGTCGCGACCCACTCGACCGGCGTGGCGTTGGGCCGGAAGCCGATCAGCAGGGCGACGCCGGTGACGGCGGCCACGGCGAGCATGGTCTGGATCATGCTGCCGAGGACGTGCCCGGCCAGCACCGAGGGACGGTAGATCGCCATGGTGCGGAAGCGGGCGACGATGCCCTCGGTCATGTCCATCGCCACCGAGATCGCCGTCCCGGTCCCGCCGGCGGCCACGGCGATCAACAGGATTCCAGGAACGACGTACTCAAGGTACTCGGCGCGGCCGCCGGCCGGGCCGCCGAGGCCGTCGCCCAGCGTGCCGCCGAAGACGTAGACGAACAGCAGCAGGAACACGATCGGCATGCCGACCAGGAACACGGTCACGGACAGGTAGCGCTGCATGTGCCGCAGCTGGCGGCGCAGCATCGTCGCCGAGTCCGCCACGGCGTACGACAGGGTGCTCATCGTGCGGCCTCCTCCTTGGTGGGTTGGCCGGTGAGGGTGAGGAAGACGTCGTCGAGGTCGGGCGTGTGGATCGACAGCTCGCTGACCTCGACCGACGCGCCGCCAAGGCGGTCCAGCAGCACCCGCAGCGCCGTGACGCTGCCGTCGCTGGGGACCTGCAAGGTGAGCGCCTCCTCGTCGCGCACCGCCCCCCCGAGCATCCCGGCGGCCGCCTCGAGCCCGTCGGGGTCGGCGAACTGGAGGCGGACGTGGCCGCCGGGGATGCGCCGCTTGAGCTCGTCCGGGGTGCCCTCGGCAACCAGCCGGCCGCGGTCCAGCAGCGCGATCCGGTTGGCGAGCTCGTCGGCCTCCTCCAGGTACTGGGTGGTCAGCAGGACCGTGACGCCGCCGGTGACCAGGTCGCGGATGATCTCCCACATGGTGCGGCGGCTGCGCGGGTCCAGCCCGGTGGTCGGCTCGTCCAGGAAGACGATGCGCGGGTCGCCGACCAGGCCCATCGCCAGGTCGAGCCGCCGCTTCATGCCCCCGGAGAAGGTCGCGGCCGGCTTGCGGGCCGCCTCGGCCAGGTCGAAGCGCTCCAGCAGCGCGGCGGCGCGGCGCCGGCCCTCCGCCCGGTCCAGGTGGCGCAGGTTGGCCATGAGGAGCAGGTTCTCCTCGCCGGTGAGCAGGTTGTCGACCGCGGTGAGCTGGCCGGTGACGCCGATGGCGGCCCTGACCGCGTCGGGGTCCCGGGCCGCGTCGTGGCCGGCGACGCGGACCTCGCCGGCGTCGGCGCGGATCAGGGTGGACAGGACGTGGACGGTGGTGGTCTTGCCGGCGCCGTTGGGGCCGAGCAGCGCGAAGACGGTCCCCTGGGGGACGTCCAGGTCGATGCCGTCCAGCACCAGCGTGTCGCCGAACGACTTGCGCAGCCCGGTCACCGTGATCGCCGGTTGGGATGGGGTGACGGTCATGCTCCCTCCTCCCTCCTCTTGCCACCGTGGCGCTGGTCGCCACGACACGCCGAGGATGCGCGCCCCCGGGTTCAGCCCGGTTTCACCGCGGTTTCGCGCGCGGACTTGCCAGCCGTCGGCGTCGGCGGGGTAAGGTTGTCGCCCCCGTCGTCCGAAATACGCGCGAACCGAACGAAGAGCCTCGCTCCTCCCTGGAGGCGCTCGTGACCCTGCGCGCCCGTGCCCGAACGCTGCTGCTGGCCGCCACCGCCGTGCTGCTGCTCCCGCACCCGGCCGCCACCGGCGACGAGCGGGACCAGCTGCAGGAGACCTCCCGCCGGCTCGGCCACGTCGAGTCGGTGCTGCGCGACGCCCGTGCCGACGCCGGCGCGGTCGCCACCGCGCTGGCCGAGGCCGACCAGGAGGTCGCAGGGGCCAGGCGGCGCCTGGAGCGCGCCAGCGTCCGCCTCGACACCGCCAGGCAGCGGCGCGCCGGCGCGGCCGTCGCGCTCGACCAGGCGACCGACGAGGTCGGCGCCCACGAGGCACGGCTGGCCGAGCAGGTCCGCTCCGCCTACATGACCGGCCGGGTCTCCGGCCTGGCCTCGGTCGTCGAGGCGGCCGACCTCAACGACCTGGTCCGCCGCACCGTCACCCTGAGCTACGTGCTCGCCGCCGACCAGGACGTGCTCACCCGCCTGGACCTCGCCCGCCGGCGGGCCGGCGTGCTGCATGCCGGCATGGTCCAGGCCGAACGCGAGCAGGCGGCCGCCACCGACGAGGTCGCCGGCCAGCTCCGCGACCTCGAGCGGGTCCGGGCGCTGCGCCGCCAGGCCAAGGAGCGCCTCGACGCCCGGATCGCCCGGCTGGCCGGCGCCGCCGCCGCGCTGCGCGCCCGCTCCACCGAGCTCCGCGACCTGATCCGCCAGGAGGAGCTCGCCAGGCAGCGGGCCGCCGCCCAGGGCGGCGGCCGGGTCGCCCGAGGCGCCGGGGGGCGCTGCGACCTGTCCGGCACCTCGGCCGCCGAGCGCTGGATCATCATGCGCGAGTCCGGCGGCTTCCCCACCGCCGACAACCCCACCTCGACCGCCTTCGGGCTCGGCCAGCTGCTGCTCGGGAACCGCATCCTCTACCTGGGCCAGGACTACGCCACCACCGACTGCGGCAGGCAGCTGCGGGCGTTCCGCGCCTACGTCCGCGACCGCTACGGGACGGCCGAGCGCGCCCAGGCGTTCTGGCAGGCCAACGGCTGGTACTGAGGACGCGCCGCCGCCGGCCTCCTACCCGTTGGGGTTCTCGCCCAGGGTGACGCTCACCTGCTGCTCGCGCCCGTCGCGGACGATGGTGAGCTGGACGCGGTCGCCTGGACGGCGCTGGCGGAGCTCGCCGAAGAAGTCCTCCACGGTGTCCACCGGCTGGTCGCCGATCCGGACGATGACGTCGCCGGGCCGGAGGCCGGCCTGGGCCGCCGGGCTGCCGTCGGCGACCTCCATGACCAGGACGCCGGCGGCGCGGTCCAGGCCGAGCTGGCCGGCGACCTCGCGGTTGACCTGGTCGGCGCCGACGCCCAGGTAGGCGTGGCTGGCGCGGCCGCTGCGCAGCAGGTCCCCGACCACGTCGACGGCGGTCGCCGCGGGGATCGCGAAGCCGATCGAGACCGCGCCCTCCTGCGGCGGGATGTAGGCCTCGCTGATGCCGACGACCTCGCCGCGGCCGTTGACCAGGGCGCCGCCGGAGTTCCCCGGCGAGATCGCCGCGTCGGTCTGGATCAGGTCCACCAGCGAGCGGATGCCCTGCTGGGCGGAGCCGGGGATCTCGCGGTGGAGGCCCGAGATGATGCCGGCGGTCACGGTGTTCGCGAAGCCGAGCGGGCTGCCGATCGCGATCGCCAGCTCCCCCACCTGCGGCAGCGCCCGCTGGAAGGTGGCCGGCTTGAGGTCCTGGCGGTCGACCTCCACCACGGCGAGGTCGGTGGTGGGGTCGGTGGCCCGGACGGTGCCGGGGAACCGCCGGCCGTCGAAGAAGGCGACCTCCACCCGGTCGACGGTCTGGCCTTCGGGGCTGACCACGTGGTCGTTGGTGACCACGACGCCGTCCTTGGACCAGACGACGCCGCTGCCGGTCCCCTGGTCGTGGCTGACGGTGACCACCGACGGCTCCACCCGCTGGACCACCCGGGGGATCTCACCGGTGGTGGCCGCCTGCGCGCTGGGGGCCAGCTGCGGGGCTGGGGCGGAGCGGGCCTGCGGCTGCCTGCCGAGCGTGCAGCCGGTCAGGCCCGCGGCCAGGATCGCGGCCAGCGCGAGCAGCGCCGGGCCTCGCCGCGCTGGGCGTCGGGTGCCGTCACCGTGGTCCGATGCGCCGGACATCCTGGCTCCTTTCCTGCGGCGCCGTCGAGGCGCCGTCGTTCTGGCAACGTCAGGGGTGGCACGCGAATAGCATCCCAATCGGGAACGGGGACGCAAAGGGCCGCCGCGGCGGCCGAGGAGGAGGTCGAGATGGCCACGCTGGCCTTCTGCGGGCTGGGCGTGATGGGCCTGCCCATGGCGGTCCGGCTGGCGGCCGCCGGGCACCAGGTGCGGGTGTGGAACCGCACGCCCGGCCGGGACGCCGACGCGCTGGCGGCCGGGGCCGTGGCGGCCGCCACCCCGGCGGAGGCGGCCAGGGGCGCCGACGGCGCCATCACCATGGTGTCCGGCCCGGAGGCGCTGGCCGAGGTCGCGCTCGGCCCGGAGGGGGTGGCCGCGACCCTCCCGCCCGGCGGTGCCCTGATCGACATGTCGACCGTCGGGCCGGAGGCGATCCGGGACCTGGGCGGGCGGCTGGCCCGGCGGGTGGCGCTGCTGGACGCGCCCGTCACCGGCAGCGCCCCCCAGGCCGCGGCCGGGACGCTGCGGATCATGGTCGGCGCGACCGCCGAGGAGTTCGCCCGCTGGCGCGAGGTGCTGGCCGCCATGGGCGAGCCGGTGCACGTCGGCCCGCCCGGCACCGGCGCGGCGCTGAAGCTGGTGGTCAACTCCGCCTCCGCCGCCCTGCCGGTGCTGCTGGCCGAGGCGCTGGCGCTCGGCGACCGGCTCGGCGTGGACCAGCGGGTCGCGCTGGACGCGCTGGGGGCCAGCCCCATGGGGATCATCGTCGAGCGGACCAGGGAGCGGATCGAGCGCGGCAGCTACCCGCCGGCGTTCAAGCTGGCGCTGGCGTCCAAGGACCTCGGCCTGGCGGCGGCGCTGGCGGCCGAGCACGGGCTGGAGCTGCGCCTGGCCCGGGCGGCCAGGTCGCGGCTGCAGGCCGCCGACCGCGACGGCCTCGGCGAGCAGGACTTCTCGGCGGTGGTGGCCCACCTGCGCGGCGCCGCACCCTGAGGCCGAACCCGGCCGGCCCGCCGCGCACCGGTCAGCCGAGGCGGGAGGCGGCGCTGCGCAGCGTCTCGGCCGCGTACCGCAGCCCTTCCATCTGGTCGAGCTCCTGGTCCTCGTGCTCGATGTTGACGGCCATGTCCGGGTCGATCCGCCGCAGCGCCCGGAGGAACTCGGCCCAGAAGTCGACGTCGTGGCCGCGGCCGACGGCGACGAAGTCCCAGGAGGAGTCCTGCGGCCAGCGGCTCAGGGTGTAGCGGCCCCCCAGGGAGACGGCGCCCGGCTCGTCGGGGGACACCCGCCCGAAGCGGTCGTCGAGCACGCCGTTCACCTTGGCGGCCTCATTGATGCGGGTGTCCTTGGCGGCCGCGTTGTACACCAGCCCGCCCAGCCGGCCGAGCGCCGCGACGGGGTCGATCCCCTGCCAGAACAGGTGGCTCGGGTCCATCTCGGCGCCGACGTGGGTGGCGCCGATCTCGCTGGCGAGCCGTTCCATGGTGGCCGGGTTGTAGACCAGGTTGTGGGGGTGCATCTCGATGCAGACCTTGACGTCGGCGTCGCGGGCGCGCGCCTGGATGTCCTTCCAGTACGGGACCGCGACCTCCTGCCACTGGTAGTCACGGGCGTCGAGGTAGGCGCTGTCCCAGGGCAGGACCGCCCACGACGGCAGCCGGCCGCCGGGCTCGGAGGCGGGAAGCCCCGACATGGTGACGACCCGCCTGACCCCCAGCAGCGCCGCCAGGGAGATCGCCTCGCGGACGTCGTTGCCGTGCTTGTCGCGCACCTCCGGGTCGGCGTGCAGCGGGTTCCCGTTGCAGTTGAGCGCCGTGAGGGTCACGCCGGCCGAGCTGAACAGCCCCAGGTACTCCTCGCGGGCGTCCTGGCTGGCGCGCAGCTGCTCGATCGGGAGGTGCGGTGCGGGCAGGAACCCGCCGGAGTTGATCTCCGCGCTGTCCAGCCCCAGGCCGCGCAGGGTCTGCAGCGCCTCGGCGACGGGCTTGTCGTGCAGGCACGCGGTGTAGGCGCCGAGCTTCATGCGGTCCGCTCACCTCCAGCGGGTGGTGGGTCGACGGCCACCTCGCCGCCGCCGGACCTGGCGGAGGCGACCACCGCCTCCAGCAGGCGGACGTTGTGCAGGCCCTCCTCGAACGACGGGCAGGGGGGCAGCCGGTCCAGTCCGGCGACCTGCTCCAGGAAGGCCCTGGCCTGGAAGACGAACAGGTCGTTCTGGCCGTAGCCGACGCCGGGGAAGTCCATCGGGAGGCCCCCGGTGAGGTAGGGGTGCGCCGGCCCCACCGGGACCTGCCGGTACCCCTGGGTGGCGCCGTCGGGGGTGCCGTCGACGAAGCCGAACTCCCCCGCCCTGGCCAGGTCGAAGGTGGCCGCACCCGACTCGGTGAACAGCTCGAAGCCCAGCGAGTTCGCCAGGCCGTAGGCGACCCGGGAGGCCGACAGCGTCCCGGTGGCGCCGGACGCGAAGGTCGCGGTGAGGGTGACGAGGTCCTCGTTGTCCACCGGCTCGGTCCGGTCGCTGACCGCCACCGCCGCGTGCCCGACCGCGGTGCCGAGCGGGAGCGGCCGCTCGGTGATGAAGGTCGACAGGACCGCGCCGCGGACCGACCGGATCGGGCCGCAGAGGTACTCGGCCAGGTCCAGCAGGTGGCTGCCGATGTCGGAGAGGGCGCCGGAGCCGGGGCCGCCCTTGTACCGCCAGCTCATCGGCCCGCGCGGGTCGCACCCGTAGTCGCACCAGTAGTGGCCGTTGAAGTGCAGGGGCCGCCCGATGCCGCCGTGCTCGACCCGGTCCCGGACGGCGGTGATCGCGGGAGAGCGGCGGAAGGTGAACCCGACGGCGGCCTGCCGCCCCGCGGCGCGGGCCGCCGCCGCCATCGCCGTCGCGTCCTCGACGCTCGGGGCCATCGGCTTCTCGCAGAGGACGTGCTTGCCGGCGGCCAGCAGGCCCTCGACGATCTTGCGGTGCAGCGGGTTGGCGACCACCACGCTGACCACGTCGACGTCCGGCGCCGCGGCGACGGCCTCCCAGCCGGGCTCGGTCCGCCGGTAGCCGAAGCGGCGGGCGGTGTCGGCGGCGAACTCGGCGTTGACGTCGGCGATCGCGACCAGCCGGACCTCGGGCAGGCCGGCATCGTACAGCGTCGTCGCCGACCGGTACCCGGCGGCGTGCGCCCGGCCCGCCATCCCGGCGCCGATGACGGCCACACCGATGGACGAACTTGTCACTGCAGCTCCTTCCACGCGGGTGGTCCCGCTCCCGAAGGTTCTTGAAGCGCTTGATTTGAAGCGCTTCAAGACCTACTATCCTGGGGATCGCTGGAGGTGTCAAGCGTGAGAATCCCGGCAACCGTGGGAGGCGGGTGGACGAGGTCCCGCACGGTCAGGTGACGGGCGCCCGCCGCCGTCCCAGGCTCGAGGACGTCGCCGCGCGGGTCGGGATGTCCCCGGCGTCGGTGTCGATGGTGCTGAGCAACGCGCCCGGTCCCAGCGCGGCGACGCGCGAGCGCGTGCTGGAGGCGGCCGCGGCGCTGGGCTACCGCCCCGACCGGACCGCGAGCCTGCTCGCCCGCCGGCGCACCCACCTGGTCGGCGTGATGATGGACGTCCGCAGCGCCTTCCACGCCGAGCTGGTCGAGGACCTCCACGAGGCCGCCGAGCAGCAGGGCTACGACGTCGTGCTGAGCACGGTGACCCGCACCCGCGACGAGCGCCGGGCCACCGAGACGCTGGTCGACTTCCGCTGCGAGGCGCTGGTCCTCCTCGGCCCGGTGGCCCCGGCCGCGCGCCTCGGCGCGCTCGCGGGGCAGCTGCCCGTGGTGGTGGTCGGGCGCCGGGTCACCGCGGCCGGGGTCGACGTGGTGCGGTCGGCGGACGACGAGGGGGTCGGCCAGGCCGTCGGCCACCTCGCCGGGCTGGGCCACCGCACGATCGCCTTCATCGACGGGGGCACCGGGCCGATCGCCTCGGACCGCCGCCGCGGCTACCGCACGGCCATGCGCCGCCACCGCCTCGGCGACCACCTCCGGGTCATCCCCGGGGACCACACCGAGGCGGCCGGCACGCGCGCGGCGCGGGCGCTGCTGGGCGACGGCCGGCTCCCCAGCGCGGTGGTGGCGTCCAACGACCGGTGCGCGCTCGGGTTCCTGGACGCCCTCAACCGCGCCGGCGTGGACGTGCCCGGCGTCGTCTCGGTGGTCGGCTACGACGACAGCACCCTGTCGCGCCTCGCCCACGTGAACCTGACCACCGTCAGCCAGGACGCCGCGCGGCAGGCGGAGCACGCGGTGGCCGCCGCGGTCGAGCGGCTGGACCACGGCCGCACGGCCCGCCGCGAGGTCGTGCTCGCCCCCCACCTGGTCGTCCGCGGCACCACGGGAGCGCCGCCGTGAGCGAGCGGGACGCCTACACCCCGGAGGAGTGGCGGACGCTGCAGCTCGCGCCGTTCTGGGTCTTCAGCGCGGTGGTCGGCGCCTACGGCCGCTTCGACCCGCGCGACTACCGGGCCTTCGTCCGCTGCCTGGAGGCGACCGCCCTGGTAGGGGGCCGGCTCGGCCGCGAGGTGCTGCAGTCGGTGGTGGCCGACCGCGAGCAGCTGGCCCGCGAGTTCCAAGGCGAGCGGCGCTCCATCGGCGTCGGCCTTTTCCACGCCGACCTCGTCCTGCGCAAGGCCGCCGGGGACGAGGCCGACCTGTTCAAGGGCATGCTGGTGGTGGGCATCGGCGAGGGCGTGGCCAGGGCCAGGGGGCGGTACGGGACCGAGATGAGCGACGACGACGCCAAGAGCGTGGTGCTCGCCGCCAAGCTGCTCGCCTACGACCCCTACCCCGGGGACTGACCGAAGTCCCCCAGCGGGTCGCGCCAGACGGAGTGGACGTGGTTGGCGCCGTTCTGGGTGTTGTCGTACTCGACCAGCAGCCGGGGCCCCTGCACCCGGTAGTAGTGGGGCCGGCCCGGCGCGGCGCCGCCCGCCCAGGCGAAGTGGACCGCCTCGAGCCCGTCGCCCGCGAACCGCCCGGCCTCCAGCGCGGCCACCGGGCCCGGCAGCCTGCCGAGGTACTGGTGGAGCAGCGCCAGCAGCAGCTCGCGCTGGCGGGGCTGCATCTCGGCCGCGGCCAGCCCCTCGGGCGACCCCACCTCGACCACCGGCCGGTTCGACTGGACGACGTCGCCGGGGGCCACGGGCGCGAGCACCGCACGGGCCCGCTGGTCGGGCGCCAGCGAGCCGAGCAGCTCGCGGCCCAGGTCCTCCTCGGCCGCCAGGGCGCGCACCGCGTTGGGCCCGACCAGCCTCGTCGTGGCCGGGTTGGCGCCCAGGAACAGCGGGCTGGCCGAGAGGCGGCGGCCGTCCACGACGGTGTAGTTGAGCGCCACGTGGTGGCCGCCGACGCGCCAGCCCCAGGACCCGGCGCCCGGTTCGCCGAAGACGCTGACGAAGTACAGCAGCGGGTCGCGGCCGCGGTTGGGGCCGGGCCGGCCCGGGTACCGCCGCCGCCAGCCCTCGGCGGCGTCCAGCGCGTTCTCCAGCCCCATGATGGTCGAGGCCGCGGCGTAGCCGCCCTCGCTCAGCCCGCTGGCCGCCAGCCGGTGGGCGAGGCGCTGCTGGACCGGGCCCATCTCGGCCAGCGGCAGGCCGCCCTGCTCGTTGGGGGTGTAGTACCAGCGGGTCCGCTCCTCGGTCGCCGGGAACGGGTAGCTCGCCTTGGCCCGCTGCGCCGGCCGCAGCGACGCGAGCCAGTCCGCCGCCGCAACGGCCATGCGGTCCAGCACCGCCCCCAGCCGCTCGCCGCCGGCCTCGGCCGTCATCGGGCGGTCGCCGGTCAGGCGTAGAGCGCCGGCCGGTCGACCAGCTCGACGGTGGTCCGCCCCCCGTCGCCGAGGGAGGCGACCGCGGCCTCGGCCACGGCCGTGGTGGCGTAGCCGTCCCAGGCGCTCGGGCCGGTGGTCCGGCCCTGCAGCGCCCCGGTGACCCACTCCTGGAGCTCACGCCGGTAGGCGGCGCCGAACCGCTCGCGCCAGTCGGCCGGGATCCGGCCCTGGTACCGCCCCTGCTGCCTGAGCTGCACCGCGGCCACCTCGCCGAGCGAGACGGTCCCGGTCTCGGCGACCAGCTCGTACCGGATGTCGTAACCGAACTGGCAGTTCACGAAGCTCTCGACGTCCACCAGCACGCCCTCGCTGGTCTCCAGCAGCACCAGCTGCGGGTCCTGCAGGCCCTCGGGCGCCTTCGAGCTGGGCCGCGGCTTGAACACGGTGGCGGCCACCACCTCCTGGCCGAGCAGCCAGCGGGTCACGTCGATGTCGTGGACCACCGAGTCGGTGATCATCATGTCGCTGGTGAACCCGGGCGCGGTGGCGGCGTTGCGGTGGCGGCAGTGCAGCAGCAGCGCCCGGCCGACCTCCCCGCCGTCCAGCCTCTCCTTCATGGCCCGGAAGCCGTCGTCGTAGCGGCGCATGAACCCCACCTGGACCAGCCGCCGCGGCAACGCCGCCTCCGCCTCCAGCACCCGCAGGCAGGCGTCGGTCGTCGGCGCCAGCGGCTTCTCGCACAGCACCGGCTTGCCGGCGGCGATGCAGGCCAGGGTGAACTCCTCGTGGGTGAAGCCCGGCGAGGCGATCAGGACCGCCCGCACCTGGTCGTCGCCGATCAGGTCGCGGCCGTCGGAGTAGACGCGGGCGCCGACGCCCTCGCCGACGCGCTTGGCCTGCTCGAGGTTGACGTCGGAGACGGCCACCACCCTGGCGTGCGGGACGCTGGTGGCCAGCCGCTGGACGTGGTCCTGCCCCATCATCCCGGTCCCGACGACCCCGATGTCCAGCGTCATACGGCATCACTCCCAACGCCCAGCTTGCGGAGGTAGGCGCAGGTCCTGGCGGCGATCGGCAGGGGCTCGTCCGGGTCGCACGGGTACAGGTCCTGCTCGACGATCATGAACAGGTCGCCGTCCAGGTGCGAGTCGACCGCCCGCAGGAGCTCCTCGACGTCGGGCTGGCCCTTGGGGGGCTCGCACATGACGCCCCGCCGGACCGCCTCCGCGAACCAGAGGTCCTCCGCCTCGACCTGCTCGACCACCGCCGGGTCGGCCTGCTTCATGTGCAGGTAGCCGATGCGGTCGGGGTACCTGCGGACCAGCTCGACGCTGTCGCCCCGGTAGTAGGCGACGTGCCCGGTGTCCAGGCAGAGGTTGACGCTGGCCGGGTCGGTCTCCTGCAGGAACCGCTCGACCTGGGGCTGGGTCCCGACGTAGCTGTCGGCGTGGGGGTGGAACACGGCGCGGACGCCGTACTCCTGGCTGAGGATCCGGCCCAGCTCCGAGGTCCGTTCGACCAGGGTCCGCCAGCCCTGCTCGTCGAGCTCCTTCGGCCCCAGCCAGGCGCCGTCTAGGTCGCGGAACCCGGCCGGGAGCAGCACCACGTGGCCGGCGCCCATGGCCGTGACCAGCTCGGCCACCTGCCGGGCGTCGCGCAGGTCGGCCTCCCACCGGTCGCGGTCGTGCAGGGCGCCGAAGACGGCCTGGCCGGAGACCCGGAGCCCGCGGCGGTTGACCTCCTCGCGCAGCCGGGCCGGGTCGGTCGGCAGGTAGCCGTAGGGGCCGAGCTCCAGCCACCGGTAGCCGGCCTCGGCGAGCTCGTCGAGGAACCGCGGCCAGGGCGTCTGCCGCGGGTCGTCGGCGAACCAGACGCCCCACGAGTCCGGGCAGCTGCCCAGCCGCAGCCGGGACCGGGTCGACCCACCCTGCGTCATCGGCGCACCTCCCTACGAGCCGCCGAACTTGGCGACGTACTGCCTGACCTGCGCGAGGTTGTGGGCGCACGACTCCCTGGCCCGCTCCTCCCAGGCGAACACGCAGACGGTGGCGATGCCGTCGAACCGCAGCTCCGCCAGCGTGCCGAAGAAGACGTCCCAGTCGACCTCCCCCTGGCCGATGTCGAGGTGCTGGTGCACCCGGGCCGGCGAGCCTGGCGGGTTGACGATGTAGCGCAGCCCGGACGACGCCCGGTGGTCGAAGGAGTCGGCGAGGTGCAGGTGGGTGAGCAGCGGGCCGGCGTGGCGCATGACGCCGGCGATGTCGCCGCCCTGGTGGAAGGTGTGGGGGGCGCAGTACAAGAAGCTGACCAGGTCGTTGTCGATCCCCCGGATCAGCTCGACGGCGGCGCGGCCGTCCTCGACGAAGTCGTCGGGGTGCGGCTCTAGCCGCAGCTGGAGGCCCTCGCGCTCGAAGACCGGCAGCAGCTCCTCCAGCGAGCGCCAGAACTGCGCCTCGCTGGCGGCGGCGGCCTCGGGCCGGCCGTTGAGCTCGGAGTTCATCACCCGGCAGTCCAGGTCGACGGTGACCTGGATGGCCCGCCTCCAGTAGCGAACGGCCGCCTGCCGCTCGTCCTCGTCGGGCCCCGACCACCGGTACAGCGGCAGCACCGAGGAGACCGAGACGCCGGCGCCGGCCAGCGCCTTCTTGAACCGGGCGATGGTGGCCTTGTCGGCCCGCGGGTGGAGGAAGAACGGCAGGAAGTCCTCCCGCGGGGACAGCTCGATGTGCTCGTAGCCGAGCTCGGCGACGACCCCGGGCAGCTCGGCCAGCGGCACGTGGCGGAGCATGTACGGGTCGAGGGCGATCTTCATGACGGCGACGGCCCCCTGTTACGCGCTCGGCGGGTTGGGCGGCGGCGTCGAGGCGGAGCGGATGCCGAGGTCGGCGACCTCGTGCTCCAGCTCCTCGGCGACGCCCTCCACACCGGCCCGTTCCAGCTCGTGGCTGAGCTGCTCCAGCTCGGTGCCGCCGGCCATGAGGCCGGTGAGCTCGGCCAGGCTGATCTGCTTCTTGGCGAAGTAGCCGATGCTGCGCCCGCGGTTGAGCAGCAGGAAGCGGTCCCCGACGGGGTAGGCGTGGTGCGGGTTGTGGGTGATGAAGACGACCCCGAGCCCGCGCTCCTTGGCCTGGACGATGTAGCGGAGCACCACCCCGGCCTGCTTGACGCCGAGGGCCGCCGTCGGCTCGTCGAGGATCAGCACCTTGGCGCCGAAGTGCACCGCCCGCGCGATCGCCACGCACTGGCGCTCGCCGCCCGAGAGGGTGCCGATCGGCTGGTCGACGTCGCGCAGGTCGATGCCCATGTCGAGCAGCTCCTGCTTGGCCATCGCGCGCATGGCGGCGATGTCCATGGCCGGGCCCTTGCGGACCTCGTTGCCGAGGAAGAAGTTGCGCCACACCGGCATCAACGGCACCACCGCCAGGTCCTGGTAGACGGTGGCGATGCCGCGGTCAAGGGCCTCGCGCGGCGAGTCGAACTTCACCGACTCGCCCTCGACCTCGTAGGTGCCGTGGGTGTGCTGGTGCAGCCCGGCGATGATCTTGATGAGCGTGGACTTGCCGGCGCCGTTGTCCCCGAGCACGCAGGTGACCTCGGACGCCCCGACGTCCAGGGTCACGCCCTGGAGGGCGATGATGCTGCCGTAGTTCTTGCCGGCGTCGCTGAGCCGGACCAGCGGCGCCGCGGTCGTGGTGTCGGCTGTGGTGGTCATCTGGATGCCTCCGCGCGACGACGGATGAAGTTGTTGAGGAGGATGGCCCCGAGCAGCAGCGCGCCGAGGAAGAAGTAGAACCAGTCGGGGTTCCAGCCGGCGTAGATGATGCCCTGGTTGGCCATGCCGAAGATGAAGGCCCCGATGGCGGCGCCGATCACCGAGCCGTAGCCGCCGGTGAGCAGGCACCCGCCGACCACCGCGGCGACGATGTAGATGAACTCGTTGCCGATCCCGATACCCGACTGCACGGTGTTGAAGGCGAACAGGATGTGCATGCCGGTGAACCAGGCCAGGAACCCCACGGTCATGAACAGGCCGATCTTCACCTTGTTGACCGGGACGCCCACCGCCCGGGAGCTGGGCGCGGAGCCGCCGACGGCGAAGATCCAGTTGCCGACGTGGGTCCGGAGCAGGACCCAGGTGGCGATGAGGACGAACAGGATCCACCAGAGCAGCGTGATCCGGATCGCGACCCCCCCGATCGTGAACTGGGAGGCGAAGATCGCCTTGGCCGCCCCGAACCCCTGGATGTCGGACACGTCGTTGGTGCCGACGTTGCCGGTGACGATCTTGGTGACGGCCAGGTTGAGCCCGCGGATCATGAAGAACGTGCCCAGGGTGACCAGGAAGCTGGGGATCCCCGTCTTCACCACCAGGTAGCCGTTGATGAAGCCGACCGCCAGGGCCACGACCAGCGCGACGAGGACGCCGACGAACATGTTGGCGCTGAACTGGTAGCTAATCATCGAGGCGACCAGCGCCGAGGCGGTGACGGCCACGCCGGCCGACAGGTCGAACTCCCCGCCGATCATGAGCAAGGCCACCGCGACCGCCGGGATGCCGTAGGTCGAGCTGACGTAGAGGACGGTGGCCAGCGAGCTGGGCTCGCGGAACGGCGGGGCGACGATGAAGAAGATGAGGAAGATGACGATCGCGCCGGCCAGCGCCCCGATCTCGGGGCGAGCCAAGAGCCGGCCGAGCGTCGACCGTTGGGCGACCCGCTCGTCCCTGGCCGGGGCCGGCGGGGTGCCGACGTCCACTGTCTGACTCATGCGAACCTCCGAGGGTCGGGGCCGCCGGAGGGGCCGTCGCCGCGGCGGCCCCTCCGGCCACGGCGGCTAGCGCGTGCCGGCCTCCGCGAACTTGCCGATGAACTCGATGTTGCTCTTGTCGACGAGGAACGGTCCGGTCAGGGTCGGCTGCCCGCCGCCGAGGACGTTGCCGTTGTTCTTGTAGAGCCACAGCGAGTCGACGGCCAGGTAGCCCTGCAGGTACGGCTGCTGGTCGATCGCCCACTGGAGCTCGTCGGCGTTGATCTTGGGCGGGATCTGGGGGTTGAAGTCGAAGGTGCCGAGCTTGGCCGAGCTGCCGGCCTCCTTGATGGCGTCGATCGCGGCCAGCGCGATCGGCGCGCCCAGCGTGACCACGAAGTCGATGCTCTTGTCCTGGGCCAGTTTGGCCTGGATGGTCGACTTCACGGACGGCAGGTCCGAGCCGTTCACGTAGATCTTCTGCCAGTTGCCGGTGAAGGTCTTCTTCACCCCGTCGCAGCGGGCCTCGAGCTGGACCTGGCCCTGGAACTGGATGACACAGAGCAGGTTCTTGGCACCGTCGTCGGAGGCCCGCTTGCCGGCCGTCTCGCCGGCCAGGCTCTCGTCCGAGCCGAAGTACGACATCACGTCGTACTTCTGGTAGTCGCCGATGCCGGCGTTGAAGGCGACCACCGGGATGCCGGCGTCGATGGCCTTCTTCACCGCCGGGCCGATCGCCGGCGGGTCGGGGATGGTGACGGCGATGGCGTCGACCTTGGCGTCGATGGCGTTCTGGATGAGGGTGGCCTGCTTGCCGGAGTCCGGGTCGGAGGCGTACTGGAACTTGACGTTGTCCTTGGCCGCGGCGGCCTCGGCGCCCTTGCGGATGATGTCCCAGAAGGTGTCGCCGGGGGCGGCGTGGGTGACCATCTGGACGCTCATCTCCGGGGTGTTGGCCTGCCCGGCGTTGGCGCCGGCGGCGGGCGCCTCCTCCTGCTTGCCGCCCGTGTCGCTACAAGCGGCCGCGGCCAGCAGCACGATCGCCAGCAGCGCCACGCGCAGGGGGTGCCTACGGAGTTGGATCATGGAGATCCACCTTTCTGCTCGGTCCTTGGCTGCGAGGGTCGGGGCGGGCGGCGCCCGCGAGTCGCTCCTGCTGTCGTCGTGCATCCCACCTCCAGTCAGCGTGACGTCGGGAACCCGAGCTCCACGGCGGAGTCGCGGGGGACGGGCCAGCGGGTGGTGACGACCTTGCCGCGGGTGTAGAAGGCGACGCCTTCC